>Ga0114901_1001572_pt1 | contig 13076 bp, 9 predicted proteins | sample MalvireepMed_s16_FD_89686 | JGI IMG/M metagenome (GOLD analysis project Ga0114901, IMG submission 89686) | Marine viral communities from the Global Malaspina Expedition - Malaspina viral metaG DeepMed_s16 | ecosystem: Environmental > Aquatic > Marine > Oceanic | place: Mediterranean Sea... | reverse complement strand
GTTGACGGCCTCTTGGTGGTTGTCCTGTTTGGATTGGATGTTGGCCCGTTGAATGTAGATTTCCTCGTTGTGGGCATCTATGTTCTGAATTTCATCCAAAAGCTTTTCTGCAGCATCGAATTTGTCCTCAAAGGCCAAAACTTCCACCTGCAATAATTTTAGTTCAAGGGAATTGGGGTGTTGTTCCAAGCCAATTTGAATGGCCTTTTTTCCCAAGGAGATTTTACCATTGTTCAGGTAATGGTGAATAATCTCTTCAAAGTCCTCCGCGTCAAAGAAATAGACGTCATCCGTCTTCAGCATGGACTCGAATTTACTTATGGATTTGTCAGGATACTCGTTAGAATCTAACGCCATAGGAACGTTTTTGGTTTAACTATGGACTTAAAATTAACCCTTTGCCTACCTCAATAAGTCCAAAATTTGGGTATGTTATCAACAAATTAGTTAACAGCATTGGGTTTATAGCTGTTCAACAGGGCAATGATTATGTAGCAACCCTCTTCAATTTCTTTCATGGAAATCGTGAGAGGGGGCGAGATTCGTACCGCTTTTGTCTCAAACAGCAACCAGAAAAGGATCAGTCCTTTTTTGGCGGCTTCAAGAACCAAATAATCGGCCACTTCCTTGCTTTCCATAATAGGGGCGAGCATCAAACCTTTGCCTCTTATTTCTTTAATCAAAGGATGTACCAAAAGCTTCCGAAACAATTTTTCTTTCTCCAAGGTCTGCGGAATGAGCTCTGTTTCCGTCAGCTCGCGTAAAGTTGCCAAACTGGCAGCCGCTATCACAGGGTTTCCACCAAATGTGGTGATATGACCAAATTTGGGATGATCCTTCAGGTTGGCCATCATGTCCTTGCTGGCTACAAAGGCACCAACCGGTAATCCAGAGGCCATTCCTTTGCCGATGACCAAAATATCTGGCACGCAATTGAAGTGTTGAAAGGCAAAGAGTTTTCCAGTTCTCCCAAAACCAGGTTGAATCTCGTCCAAGATCAGGAGGGCCCCAACATCGTCACAACGTTTTCTTACCTTTTGCAGATAGTCATTTTGAGGAAGGATGAATCCCGCACCTCCTTGAATGGTCTCCAAAACAACGGCAGCGGTTTTTTCGGTGACTTTTTCAAGGTCTCCCTCAGAGTTGAAGTTGATGAAACGCACATCGGGCATCAACGGCCTGAAGGCACTTTTACGTTCCTCAAATCCCATCAAACTTAGGCTTCCGGTGGTGTTGCCGTGATAGGACCGGTTGGCGGCAACGATCTGCGATCTCCCCGTATGTCTTCTGGCCAATTTTAAGGCCCCTTCTATGGCTTCCGTGCCCGAATTGACCAAATAGGTCGTCTCCAGTTTTTTGGGTAGCTGGGAGGCCAATAATTTAGCAAACTCCACGGCCGGTTGCTGCACATACTCCCCATAGACCATCACATGCATGTATCGGTCCACCTGTGTTTTGATGGCTTCCACTACCCTGGGGTGGCAATGGCCCAAACCACATGCGGATACGCCAGCCACAAAATCCAAATGCGCATGGCCCTCTTGGTCATAGATATAACTTCCCTTGGCTCGGGAAACCTCCATTCCCAAGGGGTGTGGTGAAGTCTGTGCCTGGTATGTGAAAAAATCTTCCTTTTGCATTTATGGGGTCTGTACCTTCTTTTTGACAGTTTGGGGCTTGGGTCTTGTTGCCTGAGAGTTTGCCTTTGAATTCACAGGGTCGTTCTCGTTGCTTTGGCGTTCTTCTTCCTCTGCATCAATATCAATGGGATTGTCAATGCCCCTAATTTTCACCAATTGGATGTTGTTGTCGTCCTCGTCAAAAATTTCATCCTTGGACATGATCCGTTCATCACCCCGCCACACAAAACCCTTCAGTTTTCTGCTCTCCACGGGCAGGTCCGTTTCAGGGAAAATATCGCCATCCGGGTTTACAAAAAAAGTGATATCCTCAATATCGTTGTCCGCCATGAGCAATCTAATCTTACTGCAAATGGTCTTGTCTATTCCGATCAGTTCCTGATCATCATTATATACGTAATAAATGACTTCGGTATTGCGGACCAAATCAATGATCTTCAGCTCATTTTCGATGAATTTGCCAAACAGGTCTTTTCCTTTGGCCTGGTTGTATCCCGTTCCACTAATGGTGTCCAAGGAAATGATGAAAGCGTTCTCGATGACTTTTAAGGAGTCCAGTTTTTCGGTTTCCATGTCCGATATCAAGTGGATGCTATCCCCGGTAATCTGATTGTCCACGTTCCAAAGAATTGGGTTCTTGATCAATTGGGTAATCCCTGTAGACTCATCAAAATGGATGGAATCACATTTTCCGCTCAGATCGGTCTTGTAGAATTTGGCATTCCTGAAGGCCCTCAATATCCTGTGTTCCTCCTTGCCGGTAACCATTAGGGTGTCCCCATGCATATACAAGGAATCTTTTTGTACGAGGCTTATGGAAACGGCCCTTTTGGTGGCAAATACGGAATCCTTGGCCTTGTGTACCTCGGCATAATGTGCTCTGATCACCCCATTGTTGATGGTATCCGTAATCTTGATGTTGTTGGTGGCAGAGGCAAACTCCGAGACCTTGTCAAAATAGAGGCTATCTCCTTCAATAATCTTGTTGTCGTAGTCGATACGAGTGTTTTTGATGCCGTATCCCTGTTCGATCTTGGTGTCGTAAAAGCCCCGCTCACAATAGATTTTGTATTCTTCACCCGTTATGGTCGAAGGACCGTACATATACGCATTTTTGGAGGTGGTGTAATAATCCAACTGCTCGGAATCAATAATATAATCCGGATTGTCTATATGCACATTTCTTTGGAACTGATACTTTTTAGGGGTCATGAAATAAGTACCCACTTTACTGGTCAAAACGTTTGCAGAATCCACAACTTTCCCGCCCGAATTGTAGAAGGCTTTCTGGTTTTCTCGATCAAAGTACAGGGTATCGGTGGTCAAGGTCATCTGCCCGTTGGTCAAATCCACTTTTTCCCATGCCTTGGCCAGTTTGGTGTTACCGTCATAATCCATCTTGCCACTGTTCATTTCTATGGAATCGCCCTGTTGCATGCGTATGTTGCCAATGGCCTTTAGTTTATTCTCTTCCGTATAGAAAATGGCAATATCGCACCAAAGGTCGGCACCTTGATGTTCAAACTGTACCTGTCGTTCATCATCCCGACTAAATATGGAAGCACCTGGGAACTGGGCCTCATCCTTGGTAAAATTGGCCCCATAGACAATGTTGATCTGCCTACCTTCGGTTTTTGGTTCTTTTTGCTGGGCCATGGCTCCTACAAAGGAAAGGACCAGTATCAAAAAAGAAATTCTTTTCAAATCCATGAAATTTTGCCCAAAAGTAGGGTTTTTGGGCAAAGTGGCATATATCCTTTAGAAAGGTTTGTGAATTACCGGAAAATTATTTTTTTATCAAACTGATAGCAAATCCGCCACCTTCGGCCAAGCGTACGGATAGATCGGAACCCTTTTTGAGGTCTAATTTTTCAATAGCAATTGCCGTGGGATTATCCTTGTAATTCGCATCTTCCGCATCCTTGTAAATAATGGCCTCGTAAGATGTTCCATCATCCAAAAAATCAAAATTGATATTGAGTTCACGTGCCTTTTCATCAGTAATACCGCCCACAAACCAATTACCTGTTCTACGTTCTTTTCTTGCTATGGTCACAAAATCACCAACCTCCCCATTCAACACTACAGTTTGGTCCCAGTCCACACCCACATCGCGGATAAATTGGAATGCAGGCTGGTTTTCATAATTTTCCGGAAGATCACATGCCATTTGAATAGGGCTGTAAATAACCACATATAGGGCTAATTGTTGTGCCAAGGTGGTGTTGATTTGGTTGTTGGGTTTGGTGGGCAACGTAATATCAAACACACCAGGTGTGAAATCTATTGGGCCTGCCAACATTCTTGTAAAAGCTACGATGGGCAAGTGTTCCGGAGGGTTGCCGCCATCAGACGCCCAGGCATTGAATTCCTGTCCGCGAAGCCCTTCCCTTGCAATCACGTTGGGGTAGGTGCGTCGAAGCCCTGTTGCTTTAATAGGCTCATGGGCGTTCACGGCCACTTGGTACTTGGCTCCTGTTTCCACTACTTTTCTGTAATGGTTCACCATCCATTGTCCATGGTGATATTCCCCTTTGGGTATAATTTTACCCACATAGCCGGTTTTTACGGAGTGGATGCCCAATTTGTGCATGAGTTGGTAGGCGGTGTCCAGTTGTTGCTCATAAGTTCGTGGGGCTGCGGAAGTTTCATGGTGCATGATCAGTTCCACTCCCTTTTCCTTTCCGTAGCGGGTCACCTCTTCCAAGTTATAATCGGGGTAGGGGGTAATGAAATCAAAGACACCCTCACGGTCCTCAAAACCAATCCAATGTTCCCATCCGGTGTTCCAGCCCTCTACCAAAACCCCAGTAATATTGTTTTTGGCCGCAAAATCAATGTAATGTTTGGTGTTTTCCGTTGTGGCTCCATGTTTTCCATGTGGTTTGGCATCGGTGGTAAAGGAATTCATGTCTTGCGAAGCGGCATAATCCCATGTGGATTTACCAATGTGCATTTCCCACCAAATGCCCACATATTTTTTGGGTTTGAACCAGCTTACATCTCCAATTTTATTGGGTTCATTGAGATTGACGATGAGTTTTGAATCGATAAGCTCCGTAGCCTTGTCCGCAATTTGGATGGTCCGCCATGGTGTTTTAAAGGGTAAGGCACGTTTCACCTTGTATCCCAAACGGTCGGAACCCACCAGTTCACTGGTCAATTTTAGGGTTTCATTGTCCACTTTTAACGTCATACCCGCATAATCGGTGAGGTTGGCTTCGTGAAAACTAAGATGCAGCCCTGAATCCGAACGCATGGTCACTGGAGTGTTCACAGCATTTTCAGGAATGTTGCTCTGGGCCAGGTCGGCATTGTTCCTTTTGGCTATGGCATCGATTTCCGAAACTTTGGAGGTGTTATAAAGATGCTCATAAATATCCCAATCCCCGGGTATCCAAAATGAGGTATAGTCCTCCGTCAGTTGAAACTCGGTATTTTCATCCATGATGATGATGCTATCGATCCCTTGTTGGGGTAAAAACTCATATCGAAAACCGATGCCATCATCATAAGCCCTGAAATATACATTGATTTTTCGGTTGGGTGCCTGTGTCTCTTCCAGTTCTACCTTCAGTTCGTTGTAGTGGTTCACCACATCTTTTTGTTCACCCCAAGGCATTTCCCAGGTTTCGTTCACCGTGTTGGTGGTGTTTCCAATGATTTTGAGGTGGTCTTTGAGTGAAACTTGATCATTGAAATCAAACCCCATGGTAGAGGTGTCGATTACCATCTTTTCGCCATGGTTTACCCAATATTGAGGCATTCCATCCGCAGAAAGTTGAAATTGGATGGAATTCCTTCCACTGGGAGATGATACCAATAAGGCTGTTTGTTTTTCAGTACAGGAAATTAATGTCCCGACCAAAAAAAGGAGGGTCAATAGTTTGTTCATTTTAGCAGTTTTTGGACAAATTCTTATGTGCGGAACGGTTAGAAACAAGCCGAACTCCTTTGCAGGAAATTATCCTTAAAGGTACTGAAAAATGCGCTAAAAACCGAAGCTTACCTGTGGATAGTTTGGGTTCTATCGGGACCTACGGATACAATTTTGATCGGCACTTGCAACTGCTCTTCCAAAAACGCAATGTAATCGTTCAACGTAGCGGGAAGGTCTGTTGAGGAAGACATTTTGGTAAGGTCCTGTGCCCATCCTTTCATTTCAGTATAGATTGGCTTAACATATTCACTTTCAATACTGTATGGTAAATGTTGTATTTTTTTGCCTTTGTAGTCATAAGCAGTACAGACCTTGATGGTCTTGAATCCACTCAAAACGTCTGCTTTCATCATCATCAACTCCGTAACACCATTAATTTGAACAGCATATTTGAGAGCGACAAGGTCTAACCAGCCACAACGTCTAGGTCTTCCGGTTGTTGCGCCAAATTCGTTTCCAACGCGACCCATGGTAGCACCATCCTCGTCAAAAAGCTCGGTAGGGAAGGGGCCACTGCCCACACGGGTGGTGTACGCCTTGAAAATGCCAATAACACGGTCAATGCTGTTGGGGGCCACACCCAAACCGGTACAGGCACCGGCGGCTGTGGTATTGGATGAGGTAACGTAGGGATAGGTACCAAAATCGATGTCGAGCAAAGAGCCTTGTGCTCCTTCGGCGAGGATTTTTTTGCCCTCGGCTTGGGCCTTGAAAATGTATTCCTCACTATCAATAAAGGTCAATTTTTTCAATGCTTCCACACCTACACAGAATTCTGCTTCCAATTCGGCAAGGTTGTATTCAATTTCGGCATTATAGAAGTCGATCATGGCCTCGTGTTTATCAGCCAATGCTCTGTATTTGGTCTTCCAATCGTCAAATTCAAGATCCCCGACGCGCATTCCGTTACGGCCGGTTTTGTCCATATATGTTGGACCTATGCCTTTTAATGTGGAACCTATTTTGGCTTTTCCTTTGGAAGCTTCCGAAGCGGCATCCAATAATCGGTGGGTTGGCAGGATCAAATGGGCCTTACGGGAAATAAGGAGTTTGGATACAAAATCGATGTTGAACTTACCGAGATTGTCCAATTCCCTTTTAAAGATTACGGGGTCGATCACTACTCCGTTCCCCACAATATTGATGGCATTTTTATGGAATATTCCGGAGGGTATGGTGTGCAGTACATGTTTTATACCATCAAATTCCAAGGTGTGACCCGCATTTGGACCTCCTTGAAACCTGGCGATGATATCGTATTCCTTGGTCAGTACATCAACAATTTTTCCTTTTCCTTCGTCTCCCCATTGGAGTCCAAGCAATAAATCTACCATGTAAAATGTGGGTTATTCGGTTAGGTTTTCTTCTTTTTTGTTACGGGTTCCGTAGAAATATAAGGAGTGGTTATTGATCTTGATGTCAAAAACCTCCTCAATTGTTTTTTTTATGGATTGGATGCGAGGATCGCAAAATTCAACCACTTCGCCGGTGTCGGTCAAGATTACGTGATCATGTTGACGGTCGAAATAGGATTTCTCGTATTGGGCCTGGTTTTTGCCAAACTGGTGCTTGCGTACCAATTTGCATTCCAACAATAATTCTATGGTATTGTAAAGGGTGGCACGACTAACCCTGTAGTTTTTGGTTTTCATTTTGATATAGAGGGATTCCACATCAAAATGGTCGTCACTATCGTAAATTTCCTGTAGTATGGCGTAGCGCTCAGGGGTCTTGCGGTGTCCCTTTTCCTCAAGGAATGCGGTGAACACATTTTTTACAATTTCCTGATTTTTGTTGTTGTTCATGGCTTTCTACCTAAGCTAATGTACAAAGGTACAGCTAAAAATTAAATTCTGGACACTTTGTCGATCCCTTCAACCTGCTTTAAATTATCAATAAGCTTTTTCAGGATGGTGTTGTTTTTGACCACCAATGTGATTTTGCCTTTAAATGTGCCGCCATCGGCAGAAAAGTTCAGGTTTCGCATGTTTACGTGCATGTTTTCCGAGATGATCTTGGTGATGTCCTTCACCAAACCTAGGTTATCGATACCTGTAATTTCTATATCAACGGAGAATTCTTCTTGGGTGGAATCTATCCATTTGGCACTGATGATACGATAAGCATAGTTGGATTGCAGGGCAATGGCATTGGGACAGTTCTTTTTATGCACCTTTATACCATCATTTACACTCACAAATCCAAATACATCATCTCCTGGGATGGGGTTACAGCATTGCGATAATTTATAATTGAGACGTTCCTCTTCCTTACCGAAAACGAGCATGTCATATTTGACGGTGATTTCGTCCTTGTCAATATCCTTGGGAACCGGGGTCTTACGAATCTTGTTCTTGAAGAAATTGATGAAGGAATTATGGTACGATGAGGCAAAATCCTTCAACTTATCATTATCGATAACCCCGATTCCGACCCTATAGAACAAATCTAAACTGGTTTTCAGCTTGAAAAAGTTCACCAGTTTATTGACAGTATCCTCGTTGAGTACAATCTTTTGGGATTTCAACTTTCTTCGAAGGATTTCCTTGCCTTCGTCGGCCACTTCCTTCTTCTCTTCCATCAAAGAGGATTTGATTTTGGCCCTGGCCCTGGCCGTATTGGCGTAGTCCAACCAACTTTGACTAGGTTTTGCCGTTTCGGAAGTCATGATTTCTACTTGGTCCCCACTGCGAAGCTGGGTGCCTAGTGGAACCAATTTACCATTGACTTTTGCCCCACGGGTCTTCATGCCGATTTCGGTGTGGATGTTGAAGGCAAAATCGAGTGCGGTGGCACCTTTGGGCATGGATTTTAAATCTCCCTTAGGTGTAAATACAAAGATTTCCTTGGCGTAAAGGTTCAATTTAAATTCCTCCACAAAGTCAACGGCGTTGCCATTGGCACTTTCAAGGGCTTCCTGAAGTTTATTCAGCCATTCCTCAATACCCTGTTCTTTTTGGTCTCCGTGTTTGTACTTAAAGTGGGCGGCATAACCCTTTTCAGCAATTTCGTGCATCCGTTCGCTTCGAATCTGTACTTCTACCCATTTTCCTTTGGGGCCCATCACGGTAATGTGAAGGGCTTCATAACCAGTGGATTTTGGAGAGGTGATCCAATCGCGTAACCTGACCGGGTTTGGTGTAAAGTGGTCAGTTACAATGGAATAGATTTTCCAAGCTAGGAATTTTTCGTTCTTCCTGTCGGATTTATATATGATCCTGATGGCGAACTTGTCATACACCTCATCAAAAGAAACATTCTGGGTCTTCATCTTTCTTCGGATGGAGAAAATGGATTTCATCCGACCTTTGATGAAATAATTGAGTCCTTCCTTATCCAGAGAGTTTCGGATCACATCCGAAAAAGCCTCGATGTAGGCAAGATTTTCTTCTTCCGTATCCTCGATCTTGGCGCGTATGTCGTTATAGACCTCAGGTTCAGTATATTTAAGGGCAAGGTCTTCAAGATGCGTCTTGATATTGTAAAGCCCTATCCTGTGTGCCAGGGGAGCATAGATGTAGAGTGTTTCGGATGCGATCTTCACCTGTTTTTGCTCTGGCATGGAATCCATGGTGAGCATATTGTGGTAACGGTCCGCAATTTTTATAATGATTACCCGCACATCATCATGGAGTGTCAACAGCATTTTTCTAAAGTTCTCTGCCTGCTGACTGATGTCCATGTCCTTTTTAAGGTGGGCGATCTTGGTAAGTCCGTCTACGATCCTAGCCACGGTTTCCCCGAACATTCGTTCAATATCGGCAAGGGTGTAGGGAGTGTCCTCTACCACGTCGTGCAAAAGGGCCGCAGCGATGGAAACGGCATCCAATCCAATTTTGGATGCAACGATCTTGGCCACTGCAATGGGGTGGAAAATATAGGCTTCTCCCGATTTCCTCCGCTGGTCTTTGTGTGCATCAACGGCCACGTCAAACGCGGAGCGTATCAGCTTCTTGTCCTCATCGGTCAAGGTCTGATAGCTGATGCGAAGCAATTCTTTGTATTGCTTGGCAATCTCCTTGTTTTCTTTTTCGATAGCAGCGGCTGTCATAGTATATTAAAATTACTACAATCTTATTAGGTGGGCAACAAAAACTATGCCTTAAGGTTTCGGATGCGCTCCACCAAAGGTGGGTGGGAATAGTGCACGAAAACGTAAGCGGGGTGGGGGGTAAGATTACTCAAACTGTTCTTGGACAACTTTTTCAACGAGGTAACCAATGGTGCGGCCGAAGAGGTGTTCTTGGCATAATCATCCGCCTGAAACTCAAATTTTCGGGACAAATAGTTCATGGCCAAACCGGTAATTTCGGAAATAGGGCTGTATAATAGGGCAAAACCTACCAGGGCCGCATGAAAACTGGGAGTGCTTACCCCTATGGCCAAAGATATCCCCGGATGGTTGATGAAAAGGGACAAAATATACAGGGTAAATCCAGTGACGGCCAAGGACAAAACCAAATTGAAAATGATATGGTTTCGTTTGTAGTGACCAACCTCGTGCGCCAAAACGGCCACAATTTCCTCTTCCTCCAGATCATGGATCAAGGTATCAAAAAGGGTAATCCGTTTTTCTTTACCGAATCCGGAAAAGTAAGCATTGGCCTTGGTGGAGCGTTTGGAGCCATCGATCACAAAAATGTTCTTGAGTTCAAACCCCACTTTTTGGGCATATCCTTCTATGGCGTTTTTCAAGGTTCCATCTTTGAGTGGTGTCTGCTTGTTGAACATGGGCACGATCAACCTGCTATAAAACAAATTGATGAACAAAATAACAACCCCAACCATGATCCAGGTGTAAATCCAAAATTTTGGCCCTGTCCATTGATAAAACCAAATAAATAGCGATAAAATTCCTCCTCCCAAAATAGCTGTCAGGATACCGCCTTTGATCTTGTCCAAAAAGAACAATTTTTTGGTGGTCTTGTTAAAACCGTATTTTTCTTCGATCACAAAAGTGCGGTAATACGAAAACGGCAACCCCAATACGGCACTGCCAAAGGTGATCAACCCGAAGAATACCAAGGCCATTGGGATGGTTTTCATACTAATGGAACGAGTCAATTGGTCTATCCATTCGAATCCGCCGAACCACAAAAAGCATAGGGTCAATAGCAAGGAAAATCCATCGGACAGTAACCCAAACCGATAATTCGCCTGTTTGTATTCCTGTGATTTCTGGTATTCCTTTTCGTCAAAAACATCTGATAACTCGGGTGGTAAAGTGGATTTGAACCGTTGGGCATTCAAGTGTTCCAACAATTGGTGGACCAAATATTGGACAACAAGGATAGCGAGAATGACATAAAAGAGTACAGTTTTTTCCATAGACTAAAATCCGCGTTGTCGCTTGGCCTCAAAGATAAGTATTGCCGCCGATACCGAAACGTTCATTGAATCGATTTCCCCTTGCATCGGTATAATGATGTTTTGGTCGGAAGTTTGGAGCCAATCCTCCGTTAATCCTGTCGCTTCTGTACCCATTACCAAAGCGGTGGCACCTGTAAAGTCACAATCCACATAGTTTTTGGAAGCTGACAGGGCTGCACAGTAAATCTTGATTTGGTTTGATCTTAGGAAATGGATGATTTCTTCTGTGGAACCCATCCCTACCTGATTGGTGAAAACACAGCCCACACTGGATCGGATAATGTTCGGATTGTAAAGGTCCGACTTTGGATTGGCGATCAAAACGGCATCTATGGCCGCGGCATCCGCAGTTCGTAAGAGCGCACCAATATTACCAGGTTTTTCGGGAGCTTCTGCCACCAGTACCAAGGGTTGTTTGTTTTTGAACCGAATGCTCTCTAAGCCATGCTCCTTGACTTTCAGGATTCCCAAAACTCCTTCCGTAGTTCCGCGATGTGCCAATTTTTCATAAACGGGTTGGGTGATCTGGATGATCTCGGGGCTTGAATTTCCCAGTATTTTTTTCAGGTGATGATCGGGCCAAATCTCAGGACAATACAAAAAAGTTGTAAGGGTATAACCTCCCTTTTGGGCAAGTTCCAACTCACGTTGTCCCTCCACCACAAAAAGTCCGCTCTTTTTCCGTTCACGGGATTTTTCCTTAAGTAGCAGTATATGTTTTACCAATGGATTTTGGACACTGCTGATCGATTTGGCTTCCATCACGGAGTAAAAATAGCGTTTCTTGTAATCTAAAAAAGCTGTTTTCGACCAATTGCCAAAATATACTCCATGAAAAAAACAACCATCCTGATGATTTTTTTGGCATTTGTTGCCTGTAAACCTTCCTCGAAAAAGGAACAAGTAGAAGTGCCCGAACCTATTGAAGAAGTTACCAACAAAACTAAGTATCCGGAAAACATGGCCAAGGTCTTTGAGGCCCATGGTGGATTGGAACTTTGGAAATCCATGCGGACGCTTTCCTTTGTTCTGCCAAATCCAGAAGCTCCTGAAACCCATACAATAGACCTTTGGTCAAGAAAGGATAGGGTGGATACGGAAAAGTACTCCATGGGTTTTGATGGAGAAAAAGCTTGGCTTTTGGATCCTGATAAAAGCTACAAGGGAGATGCTGCTTTTTATCATAATCTCATGTTCTATTTTTATGGAATGCCATTTGTTTTGGCAGATGAAGGCATTGTGTATGGCCATGCGGAAGATTTGGTTTTTGAAGGGAAACATTACCCTGGAGTCAAAATTTCCTATAATGTTGGGGTAGGAGCATCCTCTAAAGATGAATACTTTATCCACTTTGACCCGGAAACCTACCAAATGGCCTGGTTGGGCTATACTGTTACATACAGAACCGGTGAAAGTTCCGATAATTTTAGGTGGATCCGTTATAGGGATTGGCAACGTTTAAGTGGTGTGCTACTCCCACAAACCATTACATGGCACAATTACGAAGGAAGAAATATTCTTGACGCCCGAAATACAGTCACTTTTGATGAAGCCTCATTGAGCAACAAACCAAAACCCAACAGTTTTTATGGGAAACCGGAAGGGGCAGAATTTGTCGAAATCAAGAAGAGTTAAAAAAAAGCGGCGTTCAATTGAACGCCGCTTGCTTTATTGAGAGAACTATTGTCCTGCCTTTTCTCTTTCAAACTTGCCCATATAGCGGTGCCAAAGTTTGGTCTGATGGGTTTCTAGGGATACGTCCCTACCATCAATATAAGCTTTGGAAAGCTGGTTGGTACGCATATCCAAGGCGTCACCTTCGGAGATGAACAAAGTGGCACTCTTGCCAACTTCCAACGTTCCATATTGATCATCGATACCAAGTATTTTGGCTGTGTTACTGGTCAAAAGTTGCAAGGCTTTTTCCTTGTCCAATCCTTGTCCAACGGTCTGGCCGGCATAAAAAGCCATGTTCCTGGCTTGGAAATTGGCCGATTCCTCATTCTGTAATCCGACCAATAGACCTGCATCTACCAAAAGTTTTGGCAATTTGTATGGAAGGTCATAATCGTCATCATCGTATTCGGGTAGGGCGTGGGTCACTCCTACCAAAATGGCCACATTGT
>Ga0114901_1001569_pt1 | contig 13084 bp, 15 predicted proteins | sample MalvireepMed_s16_FD_89686 | JGI IMG/M metagenome (GOLD analysis project Ga0114901, IMG submission 89686) | Marine viral communities from the Global Malaspina Expedition - Malaspina viral metaG DeepMed_s16 | ecosystem: Environmental > Aquatic > Marine > Oceanic | place: Mediterranean Sea... | reverse complement strand
TAAGGCGGCGTTGGCGAAGTGGGGTGCGCCTCATTTGGGGGCGGTGCCTGATCTTCCGCCTGGTACGCATGCGATGACGGGTACTGGTGGTCATCTTCCTGGTGGGGGCGGGTTTGATTTCGATGAGTTCGACAGGGCTGTCAGTGAGGGTGTGGCGGAGGCTGAGGATGTGCCCGAGTGGTTGAGGTATGCGTCGCCTACGACTGTGGAGCAGTCAGAGCCGTGGGATTTGGTTGGCGAAAGCGCACACACCATTCGTGACGCTGTGGGTAGTTACGTCGCCAATGTGGCGGGATTCGACTGGGAGGACATGGAAACTGTTGAAGAAATGGCTGACCAGATTGTAGGTGATGTCTTAGGTAGGGAAGCCGGAGAACCCCTGCGGGAGGACTCAATCAACGACAGGGTTTGGACCGAGATTTTCCAGGCTGCCGAACATGCCGGCTTTGAGTACGATCTTGGAGAGTTCCTTCCGTTTGAGTCGGGTGCTGCGGAACCGTCAGCATCGGCGGGGTTTGATCCTCCGTTTATGAACCCTCAAACCGACCTGGAGGCTCTTACGTTGGCTCTTTGGTTGGGTATTACGGCTCCTACCGAGGACGGTGCTGCCGAGGCTGTTGAATACGCGGAAACTCTTGCTAGGTCGCTTTCGCCGCAACAGGTTGAAGAAGCACAACGTGCTGCCCAACAGGCGTTGGAACCATATTACGAAGCGTGGGACAGGGAGGATCGGGAGGAACGTGCAGCACAGTGGGAAGATCCGCGTCCACATTCTGACGACGAGTTTTCCCATGAGTCGCGTGCTGTAAATCTGCCGTCGGGTTTACCGGGGTTTCAGTCGCCGTCTGCTTCGCCGGGGTCGCCGGGGTTTCAGGCTCCGCCTGTGCGTGAACGGCCGGGCGGTTTCCGAACTCCGGCTGTGGGTGCGAAGCCGGGTGGGTTTCAGGGGGCGCCGCCGTCGGTGCAGTCGATGTTGACCCACATGGCTTCCGGTGAGCCTGGTCGGATCGGAAGATCACACCCGGAGGGGCCGACCCCACCGTATGAACCTGCTCCTCCTCTGACGGAGGAGGAGCGGAAACGCGGCAAGGAAGCAATCGAGAAGATCCGCAGAGATAACCCTAATATTGTGAACCCGGAATCGACGATGGATGCTGCATTTCTGCCGGGGATGTTCGCTCAGGCGGCTGAACAGGAAAGCCAGGGCTATTTCGGCGGTGTCGGAGATATTGTAGAAAGCGTCTTCGAGGCTGTGCCGGATATTGATCCGAGGACGGCGGCAGCGGTAGCGATGGCGGTTGCGGCGGCGATTGCCGCTGGCACCGGGGTGGGTGGGCCGTTGGTGCCGCCGCTTCTGGCCGGCGGAGCAATGTTGTCGTCCCAGTGATGCATACAAGGCGACGACGTATGTTGACCGAGTTGCGTGCCGAGCGGTCAGCGGAGCGCGCTAAGGTGCGTAGCGAAGTGTTCGCTATGCACGCGAAGGGAGCCCCGTGTTGGGTGGGAAAGTGTTGCCAGGAGATGAGAACCAGGATTGGCGAGAGGAAGCATTTGGTGAGCGCCCTGCGTTAGGGCCCTGGGGGGATCCGTTTCATAACGACGCACCTATCGAGGTGTGTGGTCTGGAGAATCCGGAGTCATGCGACGCGTGCCAATGATTCATGCGGCGGCCATTCTTGGCATTGCCCTGGGGGTGTTCGTGTGCGCTATGCTGGTGCTTTCTGCTGGCAAGTTGGTGCAGGAACTACTCAGGCTTTAGGGAGGCGTTGTGGCTCGTTCGTTCGACAAGTGGATGGCGGAGGGTATCAACCGGGGGTTCTGCGGTCCGCCAGTGTGTGCTGTTCACGACGGGGATCCGACCACGGAGTACGAGGACATGGCTTTGTGGGATGGTGGGGAGCCTTGCTACCATGTGGTCCGCATGTACGAGGATGTGAAGACGAAGATCGCTGTGGAGGAAAATCATCCTCCTTCGATCTGGCGTAACACTTGGACTCCGAAGTTGCGGCTGGTTGACATCCCGGAGTTGAACGGTACGGCGGAGTGAATGTCGCGTTTAGCGGAACTGCGCCAGGAGGCCGAGTGGCGGCGTTGCGTCAAGGATGAGTCGTATTTCCTACGCAAGCATTGGAATATTGCTCATCCTGCTTACGGTCGAATACTGTTTGATCTCAGGAACGCTCAGTCTTTCGCTTTAGACCACTGGGATAACAACCGTTATTCGTTGACGTTGAAGGCCCGGCAGATCGGGTGGACGACTCTGGTGGCTGCTCACCAGTTCTGGTTGGCGTTCTTTCACCCGGATCAGAACATCATCGATCTGTCACGCACTGAGCGTGAGGCGGTGTTGTTGTTGCGGAAAACGAAGTACGGGTTTTCGCATCTGCCGTTGTGGATGGTAGAGCGTGGTCCGAAGTCTCTGGTTGAGCATCAGCAGCGTATGCTATTCGATAACGGGTCGCAGATTACGTCGATGCCGTCTGCGTCGGATCCGGCGCGTGGCGAGTCCGCCACGCTGATCGTTGTCGACGAGTGGGCGTTCCTGCCGAACCCTGAGGAAGCGTGGGCTTCCATCGAACCGGTCGCTGATGTGGGTGGTCGCATTATTGGCCTGTCGACTGCGAATGGTTCCGGTAACTTTTTTCACAATCTGTGGGTGGGTGCTACGGCGTCGAACAACAAGTTTGCTTCGATGTTTTTTCCGTGGTCTGCGACGGAGGACCGGGACGAATCGTGGTATGAGGAAAAGCGGCAGTCGATGTTGCCGTGGCAACTCGCTCAGGAGTATCCGACGACACCGGAGGAAGCGTTTGTCCGGTCGGGTAACCCGGTGTTCGACCTGGACATGTTGGACGCTTTGGCTGCCAGTTGCCGGCGGGGCGATGCCGGCTATCTGCATTCTGTGATGCCGAGGGTTGTGGAGTTCAGGTCGTGAACTTGGAGGTGTGGTCGCCGCCGAATGCCATGCACGGCTATGTGATGGGTGTGGACACGGCGGAGGGTTTGGGGCATGGCGACTATTCGTGTGTCCAGGTGTTGGATCTGAACACCGGGGAGCAGGTCGCTGTCTGGCATGGGCATATTGCTCCTGACGAGTTGGCGGCCGAAGTTTTCAATGTCGGCTTGTGGTATCGGGATGCGTTGTGTTGCGTCGAGTCGAACAACCACGGTTTGACGACGATCACGGTGTTGCGCCAGTTGGGTTATCCTCGTTTATTTCGGAAGCGTACGCTGAACAGTGTGTCCAACCGGATGACGCAGGAATACGGTTGGAAGACGACGCGCACATCGAAGCCGTTGATGATCGATGACCTGGCGACTGCGTTGAAGAACAACGAGATCGGGTTGCGGGATCGGAACACTCTGGCTGAGTTGCGGACTTTCACCCGCAACGAGAAGGGGTCGATGTCGGGCTCTCCGTTCGATGACCGGGTCATAGCGTTGGCGTTGGCGAACCAGATGCGAAAGTTCGCCTATGCCCCCGAGTACGCCGAGAAGGTCGACGATTACTGGACGGTGGACTGGTGGAAACGTCTGGCGTTGAACGAGGATGTGTCGGATGATCCCTTTCAGATCGGTAAGCACACGGTTCGTGGGACACGCCGAACGGACTATTAGGCACGCTTGTTCACTCCGAGAGGTAGTTATGGCTAAGAACTTTGTTTCGTTCACCAGCGGCACTGAGACAATCGACGGTGCTAAAGGGCAGAACAACAAGATGGAGCGCGGCGGTTCTGTCGTGGAGAACCCCATCTGGAAGCCGGGTAGCCCCAACTCGCCCAAGCAGCGTCACGACAACCCGAAGTACGCCAACCAGACTGGCGGCTACGGTGAGGTCAGTGTCCGTGAAACGCCGTTCAACCAGCACGGCAAGACCGGCAAGGTCGAACCGGCAAAGCCGCAGCCCAAGTTGCGCGGCAACAACGCCGGGCAATGACGGTCCTCCCCAGGGAGGCTTCCTACCCGGAGTTCTGCGATTATGTGACCGGTCTGAAGGGGCCGAAAACTGAAACAGAACTTGTGGATCTGTGGGAGTGGCGGCAGAAGGTTCTGACCGTGCGTGTCGACACCCAACGTGGCCGCCGAGGGGCGACGTTGGCTCCTGACGAGCAGCACTTGTCTAAACGGGAGATCGAGGCGAAACGGTTTGCTGAGGCGAAGTCTCAGGGACGTAACGTCGAGCCGCTACCTGCGAAGGCGATGTTCTGATGGCGCAGAAAACCAGGGCTGAACTGCATGAGCAGTATACGCGTCGGTTGGAACGCACCCGCAGGTGGCGTGAGGACCAGGCGTATGATCGCACCTGGTGGCGTCTGATCGACTTGTACCGGGGCAAACACTGGGCTGAGACTACGCGTAGCCGCTCTGATCTGATTGCTGTCAATCTGGCTTTTTCGACGATCAACGTCATCGCACCATCGGTAGCGGTGAACCATCCGAAGATTGTCGTATCAGCGAACGACGAAGGTAACTCTGATCGGGCTGCTTTCGTCGAGGCTGTCGTCAACCACCTATGGCGCCATCACGATTTCCGGAAGCCGTTCCGTCGGGCCGTCAAGGACTTTCTGATCTTCGGGCACGGTTGGGTGAAGACCGGTTGGAAGTTCCTGGAGCAGGAGACTTCCCTGGCGGAGGCGGAACGGGATCTGCTGATGCAGCAGGCCCGTTTGGAAGTCGACGAGTTCGCCCTGGAGTCTCCTGACCTGTCGGGCGCATTGCCGACCGATGAGGAGATCAACGCTAATCTGCCGGAAACGGCGATGATGGTCATTGAGGATCAGCCGTTTGTTGAACGGATCTCTCCGTTCGATGTTTTTGTTGATCCTGAGGCGACCTGCATGGATGATGCCCGGTGGATCGCTCAGAAGATCGTGCGACCTCTGGAGGATGCTCAGAAGGATCAGCGGTACAAGCCGTCGGTGCGGAAACGTCTGGATGCTGACGCCGGGGTGAACCCCCAGTATGTTTCCCAGTACGAGAATGAACGTAACCGTGTCCTCGATGAGGACCGTGTCACCATTTGGGAGTTCTACGACATTGCTGAGAACACGATGTCTGTGTTCTCTGAGAACAGTGACGGTTTCCTCGTTGATCCGGTGCCGATGCCGTATGCGTACGGACAGCCGTTTGTGATGATCCGCAACTACGACATCCCGGATCTGTTCTACCCAATGGGTGATCTGGAATCGATTGAATCTCTCCAGTTGGAGTTGGACAAGACCCGATCCCAGTTGATGAACGACCGGAAACGGTACGCCCGCAAGTACCTGTACCATGAGCGGTCGTTTGGGCCGGCAGGGCGTGAAGCCCTGGAATCCGACGAGGACGGCCGTCTGGTCCCCGTGTTGGATGAGAACAAGTCGCTGTCGGATGTGGTCATTCCGATGCCGCAGTCACCGATTTCGCCGGAGATTTACGCCTACAGCGAGATCATCGAAAATGACATCAACACGGTGTCGGGTGTGTCCGAGTACGCCAGGGGCGCTATGCCCGAGATCAGGCGTACAGCAACCGAGGCGAGCATCATCGCTGACGCTCAGAACGCCAGGGCGGCCGACAAGTTGGCGATCATCGAGATTTCGATTTCGGAGATGGGCCGGCGCGTCATCCAGTTGATGCAACAGTTTATGACCGGGGACGAGATGGCCCGTGTCGCCAAGAAGGGCGGCGAATCGTTGTGGGTTCCGTATAGCCGCGACGACATCCTGGGCGAGTACGATTTCAGCGTCGAGGCCGGTTCGACACAGCCGATGAATGACACGATTCGCAAACAGCAGGCTGTATCCTTACTCAATGCCATTGCCCCGTTGGTGGGCACGGTGATCGATCCGACGGCCCTTGCTGTGCATGTGCTGGAGGATGGTTTCGGCATCAAGGATCCGCAGAAGTTCATAATGCAACAAGGACCGCCGCCTCCGCCGGGCGATGTACCGGCAGATGAGGCCGCTGCCCTTGAAGGCGGCCCTCTGCCGCCAGGGGGGCCACCTGTGCCTGAACCTCCCCCAGGTGCTGGTGTGCCCCCCGTATTCGCACCAACGGGCGGTGTGCCGCCCGAGTTGATGGCTCAACTCGAAGGCCAGATGGGCTTACAGTTGCCTTCTTTGGGTTAGCCTGGGACAATGGTTGCCGTCTATTAGGAGCAACTACGGACTCCGAGGGCTAGTGCCCACAGAACATAGAAGGAACGGAACCCATTACGATGGACACTCCAGAATCTTCCAGCGAGGTAGCAGCGGAACCTGTTGATTCGACGTACACCGTCAAAGTTGATGGTGCAGAGTCAGAGGTCACCCTAAGCGAACTTCAACAGGGATACCAACGTCAGGCGGATTACACCCGTAAGACGCAGGAGTTGGCATCCGAACGTCAGCGTTTAGAGCAGGCTGAGGCAATAGTTTCGGCTTTGGAAGCGGACCCTCAGGGTGCGCTTACAGCGTTGTCATCAGCGTTCGGCATCGAGGACAGCCGGCAGCCTTCTTCCACTGATGAGTGGGAGGACGAACCGGATCCTCAGGAGCAGCGCATCGCTTCTTTGGAAGCGACGGTGGCACAACAGACGAGGGCGACAAGACAAACGGCTTTGGAGAAAGAAGTCGCTGTCCTCCATAGCAAGTACGGTGATTTCGATGCGGATGCCCTTTACAGGCATGCGCTTTCCAATCGGATTCCGAACTTGGAGGCTGCGTACGCTCACATGAACTTCGGATCTTTGGCGACTTATGCAGGGAAACTGCATGAGGAGCGAGAGATAACCGAATCAAAGCGTAGCGCCAAGGTGGAGAGCGGCACCTCACGCCAGGCTGGTGTAGTTACCAGCACGGCATCGGAGAAACCGATGTCGATTCGTGAGGCTTTCGCCAATGCCAAGAAAGAACATGGCACCTAGACCTAAGGAGTAAGAATCATGGCGGGTAACGCCAACTTTGATGAGATTCTTTCTACCACCCTCAAGAACTACATCCCGAAACTGACAGATAACATCTTCAGCGCCAGGCCGTTGTTCTACGCTCTGACGAACGGCCAGACCATTCGTCGGATCAGTGGTGGAGCGAACATCATCGTACCGATCATTTACGGTACAAACTCAACTGCCGGCTCGTACAGCGGCACAGACACCATCGATATCACGGCTCAGACAGGCATCAGTGCTGCTGAGTACGACTGGGGGCAGTACGCCGCCACGGTGACGATCAGCGGTATCGAGGAAGCCAAGAACAACGGCGAAGCACAGATCATCGATCTGCTGGAAGGCAAGATTTTCCAGACGCAGGAAACCGTTATCGAGAACATGAACACCATGTTCTGGGCTGACGGCACTGGCAACAGCAGCAAGGACTGGAACGGCATAGGCAACATTGTCGGCGGAACCGGTGTGACCCTTGGTGGAATCGACCCGACTGGTGCAGGCAACTCCTGGTGGAAGTCCACTGAGGTTGATCTGAGTGGCGCGCTCACTCAGGCCAGCATGGCTAACGTGTATAACACCATTTCGGTTGGTAATGACCAGCCGACTATCGTTATCACCACGCAGGCTTTGTACGAGAAGTACGAAGCACTCCTGGAGGGCCAGATTCGGTACACGGATACCGATATGGCTGACGGCGGGTTCCAGAACCTGCTGTTCAAGGGTGCACCCGTAACCTTCGATGACGGGTGTGCATCTGGTCAGGTGGTGTTCCTGAACACCAAATACCTGCAGTTGGTTGCTCATAGCGATGTCTGGTTCAAGCCGACACCGTTCGTGCGCCCAACCAACCAGGACGCCGTGTTCTCACAGTTGCTTTGCTATGGGCAGTTGACATGCAGCAACCGTGCACGACAGGGCTTCATGCACTCAGTCACCTGATCCTGATGGGACGAGGATTCGCTTACGCTTACAAGGTTGGCTCACGCCCATACGGGCAGCCCGCTGGCGACCATTATCGGGATTCGACACCACGGCCTCAAACCGTGGGAGCCTCCCGCAACGTCCAGCAAGTCAACCCGATAAACAGCGAACCCATTGTTCCAGAAACGGTCAAATGCAGCGCGCTGACCCGCAGCGGGGATCCCTGCAAAGGGAAGCCCCCTGCGGGCAGCGACCTGTGCGTCTTCCATAGGGAGTAGCCGTGGACATTTCGACCATGCGGTCGTATGTCCGCTCCGTGGTGGACATCGACGACACGGATATTACCGACGACACCCTCAACCGTTTCCTGGGCGAGGGCTACGATGTCATCGTCTATTCGGAGAAACGGTGGCCGTTCTTCGAGGTGTCGACCACGTTCGACACCGTGGCCTCTCAGAAGGACTACACGCTGGCTGTTGTCGGAGCAGCCGTAACAGGTGGCCTGCGAGAACTCGCAGCCTTACGCACCGACGATCACGTCGCAACCTATGTGGGCCGCGACGAAGGCGACGTGGTGTACCCGTTGAATGTGACCGGTCAGGGATCTCCCTGGTGGTGGTCATACTGGGGGGAGACAGTCCGCCTGTATCCCACACCAACTGGTGTCGAGACAATCTACGCACGCGGGTACAAGAACCCGACCACCTTCGGGGCTGGTGTATCCGATTCGACCGAACCGTCGGATCTACCCGATCCGTTCCATATCGTGGTGGCAACATACGGGATCGCCCGTGCTTACGAGCAGCAGGAAGACCCGGCGATGGGGGCACAGTATTTTCAGATATTCAACCAGGAGCTCGACAATCTGAAAGCCCGCTATGACGACATGCCGGCACCTCAGCCGGTGCTGTTGAATAGCCGGAGTGCGTCACGGTGGCGCTCCCAGGTGCTTCTCCCGAACCGCTTGCGCTACTCCTGGGAGTGACCGGTGCCTAGCCAGTTCAAGTTGGAAACCCTGGAGTCGTTCACCGGTGGTCTGAACTTTCGCACCGACCAGTTCAACCTGGAAAACAACGAATCACCGGATCTGCTCAACGTCCTCGTCGATCCCCGTGGCGGGATCCGTATGCGGGACGGTATCGACCGGCGTAACACGACGGCTCTGAGCGCCGACGTGAAGGGCATTTGGGCGCTCTACACGGATAGTGGCACCAATCATCTGATGGTCAACTACGGCACCAAGGTCGCCTATTCCGTCACCTCGAACTTCACTGATCTGACCGGGATCACGTCCCGTACGGATGGTTCCAGGGTTTATGGTATGACCATGAATAATGTGGCATACGGTGTGTCCTACGACAAGGTGTCGTTCAAGTGGGATGGTTCATCGGCTGCTGACCTGGGGGTGACCCTGGATGGGTCGGCTGGCAACTTCCCGCAGGCCCAGTATGTGGCGTTCTGGAATAACTTTGCGTGGGCTGCATACACCTATGAATCGGGTGCCGGCTACAAGTATCGGGTTCGCTGGTCGAACGCCAACGACCCGGAAAAGTGGTCATCAACGGACTTTGTCGACATCGACAAGGGTGAACACGGTGACTACATCACCGGGTTGTGCCCGATGGGTGACCGTCTGCTGATTTTCAAGTCGAACAGCGTGTACGCCATTTTCGGGTTTGATTCGGACTCGTTCCAGGTCGTCACTATTACGGACAGTGTCGGCTCTGTGCCACTGTCACAGCCGGTATCAACCCCGTACGGGGTGTTCTTCTGGTATGCCGACCAGGGCGTCTTCTCCTACAACAAAGAGAACTTCTCCTGGGTGTTTGACAAGATCGCACCAGCCATCGACGATGGACGCATCACCTTTGTGACGAATCCGCAACTGGCATGGGGCAACCAGAAGATGTATGTCAGTGTCGATTGGACCGAGGAGAGTGTGACGACTCGACGGACATTCATCTACGATCCGACGCTGGGACCGACTGGTGCTTGGGTGGTGACGGACATTGACGCCGGCCCACTGTATGCTTACCGGCCTCCGAACTCGTCACCGACGGTCTACGCTGGTTGTGTGGCGAACACGGGGATTGTCGTAGATGTCGAGGACGGTCAGAATCGCACCAGCGACCGGTATGTGGGCGCCACAGAAGCCCACATAGCGTCACATTTCTTTACCAGGTGGATGACGGGCAAGAACCCGATTGTGAAGAAACGATGGGGTCGTCCACGGATGGTCACATCCGCAGAAGCAACGATTGTCCTACCCATCCTGGTTTACAAGGACTACGACAAGTCAGCACAGTCAAGATCGTTCAATGTGGACGTTGCAGGAAAAACCTCTACGTCGGTATGGGATACCGCCAAGTGGGATGACGCTGACGATGAGTCAGCGTATGTGGCGAAGTGGGATGCTATTGCCCGTTCGTTGACTTCTGATGTGGTGAATCTGCCGACTCTTGGAACGGCTAAGAGTGTCAGCATGAAGGTTAGTGGGCCAACGTCGGATAATCATTGGGAAGTCAATGCGTTGGCTTTCACCTACACGCCAAGGAGACTTCGGTAAATGGCAACGCTTGCTGTAACAAACACATTCTCTGCCGGGACAACGATTGTCGCGGCGGACATGAACGAGAACTTCGACGATATCGAAGCGTTCATCAACACAACACCAGGCGTGGTGCAGGAAGACATCATCGACGCTGTGGGTGACATCATTCACGGTGACGCCGCAAACTCCGTTGCGAAACTAGCAGTCGGTACGAACGACCATTGTCTCGTAGCAGACAGTGCTGTTAGTAGCGTTGGTTTGAAGTGGGCTGTGCCTACCGACACCACCAAGATGCCTCTCGCTGGAGGCACGTTTACTGGGGCAGTTGCCGCTGGATCTGATGGTTCCGGGGTGGATGTCACGTTCTATTCGGCCACAGCGGGCGACACGATGCTGTGGGACGCTTCTGATGAGAAACTGGTCATCACCGGTACTGACGGAGCGAATGCCCTAGAGGTCGCTGACGGCAATGTCGAGATCACCGACAAACTGACTGTCACCGGTCAGATCGTTACTCACCTGTTGGTGTCGACCGAATCCGGTACGACCCATGCTCCTGCCCTGGGGGACGAGAATGCGTACATCCTGACGACGCATGGCACCGGGATTACGGTCACGTTGCCGCAGAACTCCGCCCAGGCTTTTGCCATCGGTACGACCATCTACTACGAGCGCAACGGAGCGGGAACGCTCACGTTCGCGGCCGGGACCGGGGCGACGGTCACGTCGAAGGATTCGACTCTGACCTGCGGTGATAGGTATACGGCTGTGTGCGCGTTGAAGATTGGTACTGACGCATGGAGTCTGATCGGGAACATCGGTTAGTTAGATGTCCATGTTTCTTTCCGTGGTCGCCGGTCAGGGTGCTGTAGGTGATGCATGGGTGGCGCTAAACACCAGCCTGCTCACATCAGATACCACAACCGTGACAATGACATCGGCAGGAGCGACGGAACCGTGGTCGGAGTTCCAAGACCTGATGCTGATTTCCTACGGGCGAGACAAACATGCGGGGACTATCGGCCATCTGATCTGCAAGTTGAACACGGGCAGTTCCTATCGCACCGCCGACTTCTCTGGGGATGGTGCGTCGGCCACGTCGAACAGGTACACCGATGATGGGATTCGGTGTGCCATTGTTCCCCGCGACACAGCCGACGCTGGCGAATACGGTACAGGGATCACCATTCTCAGCGACATCAACGACACGGCAAAATACACGACGGGCCTGACATTCGCTGGTTGCGATCAGGACGGAGCGGGGATAATCGGCCAACTCACATCGGTTTGGGAGTCCACGGCAGCGGTCACCTCCGTGTCGATTGTCTCCGCAACTGGGGCATCCGATGTCGCTGACGAGTCCCGCTTCGACCTGTTCGGATTGAGGGCTCGCTGATGGCCGTCTGTGAGGTGATCGCCGCTCAGACCCTTACGGGCGACACGGCGACGGTGACGTTCTCAAGTATTCCTGCAACCTACAGACATCTCATGCTCCGCATGTCGGTCAAAAGCACTCAGAACACGGCAGCGGGCTACGACTGGATCGGCTTGACGTACAACGCGAGCAGCGGCGGTACCGCCTATTCGACAAACACGATGTCGGGGTACACCACCTCCACGCCAGCAGGGGATATTGAGGTGGGGCAGGCCAAGACGAAACTATGGGCAGCAGCAGATTTGGACGACGCTGCCGAACTGTTTACTCCCATCGCCGTTGACATCTGGGATTATGCGAGCGGAGACAAGAACCAGACCACTATGGGTTGGGGTGGCACCATCGACGCTTCCATTGGCTTCAACGCCTTCGGCGGTGGTGTGTACGACTCCGTGACGGCAATCAGCCAGATCACACTGGACCCTGGTGCTGGGGACTTCGTTTCAGGTTCAGAGTTCACCCTGTATGGATTGAAGGACGCCTGATGGGCGCTCTCACCGTTATTGCCGAAGGCGAGGTTGGCGCTGGGAGTGCGGCGAACGTCACCATCAGCAGCATCCCTGACACCTACGACCACTTGTGGATGGTGACATCCATTCGTGAGGGTGCTAGTTACCATGTCGCTCTGGAATACAGATTCAACGACGACAGCAGCCCGTACTCCAACACCTACCTGTACAGGCAGTCAGCCGCATCGGGGACTACCAGTAGTCGGGATACGTCGTCTGGCACTGGGGATGTCATCTCCCGTTGCGGCGGCGACTCGCTTCTAGCCGACACGTTTTCCAGCAACAGCCTGTGGATCATTAACTATGCAGGGACGGACAACTTCAAGATGTGCCTGATGCAAGCGTCCGTACCCAACAGCAGCAGCACAGACGACCAATACACCTCCATGTTGTCCGTGGGGTTGTACGCGGAAACGCCTGCGATCAACAAGATCAGGATGCAGGGCGCTGGTAGCCCAGAGTTCATGCAATACACGAGTTACGTTCTCTACGGAGTGACTGGAGTTTAGAAATGCCAAGACAGAAGATGGTCGATGGGGTCTACTACGATCTGACGGCTGAGGAGGAGGCTGAGTTCGCTGCGCGGGCCGAAGCCTACGATCTTGACTTCACGCATGTTCGGGCGCAGCGCAACGGCATGTTGTCCAACAGCGATTGGACACAGATAGCCGACTCGCCTGCGGATGCCGACGCTTGGGCGACGTATCGCCAGTCGCTACGGGACGTACCGCAGACGTACAGTCGTGTGTCTGAAGTGGTTT
>Ga0114901_1001566_pt1 | contig 13102 bp, 23 predicted proteins | sample MalvireepMed_s16_FD_89686 | JGI IMG/M metagenome (GOLD analysis project Ga0114901, IMG submission 89686) | Marine viral communities from the Global Malaspina Expedition - Malaspina viral metaG DeepMed_s16 | ecosystem: Environmental > Aquatic > Marine > Oceanic | place: Mediterranean Sea... | reverse complement strand
TAGTTAGCCTGACACTTGAGTGGAGAAAGAAATTACCCGCCAAGTGGGGGCATCAAGTTCAGATAGATCTAAATAAGGAACACAAAGGGAAGTCTCCAAAAGACTTGAGGTCTTCATTACTTACTACTATTGAGAAGACCACGCTGGCAGAGTTCACATTTCGTGACGATGCCGGAGGTACAAGAAATTTCTATGTAGACGTTAATCAGGCTACCGGGCTTGAGTATTCAGGGCATGATGAGAGGGGCGTGACTACCCTTACGCTGACAGAGCCATGATTATTGATATTGGAACGACTACTGTATCTACTGCTGGCACAGAGCAGCGACTATCTAACACTGCAAATAGAGTATTGTGGGTTAAGGCCAAGGCTTTGGCTGCAAATTCAGGTATAGTTTACCTAGGGGTTAGTGATGTTACCGCGACTAACGGGTATGAATTATCTGCTGGGAATGAGATAGAAATAAATTTTGCGGAAGCCGGAGGAAGTGTTATATTCAGTAGCCTTTATGTAGATGCTGCTACAAACGGGGATAAGCTATGCTGGACGGTGATACTGGAAGGATGATCGCGTTTGATACTCTTGTGCGTGCTGGTAAAAAGCCGGGAGTAGACTTTGATTATTATCAAAGAACAGAATCTAGCGTGGACTTTGCGTTTATTAATCCTCCAAGTTTAGCCATGCTGGTAGAAGAACAGGGGACACAAGTTACTGGTGTTCTGTTGAAAGCACAGCTTGCTGGTTCGGGAAGAACCCTTGTTGTATTGCCGTATAATCTACTAACACAAGACCCTGATTGGCTGATTGAGGAAGCTCTACAATACAGGGATCATTCGCGGAGGTAATAATGGCCATAACCGATATTGTAATTAGCGGTAAGTTATATTCGGACGCTGGAGGTGCAATTGCAGGAGCTACAGTCCAGTTACTTGAGACAGGAACTACCACGGAAGAGGCAGAATATGATGCTGGCACTGGCACTGGTGCGGCAGGCCAGTGGACATTTACTGAAACTAGCTTAGATGCCACGTATGACGTAAAGATTACTTCAGGTACCAGCGTTAGACATATCCTATGGTCAGACGAGATAGCCTTGAAGGGTGTGGATACGGCCTCTCTGAAGGTGCGTGGTGTAAATGGTGCAAATGCTCCCATATATTTATTTGCTGATCGGGCAGATGCTGCTGGTGACGCTTGGAGGATACAGGCAACCCCGACGTCAACCGGTACTCTAGCCATAGGAAACGACAAGGCCAGCGCAGGCACGATCATAGACTATGTAACTATTACGAATGGTGCCAATGCGGCAGCGTCGGTTGTTGCGTTGGGCGGTGACCTCACGGTAGGTGATGATCTCAGCCTGACCTCTGACTCAGCAGTATTTAACATGGGTGCAGGGAATGACTTTACTATCACTCACGACGGAACCACTGGAGCAACCATAGCAGGCAACCCACTAACCTTGGATTCAGGAGCAGATATAGTCCTTGATGCAGAGGGTGCAGATGTAGTACTTAAAGATGGAGGGACTCAGTACGGCTCCCTCACTAATAGCAGTAGCAACCTACTTATAAAGTCAGGCTCAACGACAGCAGCTACGTTTGCTGGTGCGAATGTCACGTTTGCAGGCACAGTGGATGCAACCACTGACTTCACTGTTGGAAGCACTGTAATTACCGATGACTCAATAGTAATGACCCCAAGCACCAGTGATACAGTAACAATAGCTGGTGCTACTCATGGCATATTAAATGTTACTACCGTGGATGCTGCTGGTACAGCAGCCGATGTGAACATAGATGCTGATGGCGAGATTGTTATTGATGCTGCCGATGCAGCAGGAATAATATTTAAGGTAAATGGTTCCGAAGAAGCATCTATAACTGCCAGTGGTATTACACTGCCTGCCAACTCAGACCTGACATTCTCAGGTACTACAGGAACTAATGACATAGTTCTTGCAAATGGTCTTGCTGATGCTCTTAGTATCACAGACGGGTCTGCCGACGTAATAGTGATTGATACCAATACATCGGGCAATCTAGTTAACTTTACAGCGGGAGGTATATTTTCGGGCATTATTGACGTTGGGGATACCACTAATTCTACTGATGCTTCTGGAGATACAGGGTCACTGAGAACAGCAGGTGGATCAAGTATAAGATTAAAACTATTTGTTGGTAGCGACCTCGATGTTGGTGGAACTTCCCATCTTGACGCTGTTGATATAGACGGTGCAGTTCAGATAGACGCAACCTTTACATCTGGTGTTGATGGTCAGGGCTACGACACTAAGTTCTTTGGGGATACCTCTGGTGCTTTTATGCTCTGGGATACATCTGTGGATGATCTTGTTTTAGGTGGAGCAGCAGGAATTGATCTGGCAGGCGACATAGACGTTGATGGCACTGCTAACTTAGACGCTGTAGACATAGATGGAACACTAGCAGTAGATGGAACAACTATTTCATTAGATGCAACAACTTCATTAAATATAGACAATTCCAATACAAGCAATGGAATAACTATTGCAACTGCTACATCGGGAGTACCGATAAGCATTGGACACGCAACCTCTGAGACTACAGTCAATGACAATTTAAATGTTACTGGTACTTCTGTTCTTGCTACTGTTGATATTAATGCAGGAGCTATAGACGGAACCGTCATAGGTGCAAACAGTGCTGCTGCTGGTACTTTCGCAGCTATAGCAGGAACAACGGGTACATTTTCTGGGGTTGTTGATATTACAGATGCTACTGATTCATCAGATGATAGTGGTGATACAGGAGCGTTGAGAACAGAAGGTGGGGCAAGTATAGCCAAGAAACTATATGTGGGTACTGACCTCGATGTGAATGGCACAGCCAATCTGGATACGGTAGATATAGAGGGGAATACTCAGGCTGACGGTACTCTTACGGTAGGAGTAGACGATACTGGGTACGACGTAAAATTCTTTGGTGCAACTACTGGGGCGTATATGCTCTGGGACGAGTCTGAAGATAAGTTGTCACTGGATCAAGGTGGGACTGACACTGATATTCTTGAACTTAGGTCTTCTGATGTCACTCATGGACTTACTGGTCAAAGAGAGACAGATGTATATGCTGGATTCGCCAAGCTATCTCCAACTAAGGGTGGCTTGGAACTACGGACATTTTGTCAGGATGATGCTGGAACTACCTTTAACTTAGATTCGATGGGAGGCACTGCTTCCACAACCCAATCGGTAAGTAACCAAGGACTTGTAAACTTCAATGTCAGGCAGCGTAATGGCACAGGACTTGGAGATGTAGCGGATGGTGGTAATGTTTTTAGTGTGAAAGCACAATCTCCTTCTGACTCCCTGAAAACAAAGTTTATGATAGATGAGGATGGTGACTTACACGCAGTAAACTCTACTGTCGCGGCGTTTGATGAGTACGATGATGCCCAGTTGATCAGAGTATTAGATCATTCAAAAGAGACTTTAGGTATAAAGGGAATGGTCAAGGATCGTTGGGATGATTATATAAAATATAATGAGCAGGACTTGGTAGATGCTGGTGTTCTAGGCGATACCATAGAGAACGGTGGGTTACTTAATGTAACCGGACTCCAGAGGCTCCATAACGGTGCTATCTGGCAAGGATATGTAAGGCAACAGGAAATGCAGGAACGAATGGAAATATTAGAAAATAAACTTCTTGCGATTGAAGGAGGAAAGTAATGGCAACTGGAGATGTGACGATCAGTATCGCAGTTGAAGGCGGTGTTACCAAGTCTGTGGTTCTAGACAGTGCTACCAGAGTACTGGCATTGAAGAACGCCACGGCTAACGACGCATCGGTAGACACAGATGCCGAGTGGCAGGTTTCTGTTATCAACAAGCTGGGTAATGTTGTGCTGGCAACGGCTAACAGACAGGCCGAGGCTGATGCTTCATGGACGGCCAAGAGTTTCACAAAAGCAACATAATGAATATCTTAGTCAGCATCCTAGAGACAATCTTCCCGGCCAAGAAGAAGGCAGCAGTAAGGATTCAGCAGAACCTCACTGCACTAAACATGATGCTGCAAGGTAATGGTCGTGAGAAAATAAAACAGATCGAGCAAGACATGGCAATCATTAGAAGATGGCCTCCGAAAAAGTAGATAAGAAGGAGAATAACGGGAAAGAGAAAGTAGTTTTATCAGGTCGTGAACTGATAATTCTAATTATATTCACACCCGTGGTATTCACATGGTTGTTCTTGGGGGCGCGAATTATCTGGAGTGCAAGTTCTAATCCTGAGACCTTGGACAATATCGAGGGTCTCCTGACGGCGTTAGCAGTGATGACGGTGCCTGTGTCCGTAGGGCTAGGTAAATTATGGGAGATGGGTGGCAATAATGAAAAATAGAATTAAGAATCTAAAGCTAGTAATCAGAGATAAGCACATAAGTTTCCCTAGATTGCCGATTGTTAGACTAGCCTTGCCTCTGGATTTCAAGATAAAGATACCGTCTATACAGGGGATTAATCTTGGTGGAGCAAAGACCGCCGTAGCAGTTGCGCTAGGTGTATCTATCCTGACTATAACAGGCGCCGTATATTTCTCTATACAAGGGATAGACCCAGCCCCTGAATGGCCTGATGCCGCAACCTATGATGCCGAGAGAGCGCAACGATTAGGGTTAGAAAAAATAGGGGTGGGGAACAAGCCTTCGACAGAAGAGCAGAGACAGACCATGACACTGCAACTTAATTTAGGTGGCGGTGTACGGGTAAACGAGCTTTCGTTTAGTGATTTAAGCATAGGTAAAGGCAGTGGATTAACAGACGCAATTAAAATAAGCACGACTGCGGGCAGTATTATTTGCGAGAAGTTGATCTTAGATGGAGTTGAAGCAACCGACCTAACCATGACTACCACCACTGCGTACACTTTTAAGGTCACCACAACTACAGCAGACGGGCTGTCCATTAGCCCTACACTATCAAGTAATCCAATTAAGTACAGCTATGGTAGTTCCAGAGGTAGCGTGTCGATCCCGGCAGTAACTGAAGGAACTTTTGACCGAATCATAATCACAGGGTCAACAACAAGCACAGTAGGCACGATAAGTTTTACAAATGTTCGCGCATACGGGGCTGGCATAACCCTACAAAATCTTAATTGTGGCGAGATAATAATACGCAACAGTATAATCGGGGATGGTTCAGGTATAGATAGTGCTAGTTTTACTATAGCGTCTACCGTGGAGATCACTAGCTCAACCATATCTGGAAACGTGGAACAACCAATAAGCATTAAATAAGCACAGAATGGCAGGGAGAGATTTGTGTTGAACAACCAATAAGCACAGATAAGCACAGAATGGCAGGAGAGGTTTTAATGAACTGGCTTGGCAAGGTGAGACCCCAGATTGCACTTGCAATTATGGGGCTGTCTATTATCAGCATAGTTGCATTGGCTATGCCAGACACAGAATATATTGCGGTAGTCACAGGGTGTACCAGCGGGGTCGTGGCACTGGGATTGAAGGTGCTTGAAAGTGAGTAACAAGGCTGAGTGGGAAGGGAAGTGTGCTATCTGTGGCTGGATCGCCGCACAGCGTGATAAGCAAGACGACTCTGTGGGAAAACAAGCACTGATACAGACTGAGATAGATCACGTACAGCGATCGCATCCAGCCCGATCCAAGGCTGGGCGCTCGATATGATCTGGATATCGCTAAGAGGTATACATCATGTTGTGGTCGTGGGTTAAAAATGCACTAGGGTTCGTGCAAAGCTACTGTGCTAAATGTAGGGCTGTTTCCAAGATAGAGTCTGTTAAACGTGCTGAGATCAGAACTCCATCTGGGACACGGAAAGTGCAGAGTGGTGTGTGTAAAGACTGCGGGAGTAACACAAGCACATTTATAGCGGCATGATTGAGATTGATATCCCTGTCTCGTTCCTGTGACTAACCCTCTCATAGGTGACATCGTGGCCAAGCACATGGTCGGGACTGTCGTCGGTGACTACTCCCTCGCGAACTATCTGGTCTTCTGCTGCCTTCAATGACCCGATTACATTGGTTCTGTCAGGAGGACGGCCACACCAGAGTACATGATATTGTAACTTGATGGTGTCATAGAGCGGTTTTTCTGGGTCAAACAGTCCCAGACTGCGGAGCCGCGAAGAAACAGCCTCTTTTAATTTTCTCTGCGCGGTGTGTTTCGCCATCGGATGAGGTCTCCCGTTAGGGCTGAGTGATCTCATAAGTTTGCGCCACTGTGGGGTGGTGAACTCTAAATGTATTGTGGTTTCAGTCTTCATCATCCATGCCACGATCCCAGTGAGTAATACAGTAGCCATCGGCCAGCATGTTTATTGTATAGCATGTGGCAACACGGCACTCGCCCCATGTCTCAGCGGGGAGATACACTTCCTCATCCCGTCTCTCGTTAGTGCTACCAGAATCTACCAAGCGCAGATATTCTACTGCCGATAATTCTCGTTGGGGCATGAGTCACCTCTTTACGTGATAAATTTTTTCCTTAACAGGCATACCGTCCGCCCCTTTTAAGTGGGGTTCGATATAGATTAGCTTGTGCGATTGCGTGCTTGGATACCACTGCGCCCGGATATGGCCAGATACCCACCATCTAAAGTCTCTTCCAATTGGATTACCGGAGTCAGACCCCCCATTGTCTTGGTATTGGCGGCGCAAAGTAACGACGTTAGTTTCTGTTTCTTCGGTACGCTCGTCAGTTCTCTTGGCTTCTCGCCTGATCGCACGCGGAAGTGGCTTCTTGCTGACTTCCAAGAGAGGCATATTAAGCATGGCCAGCATAGATATCAAACCTCCGTGGGTTCCTGTGTCTTCGGGATAGCGAGACCCGTACAAAATAACCTTGTTCTTTATTCCTTGAAAATGGTCGGGGTCAGACTGCCATTCGTAGAGGGCTTCGGTTCCGGTTCGGTCTCTATCATCACTGCCTACGAAAATGACTGCTTTATCCATGCAGTCTCCATGCTCCTCGTTTTTACAGAAAAGAGAACTAACATACACGGATATTCCCATGGGTTCTCCTCTACCTTCCTCGTCTCGTACTTCGGCCAGTAAAATCCATCCCCCCATACCCATCCTGACTTCATTGACCGGGTCTATTAGTACCCCGTCAGAATTGATAGACCAGAACATAAATGGATAAGGCATAACATCTCTTGAAATAATATGCGGGGGCAACGGCATAGCCTCTGCCATTTTCAATGCTTCTTCAGCCCAGAGATAAACTTGTGCGTACTTTATCTTAAATGCTATCTCAAGTCCTTCAGGGATATCATCGTGACTAAATAATGTATCTACGCCAAATTCCTCTCTAGGAACTTGCGGTCTACAAGAATTGAAGTCTCCGCTAAGCGTAGACTGAAGTATACTTTCCTGTGCCAATAACTTTTCAGCTTGGGCTTGCCAAGGCAATAGATGGTCAGGTCTTGTATATCCTCCAATCGGCGTTTTTTTAAATGTCCTTATATGGCGGGAGAGTAAAGGGGATTTCTGCAAGGACTCACTCCACTCTCTTATAAATTTTGTGACAGCTTTGGTTAAATCTTTCTTATTCTCTGAGAAAGGCACAGCCCCACGTTCCCACAATGAATCAATTGTGTTGAAGTCAAGGACTCCCTTGTCGTTTCCAAGGACAGATTCAGACCATTTCTCGTATCCGTCAAACCCAACTTCTTGTATTAACCTTGCCACGCTAGTGGTGGTTTTTTTTGCCATTTGTTTCTCCACATGATCTGCAAATTACAGGGCTGTTAGTATCACATCCGCCACTACCGATGGGGCATGTGCGCGGGATGATCAGGCTGTCTAGGTTGTCCCATAAATCTAGATTCTTGCTAAAGATTTCGATAGCTTTCTTACTGCCGCCACCCAGCAGTGCCTGATGTGCAGTGGTAAGCCATGCTTGTCCGGCACGTAGTCGTTCCGGTAGTGAATTAAGCACAGTAAGCACATCTTGTTTGTGACGTTGCAGCAATGAAAAGGTTTCTGTTTTTTTGCTACTGTCGGCAGAGACACGCACGAGAACCTTCTGTCCGTCACTGCTAACAGTAATGCCTTGATCCCTCGCTTCGATCAATAGACTTATAATTCCGTCCATAGTTCTTCTTGTTCCTTCTCTTTTGTTTGGTTCGGTAGAGATATCATTAACCCTTGGGTATCTTCTACTAGCCTACCGCTCTTCAGATGGCGTGACAGAGCAGTAGCGACTGCTGCTGTCACCTTCTCCACCTTCTTTTCTTTATACTCTGCCACTAGGTCTGGGAGAGATAGCTTTGCAGTGGTTCCTTCTGTCTCAATAATCTGGTACACCAACTCAGAGACGCTCAGTTCTGTCCACGCAATCTCGCTTTGCATAACCCCCTTGCTCTTAATAGTCACAGCGTCGTCAGTAAACTGCATCTCGTAAGCACGCGGGCGTTCCTTCCCGACTATGTTACTCTTACGATGGAACGTAACTACATCTAACACCCCGCTTCTTGGGGTCTCTGACTTTACTTCCCATACACTACGACCAGAATTCAGAGTATAAACCGACCCAAATATCCGGCCTTCTTTGTTGGTGTGGGTGAGTGTCAGTGTGCTTGTTTCGATCCAGCGCAGCGCAGAGAAATAAGCAAGCACAGACTCTGCCTCGTCTAGCCCTCCGCCAGTGGCAAGCCCAAGGCTGTCCACAATCAAGCACGTAACTCCTTCTTCCTCGACGATGTCCTTGATACGGTCGGCTTCCGCAGCCAGTGGATGGCTGCAACGGCGATAGATTATATTGCTATCGACTGATGCAGACTTAATCCCTAGTCCGTTATGAAGCCAGTTTGTCCGGCGGAAGAATTCTTCCTCGTCAGTTTCGTAGTCCAGTATTAACACCTTGCCGTGCTGTGCAGAGATGCCCAGATCAGACGACACAAATCCTGTGTCAACAAGCACGGCCATAAGCAGAGCCAGCATAGACTTGCCAGACCCTCCCTCCCCATACAGCACACAGTTTTGCCCTCGCAGTATGTACGGATTGACTTCCCACTCCACGCTTTCCGGCACTACCACATCACGCAGCCTGACCACTGGCGTGCCAGACCTGTGAGCATCAATCACACGGCCAGCAAGTTCCTCGACGTAGGCTTCCCAGTCAATGCCGTAATCATCTATATGCATACGCCTGTTCAGCTTCCGCCAGAAGCTATCGACTCCACTAACACTGGTAAGGGTTGGGCTTGTGCGAACAAGGGGCTGCTTGTCTACCTTGATGCTGACCTCTCCTTTAAGCCCGCCCTCTCTAACTTTTTCAAGGCGAGATATCCTTGCCTCAATAATCCTCCCGCCACGTTCAACAACATACACATAGCCACTGCCCTTAGTCTCAAAGTGGGGATAGCTTATTCCTTCCATGTGTAATCAACCCCTCCCTGTGGCTTTGGTAGTGGGGATGAGGGCTTACGTGGTGGGATAGGCGTAGGCTGAGTAGCTGTGCTTGCTCTCATCGCAGCTTCCTCTACAAATCTAACAGCCGTCTCCATGTGGTCAGCCATCCTAGTGGTAGCCCTAGCTTGCTTGGTTAACTGCTCGCTGTCCCAACATGGCTGACACCACAGGCTAGTGTGTTTAAAATCAAGCTGACATGTCATCTGCTTTCTCCTTTGCCATGTATGCTAAATAGAACTCAAAAGATTTCCACCATTTGTCTCTGCTTTCAGCACTGTTAGGCACATCAGCCACCTCAAAGGTCGGCTGTTGTTTGCCTAGCTTAATAATCTGTGCGTCTAGTTTGCCCTGTTGCATCTGCGGTAAGCCTGACATCCAGAGTATCGCCTGACGATAAGCCTCTAGCTGCACCAAGTGGTCAGGATAAACACCCTTGCTAGTTTTAAAATCAACAAGGAGCATCGTACCATCCGCTCTTCTAAACAAGGCGTCTATAGTTCCGGCATAACCTTGCGTAACATATGGAGGATACATCGGGGTGCGATGGTAAATAGCCACCTCGCTGTCGATAAGCACAACCTTCTGCTCGGCCATCCAAGAGTTAAACGCCATCATCACAGTCTTTAAAGACATTGGGACATCTACCGACTCACCCTTTAGCTGACGAGAAATTAAGTCATGTGCTTGTGACCCTAGGTCGGCTGCCTCATCAGCCTCGGCTTGAGGCTTGATGCGTGCTTGTTCAACACCAGAACTAAGCATGTCGTCTGTCAGGATGTCGCCGACATGCCCAGACAAATGCTCGGCCATCGCCTCGCGCCCGCGCTTGGCGTACCAGTTGAACAACGCGGGCTTTGGCCAGACGGTTGACAGGACAGAGGTGACAGACGGCATCATATGGCCTTCGGCAACATAATACCTAGACTTGCCTGTCACCCTAGTGATCTCGCCCTCCCGATCCGGCAGACGAATAGAGGTTGTTGGAATTTTTTCCTTTAAAATGATGACTGCTCCTCTCCAAATATTTTGTCTTCCTCAGTGGGTGGCTCTTCTTCTGTCTCTGCCTTCTTTTCAGGCACGTATGTGCCTAGTAAAATTTCAGTGTGAACGTCCACGAGTTCATTAATCAGATCGCAAGAGTCAGAATCTAGGTCAGCAATTTCAAAATTATCTTTCATGGAACTAATCACAGCTTTGTATGCGACTGCCCTAGCTATCCTTCTATCTGTCCCAGACGCAGCCTTATGACTATCTCCCAGATCACGGCCTGTAATTAACGGAGCATCGGCGGGTGGTGCGCTGCCATCAGAGGCAGACTTTGCAGTGACCACGTAGGTGTTTGTGTAACCCTTCTCTGTCCGTTCTTCACAGTCCAAGTCCCAGAGCGTGCGCTCTGACATGGGCAGTCCTTCTTCAGCAAGCACGCGCTCAACAAACGCAACGGGTGCATCTTTGCGTGTGACCCAAGCACCGATCCATGGCTTGCTGCCAGTGTCCGTTACAAGCTGAAACTTAATCAGCCATACGCCCTTGTCACCAGTCTTTTTATCAATACCTCGCGGTGCGCCCCTCGACTCTGCATCGTTAACTCTACCCCTGTAAAACATTTTCCCTCTCTTTCTCTTTCCTGATTGGATACCCTAGCGAACTTAAATCGTCCGCGTGAAAAAATAAAGTACGCCCTAACTTCAAACCTGTTCGGTCACTATCATCGAACCCGCTGTTGCGCCAGATACGCTGAAGGCTTTGCGGGTGGATGCCGACCTTGGCTGCTGCAACTTCTAATCGCCAGTAAGTATCTCCCCCCGACACAAACCCATCATCAGTCAATACTATCTTCATGTTTTTTATCCTGTATACATGTATACATGAAACAACACACACGCTTGCCATAAACAAGCGAGTGTGTTGTTTTACATGTGTTTAATTAGTTAAGAGTAAGTCACGCAGATCAGACTTGTACTTGTCGGCCTGTTGCTTTAGATCATCTAGCTGTTCTTGTAGCTTGTCCATACTCTCCAAGGCTTTCATAGCAATGTCCGCTTGATCAGCTATAACAATTGCGCTTTCGTACATGTCCTTCAGCTTCGCAATATGGTTGGTGGTAGTGGTGTGTCTACCAGTCGGTTCGATTGTGGGTGCTGTTGGTTCAGGTGGCGAAGTTCGCAATACGGGCGGTGGGTCAGCCTTCTTACTCGCAGATATGGCTGCGCGATTTAAATTCTCACGCAATGTTCGGCACGAACTGCATGAAGCTACGTGCCTTTGCAGAGTGGTGTTCCCTCCCGCAACTTGAGTCGTACAAGGGGCGGTCAAAACCTCGTGAGTCAAATTTGGGTCAACCGTCTCACGGATCGAGGTTATGTGATAGTCTTTCACAACCTTATCTAAGAACGCACCAACGTGGTGGTCATCGTTAAGAGCAAGGTAGGTCTGCTTCTTATCCTTTACGATGAGCCTAGGCAATTTGTGCTTCATCTTAACCCGCAAACGGCGTCGATGCACACTAGATTCTTGTGTCGCTAAATACCAGATCAACATAATTTCTCCCTCTTTTTTGTGCGTGCCTTGCCCGCAACTAGGCTTCGTCATATGTTCAAACAACCGCCAGAAGGTGGGCGCTATCCGCCTTCGTAAACGGGCAAGGTTAACACTCATTATATACTTAACTTTCTTTCTTATCGTATGCCGCGTCATCAACCTTTGATCGCCCCGCTGCCCACACTGCTGCCATTTGCTCTGGCTGCAACCCAAGCACATGTGCGAGTTTACGCACGGTCTCAAGGCGTAGCGGCGCACCACCTTCAGCACGCTGTATAGTCTTGCTAGTCACTCCAACAAACTTAGCCAACTCATCCTGACTCCACTGACGTTCTATCCTCAACTCACGCAAACTTTTTATCTGCATTTTCCCTCCTGAAATTGTGAATATAATCTCGGATAACCTCGTAGTTGATCCCGATGGTTGCGTCGTGATAGCTTTCTATCTGACTTAATATATAACGTGCGTCATCATCGGAAAGACTCGCGTCCTCTTCCTGAACATCTTCATAGCTCCACACTATCGAGATCGTATCGCTATAGCTCATCAGCCACCTCACTTTTTATTATGTCCACACTTCCATACTACACTGTCCATATATTTTGTCAAGCCCTCTGTCCTTAACTCTCCCTGTCTAAACTTAACTCTCCCTGTCTAAACAGCTTAACTCTCCCTGTCTAAACAAGTCGGCTGCGAGGAGGCTCCCGGCGCGTCCGGTGCCAGACCGGGGAAAGCTGTGCTTGTTGACGACAGCAGCCTGTGCTTGTTGACCCTTGCCCTGTTTCCAGACATGCCCTGTTCTTACAGAACAGGGCATGCTTAACCGCTGTCAATCTGTGCTTAATATCTCAAGGGGATCAAGGGGATCAGGATCCGAGGCCGACCCTCCTGCTATTCTGTGCTTAACTGTGCTTAATTACTGGAGTTGCTGTACTTAGCCTTCCGGTTTCTGCAATTTGTGCAACTTTTGCAACGGTAGAAACAAGACACAAAAAAAATGGGGCGGGAACATGTCCGTTATGGACACGCCCCGCCCCAGTTTTAAACACGCGCTCGCCCCGCCACTAGGCTATCTTGCCGGACAACCTAACCCCGCTCGCCGTAATAGAACCCTTGACCG
>Ga0114901_1001564_pt1 | contig 13105 bp, 10 predicted proteins | sample MalvireepMed_s16_FD_89686 | JGI IMG/M metagenome (GOLD analysis project Ga0114901, IMG submission 89686) | Marine viral communities from the Global Malaspina Expedition - Malaspina viral metaG DeepMed_s16 | ecosystem: Environmental > Aquatic > Marine > Oceanic | place: Mediterranean Sea... | reverse complement strand
CGGACACGATTGATGGCGGCTCTGCTAATGCAGTGGATGCGAATACGTTAGCTGCGGGGGGCATACGGACTTATGTGGCAGACGGTTCGACCAATTGGGTGACGGCCACCGCTGAAGGGTCAGCATTTGATCCTGATGGCGCGGTCACGATCAACAATTCCGGTGCCTCCGTTGATTTTATCGTTAAAAGCGACGCTGCCAACGCCATTTTTGTGGACGGTAGCCAGGTCGCTATCTCCTTCGGCGGTTCCAACGTCGACGGTACCGCGCTCACGTTCAACAACCTCACTATGCGTACAGCGATAACGAACGTGGGGTTCCAAGCCCACATGCCAAACCAGACAACGAATTTTGATACTGGAAGTTCAACAATCGGCGGTGGTTATGGTATGCGCATTGGCGTTCAGACTTGGACTAACGACAATGCTACGCTGACAATAACAAACCCAGCGGGATTGCAGGTCCACGCTCCTGTCGCCAGCACAAACGTCGCGTTCACGAACGGTCCCTACGCAATTTTTGCAGCGGCGAAATCTCGAATGTCTGGCGGAGTCGAAATTACCTCTGGGTCAGTCCTAGATAATTACACAGAAGGTTCATGGACACCGACGCTCCACTTTCACACGACAGCGGGCAGTCACACTTACGGCGCACAATCTGGCTATTTCGTGCAAATCGGCCAGTTAGTCGTCGCGTCTTTCCAGGTTGTCTTAACCAACCTGGACACATGCTCTGGCATCATGGGAATCAGTGATATTCCCAGGGCTGTGTTGGCTCATACGGATATGGGTTGGTCCGGTTTTTTGGGTTACTACGACAACATCACAGCTAACACTAACAAAGATCATCTTGTGATGGTCGCAGGGCCGTCTGATTCCCAATTCCGACTTTATGAAAACGGCATTGGGGCCACCGCCTCAATCACCGATGCAGATGCGGCCAACGACACTCGCCTCTCGGGTGTTCTAGTTTACATGACAGCAGTAAATACATAGGAGCAATACATGCCAGTTTATACAGAAGAAATCGAAGAACACATTGCCATCGCGCCTAACGGAAATGTGACTGTGGACACATTCACAATCACATTTAAGGATGGAGTGCCCATTGGAAAATCACCACCCCATGCCGTTTCATTAAACCCTGGTGCCGCCACGGACACGCAATCGGACAATATAAAAGCAATCACCGCAGCGGTGTGGACGCCAGAAGTCATTGCTAAAAGCAAAGAGGTTGAAGCTGCAAACATAGCCAAAGAGGGGGGGTAAGGACTGATTGTAAGCGTGAAGTGTAAGGGCTAATCCCATGAATATTGATGATATTTCAAAAACGTGATGAGATTCCATGATCGACGAATCATTCTTTCAGACAGCCGTTGCCGAATACGGGATGGCGACTACCCTTTTATTAGCGATGGTAGCGGGCATGGGATATGTGATTTGGAAGCGGCTACTCCAACAGCCAAAGACAAATGATAAAAGTAGTGTCTCTGCTGATAAGACAAATTCTATAATGCAAGCAATCAGTACCGGCGACAAACACTTACGCACTGTTATTGATGAAAATGCAAAAGAAGGTAGGCAAATTAGTGAGAGTTTGAGAGATGACCTAGATGTCACCTGCCGTGAACTTAAGAGTGATATAAAGTCTATCAGTGATGATGTAAAATCAGAAGTACAGACTCGTCGTATGGATGTTATATCTCTGCATCAGAAGATAGATGCCGACAAAAAAAGAAAGTAATTATATATGCCTGAGCAAGAAACAACACCTGTAATTAATCCTAATGCTGATCCTACTACGGGTATTCAGATTCCTGCTAATGTTCCGTCTGATGAATGGTTAGCTCAACAGGTTGTTAGTCCTGTTATGCCGGGTATGGCAGTACAGGCACCTGTCCAACAAACCATAGATGAGGAGAAAGAATTACTACAGCAGACTACTGGGCAAATACCAATAACACCAGAGGCGGAACGTGCTCCTGTAGCTGCAGCAACTCCTACAACTGGGGCAACTCAAGCAGTAGCTCAGCAAGAAAATATTGAAATAGAGCGTGTACAGGCAGATCAGGGAGTTGCTCAAGAGGGTAATGTAACGCCTCTAAGCACCGTCAGAGGACAACTAGAGCAGTTGATGGGTGATGTAGAGTCTGATGACGCTCCGTGGGCTGACGAGGCTGTGAGGCGTGCTAATCAGGCAATGTCGGCTCGTGGTATGGGTAATTCCTCTATAGCAGCTGCAGCAATTACTCAGTCAGTCCTAGAAGCTGCTATGCCTATTGCTCAGTACGATGCAAGTGTCTATGGAAATATGAATATCCAGAACCTTCGTAATCGTCAGGAAACCATGCTTAGCAATACTGCTGCTTCTAATGTAGCTAAAAATATGAATGCTAAGACTGCTAATGAAGTTCAGATGTTTATGAATACTATGAGAGATGGCGTACTCAAGTTTAATTCTACACAGCATGATGCAATGTCTAAATTTAATGCTGTTCAAGGCACTGAAGTTTCTAAATTTAACGCTGCCGCGAATAATGTTGCTAATCAATTTTACGCCCAAATGGATGATGCTGCTGAGAAATTTAATGCAACCAATACGCTTGCAATTTCTAAGAGTAATGCTGAGTGGCGCAGAACTATTAATACAGCAAATACTGCTGCCGTCAATACATCTAATATGGTCAATGCTCAGAATGCATTTAATATGTCGCAGCAAGCTATGGCTGATCTGTGGCAGCGTTCTAGGGACGTATTCAACTGGGCTAATCAATCAGCAGACAATTCAAAAGATAGGGCTTTCCAAATGGCTATGTATTCTATGCAGAGAGCAGACTATATGGCGGATATGTCTACCCAAGATAAAAATAATCTTTGGTCAGGTGTTGGAAATTTTGCATATAGTCTCTTTGAAGATGTCTTAGAAGATACGAATTGGTTTGGAGAATAATATTATATACATTTACAGAGAATTTGGAGAGTAAATAATGGGAATATTTACAAATATTATAGGCGCTCTTGCTGGCCCACTTGTTACAAATGTAGTTGGTGGTATATTTGGTCTTGATGGGGAAGATAAAAAAAGCAGTGATGGCAAGCCCAGATTAGTGGCAAAACCTGAACCTCCCAAGGCATTTAAAAGCCGTGAGATAAAGGACTTTAGTCCTAGATCCTTTGCAGGGGACCGTAAAGATGCTCCGATTGCTGGTGCCGTTGCTGCTTTACGCAGCATAAGTCCATCTGAAAGAGAAACACGGTACTGGTCAGCAATATTTGCTGATGCCAAACGAAAATCGGAGATTGGATAATGGCTGAAAATCCTTTTGATATTCTAGGAGATATGGAAGCAGCAATGCCACCTATGCAAGAACCTGCTATACCTCCTACTGAAATGGATCAGAATACTAACTTTAAACAGTTTGATACTCCCATCCCTGGTCAGTCCTTAACTGAGACACCTGGGAATGCTAAATATGAGCAGCCCCCACAGTACACTGAGTTAACTGATTTCATGGATTATATGTTTAAATCCATGAATAGAAAAAATGTTCGTAGGGATTTATTGCGTATGCTAGATGCTGGTGTACCTGTGAAAATACTTATTGAGCCAATTATTATGCAAGCTGTAAGTGAAGGTAAAATTAGTATGGATCTTGCTGTTATGTCGCTTCAACCATTAGCGACAATGATTTATGGCATGGGAGATGCTGCAGGAATTAATGTAGTGTTTCAGGAAGATAAACAAGAAATAGGCTTAGATGCCCGTCCCTTTGAAAAGGCATTTAAGAAAAAGCGTGAGGATACAACTCCACCTAAATTACCTGAAACCAAAAATAATCTAGTAGCTAGGAGAACAATGTAATGGGTGCAGGAACAGCGTTTCTAACTGGGTTTGTTGATGCGGCTAATCAGAGTCGTTATGAAAAGCGTATGGCTGAACATGAACAGTCTATCCAAGACCGTGCGGATTTTACGTGGAAAGAACGTGATGAGGAAGCGAGAGCTAGGGCTCTAGAAGATCAAAGAACTGAACGGGAGTTTAGAGAAAGAACTGCTGCTACGCTAGCTGAGACACAGACTGATGCTACTGCACTGGCTAGGACGCATGCACAAGAAGATCAAAGAATAGCTGACGAACAAGCTACAGAACAATTAACTGAGACACTTCTAGCACTAAATCCAACATATGCTGACAATCCAGAGGCTCTTGCTAGGGCACTTACATATGGTGAAGATGGACTCGCCATGTTTACCCATAGAGGGTCTAGATATGACCCAGATGGTTATTTGATTTCAAGCGAGGACATCCTCGACAGAGACACAGAAGCATTTGTTAGAGCCAATGCTCCAATATCTTGGAGAGGTAATGAGGATGCGTGGATGTTGACAGAAGCAGCTAAAGAGTTTGGGGAAATGGTAAGGAAAGAAGGTGGTAGGTCTGGGCGTGTTGCCTTTAATGATGCTCGGATGCGTTTTGAAGATACTATCGGTGAGGATGGTGTCAGGACTGGTGCACGTATTGTACGTCCAGCTGCAGAGGGTCCAGAACAGTATAGACTAACTGCTGCTGATAATGAGGACTTTATCACGCTAAAGAGACAAGCGTATAATAGTTTCAATAGCATTATGAAACTTACTCTAGACGAAAATAACGTGCCCCTCACACCAGGAGTATATACATCTGTTGTAGAGGGAGTAACCGGACTAGCTGCTGCAGCGTACAGTAATGCACAAACCCAGCGTATTGCAGGAACTAATCCAAGCCTTTCATTTGACACTACATTTAAAGCTATGTTTGGAAAGAAACATGAGGATCTACGACAACTTGATGACGCGCATTTAGCAATTGGTGCTAATGCTATAGCGGCCTATGTTGCTGACCCCACATCTTTGTCTAATTTACCTGCAGCTGAGTTACTAAAAATATATGAAAACATACGTGTCAGGAACAAGGTGACACTTAATGTTCCGAATGTGGATCTTACTGAGCAACGCGGCACTTTTGTATTAAATGATATTCTGCGTGACATAGAGGCTAATCCTGGGTTTATTACTGAATATGGTAGTGATGAGCAGAGAGCAGCACTTGCGGAACTTACTTCTACTATTACTCCTGTTGTTCCTGCTCCTGCTCCTCCTGTTGCTGGTGGGCCTGGCCCTGCTGAACCTGCTGCTGCTTTTGTTGACCCCGATAAGCTATATAGTATTACTAATGGAATTAGCACCACTATAAACACAGACGGAAAAGTCCTTTATTCCTATGATAATGAAGAAGGACAAAAGAAAATGAATGCTGCAGTTGAGGCATTTACAGCACATATAGAAGAACAAAAAGGTAAAACTATTAGGCAGGCTATAGGATCTCAACGGAACTTACAGTGGTTTATTGCAAAGGAATTTGGACTTAGAAAAACTTATGTGGGTAATTATCGCCAAAGAGCAAAAGCTAATGAGAAGAGAACTAATGCTATTGCTCAATTAGAAGAGCAATGGCGTAGAAGCATGGAGACACGATAAATGGAGTTTAAGTCTATGGCGCATTTACTCCCAGAGAATAATACTCTTGGATTTAGGCGTAGACAAGACGAAGAGGACAAGCCCTGGAGCTTGCCTGGTGAATTTGTTCGTGCCGTTGGTACAGGAGCGCGGGCTACTGCCCAAAGTATTGCGGAACTACCTAAAATTATTCCTGGTATAGACTATGAAGTAACCGTTCCTGAGTTTACTGAGCGTCCTCAGACCGTTGGTGGAGACATTGCAGCTGCAATGGTGCAGTTTGCCGTGCCATATGGTGTGGTTCTTAAAGGTATATCACTAGGTTCTAGACTATTTGGAGCAGGTCGTGCTGCTCGTACTGCTGCTGAAGCTGCCCGTGCTGCTCAGGTTGCGAGTTCCGCTCGTACTGCAGAAGCTATTACTACAGCCCCAAAGGTTGGACAAGCTGCGGAAGTAGCTCGTAAGGCTACGTTACTTGATGATGCAGTAGTACCTATACCTTTAACTAAGAGACAAAAACTAGTTAAGTATGCTGGTGCCGGTGCTGCCGCAGATTTTATTGCTTTCTCTCCTAATGACCCAACTCTTGGTAATTTCATACAGGGGTTAGGTGGTGATAAGATCCCTGTTATCAATGCAATCAGTGATCTTCTGGCCACAGATGAGGACGACTCAGATGCCCTTAACCGTTTCCGTCATGTGATGGAAGGTCTTGGACTAGGTGCTGCTGTTCCTATGGTCTTTAAAGGATTGGGCAAGGGCCTGTCTTTGTCTGGACAAGCTATTGACAAGGTTACACCGTATGCTAAAGATGCTCGTGGCAGACCTGTGTATAAGCAAGATGTTCTTGTCAAAACGGAACCTAGAAAGAAGAAGGATGGCACCCCAGACTTACGCTTTAAACAGAAGCCGCCTCAGTATGAGAAACGTCAAATTAACATAATTGAGTATCGTAGAGATAAACTAGTAGGTGCTCTGGATAAAACTATACAGAACTTTGTTGATAAAAGCCACGCTGTGCGTCTTATTGATGAAGCGTATGAGAAGTTTAACCCTAACAAACCTCATGCATTAAGGAATGGCCTTAATGCATGGAAAGAACGGCGTATGCTTGTTTCTATAGAGGAGCAACAGATAAGAGCATATAATGACGGATTCTATAGAACTGGTATTGACGGCGTACCTGTTAGGTATAGTAACCATAAAAGTATGAAGGAAATTGAGCAAAATATTGTTAAGGTGGCTGAGCTTTCTCCTACTACCAGACAAGAGACTATAGATCTTCATCAAGACTATTTGTATGCTGTCCAAGCAAAACAACACAAAGCAACTAAGAAGTTGTCTGGTCTTGATGATGAAAAAATTAAAAATACTCTTGCCCGTGTAGAGGCATTACCATCTAATATTAAAACTGCTTTTGAAACAAGTGTTAAGGATCTTAAAGATTATAATAATGCCGCATTAAGACTGCTTCTTGATGAGGGTATTATTGATAAGGCTACCTTTGATAATATTGGTAAAGTTAAGGTTGGTAGGAAACTAGAAGATAGACTGTGGATTCCTATGCTTAGACAAGGTGATGATAGAGCTATTGAATTAGCTCTGGCTTCTTGGGCACCCACGATTCCCAAAGGTAGTAAGGTGTCCATCAGTAGGGCTGATCTATCTAAATTATCTCAAGCAGAGTTAAGAGAATATAACATAGAGAACCCATTAAATCAGGCGTACAATAACCTTGAGTTGGGCTATGATCACATTATTAAGTCAGTTGCTGAGAACCGTGCTAAGAGAGCTATGTACGACACTATTATTGAGCTTGGAGAACAGGGAACAAAATGGGCTGTGAAATCTACTAAAGTCGTTACCAGGAAGGATATTTCTGGTAGAGGTATAAAGGAGTTATTAGGTAAGCAAGGTGGCGCACTTAAAGATACTCTTAATGACAGTGATATCTTTAAGATGTTTAGCTCTAAGTACGATATCACAAATAAAACTGATATTATTTACCGAGATGGTAAGGCAGAAGTGTGGGATATTAAAGACCCACTTCTTATGGATTCTCTTCAGGCCATGGGGCCACAGCTTACTAAGGATTTTACCCGTTTTTATATGCGGTGGGGTGGTAAGTTTAAGAATTTTCTGACACGTATGGTCACGTCTTCTCCCACATTCTTTTTTGGTTCAAACTTTGCACGGGATACCCTATCCGTTGGCATACTTATGAAAGGATTTATACCTTTTATTAGTTCCTACAGGGGTCTATACCACCAGTTACGCAATACTGATATTGCTAAACGGTTAGAGGTTTCTGGCGGAACATTTGGCAACAGAGCATATACTGATTTCGGTACTAGTAAAGAGTTTCAAGGTAGAAATGCTTCTCGTATCCACACCATTGATGGGCCTAAAGGTCTTACGAAAGTTGTTGGGTTCATTGATAAATGGACATCTAAATTTGAAATGGCTTCTCGTACAGAAGCGTTTCGCTTGTTCACCAAGCAGGGATACTCAGATAACGTAGCTGCGTTCAAGGCTAGAGAGATTGCTGTGGACTTTGCACAGAGTGGTAGTAGCGCAAACTTTAGACTTGCTACTTCTACCGTTCCATTTTTGAATGCAAGTATTCAAGGTTTAAGTCGTACCCTACGTGCGCTTGGAGGTAAGAAACTTACTGGTAAAAAGTTAACTGCCGAAGAAGTAGAGGAAGTAGGACGTGCATGGACAAACATGATGGCCGTAACGACAGTAGGTGGCGTTCTACTACCTATGGCACATTATACAAGTTCAGATGAAAGCATCCGTACTACATACGACGAAATTCCTAAGTACTTAAAGGATACAAACTTTGTATGGGTTACCCCAAAAATTGATGGGGTAAACCAGATTATATTACTGCCCAAGCCTTTCGACTTTGGTATCATCCCCACTATTGCTGAGAAGTTTCTTGATGAGGAATTCATTGAGTCTGATGCAATGGTTGTCAGGGAATACTTGCGTACAGCCTTTCTTAATTCTACCCGCTTAGGTGACGCTTCGTTAGCCCCACAGTTTATTCGTCCTTTAATAGAACTAAAAATTAATAAGAAGTTTACTGGTGCACCTATTGTACCCCGTAATTTACAGGGCGGTACTATTGCACAACGTAGGTTCTGGACTAGTCCTACTGCTACATTCTTTGCAGATGTAGCTGGTAGTTTGAATTTCAAGCCAGAGTGGACTAAATCCCCCTTAGCTGTAGAACATATATTGAACTCTTACTTTGGTACGGTGGGAGGATTTGTAATGGACTATATTACTGATCCTGTTTTCAGAGGAATGCTAGAGCTTCCAGATAAGCCTATTGAGCCAGAGGGTAGGCGTTGGCCTTGGGAAGAAGGTGCACTAGGACTAGGTAAGGTGGGTAAGGTATTACCCGTACAAATTAGGTCCGATGCTTTATCCACTACTCGTTCTGTGAATGAATTGTATGATGCATTTAATAAGGCTAAAAGCTTTAAGATTGACTTCGACTCTGTGAAAAATAATCTTGATGGATTTACACAAAAGCACTTTCAAGAGATGATTAAAGACCCAGAGACTATGTTCTTCCTTATTCAATATCCAATGCTTGAAGAGGCTTTATCTAATTTAGCTGATATAAACAAACAGATAAAAAACTTAGCTACGCTTGACCCTGGAGATTTAGCTGCCCGTGATGCCCTGACGCAGATGAAACAAGTAATATCCCGCCAGTTTATGAAAGTATATTATATTCAAAGGAATAGGTTTTCAAGGGAGCAGCAGGGTATGGCAGAAGGTGGCCTAGTAGAGCGTAACCCTGATGAATTTAGTACAATTGATGGACCTACTATGCATCCCGTTATAGAAAAATATCTTGGAGGTGTGCAGGTAGCTGCTATGGACCCAAAACGCATTGGTGGTGGTGAGGGCTTAGTAAAACGTACAGCAACCCAACCTGTTGAAGCCACTGGCTTTGGTGGTCTTGGTGGTGGTGGTGGAGGTATAGGCTTACCTAGAGGTCCACAACCCATTCAAAAATTTCAATCCTCTAAGACATCGTTGAAGCAGGTACCCGCGCTGCTCAAGAACAAGCTCTTCAAACCCGGCAAGCGCAACCTCGACATCGGTGGTGGTGCGTTCAACCAGGGCACTGAGTTTCTGGCAGCAAAGGGTGTCGCCAAAAGCGTCCTTGATCCATACAACAGATCAGAGGAACATAACGAAGCGGTTATGGCTGAGTTTGCCGAGAACCCTGCGGACACGGTCACGGTCGCCAATGTGCTGAACGTCATCAAGGAAAAGGGTGCGCGTCTGGGTGTCATTCAACAGGCACACGATCTGCTCCAACCGGGTGGCACTGCGTACTTCTGGGTCTACGCTGGTGATAAAACAGGCAAGGGCCGCAAGACCGGCAATAAGCAATGGCAGAACAACCGCAAGGCCAAGACGTATCTGAAAGAGGTCCAGAAAGTTTTCCCCGACGCTAGGCTTGCCACACCAGAAGGCGAGATAATCTTAGCCCCACTACCAGAGGCACCTCTAACTGCTACTCAGGTGCAGGAGCGTGAACGTGAAGGTATGGCAGAAGGTGGTCTAGTAGAACGGCCTGTGCAGGGTATGGCCCATGGTGGTCCAGCTACAGATCATTCAGTGTTTGGCACGTTACTTCCTGGTGCAGCAGCCCGTATAGAGCAGGATGAATATCGTCTTACAGCCGAGAACTGGGCAGATATATCTGATAACATACAATTGAAAGAAGGTACGATCAACGGGTTTTACTTAGATGACAAGGGTAACTGGACCGCTGGTACTGGCCATCTAGTGCTGTCAGAGGATTGGGATAAGTACGATGTTACGATAACGCTGCCTACTGGTGAGGAGGTTAGCCGCGACCAATTTCATAAAACAGAGAGTAAAACTATTACAGTTGACGGGGTAGAAGTTACATTACCCTCTCTGAAAGCTATTGGGCAGATTGCAGTCATTGATGTAGAGGATGGTGGTACTGTCCATGGTGAATATCGTATTAACTCTACGCCAGTGGGCACACGTAACGCTGCCGGAGAAACTATCTATCCCAATCTCACAGATGATATTGCATCGTGGTGGGCAACAGACTTTGAAGAAAAGACAGCTAGTGCCAAGGAACAAGCTGAAGAAATTATGGCAGCATGGAAGTCAGACAATTTTGTTGGTGTGCCGCCACAAATAACGAACAAGCGTATGGTTAATATATTAGAGGCTCTAGTTGATCTCAATTTCAACGTGGGCACGAGTTGGCATAAAGATGTCGGAGAAAAGAAAGGGTTTACAGGAGTATATGATGGATTACTCACTGGTAACTTCACTAATGCCGCACTCAATTTAAAGTGGCGAAATATCGATCCGGCAATTGATGACGATGCCGCTACTGTACCAGTTGCGACGCCATATGCAATAGAAAATACTGCACGTATGAATGCAAATATGAAACTATTAGAGGGTGTTACTACAGAAGCCATATTAGCCACCTTCAGACCACCCCCAAAACCTGAGCTTACCCCTGCTCCATCTCTGGTACGTCCTACTGAGGCATCTACGCGGGCTGGCCTTACGCCGCTGGTGCAACAGCGATTAAATGATGCAATGCAGGCTGTCAGGCAGTTTGAGCCAGCCCCTGAAGGGATGTCAGCTGGGGAGAAGTACTTGTTGGAATACCATAGGGACAATCTCCGCAACGAAACCTATTTGATAGGCGAAGATGGACGTGTCTCTACTGTATACGTATCTGGTGTTACAGGGCCTGATGGAAGAATCTACAACGTACCTGGATATTTTAACGGCCAGCTTCACGAGAATGAAGATGAAATTAAAGCCCAGGTGGAAAAAATAGGTTGGGAAAACTATCCAGCATATGCAACAGGTGAAGAAGCAAATGCCGCTGCCCAGGCATTCCACGAAATTATAGACCAGGATGCAAATACACCATGGGTTAAGGAGATGCTATCTGCTCCTGCTCCTGCTCCTTTTAATCTAGTTCCTCCTTCTGTTATGGCGGATGCCATACAGAGAGATAAACCACCTATTCCGGGTATCCAATCAAAACCAAGGGATATACCACCTATTCCGGGTATTCAATCAAATTTAGCAAAGGGTGGCCTAGTTAAACGTAAATATTATAGTGGGGCAGGATACCATTAACCACAATACGATTTAGATTAACACAACTAAGGGAGATAAATTATTATGTTAGACATACTACCGGGTAAGAAAACATATATCGTTGCTGTAGGTGCCGTAGCTTATGCGCTAGGTGCTTGGCTTACAGGCAACATGGACATGGCCTCAATGATCAACTACCTATTTATGGGTGCTGGTGCAATGGCTATTAGAAAGGCTATATAAAGTTAGGATAATAAAATGTTTGGATTTCTAAGCAAAATAATTACACCAATTACAGCTATTGCCGGACCTGTCGTAACAGAGTGGCAAGAGCGTAAGTCCGCTAAGCTTAATTCTGAGCTACGGGTTTCAGAAGCAGTTACAGAAGCTAAGATTGAAAAGGTAAGGTCGGCTCAGACTGCTGACATTGCTTGGGAGAATCTTTCTATAACAAATTCAGGATGGAAGGATGAGTTTCTACTTATCATCTTTTCCGTTCCGCTGGTTATGTCATTTATTCCTGGCCTACAGCCCTTCGTGGCTGCTGGCTTTGTAGTTCTGGACAACACACCACTATGGTACCAGTCTGCTCTTGGAGTGATGGTAGCAAGTGCATACGGTGTGAAGAAATTCACAGATGTTATGCAAATGCGTAAAGGCGATTAATGTCTATAACATATAGAGGTGAGCAGTTTTCTGGGTATAATAAACCTAAGAGGACACCATCAGCTAAGAAATCACACGCAGTGCTAGCTAAAGAAGGAGATACCGTAAGGTTAATACGCTTTGGACAACAAGGTGTCTCTGGGGCAGGCAGTAAGACTGACCCGAAATCTAAGGCTAGACGAAAAAGTTTTAAAGCACGTCATGCTAAGAACATTAGTAGGGGTAAGATGTCGGCTGCTTACTGGGCCGATAAAGTAAAATGGTAGTTTGTACTGCCTGCGGTAACGGTTGTTATTGGTGGAAAGAAATACATGTCAACCGCTAAAAAAAGGACAATATAATATGGCCATAAATAAAAGTGTAGCTGCAATTGTAGTTGCGTTTATAACTGGGTTATCTCCAATGGGAGTGATCTTCACTCAAAATATGATGGAACAGAGAAAGATGGACGCCGGAATTATTGACACATCAGTGCTCCTAAATCATTCTTTGTTTACCCATGCGGATACCTGGGTAGATTTAATTATTCCAGGGCTGCAGGTATCTGAAACTGCACGAGAGTTCTTAACAATTAAGTTTGTTGCATTTCAAGAGGCTTTAGAAGACCTTGTAAAGAACAATGATTTTGATACAATGACAGACGCTCAACTAAGTCAAGTTGTGACAAGAAATCTAAATGATACCGTAATGAGTTATATTGTAGAGGCAAGATTTGCTGGTATTTCAGAGGACTTTATTGCCAACTTTAATCTCTGGCATCAGCAGGTGGTAGATATTTTGGTGCAAAGTATTGAAGATAATGT
>Ga0114901_1001555_pt1 | contig 13140 bp, 10 predicted proteins | sample MalvireepMed_s16_FD_89686 | JGI IMG/M metagenome (GOLD analysis project Ga0114901, IMG submission 89686) | Marine viral communities from the Global Malaspina Expedition - Malaspina viral metaG DeepMed_s16 | ecosystem: Environmental > Aquatic > Marine > Oceanic | place: Mediterranean Sea... | reverse complement strand
GGTGTGTTGGGGTGGGTTGTGTGTTGGGGGTTTTTTGGCAGGGTCGACCCTTGGGTGCCCTCCGCCAGTTGACGCCTGGTCTGCGTTGCAGTCGCTTTGGCCTGTGCGCTGCGCCCGTGTACCTGTGTGCCGGTGGTGGCTTCTTTGGTGCGCGGGTCTGAGGCCCCTCTGACGGGCGAGCCTCACGCTGGTTAGGCGGGAAACACCGGGTTGCGGTGTTGTTGGTGATGGTAGCAGATGGGGTTGTGGGTGATGCGCTAGTGTCCGGGGGTGGATGATGACGGGCCTTCGTCTTGGAAGGATTTGCGGACGAATAAGATCACGTTGGGGTTTGTGGGGTCCATTTTTGCTGTGGGGGCGACGTTGGCGTGGCAGGCGAGTTTGGTGACGGGTCGGATTTCGGATTTGGAGCGGTCGGTTCAGCATTTTGATACGAGTTTGTCGGCTGAGTTGAATGCGGATTTGGCTGAGATGCAGCTCGAGATTGATGCGAATGCGGTTGGTGTGGATGGGTTGGGGCGTCAGCGGGCTGCCGATTTGGAACGCAATACGCCGCATTGGGTTGTTGATGCGTTGCAGGACACGGTGGTGGAGTTGGAGCGTCGTGTCGAGGATTTGGAGGAGTTTCACGATGAGTGACGACGAGGCTGTGTTTGTTGATGAGTTTGTGGCCCGGTTTGTGGAGCGTGCTGAGGCTGTGAGGGATGCTGGGATGCCTCCGTTGGAGGGGGTTGCCCGGGTCAAGTGGCGGCAGCAGCGGCAGTTGGATTACCAGGATTTTGCGATGGTGGGTGATTGTGATGCGTCGTTGGATGGTGGCGTGTTGACGTTGGTTGTGGATCTTCGGCCACGGATTTGTGATGCCGGGTTGCGTGGTGCCGGCGTTGTTGTGGGTGTTGGTTGATGGGGCCTGAGTTGCGGTTGGAGCAGTTGGGGGAGTGGCCTGTTATTGAGATGCCGTTCACGGATGAGCGGCCGTTGGAGTGCGGGTTGGAGGATCCTGAGATTTGTGAGTCGTGTCAGTAGATGCGGGGGGTGTCGCCAAGGTTGTCGCTGCGGTTGCTACCCTGGTGGCTGCTGTTGGGGGGTTGCTGGTGGCTGTTCGCTCTGGTGGAGATGCCCCGTATGCCCCTAGTGTGATTGTGATTCGGGGTTCGACTTTACCGGAGGACGATTTGACGGATTCGGAGCGTGATCGCGAGTTTTTGTCTGGTTGGGAGATGCCCGATGAGTAGCGGGGTTCCGATCCGGGCGGAAGTGTGGATCAAGTTTCAGGAACTACGCGATGGTGGCCTTTCCCGGTATGCGGCGGCGAAGAAGTTGTCGATTTCGCAGCGTGCCGCGAAGGATTTCGAAGATGGCATCGGGTCGAAGGTGGGTCGGGCCGCGAAGGCTGCCTACGATTTGTCGAAGAAGCCTCCGGTTACGCCCTATGAGGAGATGTGTGACGAGGCCCGCGAAGCTTTCTACGACATCGAAGTGTTTGCCAAGCGGTATTTCGGTCTGATTCTGATGCCGTGGCAGGTGGAGGCCACGAATGTGTTGATGGAGTTGTTGATGTCGCCGTATGAGGAGTACGTCGTTATCAATGCGCCACCTGGGTGCGGCAAGTCGACGTTCTTTACCAGGATTTTGCCGGCGTGGGCGACGGTGAAGGATCGAACGATTCGTGGCATGATCGGTTCGCATACGAATCGGCTCGCAGAGTGGTACACGCGTCGTTTGAAGAACGAGTTTGAGCGTGAGCAGCCGGTGCGGGCCGAGGCGAAGGATTTGAAGATTGGTTTGGCGTTGGATGCTGCGTCGACACTGGTTGCGGACTATGGACGGTTCAAACCGGATGTGAAGGAGGTGTGGCGGGCTGACCAGTTCACCGTCGCGCAGCCTGACGATGTGCCTGTGTCGGAGAAGGAGCCGACATGGACATGCTTCGGGGTTGATTCTGGTTTCCTTGGTGGCCGGTTCGACCTCATTGTTTGGGACGACCTGTATGACCCGCGGAAGATGCGTACTGCGGAGGCCCGCGACGATTTGAAACGCTGGTGGGATGAGGTTGCGGAGACACGTTTGGAACCTGGCGGGTTGTTGATCCTTCAGGGGCAGCGGATGGCGCCGGATGACATTTACCGTTACGCGTTGGATAAGACGTTGACTGATGAGCAGGTCGATGAGGAAGACGAACTCGATGAGGAGCAGGGGCCGTTCGAACTCGAGGGGAAGCGGTACCACCATCTCGTCTACCAAGCCCACTATGAGGACCGGTGCGAAAAGTTGCACAAGTTGGGTTCGCCGGCATACCCGGAGGGGTGTCTGCTTTACCCGAGGCGCCTCAACTGGAGGAAGTTGTCGCACATCCAGTCGCAAACCCCTGACCGGTACGCGATTCTTTACCAGCAGGAAGACGCCGACCCGGCTGTCGTACTCGTTGACCCGTTGTGGGTTTCCGGGGGGGTCGGCGTGGACGGTGTCGAATACCAGGGTTGCTGGGATGCGGATCGTGACCTGTGGGAACTCCCTCGGAACCTTCCCGGTGATGTGGTCATTGTCGCAACGGCTGATCCGTCGCCAACAAAGTTTTGGGCGTTGCAGGTTTGGGCGTATGTGCCCGAGTCGGGTATGCGGTATCTGCTCGAGTCGTACCGGCAGAAGATGGACGCTCCGACGTTCCTGGATTGGAACCACACCGAAGGTGTGTTCACGGGGATAGCGGAGGAATGGTGGCAGCGTTCCGTCGAGATGGGGCATCCGATTCAGTATTGGATCGTGGAAGCCAACGCCGCGCAGAAGTTCATTTTGCAGTACAACCATTTCCAACGCTGGTCTGCGTCGCGGGCAGTGAATCTGATTCCGCATTACACGCATTCGCGCAACAAGGGCGACCCGAAGTTTGGTGTCCAGATGCTTGCCCCGTTGTATCGGCACGGTTTGGTGCGGCTTCCGGGCCGGCAACGAACAGAGGCGCGTCCACACGCGCTACTGTTAGTGAACGAGGTGACCAAGTGGACGCCTGAAGGTTCTGGCGCGTCCACTGACGACTGTGTCATGGCGCAGTGGTTCCTCGAACATAACCTCCCAAACATTCACATATCCACTGGGAATGTGACGCCGATGTGGCGTCCGACATGGATGACAAAGAAGGCAGGATGATTCCTTACCATGAGGTCCGCTGAGGACATCTTCGAACTGTTGCGGCAACGTGAAGCCAACCAGGGTCTTGCGTTGGAACGCATGCGTCGTATCCGTGCCGCCTACAACGGCGACATTGTCGTTGCCCTTCCCGAGCTGGACGAATACGAATCGTCGTCTGTGGCGAACCTTGTCTCCTCAGGGTTGGATCAGATGGCGATGCGGATCGCTTCGCACACCCCCGACATTCTTTGCCCACCGTCGAACCCGGCGTCGAAGAGATCCGACGACTATGCCACGGTTCGCCGCCAAGCCCTTTTCGGTATGTGGGAACACAACCGTATGGCGATCAAACTGAGTCGCCGTGCCCGGTATCTGATCGGGTACGCGTCGTCGCCAGTTTCGCTCCGATACAACGAGCATGAAGAGGCTGTCGAATGGACGGTGCGTGACCCGTTGACAGCTTTCCCCTCGCCTGTCATCGGCGCCGACGACCTCGAACCGTCCGATTGCATCTTCACCTACGAACGCACCTGGGGCTGGTTGAAGAACAAGTACCCGGAGCAGGCTGAACGGCTTCGCGTCGCATCCGTCGAAGTCGACGTAGGCGATGTGTTCCAACTCGTTGAATACTGCGACCATGAGGAAACGGTTCTGATCGCTGTCGGGCAACGCCCACAAGACAACCACGGCCGCACTGCTTGGAACCAATACACATCGGAGCCTTTGGCCGAGTTGGAACGGATTCCGAACCGTGCCGGCATGTGCCCGGTCGTAACCCCGGGCCGCATCAACCTCGACAAGCCGCAAGGCCAGTTCGACGGCATGATCGGCATGTACCAGACGCAGGCCCGGTTGATGGCGCTCGAGGTGATCGCCGTTCAGAAGGGCATCTTCCCCGATACCTGGCTTGTCGCCCGCCAAGGCGAGCAACCACAGATCGTCAACACTGCGAACGGGCTCACCGGAGAGGTCGGCATCGTCAAGGGTGGCGACATGCGCGACATGACTGTCGCCCCCGGCTTTATGACCAACCCGACCATTGACCGGCTCGAACGTGCCCAACGGATCGAAGCAGGCATTCCGCCCGAGTTCGGTGGCGAATCCAGTTCCAACATTCGTACCGGTCGACGCGGCGAATCTGTCCTGTCCGCAGTCGTTGACTTCCCCGTTCAGGAAGCGCAACTGTTGCTTGCCGCATCGTTGGAGGTTGAGAACCGGCGCGCCATTGGCCTTATGAAGTCCTACGCAGGGAACCGGGCGACATCGTTCTACGTCACCACGAAGGGGGCGAAGGGCCGTGTCGATTTCACACCAAACCAGCATTTCGACAGCGACCACAACAAGGTCGTGTTCTCCCATCCCGGCACCGACCTCAACGGTTTAGTTGTCGGCGCTGGGCAACGGGTCGGCATGGGTACCTTGTCGAAGAAGTCGTTCATGGCGTTGGATCCGATGGTTGACGACGCCGACTCTGAAGCCGACGAAGTCGTCGCAGAAGGGTTGGAACAAGCCCTTCTCGTTTCGTTGCAGACGCAGGCATCGCAGGGTGCTTTACCGCCCGGTGATGTGGCCCGCGTCATCCAGCTCGTTCGCTACAACAAGAAGGATTTGCCGGCTGCGATCCAGCAGGTGCATGAGGAAGCCCAGCAACGCCAGGCTTCCGAAGTGCCGCCCGGGTCGCCGGAAACGCAGCCGGGGATTGCCCAGCCCGGGGCGGGTGCTGAGGCGCGACCCGCGCCTGCCCCGGCTGGGCAACCAGCCTTACGCGACCTTCTCGCCCAGGTGGGTGGCTGATGCCGCGCAACGGCAAGGGTCAAAAGGTGCAGACTGCCCCCGGGCAAACCTACGGGAAGGCGTTGGAGCAGGAAGAGGCGCAGAAGGTTGCGCCGTTGCCGCAGCAGCCTGTCCCGAGGATGGCTCCCGGTAGCCAAGGCGGGTTGACGCGTCCGACGGAACGGCCTCGGCAACCGATCACAGCCGGGGCGCCGGTCGGTCCCGGCGGTGGCCCCGAAATGGTTGCCCAACCGCCAACTGGTGCCGTTGAAGAACTTTCGGAACGGCTTCGCATCTACTTGCCGATTTTGGAAACGAAGGCGGCGCAACCCGATGCGTCAGCAAACTTTCGCATGTTCGTTCGTCGGGTTCGTGCCCTCGCTGCCCGCTCCCCCGGCGAGGCATAGACCGTGGGTTGGCTTGATCGCCTCGATGACCTTTGGGATGCAGGGTTTGAACTGGGGCGCACCAATGTCAACGTCGCCCTTGATATAGCGACGGCGCCGTTCACCGACGACGAGTACGAAGGCTTCTTCGGGACTGTCGCCGGCATCTCTATGGACTATGCGTCCGAGTCGATGCAGCATCTCATCGGCCCGGAAGGTCTTGGCGGTGTCGCCATTGGTGCCTTACCGCCAGCGGTTCGGCGTGGCGGCAACGACACTTTGCATGCCCTCGAGTGGGCGTATCGGGAAGGGGTCGGTGAGCCTTTGTCGACAGCGTTTACCTATGGTTCGCTGAGTGAGGCCCGCGGCAGGGGCGCTTTGGATCTCTTCAATGCGGATCAATGGAGCGAAGCCTACGGGATAGCGCAAACACGGTCCCCCGGGCAGTCGTTCACGCTCATGTTCGCATCGTCGGAGAACAACAACATTCTTGATGACGAGTGGCGAATCGGTGTCGAAGGCACCCGCTGGTTCAGCATCGTTTCCGGCACCCTCGATTTCGGGGCACGCATCTTCCTCGATCCGACGTTCCTTGGCGCCAAGGCTTACATGGTGAGGCGTGGCCTTCGGGAAGGTGCCCGTGTCGTCCAGTATTTCGATGAGGGTGGCGGGTTTGGCCGGTTCGCAGACGATGTGGAGAACCTGGCTGGCCCCGGTGCCGCCGCTGCTAGGGCTCGACCCGCTGCCGCCGCTGCCCCCGGTGCCGCTGCCCCCGCTGCTGCTGCCCCTGCTGCTGCTCCTGCTGCCGGCGCTGCCGGTTGGGGTGGCCCCGGAGCAGCCCGAGTCCACCCGGCTTTCTCAAGCAAGCAGTGGGGGGATCTCACTGAATCTGTACCCATCGAGTTCTTTGATGACATGCAGGGCAACCCGGGGGTTCTCGCTGGTGAGGTTACAGGTGGTGCTGCTGGAGGTGGTGCTGCTGGAAGCCATCGAGCCAGAGTTGACGATCTTGTTGAGTCGATAAGGGAAGAGGGTATTCAAGAACCCCTCATGTTGGAATACAACCCTGAATCGGGTGCGGTCTGGTTGGGCGAGGGGAATCATCGCCTAGCAGCGGCCCGGGAGTTGGGGTTGGATTCTGTGCCGGTTAGGGCGGTGCGGCATGACCCCTTGCCGAGAGGTGATCGGCTCGCGGGCAAGAAGTTGCACTCGTATGGGGTGGATGAGTTTGGTGATGCGATCAACGCCAGCGGGGAGCGGTTGGGGTCTGCGTTCGCCCCGTCGGACGTTGGTGTTCCGACAGGTGTTGCTGTTCCTCCTTCCGGGCCGGTTGCCGCCGCCGCTGTTGCTGCCGGGGCCAGATCCGAAGGTGTCGAACAACTCGCCGGCCGAATCCGCGAAAAGTATTTCCCCAACCACGGCGACGGCGACCTCATCGCCTACGAACTCGCCCAAGCAGTCCTTGGCGAAGGCGGCTACGTCGGGGGACGCAACTCGATGGAAAACGTCATGCGGTTCTTCATGGGCCATACGGGCGCCATTCGCCGTGTCTTTGAAGAATCACCAGCCATTGCAACCCGCTACTCCAGGTTCCTCAAAGAAGCCCTCAAGATCGAAGAAGCGGTTCCACCCGGAACGGTCGGCCACAACGCCAGAACCTTTCAACAAGCCCTCGATGATGTCCCCCTCGAGATGATCGATGAGATCAACGAACCCCACGTTACGGACCTGTGGCACAGCATCGATGAAGCGATCCGTCCCACTGTTCGCCGCAACACCATCGACCGTGTCAACACTTCCGCCTGGTACCGGTCGCATTGGTCGATGGCTCCCGTGAGGCTGGTTCGCGACATGCGACCCCAGCACATTGTGTGGGCTGGCGACGCCAACTCTGGCGAACAGGTTGTGCGCCTCATGCGGGAAGCCGGTCGTCACCCCGACGACATCACCCGGTTCCGTGGCCGGTGGGCCGGGGCTGAACGCCGGGAACGGGTCCACATTTTTCAGGAGGAGCAGGCGAACATGGTCGATGACCTGCTCAAGCGGCACTTCCCCGACGCAGACGAATCTGTCAGGGCGGCACTTAGGCAGGACTTTGTTGAATCCAGCGCGGCTGCCGACCGGGCATTGTCGACAGCTCAACGCTACGACGCTCAACTCAGCACTGTCGCGGTGCCGCAGGCCGACGGGTCCATTCAGATGTTCCAGGTTCCGCTGACGCCCGGACAGTTGGAACAGTCGTTCACGATGGTCGACATCAAAACCCTCGACCGGTTCCTTGCACATAGGGCGTCGATAATCCCCGACGGGGTGTTCAGCGGTTTGGAAACAGCCGGTGCTTGGATGAATGGGACTATGGGGGTGTGGAAGGCGGGTGCGTTGCTTCGGCCTGCATGGACTGTTCGTGTTGTTCTCGATGAGCAGTTGCGGATGATCGCGAAGATGGGTGCCTGGACTCGTATGCATGGGATCTTGGCGAATGATCGGCATCGGTATGTCGAAGCGGTTCTTGCCCGCAAGGTTGTGAAGGATGGTGTCGTTGATCGTGGGTCGGCTGCGTGGCTGAGGTCGCGTCGTGCCGCTGTTTCTGGCGGCGTTGGTGCCCTCCTTGCCGGCCCTGCCGGTGCAGCCATCGGGGCTGGGGCGTCGTTCGTTCGTAACCGGCGTGCTATCAGACGTTTGACACGCAAACTCGAGGTGAAGCGGGCGGCTCGCGAGATTGGTGGCCGTGCCGGTCAGGCACGCCTCGCTGAAGACCCGTTGACGGCGCACGGTGAGGCACCGTCGCAGATCGGAGCCCATGAAGTCCAAGGGGCGTTCGGTGACGCTGTCGCCCCGCAGGTCGTTTGGGAGAGGTCGGTTAGCGCAAACCGTCAGGTCTCGTTCGCCCTCGGCCACGAAGAACGCGCCCTCTACGACGAGCTTCGAACCACCTACGGGTCGTGGGTGGAAGTCAACCCGTTGGAGTTCAGAGCAGACGAGTTCTCTGAAAGGGTTTCCCGATATGGGGAAGGGTGGGAGCGGGTTGTCAACGACCAGTACGCCTCGAACCAGGCGGGGCGCATAGCGTTCGATGATTCGCTTGGTGGGCCACAGGAGCGTGTCGACAGGCTCATCGAATGGGCCGACACGGACAAGGGTCGCCAGTTCGTGGCTGCTACCCCGAAGCGGTTCCCGAAGGACGAGTTCGGGGTGTTTGCCCCTGCCGATGTTGAGGATTGGGCGAAGAAGCTGGTGGAGGCTGCTGACCGGATGGTTCTCGATAGGACTATTCGTGGGCGTTTGGCCGCAGGCGAAAGGGTCCGGTTTGATGATGTGCGGGCGATAGCGGGAGATGCCGGTCAGGATTGGCGGTATCTGGTTGGGGAGATCCACGCACAGGACATGGTTGCAGCGAAGGGGGGGTTGAAGGGGCCGTTGGATCGGTTGCGGGGCTTCACCGAGAAGGCGTTCGAACGACTCGGGACGTTGCCAACCGACACGCTTTCACGCAACCCGTACTTCCGGCATGTCTACGAATCCGGCATGGAACGCCGCCTCAAGTCGCTGGACGCGTCCGACTTGCGTATCCACGGCCAGCAGTACGAGTTGTCAGACGAGGCGCTGCGCGGCATGGAGAACTCTGCCCGCCGCGAAGCCCTCCAAGAAACACGCTACTTGCTGTACGACCTTGCAGAATCGTCACAGTTTGCCCATATGTTCCGCCACATGATGCCGTTCTACAACGCATGGCAGGAGGTGCTTTCCCGTTGGGCCGGTATCGCAATCGAAAACCCGGCGTATGTGGCACGCCTCGGTGCCGGCCTGCGAGCCGACATCGACATCGACGGGTTCATGGATACAGTCGAGGTTGACGGCGAACGGTTCTACCAGTTCCGCCTCCCCGAGTTCGCCACCGGTTTGTTGTCGTCGGGGTACTTCAGTGGTGCCGCCAACGACCTGGGGATTGTCCGGTTCCGGGCTGATTCGCTCAACATGGTGACTCAGGGGTTGCCGGGGTTTGGTCCGATGGCGCAGGTTCCGGCGTCGATGCTGGTGACTGAACAGCCAGAGTTGGAGGGGGCGCTCAGATTCGTTCTGCCTTATGGGCCGATCAAGGGCACGAACATTGTGGAGCAGGCGTATGAGTCGTTCAAGCCGGCATGGTTGAAGCGGATTACGTCAAGCTTGGAAGAGGACCGTTCTTACGAATCGACAGCAGCGAAGATAATGATTTCCCGTTTGGCAGACATGCAGAATGGTGAACGTGAACAGATCGACTTTGACGACGCCAACGTCCGCGCCGAGTTCATTGCCGAGGTGAGAACCGACGCCCAACATTTCATGTACCTTCGGGCTATGGCGTCGGCTGTGTCCCCTGCCGCAGTCGGGTTCCATTCGCCGTACCAGCCTTGGATTGACCGGCATCGCGAGTTGCGATCTGCGAACCCGGTTACTGCCGATGAGGAGTTCCTCAAGGAACTGACCAGAGAAGGAGTGGGGGGTTTCTTCGTGATGTCGGCCCGCTTCTCGAAGAACAACGAAGGGTTGCCGGCGACGCTGGAATCGGAGGAACTTCGCAACAAGTACATTGATCTTGTTCGGCGGTACCCGGAGGTCGGCGGGTTGATTCTCGGTATCGAAGGCGGCGGTGCCGCAAGGTTCTCTTCGTCTGTTTATGAGAAGCAGATCGCGGAGGACACTTCGCCCGGGTCGGGGAAGAAGCGCCGTGAACGGCTGTCGCTTGATGAGATTATGGTTAGTGCCAGGGAACGTGAGGGGTGGTCGAAATATGGTGAGGTGTCAGACGTTGTTTACAATGAGATGCGTCGCCGGGGTTTGCCGAACTTGCGGGTGAAGGAGGCCCGTGACTTGTTGTGGGTCAAGCAGGTAGCGGTTCGCAAAATCGGTGAAGAGTATCCGTTGTGGTATGCGGCGTTTCGGGATCCAGATTTGACGAAGTGGAGCGACCGGTTGGAAGGGATGCGTGCCATCGTGTCCGATGAGCGTCTTTCGGGTCGTGACGATGTGCGTCTTCTCGCTGAGTATCTCGAGATTCGGGATTTGTTCACTGGCGAGTTGTTGCGGCGCGGAGTTGCTGGTGGGGCAGTCACCCTGGAAGCAACGAGTAACATGGATTTGTCGGGTGTGTGGGAACAGGTCATGGACCGGTTGTTGGAGAATCCGACGTTTTCGGATTTGTTGTGGCGATGGTTGGAGTTTGATCCGTTGAAGTCTGAGACATGGCCTACGAGGCAGCGGACGGCGTTGCAGGCGTCGAGGTTGGCGAGGATGGCAGCATGAGTAACGGCACTGGGTCGGAGGATTGGGACGCGCTTCTGGCCGGCCTCGCTGCTGATGGCATTGATCTGAGCGGGATGTTCGGGGGCGAGGAGGAGCTTCCAGATCCGTTGGATATGTGGACTTACGGATACGGCATCAGCCTCGATGACCCCCTCGTAACCCATACTGTTCACCATGAAGCCGTCCCGTTCGAGGACTGGCCGACACCGGATGCAGACGATCCGTTTATGATTCCCGGGCCGGGTGGCGTACCTGGTCTGGACCCTGCCCAGTTTCAGGAACGCGACGAGTTCATTGTGGACACGACAGTCCGCGACGTTGTACAGGCTTACGTCGATGCCCCACCAGAGGAACAACTATCGATTCGGGAACGCCTCTTTGCCGGCGGGCACTACCGCAGCGGAGTCGACGGCCATCAGATCAGCGACCACCCACGGGACACAAGGTCTGCGCTGGCTGACGCGATCATCCACTACGGCGCGATGAACATGAACCCGTTGACTGCGTTGCCTGCGGCAGACAGGTCGCAGTTCGTTGAGGCACAGCCCGAAGTGAGGCGAGCCACGGAGGGGCAGATTGTGGGGATGGCCGACCAGATGGCGAAGAGTTTGCTGGGCCGGCGAGCCACCGAACCGGAACGCAGGGCTGCCATCGCGATTGGTCGTCGCTTCGAAGACCAGGGGCAGAGTTACGACGCTCGAGATTTTGAGGAACCGTACCGGTTTGTGGCGGGTGACGAGGTGAAGGCCCGTGGTATGGAGCGGACGTTGAATGTCTTTGAGCAGATTGTGAAGGGGCACTGACATGAAGCTTGAGGATTCCTAATGGCTAATCTACCTGCACATCATAAGAGTAGCGGGACTCAGGCGCGGGACGATTCAACGACACCGTTTGAACCTCATGCTGCGCCTACATATAGGGACTTCCGGCTGTGGCTGGAAGACTTCAATATGCCTGTGATACTGACTCCGGGGACGGCTGCCGGGTTCACTGAGAAGATGGATCGGTACTGGGAAGAAGGCGCAGACGGCCATCACTATTTGATGACTGCGATCCATTTTTTTGTCAACTCGTTTCCCCCTGACCCGCCGCTAAGAACAGACGATGCAGGTGACCCTCTTTCTCCTCGCCAATGGGCAGAACTGCCTTGGAAAGAACAGAACTTTTGGGGAGGGACAACGAATCTCCCAAATGGTTTGAGGGACGACGAGGGTTGGCTTGCGTTGTTTGCGTACCGCACACATTTCCTTGCTGACCTTGCTCACTACGAACCTCAGTGGTACGACCTGTATGAAGATCATGTAATGGTGGCGGCGGGGTTCCATGATGCTCCTGAGCACCCGGAAGAAGCTCAGGTAGATGAACCGATTCCGTTTGATGAGATCCCAATAGAGACAACAGACCCCGACCCAATAAAAGAAATCCCTGTGACTACGTGGACGAAGCCGCCACGGACTACTACCACTACGCAGGCTCCTCCGACAACTACGGTACCGCCGACAACTACGGCTCCGCCGCCGGGGACAACGATTCCACCTACAACAACGGTTCCACCTACTACAACGACAACCCCACCTCCTACTACTACTGTTCCTTGGACTGGCTTCGATGACAAGATGCCTGAAATCGAACCACTGACAGTCCAGACAACTCGTCCGAAGGCTGGGCTAGCGGGATTGCTGGAAGATTTCCCTGACTTTGGTTCAGTGAATACTGGCCTAGAACCAGTTGACGGATGGGAGTTTCTTGATTTGCAGGGTCCAACCAGCGCCGACGAAGGCGACTTTGATTGGGATCTCGGGCCTCCTTCAGACGACGAGATATTGGACGCACGCAACGATTACTACGGTCACACATATCAAGATCCTGCGAAGCGAGGTATCCAACCTCAGCCCGGATTGTGGGACAAAATCAAAATAAGGTGGGAGGACTTCGATGTCAACTGGGAGGATAAGTCTGTAGGGGAACGGTTCCAATGGATGTCGGATACCGCCGATGCTATAACTCGTCCCTTCCAGGGGCCTGTGGAACTAAGCACCATGATGGGGCATAGGGCTATAGGAATAGGTGCGTGGGCGGTGCATATCGGATCGCAGGCCATACAGGAGATGATGTACCAGCAGCAAGGGATATGGATGGATCGTGGAGGAAACCTCCACCGACCCGAGGACGAGGTTGCTGGAGGGGAACCGTTCGTTGTTCTCAAAGATAGGTTCACCCAGGAGGAATACGATAATCTATATCGGAACTTGCAAAAGACCAATCCTAAGTTGGCTGAAGCGATGGGGCCACCAGCCGGATCGCCGTTTGTTTCGGGTGATGCAGCAATCGTGGGGTATCGAAGCCCTACAGATATTGACCGGGTGAGGAAACTCTCAGGTGAGCATGGGGTGGAGATCGACCCGGACCATCCGTGGATTATGTCAAAGATTGGTAGCAGGCACTCGGCTGTGGCAACAAACCCGAATCGGGTCGGGAGGCAGCAGTTATGAAACGTGGTGACAAGGGGCAGTTTGTCGGCATTCTCCAAAAGACGCTGACCGAACTCGGATACGACCCGGGTCCGATT
>Ga0114901_1001538_pt1 | contig 13231 bp, 12 predicted proteins | sample MalvireepMed_s16_FD_89686 | JGI IMG/M metagenome (GOLD analysis project Ga0114901, IMG submission 89686) | Marine viral communities from the Global Malaspina Expedition - Malaspina viral metaG DeepMed_s16 | ecosystem: Environmental > Aquatic > Marine > Oceanic | place: Mediterranean Sea... | reverse complement strand
TTCGAAGCTTCCAACGTGTTTAGCCATTTGTTCGGCTAATTTCTTTAGTTCTGTTTCTTTTGTCATTGCTTATTCTCCTTTACATTGGATTATAAGCAGTTACACAGAGTTTGGGAAAGGCTCCTGATATTAAATATCAATGGCCATTTTATTTTGTCTATAGTCAGTTGAAAATAAAACTGTTATATAAATTTAAACGCGCTACTGGTATAAATTTTACTTGCGTGCTGCGTTCCCAGAGGCTGCGCAAAATTCATCCCAGTAGCGCTATGCGCTTTTTAGAGTGCATCGACTATAACCTAAATTGATAAACTTGTTTTAACGATTGTTATTACGGCTACGACCTTTACTAGCAGGGCTGCCACTACGCTTAGACTTAGCGTTATTATCATTGCTATCGGATCTACGGTTGTCACTACGTCGCGCTTTTAGCGGTTTACTTCTAATGCGCTTTTGCTTCTCTTTAGCTGCACCATGCAGACCGGTGCCTTGACGCGGGCGCAAGCTAACTAAATCAGTCAAAGTGTTAATGTCTTTTTTGTCTAATTCAATATGACGACCTGTACGCAGCTCTTTGGGTAGATCGATAGAGCCGTAGCGCGTTCGTAATAGGCGACTGACTTTCAAGCCTTGCGACTCAAACAAACGGCGTACTTCGCGGTTACGACCTTCTTTAAGCTTGACGTGATACCATTTATTCACGCCTTCACCGCCGCCTTCTTTAATATCTTCAAACTGCGCCATGCCGTCTTCTAACATGACACCAGCAGTCAAGGTGCGGGCAATCTCAGGCGTCACTTCGCCTAGCACTCGCACGGCATATTCACGAGTCATTTCATTCGATGGATGCACTAATCGATGCGCTAGCTCCCCATTATTGGTAAATAATAGTAGACCAGTTGAATTAATATCCAAACGACCGACCATTACCCAGCGATCGTGGGTAAGCTTTGGTAGACGCTCAAATACAGTTGGACGACCTTCTGGATCGTTCGCTGAACAAATCTCGCCTTCAGGCTTGTAGTAAGCGATAACGCGGCGACGCTTTTCATTTTCGCTGGTGTATTTGATCTGACGACCATCAACGCGAATCTCATCACCTGGGCTGACGCGATCGCCAATAGTCGCAGGGCCGTTATTGACCGTGACGCGCCCAGATTTGATGACTTCTTCCATTTGACGGCGTGAGCCAAGACCCATACGAGCGAGTGCTTTTTGGAGTTTTTCATCTTTCATAATATATCCTTGAATCGGGTTAAAAACAGATTTCTCAATATGTTTTTTTTAGCGTCGAGCTAGGCTGTATTCTACGTTAATAAAGATGTTTTATCAGCTTTGATATTAAGATATTTGATATAATGTTACATCAAAGCATTTTAAGCTAAATTTTCATAGCAAGAATAAAGTGCTATTTCAACATAGAAATATGCGGATTAGATCTACTATTACATTGTAAAAATAAAGGGTTAGTATCCAAGTTGAACAATTTTTGTGCTATATTGCGACTGGATTTTTAGGCTGATCTAACTTTATTATGTTAATATTGTCGATTCGTTTATTATTCTACTAGTTCTCTCTATCCTTATGAGGTTATATATCATGCAACCATCCCTTAAGTTCCTAGGTGCGTCAAGCTTACTACTCCTCAGCTTATTATCTGGTTGCGCGACTACTACTCTCAATTCTGGGCTGCAAGCCGGAGACTTACCACCAGTAGGAAACTTCACCGCTGAGAATGGTTTGCAGTTTACTATTCAGCCTTTGAATTTGGCGACTTTACCGCCGCCTAGCACTCCTAAAATAAACAATGATATTTATAATTTAATCCAAAGCTCAACGCCATCCCAGTATAGTATTACAGAAGGGGATGTTTTAGCTATTAAGGTGGCAGGCTATGAGGATATGCCGAGCAATCAGTCTAATCATCCTGTAGATCAGCAAGGCTATATCCAATTCCCATTGATAGGCCGTATTAGCGCCGCTGGATTAACTGTGCCGCAGTTTACGCAAAAATTACAGTCACAATTGCGCCGTTATTTAAAGTTTCCAGACCCCCAGGTTAATATCGTTGAATATCGTGGTAATAGGTTCTTTATCGATGGAGAGGTGAGCAAACCTGGTGAGTATCCCATAGCCGATGCTCCTGTCTCACTATATAGTGCTCTTTCTGCTGCTGGCGGGGCTACAGGGCTAGGCGATTCAAACAGTATCGTTCTTAACAGACAAGGTCGAAACTATAATCTAGGGTTGCAAGAGCTACGTGAGATTGGCGCATCTGGAAATCAGATTTATATCCAAGACGGCGATTCTATTCATGTCAATAGTCAAGAGCGTAACAAAGTCTACATATTGGGCGAGTTTGGTCAAATCGACCCTGTGCCAATCTTAGAGCAAGGGCTCAGTTTGGCACAAGTAATGGGTGAGACGGGCGGCCTAAACTCTTTTACCGCCGATGCAGCAAAAATATATGTGGTACGTGATAATCCAGGCTATCAGCGCACGTACATATATTATGTTGATATGCAAAATCTGACCAGCTTTGCACTTGCTAATCGCTTCGAGATGCAGCCTAATGATATTCTCTATGTGGATCCAACTGGCTTGACGCGTTGGAATCGCGTGATAAGCTCGATATTACCTTCTACTTCAGCGATTAGAAGCTTCTCAAATTTATAAGGTAGGCATCGTTATGGCATTTGATAATATTTTAGTGGTTTGCGTAGGTAATATTTGCCGTAGTCCTATAGCAGAGGCACTACTAAAAGATCGGTTTCCACAAAAACATATCGATTCTGCAGGACTTGGAGCATTAGTTGGTAATCCCGTAGATCCTAAATCGCAACAAGTTATGATGCCATATAATATAGATATGTCAGATCACGTTGCCAAGCAGATAGATGAGCATCTAGTGATGAAAGCTGACCTTATCTTTACCATGTCAGATAGTCAGACGAAGTGGATAGAAGAGAGATGGCCACATTGTCGTGGTAAAACTTTTAAGATAGGACATTGGAATGACAAAGACATCGCCGATCCTTATCGTCATGATCTCTCTCTTTTTGAGACTGCAAGACAAGATATTGTGAGCGGTCTTGAGACTTGGACCGATAAAATTAGCTAAGTAACACTGCCAAATAATTAGCACTCAATCATTAAACTTAAGTGATGAACATACAGCTATGACTTCAGATTCAAAAAACCTATCGAAACCTGCTTTAGAGTCCAATAATGATGTAGATTTACTAGCGCTTGTATTCTCTATACTGCGCGGCTGGAAAACTATATTATTCTTTGCATTATTAGGTTTGCTGATAGGCGTTCTATATAGTCGCTATGAGACGACAACCTTTAGATCGGATGCCTTGATACAAATTGAGTCAGGTTCCAATGGCATATCGGCGCTTGGTGCCAATGTATCAGATTTAGTATCATCAGAAGCCGGTCCTGCGCAGACAGAAGCTGAGCTAATTAAGTCTCGAATGGTACTTACCCCTGTAGTCAACTTGCTCAATCTATCTATCATCTTAAGCGATCCTACTGTGGATGCTATAGATAAGATTGTCACTAATCACTCTTATACTCAAGAAAACCTACCTGAAAGCGTATTACTAGCGACTAGCAATGGCAAAGCGCAAATCAGCCAGTTTGATGTATCGGAGGACTATCTTGACGAATCTTTTACTCTAATTAGATCAGCAACTGGTTTTATTCTTAGTAATGATCTGGATACTTTCCAGGGGCAGTTCGATAAAACATATCGGTTTAAAAGCACCAAAGGTATTATCGATATCATAGTTAATGATTTGCCAACTGGTGATCACCCTATTTCTATTACAAAAAGATCTTTACAAAATACAACTGATGCTATTAATAATGCTTTGACAGTAACAGAAGTTGGTGACAAGACCGGTATTATTGAGCTGACAATGACTGGGTCAAACCAAGACCAGATCAGTCGTATCTTGAGACAAATTGTTTTATCATATATGGATCAAAATAATTCTCGTGGTTCAGAAGAAACCACAAAAACTATCAAGTTTATAGAGACACAAATACCAGATCTTAAACAAAAGCTTGAAGATTCTGAGACAGCATTCAACGCGTTTCGTACGCGTAATGGTACGATAAATGTCGACCAAGAAGCTCAATTATTAGTTGCAGAGAATGCCCGTATAGACAACCAATTAAGTGAGCTGCGACTCAAAAAAGCAGACTTGACCACTTATTATACCGAAGAACATCCATTGGTTATTCAAATTGATGATCAGATAGCAGAGCTACAAAGTAGAATACAAACGATAGATAGCAGAGTAGAAAACTTACCTGAGCTTCAAAGAGAGTTCTTACAACTATCAGAAGACGTGAGTATAAACCGAGAAATATATCTTAACCTTCTCAAGAACTACCAACAGCTCAAGATAGCGAAAGCAGGTCAAGTTGGCTTTGCCCGTATAATAGACTTACCTATTAATACTTATCGTGCTATTGCTCCAAAGAAATCGCTAATTATAATGCTCGCTACGCTTACAGGGCTACTGCTTGGTATTATGACAGTACTGCTCAAGAACATGCTACGTAACGTTGTCAAAGACCCTGAGCGCCTTGAGTCAAAAACTGGCGTACCTGTTATTGCAACGGTGCCACGCTCGCCACTACTGACTAGAATAGGCAAAAACAATAAATCCACTAATCGGTTATTGGCTTACACTGACAATAATAGTCTAAGTTATGAGGCGATTAAAAGCTTACGAACGAGTCTCATGTTCGGTATGCCAAAAGAAGGTAGATTAGGTCAGCGCGCTAAAGTTATTTTGATTACGGGTGAGAGTCCTGGCGTTGGTAAGTCATTTATCTCATCTAACCTCTCTGAGGTGTTTGCTCAGCTAAACAAAAAGGTACTGATCATTGATGCAGATATGCGTCTAGGCGAACTACATAAAGCTTTCAAAATGACACAAGATGATGGCCTTGCAGACTACTTTCAAAACGGGTCTCATACGTTGGTAGATATCATCCATCCGACGAGTATGGACAATGTTGACTTTATGCCAAGGGGTAAGCAGCCTCACAATCCAGCTTCACTACTATCGAGCGATAAATTTAGTACTTTAATGAATGAGCTCAATGCGCATTATGATTACATTATTATGGACTCCCCACCTGTATTAGCTGCCTCAGATGCTACAATCCTATCGCAGTACGCGGATAAAGTATTGATGGTTACTAGATACGATAAGTCGATAGAAGGACAGCTAGTATATGCGATCAAGCAATTGAATAAGTCTAATGTTGAGGTAGATGGTATTGTCCTTAATGATGTCAAGCAAGGACTCATGAGTAAATACAGTTACAGTTACAGTTATGCCTACGGTAATAATAAGTAAAGTATACATGTATATATAAAAGTAGACATATGTTTATGAATAGTACAATATCTATTGCTATTCAAAGACAATATTTAAAGGAAAATTATGTTTGATATCGATAACCTTAAAATAGCAGTGATCGGTCTAGGCTATGTGGGTTTGCCCTTAGCAGTTGAGTTCGGCAAGCAGCATTCAGTTGTTGGCTTTGATATCAATGAGAGGCGTATTACATCTTTGCAGGCAGGAATAGATCATACGCTAGAGGTGAGCGAAAAGGAGCTATCGCAAGCGACACAATTAAGTTACAGCTCAGATATTAATTCTTTAGAAAACTGTAATTTTTTTATCGTTACGGTTCCGACGCCTATCGATGATTATAAACAACCGGATCTGACACCTTTGATCAAAGCATCAAAGGCGATCGGTGGTTTGCTGAAACCTAACGATATCGTAGTCTATGAATCGACAGTCTATCCTGGCGCAACAGAAGAGGTTTGTGTTCCTATACTAGAAAAAGTATCAGAACTGAAATTCAATCAGGATTTTTATGCAGGCTACAGCCCAGAGCGTATCAACCCAGGTGATAAAGAACATCGGGTTACAAATATACTCAAAGTAACCGCAGGCTCAACGCCAGTAGTTGCTGACTTCGTCGACGAAGTATACAACTTAATTATCACCGCAGGTACGCACAAAGCGCCCAGTATCAAAGTAGCAGAAGCGGCAAAGGTTATTGAAAATACTCAACGCGACGTCAACATTGCCCTTATTAATGAGCTTGCCGTTATTTTTAATAAGATGAATATAGATACTCAAGCAGTATTAGAAGCGGCCGGTACTAAGTGGAACTTTCTACCGTTTAGACCTGGCTTAGTAGGGGGACATTGTATTGGTGTGGATCCTTATTATTTAACACATAAAGCACAAGCTATCGGTTATAACCCAGAAATTATACTAGCGGGGCGTCGTCTGAACGATAGTATGGGCGAGTATGTGGTTACCCAATTAGTTAAAAATATGATCAAAAAGCGTATTCAAGTTGAGGGTTCTAAAGTATTGATCTTAGGTTTAAGCTTCAAAGAGAACTGTCCTGATGTACGTAATACTAAAGTGATAGATATTGTTGATGAGCTACGCGAGTACAACATCGAAGTCGATGTTTATGACCCTTGGGTAGATGCTGCTGAAGCTAAGCATGAGTATGGCATCACACCGATTAACAAACCCGCTGATTACGACTATGACGCTATTATCTTAGCGGTCGCACACCATGAGTTTGTAGATATGGGCGCTGAACAGGTCAGAGCCTTTGGCAAAAAGACTCATATCCTCTATGATCTCAAGTACGTTTTTAGCGATCAAGACACCGATATTCGTCTATAAACACATAAAGCCTTATGGAAAAATAAATCTATGACAGCAACGATGTATGAAAACGTAAGATCTGATTTAGCAAATACGCCTAAAACATGGCTAGTGACTGGCGTAGCGGGGTTTATTGGTTCAAACTTGCTTGAAACATTATTGTTACTTGACCAGCAGGTAGTGGGTCTGGATAACTTCGCTACTGGATTTCAGCACAATCTTGACGAGGTGCAAGGGATTGTAAGTCCAGAGCAATGGCAGCGTTTTAGTTTTATAGAAGGTGATATTTGCAATGTAGAGGATTGCCATACTGCGTGTGCTGGGGCCGATTATGTACTGCATCAAGCGGCTTTAGGTTCAGTGCCACGCTCAATCGCTGATCCTATCAAAACCAACAGTGCCAATACTGATGGTTTTTTGAACATGCTTGTTGCCGCGCGCGATGCAAAAGTGACTAGTTTTACTTACGCCGCTAGCAGCTCAACGTATGGTGATCATCCTGCCTTACCAAAGATTGAGGACAATATTGGTAAGCCCTTGTCCCCTTATGCGGTGACTAAATACGTCAACGAGCTGTACGCGGACGTATTTGCGCGCACTTATGATTTCAACACCATTGGTCTGCGCTATTTTAATATCTTTGGCAAGCGTCAAACGCCAGATGGAGCGTATGCGGCTGTTATTCCTAAATGGACAGCTGCGATGATTAAAGGTGAAGAGGTATTCATCAACGGTGATGGAGACACCAGTCGCGACTTTAATTTCATTGAAAACGCAGTTCAAGCCAATATACTAGCCGCAGTCGCTGATAAAAGTGCTAAGAATCAGGTTTATAACGTTGCTGTGGGTGGACGGACGACGCTTAATACTTTGTTTTCCGCACTAAAAAAGAACTTGCAGAATAACGGAGTGCACTATACTCAAGATCCCGTCTATCGCGATTTTAGAGAAGGCGATGTACGTCATAGTCAAGCAGATATCAGCAAAATCCAAAATACATTGGGTTACGATCCCAAATTTAATATTATTGATGGTATTAAAAAAGCGATGCCTTGGTATGTGACAACAAAGTTAATCAATAAGTAGTAGGATAATATGAAAATATTAATTACAGGCGGAGCGGGGTTTATCGGCTCCGCTGTCATTCGTTATATTATAAATAACACGAATGACGAAGTACTAAATGTAGATAAGCTCACCTATGCTGGCAATCTAGACTCGTTAGCTTGCATCGCGCACAGTCCAAATTATCATTTTATGCAGTCAGATATCTGTGACGCTGAGGCAATGCATAAGGCATTTGCTCGTTTTAAGCCAGAAATTGTGATGCATCTGGCCGCAGAGTCGCATGTTGATCGCTCTATTGACGGACCTGCGGAGTTTATCAACACCAACATCATTGGCACGTATACCTTGCTAGAAGCAGCTCGCCACTATTGGCAAACGCTTGATGAGGACAGACAAGCGGCGTTTATATTCCATCACATATCAACAGATGAGGTTTACGGCGACTTAGAAGGGACAACCGATCTGTTCACCGAATCGACCCCCTATGCTCCAAGCTCGCCTTACTCAGCATCCAAAGCTAGCTCTGACCACTTAGTACGAGCTTGGCATCGCACGTATGGTCTGCCTACTATTGTGACTAATTGCTCGAATAATTATGGGCCTTATCATTTCCCCGAAAAGCTGATTCCTTTAGTAATCCTTAATGCATTGGAGGGCAGACCTTTGCCCGTATATGGCAAGGGCAATCAAATTCGAGATTGGCTCTACGTTGAGGATCATGCACGAGCGCTATACAAAGTAGTCACACAAGGGACAATCAGTGAGACTTACAATATTGGAGGGCATAACGAAAAACAAAATATAGAAGTCGTAAAGACTATTTGTACAATTTTGGATGAACTAAAACCTCAGACGAACGGGCAACCTTATGAGTCCCTTATTACTTTTGTAAAGGATCGCCCAGGGCATGATCAGCGCTATGCTATCGATGCGAGCAAAATAGAGGACACGCTAGGATGGACGCCTGAAGAGTCTTTTGAGAGCGGTATTTCGAAGACGGTAAAATGGTATTTAGACAATTTAGACTGGTGTCGACGGGTGCAAGATGGTAGTTATCAACGCCAAAGATTGGGAATAGGTGAATAATGAACACAAAAGGTATTATCTTAGCAGGCGGATCAGGAACTCGGCTACATCCGATTACCAAGGGGATATCGAAACAGCTATTACCTATCTATGACAAACCTATGGTGTATTATCCGTTGTCAGTACTGATGCTCGCTGGTATCAACGAAGTACTTATCATTAGTACGCCTGAGGATATCGATGGGTTTAAGCGGTTGCTGGGTGATGGCTCACAGTTTGGTGTTCAGTTAGAGTATGCTGTACAACCCAGTCCTGACGGTTTGGCACAAGCTTTTATCATTGGGGAGTCATTTATCGGTGATAGCAATGTTTGTTTAGTACTCGGTGATAATATCTTTTATGGTCAAGGGTTCACCCCGCTACTACGTCAAGCTGCTAGCCAGCAAAAGGGCGCTACTGTATTCGGCTATCAAGTCAAAGACCCAGAACGTTTCGGTGTGGTAGCATTTAATGAAAATAAGCGCGCCATCTCTATAGAAGAAAAACCTAAAAAACCAAAATCAAACTTCGCAGTTACCGGTTTGTACTTTTACGATAATTCAGTCATTGACATTGCAAAGCAAGTACAACCTTCTGAGAGAGGCGAGCTTGAGATAACAAGCATTAATCAAGCGTATTTAGATCGTGGTAAGCTGAGTGTTGAGCTGCTAGGACGTGGTTTTGCTTGGTTGGATACAGGCACACACGATAGCTTGTTAGCGGCAGGTATGTTTGTAGAAACTATCGAGATGCGGCAAGGTTATAAGATTGCGTGTTTAGAAGAGATAGCTTTATCAAACGACTGGCTGACAAAGGAGCAAGTGCTGGCTATTGGTCAGAGTATGAGCAAGAACTCGTATGGTCAGTACCTAATCTCTTTGGTGGAAGAAGAAATATGAGCTTAGTTGAATGGATAAAATTTCCTGTACTTGGCGATGAACGTGGATCATTGGTGGTCGCTGAATCAAATATAAATGTACCATTTGCTATCGAGCGAATTTATTATATTTTTAATACGCAAAAAGATACACCGCGTGGGTTTCATGCTCATTATGATCTAAAACAAGTTGCTATTTGTTTATCTGGAAGCTGCCGTATGTTATTAGATAACGGTCAACGTAAAGATGAGGTTTGGCTGGACTCATCTACCAAGGGCTTGGTTATTGATAAGCGCGTGTGGCATGAAATGCACGAGTTTTCAGAAGACTGCATATTGCTCGTTTTAGCAAGTGCTCACTATAGTGAAGCCGATTATATTCGAGATTATGATAAGTTTTTAGAGGTGGTAAACGGATGAGTAAAATTTTAATTACAGCTGCTGGTACAGGAGCAGCTTTTTCTTATGCAAATTCTATAGCTAAGAGTTTTCCTGAATTAGAGATCGTTACAGCTGACATCAACGAGGCACCGTATACTACTGCCGCGTTATTTGCTAATAAACACTATAAGGTTCCTCTGTCAACTTCAAGCGATTATCAGCATGCAATTGCTAGTATTATCGAAAAAGAAGATATTGATTTTTACTTGCCACTGTTGGATCTAGAGATTGAAGCTGCTCAAAAAAACGAAGTACTTAAAAACAAGCTTGTGGCAAACAACGGTAAGTTTTGTCAAGCGTGTATTGAAAAGGACAATTATCATACGTGGGCTTTTAAACAAGACATCGCAACGCCAGCCATAGTAGACATTGATCGGCTTGATAGCACTCAATTATATGTGCTTAAAAAGAATGGCGGTTTTGGTAGTCGGGATACCAAAGTACTAAGTGGTAAAGATATATTGGACTTAGATACAAAGGGTTACTCTATTTATGAACACATCAGCGGTACAGAGTATACGATAGATTGCTTCCCTGATCAGAGTGCGGCGACTACGACAGTCCGAGAGCGAGTGGAAGTCAAAAACGGGGTATCGGTTAAAACAAAGATTACTCAAAACCCGTACTTAAATACGCTCGCCACTAAGATGGTACAAACGTTTGGATTAACTCATCCTTTTTGTTTTCAGGTTATAGAGCAAGAGGGTATTTACTATATGATTGATGTCAATCCTAGATTGGGCGGTGGTACGGCGATGAGTGCAGTAGCTGGCTGCGACTATTTTTCAGCACATATCGCTTATGTACTTGGGCAGGACCCAAAACCTTACTTACAGCACATTCACGAGAGCTGTATCGTTACGCGCCAGTATGCAAATTATCTGATGCAGGTACTATAATGCGTATTGGCTTTGATTTGGATGGAACACTGATCAGTTGTCAGCCGAAACATTGCGTATTGATGACAACTATTGCAAAAGCGTTTGAAGTTGATTTTGTTGCTACTATGTATTGGCAAGACAAGCGAGCCGGCTTGAACAACAAACAGGCTTTGATAAATCAAGGCATCTCTGGCGCTACTGCGATAGCCATGAACAGTACGTGGATCAGTCAGATAGAAACCATGGCGTGGGCTCGCTTTGATGCAGTGTTTGACCATGCCAGAAGTCTTTTAGAGCGCTTAAAACATGATGGTCACACACTACATCTAGTCTCAGCGAGAAACCATATCCCTAACGCTCGCGTGCAGCTAAACGTATTGGGAATGACTCATTTATTTGATTCAGTAGATTTTGTGAGCCTGCAATCTAAAAAGAGCAAAGCGTTCTATTTCGAAAAAAGAGCGATTCATTGCTATTTTGGTGATACTGAAGCTGATTTTGAAGCGGCAAAAGCAGTGGGTGTAGAGTTTTATCCTGTATTAACTGGTATGAGAGATCGAGCATTTTTTAGCGCTCTTATTCCAAGTTATTTCATCAATACCGATGTAGTACAGGCTTTAGCTTCCATGTATGACAATTTGCCACAAATGTAATTATCGTGCGTATAGTAAAAAACAGATTAAATTTTATTAACGTTGCACATTTCTAATATAGGTTGGTAGTATGATTCCATTTCTCGATCTAAAAGCCATTAATGCTCAGTATCGCGATGAACTCATTGGTGCTTGTACCAGGGTTATAGATTCAGGCTGGTATCTCAATGGTCGCGAGCTCATTGACTTTGAGCATGATTTTGCCACGTATTGTAGTACAAAACATGCTATAGGTGTTGCCAATGGTTTAGATGCTTTGACACTTACACTCAGAGCATGGAAACTGCTTGGTAAACTGCACGATGGTGATGAGGTTATCGTGCCTTCTAATACGTATATCGCCAGTATACTTGCGATCAGTGCGAATAACCTGACGCCTATTTTAGTTGAGCCTGATCTTGACACTTATAACTTAAGCCCAGAGAATACCGCTGCTGCTATTACCTCAAAGACAAAAGCCATTTTGCCCGTTCATTTATATGGACGTCTAGCAGATATGCCAGAGCTGTTAGAGATAGCTGAAAAACACGATCTACTGGTTTTGGAAGATGCAGCTCAAGCCCATGGCGCAAGTATTAATCATAAAAGAGCAGGTAGCTTTGGTAATGCTGCGGGTTTTAGCTTTTATCCGGGTAAAAACCTCGGCGCATTAGGTGATGCAGGGGCTGTAACCACAGACGATGATGAATTGGCTGAAACTTTAAAGGCTCTACGTAATTACGGCTCTCATGAAAAATACAAGAATATTTTTCAAGGTGTTAACAGCCGGTTAGATGAGATACAAGCGGCAATGCTCAAAGCAAAACTTGGTCACCTAGAAACTGAGATTGCTCGTCGGCGTGAAGTTGCCGCAATGTACTTACAGCATATCAATAATGATGCAATCGTATCACCGTTATCTGCAGATGAAAATCACGTGTGGCACGTTTTTGTGATCCGCTGCTCGCGCCGTGATGAACTACAGCAGTATTTAGCAGATCAAGGCATTCAGACTCTTATTCATTATCCTATACCGCCGCACAAACAATCAGCTTATCAAGAGTGGAACCAAGACAGCTATCCTGTATCAGAGATGATTCATGAGCAAGTCTTAAGTCTTCCTATAGGACCTACTATGACCGATGAGCAAGTGTCAGCAGTCATAGCGGCTTGCAATCAGTTCAATTAGTACCTTTAATTGCTTTATCTGAGCCTTAAGACCTTTTATTCATAATTGTTTAACACACTTTAAATGCATTAGTATGCAAAAATAGACTTATTCAAAAGTAAAGTTATTATTCGAATTTTTTTAAGGAACCCTTATGTTATCTAATAGTACTATTTTAATCACAGGTGGCACCGGCTCTTTTGGCAATACCTTTGTTCCGATGACGCTTGCTAAATACAATCCCAAGAAGATAATCATATTTTCACGCGACGAGATGAAGCAATGGGAGATGGCTAAAAAGTTTATTGGCGACGATCGCGTACGTTTCTTTATCGGTGATGTACGTGATAAAGATCGTTTGTACCGTG
>Ga0114901_1001536_pt1 | contig 13235 bp, 13 predicted proteins | sample MalvireepMed_s16_FD_89686 | JGI IMG/M metagenome (GOLD analysis project Ga0114901, IMG submission 89686) | Marine viral communities from the Global Malaspina Expedition - Malaspina viral metaG DeepMed_s16 | ecosystem: Environmental > Aquatic > Marine > Oceanic | place: Mediterranean Sea... | reverse complement strand
TGATGCTACCATGGAACTGGGCAATAAATTGACCATTTGGCCCGATGGGGCATCTACCCGATATGCCGAAATGATTGAGGCCGGGAAAATGAATCCGGGAGTACCCATTTATCAATATAACCCAGCGGCCAATGTGCCTGATGCCATCTCTTCTGCCACATCCCAATATTTTGCGGACAAAGGCCTTATGTGGACCTATATCGATGGGGTCCGTGTGGATTCCACTTTCTTGCACATGAGGGAATGGTTGAGTGTCATCAAAAATGGAGGCAAGGTAAGCTGCGGTATCAAGGAAGGGTTCGAGGAAGCTATTTCCGCCCATATGGCAGGTCTGTCATGGAAATTGGGCCGAAAAATTGAATGGGATCCCAATACAGAAATGTTGAAGCCCATTGAAGGCATCGACTTTGATCAAGTATTGCTGGCCAACGATAATTGGGATGTAAAACCCGAAATGGTTGGTTGAGGTTTCTAGATTTTTATGTTTTTCTAATCCGGGAAATGGGATGTTGCCTCCAAGGAATTCGGCTCCATATGGCAGTGTCCCATTTTTCATTGTTAAAAAACGCAGAGCGGGTAAGTATTATCTTTTTCGCTGGAGTTCGTACTGGTACAATTCCCTTCCCAATTGGGCTAGGAATGGGATGCCCACATCGTCATATTCGTAGGCATCGTCATTAAAAATACCGTCGCTGTTCACCAAAATGGTGGCTACGATCATAAAATCCACTTGGTTTTTGGTGTCCTGTATGTAAGCACAATCCGTTAGGGTGCCATAGGCATAACCCACTTTGTTGTAAATTTTGATATGTTCCGGTGTGGGGTCCGTGCTGTCCCCGAACATAAAGAACTTCACATAGCTATCATAAAACTCTACAGGGTCGTAACCCAATTTTGGAGGAAGGGTATTCATGGCTTCCAAAAGGAATTGGTGTTGTTCTGGGCTCAAATCAAACCGTTTTTCCTTTGGAAAGGCTTCAGGAAAAATGATTCTTTTCAATAATGCCGACTGTGCCTGAATGGGGAAGTAATTTTTAAGGGAAAAATCAAAAGGTTCCAACACCAAGGAATCGTCCGAATAAAACCCTCTGCCTTTTTTAATCCGTTTTAACAATAAAGGCCTGGCAGGTGTATTGATGATGGGTTGGGTCACCGCGGTGGTGGAATCGTTTAAATAAATCACCAAAGGTTTGGTAGTAACATCATCACCATTGGGGGCCGATAATCTATGTGCAATACGGATGGGGGTTACGCCTCTTCGGGCAATCCTGGTATTCAGGTCGTCCTGTCCTAAAAATTCCACCAAGCGATTATTGGCGGCATTGTCGGAAACGGCAAAGATTTCCGAAATGCATTTGGCAAAAGTGGTTTCCACAGAATCCCCCTCAATATAAAAGGGGGTGTTAAGGTCTAGGGAATCAATTTCGTTAAGTTTTTCAAGTGCGGCAACCGCAGCAGGAAATTTGGCGGTGCTTGCGGGATAAAAGTATGCTTCGGCATCAACCTGAAAATCGAAATCCGTGAAGAAAATACTGTCGTTTCGACGGTCAATTTGGGTATATCGAATTTGTACCTCGTGTTCCCTCAAATGATCCATCACATTTTTGATCAGTGGATTTTCAGAGGTCAACACCTGTTCCAAAGGATCAACGGCAACAACCGTATCTTTGCAGGATATTGCCAAAAGGGTCAATGTGGTAAGTGTGATCCTACTCCACATGATAGCTGGTTATAGATTTCCCGTGTAAACCTGTCCCCTGTGCGGTTTTAGAATGTCCTTTACCTCCTTTAGTTCAAACTCGGCCACCACCAAAAAGGCGATGCTATGGGTAGGCCCAAAATGCTCCACTCCCGATAGGTCAAATTTCAATTCTTCCACAATTACAAACTCTTCAAGGTGTTTGCGGTAGTGTTCGGCGGTTCGGGCGGCATTGGGCCCCCTGAAGTCCCAAATAATCTTGATTTTACGGTCCAAAATTTTTTCCATGGTTATTGTGAGTCGGTTGCGGAAATTCCCTCTTCGGCAAATTTCTTAAAATCTTGCATATAAATCAAGGTTTGTTTTTTGAATGCACGTGGCATCAATAATCCCATCAACTTCATTCCAAAGCCTGAAAACTGAAAATCCGTTTCAGTGATCCAACGTGTTTTACCACCCTCATCCTTAAAATAGTTTTTTTGGAGGTTATGTACTCCTTTGGCATCGTAACTGGCGTGCATTTCTTCGGGCAAGTTTTTTTTGATGATGGTCTCCACAAGAGTGATCTCCCGTTTTCCCATTTGGTAGCTCAGGCTCATTTGGGCCCCTTCCTGCCCAGGATTTTTGGAAAGCTGCTCATATTGGGTCAGCCCCCTTTGCCAGTGCTTCATGTTATCTGGATTGTCCAATTTCTTGATGAATTCATCCCGCGGGATGTCCACCAAAATTTGGGTCGTATATTTCATTTGATTTGGTTTTGCACTAATGTAACGATTTCTTTTTTGGCGAAGGGTGTCTAATAAAAATCTGTTAATGCGAATGGCACTTACTTGTAAGGGATTTAGTAATTGTTATTTTTGCGAAATGCTTAAGCTCCAAAAAAATAGCTTTTACCTACTTTGCTCCCTGTGTACCTTGATGGTCACATCCTGCGAAGGTCTTTTTAATAAGGAAGTAGAGAGGGAACCATTGGCAAGAGTGGGGGACACTTATCTTTACAAAGATGATGTTGCTGCATTGATCAGTGATGACATGACCCCACAGGATAGCGCCTTATTTGTTTCCAATTATATCAACAATTGGGCCTCCAAACAATTATTGTTGTCCAAGTCCAAGATCAATTTGCCCGAAGAGAAACTCGCGGAATTTGATCGTTTGGTTGCCGATTACAGGTCGGAACTGTATACTCGCGCCTATATTGAAGCCCTTGTGCTACAGGCCAACGATACCTCGGTGACCAAAAACCAGTTGCAGGATTACTACGAACGGGAGAAGGAAAACTTCAAGTTGAACGAAAAATTGGTTCAGCTCCGTTTTGTGGGTATGCCCGCCCAGTTTTTGGATATAGATGGGGTAAAGGCAAAGATCAGGAATTGGAAGGATGCCGATAAAAAATACTTGGATTCCATTGCGGTGCAGTTCAAGAAAATCCATTTTAACGACTCCATTTGGGTAAGTTCCAGTAGGGTTGTAGAGGAAATTACGCCCCTAACTGCCACAAATGAAGCCAACTACTTAAAAAAATCACAATTTTTTGAGCTACAAGACTCCATAGAGGTATATTTGGGCATGGTCACCAACGTGTTGGATGTCAACGATACAGCACCTTTTGAGTATGTGGAACCAGAAATCAGACAACTGATTCTCAATAGAAGACGTTTGAACTACGTAAAAAAATTGGAAACCGAGATTATAGATGAAGCAATCAAGAAGAAAGAATTTGAGGTGTATGAATAATATGATGAAGGGGATTTTGGCCCTTGTTTTCCTATCGGCCATTACCGCCAAGGGACAGGAAACCGATGAAGCACTGGGAGTTAAGGACACAACCGCCTCGACCACCAAAGTGAAGTTGGATGGTATTGCCGCCGTAATCGGTGATTATGTGATCTTGGAATCGGACATAGATAAAACTTTGATTGATCTTAAAAACCAAGGGGCCTCCACGGAAGACATTACCCGGTGTGGGCTTTTGGGCAAATTGATGGAAGACCGTTTGTATGCCCACCAGGCCATTCAAGATAGTTTGTTGGTTTCGGACGATATGGTGAACGCGCAAAGCGATAGACAGATCCAACAACTTGTTGCACAGGTTGGATCTATGGAAAAAGTACTGAAGTTTTACAAAAAACCTGATGTGGAAAGTTTCCGGACCGAGCTTTTCGAAATCAATAAGCTACGCATGCTTTCGGAAAAGATGCAAAGCAAGATAGTGGAGGAAATTGAAGTGACACCTGAGGAGGTTCGTCAATTTTTCTTCAACATTCCCGAGGATGAGCGCCCTGTTTTTGGTGCTGAACTGGAAATTGCACAGATCGTAAAATCTCCCAAGGCACCTGAGGAAGAGAAACAAAAAGTGATTCAGCAGTTGAAGGCCATTAAACAGGATGTAGAAGAAAATGGTGCCAGCTTTAAGGTGAAGGCCATTTTGTATACCCGCGATGATTCTTCAAGGGCAAATGGTGGGTTCTATAGCATGAACAAAGAAACCCAATTTGTACGCGAATTCAAGGATGTGGCCTTTAGTCTCCGTGAAGGTGAAATTTCGGAACCTTTTGAAACGGTTTATGGGTACCACATCATTTATATTGAAAAAATTAGAGGGCAAGAAATTGATTTGAGACACATTTTGATGATTCCTGAAGTTCCTCAAAGTGCCATTGATGATGCAGTGAAGGAGTTGGATACCATCCGTCAGCATATATTGGATGGCAAATACACCTTTGCGGAGGCGGCCTTGAATTTTTCCGATGAAAAAGAAACCAAAAATGATGGGGGTCTATTGCGTAACCCGATCAATTTCGATTCAAGGTTTGAACTGACCAAAATGGACCCAACCTTGTACAATCAGGTAAGGAACATTAAGGATGGGGAAATTTCAAGACCTATAAGGGAAGATGATCCTAGGGGAGGACCTCCCAAGTTCAAGATCATGAGAATCTCCAATCGATACGATGAGCACAAGGCCGATTTTGCCAAGGATTATTTAAAGATACAAGAGTTGGCCCTTAGGGAAAAGCAGTTCAAGGCCATCAAAAAATGGATGGAGGAACATATTGAGGATACCTATATCCACGTGAACGTTGACAATAGAGGCTGCGATTTTGCAAACAACTGGGTAAAGGAGTAGGCGAATGTCAGACGTAACTGCGGTAGAAAACCTGGTAAAAAAACACCAAGAACTAAAAAGGGAGATTGCCAAGGTCATTGTGGGCCAAGAAAAGGTAATCGATCAAATTTTGCTATCCATTTATACGGGGGGGCATTCCCTATTGATCGGTGTTCCCGGTTTGGCCAAGACTTTGATGGTCAATACAATCGCACAAACGCTCGGACTGGACTTCAAAAGGATACAATTTACCCCGGACCTTATGCCCAGTGATATTTTGGGTAGTGAGGTATTGGACCAGAACAGAAACTTTAAGTTTATCATGGGGCCTGTTTTCGCCAACATCATTTTGGCGGATGAGATCAACCGGACTCCACCAAAGACACAGGCCGCCCTGTTGGAAGCCATGCAGGAGCGTGCGGTGACCATTGCGGGCAAGCAATACAAACTTAACCGTCCGTATTTTGTGTTGGCGACCCAAAACCCTATTGAGCAAGAAGGTACGTATCCCTTGCCAGAGGCACAATTGGACCGTTTTATGTTTGCCATCGAATTAAAGTATCCTTCCATAGAAGAGGAAATACAAGTGGTAAAATCTACCACTACCGATGATGAGGTAACGCTGAACACCCTTTTCAATGCGGATGACATTATTGCCATCCAGCATTTGATCAGGCGGATTCCCGTACCTGATAATGTAATCGATTACGCGGTAAGGCTCGTCAATAGAACACGCCCGGGAATTGAAGGTTCCTTGGATTTTGTAAATAACTATGTGGATTGGGGCGCTGGTCCTAGGGCTTCCCAGAATCTCGTATTGGGTGCCAAAGCGCATGCAGCCGTCCATGGAAAATTTTCTCCGGACATTGAAGACATAAAAGCGGTCTCCCTTGGTATTCTTCGTCACAGGATCCTAAAAAACTACAAAGCTGAGGCTGAAGGCATCTCAGAGGAAAGGATTATTGCAGAATTGTTATAAATATCAAATCATAGATATTTATTTAGCGCGATTCTAATTCCAAAATCCTGCGTTCTTTAGTAAATTTACCGAATTACTAAAATCTTAAAACTCAATTGTAGAATGGCATTTGATATAGACATGATTAAGGGCGTCTACGCTTCCATGGGGGAACGTGTGGATAAGGCCCGTGAACTGGTAGGTAAACCATTGACCCTTTCTGAGAAAATACTATACTCACACCTATGGGATGGAACACCGACCAAAAAATTTACAAGGGGAAAAGATTATGTTGACTTTGCACCGGATAGGGTTGCCTGTCAGGATGCTACCGCTCAAATGGCATTGTTACAGTTCATGCACGCTGGTAAGCCAAAGGTTGCAGTACCTACCACAGTACACTGTGATCACCTGATCCAAGCAAAAGTTGGGGCTGAGGCCGATTTGAAAAGGGCCAACCAAACGAGCAACGAAGTTTTTGATTTCTTGGAATCCGTTTCCAATAAATATGGCATTGGTTTCTGGAAACCAGGTGCAGGTATCATCCATCAAGTAGTTTTGGAAAACTATGCTTTTCCAGGAGGTATGATGATCGGAACCGATTCGCATACGGTGAATGCCGGTGGATTGGGAATGGTAGCCATCGGTGTTGGTGGTGCCGATGCGGTGGATGTAATGGCTGGAATGGCTTGGGAATTGAAATTCCCTAAATTGATAGGGGTGAAACTGAAAGGAAAACTCTCTGGATGGACCGCTCCAAAAGATGTGATCTTGAAAGTAGCCGATATTCTTACCGTAAAAGGGGGAACAGGGGCCATTATCGAATATTTTGGCGAAGGAGCCACTTCTATGTCCTGTACTGGTAAAGGTACCATTTGTAACATGGGTGCTGAGGTAGGTGCTACTACTTCAACCTTCGGTTATGATGAATCCATGGATAGGTACCTAAGAGCTACCAACCGTGCCGATGTAGCCGATGCGGCCCTGGGCGTGAAGCAACACTTGACCGCGGATCCTGAAGTGTATGCCAATCCAGAGCAGTATTTCGACCAAGTGATCGAAATCGATTTGGATGTATTGGAGCCACATTTGAACGGACCTTTTACTCCGGATTTGGCTACCCCAATTTCTAAAATGGGTGAGACCGCCAAAGCCAATGATTGGCCTTTGAACGTAGAAGTGGGCTTGATCGGTTCTTGTACCAACTCTTCCTACGAAGATATTTCAAGGGCAGCTTCCTTGGCCAAACAAGTGGCCGACAAGAATTTGAAGACCAAATCACAATTCACTATAACACCAGGCTCCGAGCAGGTACGTTATACCATCGAAAGGGATGGGTTTATCGATACCTTCAACAATATTGGTGCAACCGTATTTGCCAATGCCTGTGGACCATGTATCGGTATGTGGGATCGTTATGGTGATAAAGCATCAGACGGACCGCGAAACACCATCGTTCACTCTTTCAACAGGAATTTTGCAAAAAGAGCGGATGGTAACCCCAATACCTTGGCATTTGTGGGGTCGCCAGAATTAGTTACCGCCATCGCCATCGCCGGAAGATTGGATTTTAACCCTATCACCGATAAGCTATTGAATGAGGATGGTGAAGAAGTGATGTTGGATGAACCAAGAGGTTACGAGCTTCCTCCGGAAGGATTTGCCGTGGAAGATGCTGGTTATATTGCGCCTAAGGAAGACGGTAGCAGTGTTGAGGTGAAAGTTGCCACAGATTCTGAGCGTTTGCAACTCTTGGCCCCATTTGAACCCATTAAACCAGAAAGTTTAAAGGGCATGAAACTGTTGATCAAAGCCTTTGGTAAATGTACCACCGATCATATCTCCATGGCCGGACCATGGTTGCGTTACAGGGGGCACTTGGACAATATTGCCAATAACACGTTGATTGGAGCGGTAAACGCCTTCAACAAAAAAACAAACTTCGTCAAAAACCAATTGACAGGAGAGTACGGTGGAGTGCCCGATACCCAACGTGAATACAAAAAAGCTGGGATCAAAACTTTGGTGGTGGGTGACCACAACTACGGTGAAGGTTCTTCGAGAGAGCATGCAGCCATGCAGCCAAGACACTTGGGTGTAGCAGCTGTTTTGGTAAAATCCTTTGCTAGGATCCACGAGACCAACTTGAAAAAACAAGGGATGTTGGCATTGACCTTTGCAAATGAGAACGATTATGATTTGATTCAAGAAGATGATACCTTCAACTTTTTGGACATTGACCAATTTGCTCCGGACAAACCATTGACCATTGAAGTGGTGCATGCCGATGGCAGCAAAGATACCATCATTGCCAACCATTCCTATAACGATGCGCAGATTGCATGGTTTAAAGAAGGTTCTGCATTGAACCTGATCAAGAAGGAGAATGCATAATTTGTATCTAAGATAATTTTGTCTTAAACTCCTGATATTGATTTGGATATCAGGAGTTTTTAATTTTTGGGAAACATCCTTTTTCATGAAGATCAGTAAAAAAACCATTTTCAACATTGTATTGATCCTTTTGGTGCTTTCGTTCTTTGTAACACCGATCGGTTACTACGGAAAAATATTCCTGAATCGAATTTTTTCGTTTTCACCTCCTATCATCGAGCAATCGGAAAGACAGAAGATCACCGATTATGATTGGGTACTCAAAGATGAAGAATGGAACTTTTTCAATTTTGAAAAATCAAAGGGAAGGGTGGTCCTTATCAACCTTTGGGCTTCCTGGAAATTACCTTCCGAAGCGGAACTCGCAAGCATTCAGCAGTTGTATGACAAGTACAAGGGCAAGATGGATTTCTATATCATCACAAATGAAAACCGACCACCAGTGGAAGCTTTTATGGCCGAACACAACTTTACTTTTCCTGTTACCTATTTGATCATTGGTGAAAAAATGCCCATTGATTCCAGTAAGGTACCTTCTTCTTATTTGATCGATAAATCGGGGAATATTGTGGTTTACAAGGAAGGTATTGCGGATTGGAGCACCGGAAAGGTTTACAGGTTGTTGGATGAATTGATCACTGAATAATTCCTTATGAAGATTACCAAGGAACAGATAGGTAACGGTATTTGGATTTTAGTCATTGTGTTGATCCTGTTCACCCCTGTCGGATTCCATGTTCGGGTGTGGGTCAGCAAGGCTGTGGCAGAGGTTTTTTCTGCGGATGTGGTAGAGGATGATGAACAGATAACCCTAGAGGATTATCATTGGAACCTGGTGGATCTGGATGGCAAACAAATGGATTTTCAATCCGCAAAAGGAAAAGTTGCCGTGGTTAATGTTTGGGCCACTTGGTGCCCTCCCTGTGTTGCCGAACTTCCCAAATTTGTAGCATTGCATGCCGATTACAAGGACAAGTTGCTTTTTGCCTTTGTAGCCAATGATGATAAGGAGAAAGTAGTGACGTTTCTAAAGAAAAAGGGATATCAGTTGCCCGTGTACCTGCAAGCTTCAAAGTCACCCTCGGAATTGGAAAGCAGCACGATACCGGCTACCTATATCATCAGTAAATCAGGGAAAATTGTTGTGGATGAAAGGGGAGCGGCCAACTGGAACTCCGAAAGTATACGGGCCCTTTTGGATGAACTTATTTTAGAATAGCCCTACTTTTTAAAATATTTAAAAGGAACCAAGAGCATTCCAAAACATTCCCCGTCTTCCTTACCCAAATGTTTGTGGTGCATTTTATGTGCCCTTCGTACCCCACGGGCGTACCAATTGTTGGCATTCCTCAAAAGCTTGAACCTTTGATGTATAAAGATATCGTGTACCAGAAAATAGGCAATTCCGTATGCTAGGATCCCAAATCCCAAGGGCCATCCATACCAAAACGAAGTGTAGTTGCCCACGAAGAACAAGGTCATACTCACCACGGCATAGAACAGAAAAAAGGCATCGTTGCGTTCAAACCAAGACTCATGGTCCTTTTTATGATGGTCTTTGTGTAGGCTCCATAGAAAGCCGTGCATTACATACTTGTGAGTGAACCAAGCCATAAATTCCATGAAGCCAAAGGTGACCAAAAAAATGAGTATCCAAAGTGCTACCTTCATTGTACCAATTGTAATTTATAATTGAGGTATGATTGGGCCAAAAGTCCGAATTTTTGATAATTGGGCACGCGTATCCTGGCATTTTTAATTTCTAGGGGAGGAGTACCCTGTAATTTATGTAGTAGTTTCTTGTAATAAAGGTAGGGCGTATAAACTCCAAATTTGGCCTGCTCCGGTAACTTGATGATACCCGAATACCCCACTGCAAAATCGGCCTTTATCTCATTGACGATTCTTCTCTTGGACTCTTCATCCAGTTCCAAAAGATTGGTGTTGGGGAAATAGGTCCGGTTCAATTCCTCATAATCCGCCTTCAAATCCCTTAAAAAGTTCACTTTTTGAAAGGCCGATCCCAAGGCCATGGCAGATTCTTTCAATTCTTCATACTTCTCCTTATCGCCGTTCACAAAAACACAGAGACACATTAACCCTACTACATCCGCTGAGCCATAAATGTACTCCCGATATTCATCAAACGTTTCGTATTTCTTCTTGCTGAGATCCATACGCATACTTTTCATAAAGGCTGTGACCAAATGATGGGGGATATCATATTTATGGTACGTATGCTGAAATGAGTTCAAAATGGGGTTTAGGCTGATTTTTTTCTCTATGGCCTCTTCCATTTCCTTCTCAAAATTCACGAATAATTGTTCCTTGTCGTAATCGTGGAAGGTGTCCACAATCTCATCGGCAAACCGAACAAAGCCGTAAATGTTATAAATATCGGCCCGGATCGAGGGTGCCAACATTTTGGTGGCCAAGGCAAAGGAAGTGCTGTAGGATTGGGTCACAACTTTACTGCAATGGTAGGATACTTGGTCAAAAATGCTTTTCATCTTTTTACTTCTTTGGTGATTAAATCGGCCACCAGTTTACCAGAGATCAGGGATGGTGGCACTCCTGGTCCCGGAACGGTAAGCTGACCGGTAAAGAACAGGTTCTTTACCTTACTACTTTTTAGGTTAGGTCGTAAAAAGGCAGTCTGCCGTAAGGTGTTGGCAAGACCGTAAGCGTTGCCTTTATAAGAATTGTACTGCTCCACAAAATCGTTTACACAGAAACTTTCCTTGAAAACAATGGCATTTTTAATCTGTTGATGGGTCAGTTTCTCAAACCTATCCATTACTATGTCAAAATATTGGTTTCTCAATTCGGGTGTATCCTCCAATCCTGGGGCAATGGGAACCAGGAAAAATCCTGTTTCATAATCCTTGGGAGCCATGGAGCCATCCGTTACCGAAGGAAAATTGGCATAGAACAGGGGATTACTCGGCCATTGGGGGTCATCGTAAATTTCTTTGGCATGTTTTTCAAAATCGGTATCAAAGAACAGGTTGTGGTGCTCAACATTCTTCAACTTTTTGTTGAAGCCGATATAAAACAACAGGGAAGAAGGCGCATAAGTCTTATTTTCCCAGTATTCTTCGGAATATTGACGGTATTTTGGATCCAGGAGCGTTTCGGAATGATGGTAATCCGCTCCGCTTATCACATAGTCGGCCAGGTGGTTATTACCTTTGCTACGGATACCGATTACCTCCCCATCGGACACCAAGATATGCGTGACAGGACTTTTGGTATGGATTTTTACCCCCAGTTCCTCAGCAAGGTTTTTCATAGCCTTGATGATCTCGTACATGCCACCTTTGGGATGCCAGGTTCCCAAACCAAAATCTGCAAAATTCATGAAATTGTAAAAGGAAGGTGTATTGCTCGGTTTGGCCCCTAAAAACAGTACGGGAAATTCCAACGTGGACACCAGCTTCGGATTTTTGAACCTCTTGCGTACTTCCTGGCTGATGGTCTTGAAGAATTGGTCTACCCGAAGAACGGTTTCCTTGGTAACAAGTTCCAAAGGGGAAAGGCCGGGCCGGAGTACCACTTTGTTGATCGCGATGTTATAGTTTTCTTGGGCTTGCATGATAAAGCGTTTGAGATGTGCGCTACTGCCCGTTTCAATACGTTCAAATTCCTCACAAATGGTTTCCATGCAATCCCCAATGGTAAGGATATCGTCTTCAAAAAAAATTTTGTAAGCGGGGTTCAGTTTATCCAATTGGTAGTAATCGGAAGTCTTTTTTTCAAAGTCATTGAAAAACTTGTCAAAAATGTCGGGCATCCAATACCAACTGGGGCCAATATCAAAAGTAAACCCATCTTTTATCAATTGTCTGGCCCTGCCACCTACCGTATCGTTCTTTTCATGGATTTCTACCTCAAATCCTGCCTTTGCCAAATAACAAGAGGCTGAAAGTGAGGAAAACCCAGAACCGATGACGATGGCTTTTTTCATACTTATACGGTTTCCAAAAGTTCGTTAATGGATTTGAAAATCTTGATGCTACCGGGCAGTTTTTTGTCAGAGACTTGTTGGATTTGATAGCCTAGAACATACAATTTTGATCCAGGAGACATATCCAGGACTTCTTGAAAGCTATTGAAATAATCCTCAAGTTCGTTCAGCACTGGAGAAACCGTAAAATAGGAAACGAACCGGATGTTGTTGTAATATTTGAGAAGGTCCACCAAGTTTTCCACGGGCATGGTCTGCCCTAGATAAATAGTTTTGTACCCTTTGTTGGCAAGTTCATAATTAATGTACAATAAACCAATTTCATGTATTTCGTTCTCAGGAAGAAAAAGGACGAATACCTTATCGTTCTGAGTTGGTTCCTTAGATTGTACCTGTTCTGTATGGATATAGATTTTTTGCTTGATCAGGTTAGATACGAAATGTTCATGGGCAGGACTTATGGTATGTGTTTGCCATAATAGGCCAAGTTCGTTTAAAAAGGGAATGAATACGTCTTTAAAAATTTGAGTGAAGCTGCGCTCCTGAAGCAAGCTATTGTACGTTTGCAAGAAAAGTGGCTGGTCAAAATTGAGCATGGAAAGCTTAAGGGAATTCAGAGCGTGGCTCTTTTCACTGTTCTTGGCCACAATATCCCTTACCAGCATTGGAATCTTTACATCGTCCAGTTTAGCAATTTTTGAAATTTTATACCCATTGTTGTAGAGCATGGTCACATTCAACAACTTTTGTAGGCTTACCAAATTATAGGTGCGGATGTTGGTATCGGTTCTTTCCGGGCTGAACAGATTGTATCGCTTTTCCCAAATACGAATGGTGTGGGCCTTTATTCCCGACAAATTTTCCAAATCCCGAATGCTGAAAGATTTTTTTACGTTGTTCATCTTTTCATACTAAACGTTAAACAAATTTACAATTTAAACGATGCCAACCTATTTTTTTGTCTTAAAATTTAGGGTATGGTTCCAAAAAATCAGAAGTTATGGACAATTTTGTTTAGGCGGCGCAGAAAAATGCCTAAAAAAAAACCGCAATAATTTGCGGTTTTGTGCCCACGACTGGATTCGAACCAGCACGTCCTTACGAACAC
>Ga0114901_1001535_pt1 | contig 13237 bp, 7 predicted proteins | sample MalvireepMed_s16_FD_89686 | JGI IMG/M metagenome (GOLD analysis project Ga0114901, IMG submission 89686) | Marine viral communities from the Global Malaspina Expedition - Malaspina viral metaG DeepMed_s16 | ecosystem: Environmental > Aquatic > Marine > Oceanic | place: Mediterranean Sea... | reverse complement strand
GGCGTTTTGGCGTTCAAGGCAATAGAAGTGTCGGTTGCAGCACTAGAAAACTTTTTGGGTCTTGGTACAAAGATACGAGCAAAAAGTATGTCTGGGCAAATAGAAGCGGACGATTTAGAGCTGTTGTATCAATCTCTGGAGCGACAGTATGGAGATATGCGTTTTGAACTTGGTAGAGAATCTGTTCCACAGGTTCCAGATGTAATGAGACTAGAACACCTCATGACACAGTTTGTTGATGAGGGTGGAGATATTAACGACGTTGAGGGATTCGAGAACTTTGTAAAAGAGGATTTTCGTATTCAGGCTGAAACAAGGGCAACATTAGAGGGGTTGACTAACCAACAATGAGTACATTTCAACGCCCACAATCCCTAGATTTTATCCCAACAGAGGAACAGCCCTTGCCACCAGACATCCTTACCGAGTTACGGTTGCGCAAATTACAGGTTAGTGGCAATCATGTGCAACAATTACTTGCAACCGATAACCTTGCATTACTGAAACAACAAGATCAAGACGCGTTCCAACAGCGCATAACATCTGGACGCGCGGGTGGAACCATTTTCAACGACTTCCTTAACATAGGCGGTTCGTTAGCAACTGACTTAAACCTCGCCGTCGTGCGTGCCTTGAGGTTGGGAAAGGGTGCAATAGGATTTGGTTCACCGTCTAGGCGAGAACTTCTAAAAGATATGGGAGAGGGATTTGCATTCTCGCTTGAAGATTTGGACGAAGCACTTGTATCACAGACAACCGACTTTAGACAGGGCTTGGTAGGAAATGTCGGAATAACAAGGACTATTGGAAGGTTTACTATTGAAACCGGACTGATGGTTGCACAGTTTGTGGGGGCAGCAGCGGTTCCCGGTGGTATCCCCGCGTTGGTCGGGTTGCAATCTAACTCTATTGGCGTTGAGGTGTTTGATGAGTCGGGAAGTTTGACCCAAGGCACGGTTGCAGCAGCAATACACTTCGCAACCACAATGACGATATTTAAGTTCGGCGGCGCATCACTAAAGAAAGCGTTTGGAAAGGGAAGGCCAAGCAGGAAAGAGTTAGAGGCGTTGGGGAATATGCTTGTAAAGGGACGTATTACCAATGCGGCGGAATCTATGTTCCACGTACTGAAGATAGTTCCAACAACCGCCGCTTTACGTAACGTAGAACAAGTACTTAATTCACTTGCCCAAAACATGATACAGCCGGCACACAGGATAGAGCGATTTGAATTAACGTATGAAAACTTTGTTGCGACCACAAAAGCGGGTTTAGAGGAAGGTGCTGTATTTGCATTACTGCCAGTTGCCACAAAGGGCATTGCTGCGGGCATACCAAGAAAACACATAAGAGAGGCGAAGAGAATTGTTCGACTGGGTGAGGCTGCTGAAGTTGCGACGCGTACAGTTCATGCAGTAAACTCTCGCCTTAACAGGGGTACCCCAAAAGAACAACAAGAATTACTAGACCGACTGGATGCTGTAGAGACAGAAAACCCGTTGTTTATATTGCTGAGAGAGGGAGTCAGAGAACAAATAGGTGCGGAAAAGAAGGCACCAAAGCCCAAAGAAGAGGTAAAAGAAGAGGTAAAAGAAGAGGTAAAAGAAGAGGAAAAAGAGCAGACACTAGACGAGAAATCAGAAGAACTAGAGGAGTTTGCCGGTCTTATGGAAACGACAGTTGGCGTTGATGCAGAGGGCGGAAATATCTTCGCAAAAGACAGGACTATCGAACCCACAGAAAAAGACCTAGACTTGGCAGATCGCCAGCGAGTTGCAAGCAGACCAGAAGAAGCAAAAAGACGCGAGAAAGATTCTATCCTTCGAATAAAGAGGAGGAAAGAGGAACCGGAAGATTTTGATGTTCGGCAAGCAGAAAAATTGAGCAAGGAGCAGAAAGCCACAGAACTAGAAGCGAGCGAGATTGAAGCCGAGTCTAATGTTGTAATATCACAACTTGTAGGATTTAAGGCAGATGTTGTGGTCAAAGAAATTAAGGCACGTATTGAAGAACTCGGCGCAGAAGAATCGACCCCGCAGACGGAACGAACTATAAAAGCCCTCAAAGACTCGTTAAAGATATTCGAAGAAACAATTTCACAGAAGCGGGAAGTTGAGGCGGTGGAGGGCAAGGTAGAGTTGCCAGCAGAACGGCCAATCACCGTAAAAGGAAAAACCGTTACCGTCGCAGATGCCATAAAACTTTTGGGCAGACAAAAAAGAACAATGTCAAGTGAGGAGTCTGCGCAGAAAGAGGCACTGGTTAAACAGTTGCAAAAGGACTTGGAAAGCAAAGACGCAAGCCCAAGGAAACTCGCCAATCTTTTGAGAGAAGAAAGAGATGGCAAGGCACCCACAATTAAAAAAATATTAAGAGAAGCGGGCAAAGAAGAGACAAAGTTAAGTACGGAAGAACTTGAAGCGGCAATCAAGTTGAGGGAACGGGCGGCTGCTAGGACAGAGCAAAAGAAATCGCAAAACCTTGCGATACGACAAGCAAAATTGATGATTGATGATGTTATACGAACAGTAAGGCGTGAGGCGAAACTGCTTAAAAAAGAGGGCAGGGAACGCGTAAAGGTATTCAAAGACTTCTTGGCGGGACTTGACAAGAATCTAAAACGAGATGCAGGCATCAATGAAATAGTCTTAAAGCGTGATGCTAAAGGCAGAGAGGTTATAGACAGTGTAGAGGAGCTAACAAGAGCGATTGCAGATGTTCAGACACGCCTCGACAACCAAATCACTAAAAACAACCTGAGCCGTATTGAGAATGCTACCAATCAGAGAAACACGAACACATCGTCGTTTTTGTCGCCAACACTAGACAGCACGCTAACTTCAATCATTCGTATCGTAAATCCAAAGCAAGCAGAAAAACTCAAGTTGAAAGATTCGGATGTAAACAAAGCATTAGACGAGTATGTAGAAAGCCGAGCAAGGTTATTTGACAGACCTGCGGATGAGGTGAGGGTAGAACAAGAAATTGCTGCTGTTAAAGAGATTCTAGCGAAAGCAAAAAATGAGGGTATGGATAGTCTCGATGTTGGTGAGTCAAGCGTGTTGGCACAATTTATTGAGGGGCTACGTGCGCAGAACACGATACGACGTGCCTCTGAGAAAAAAGCCCTCAAGGAGGAGGCGGATAAAAACGCTGACTTGGTGTTAGAGGAGTTCATTACAGCACAGGGTGGCAAAGTTAGGGCGATTGACCGTGACCCCGTGACCGGCAAGATAATTGCGAGCAGGTTCCCGTTGGCTGGATTATCAGTGCAACTCGTTAAAGATTTATCGTTTGGGCTACGGTTCAATGGGCGGTTAGCGGATATTGTTGAGTTTTTAAGTGGCGGAGATCGCACTGTTGCACACAAGATACTTTACAAAGACATTGTTTCGGCACAGAGAGAAGCAATGGACTTGCAGATGAACTTTCACTCGCTGTGGTCAAAGGTGTGGAAAGAACACGGTGTCAAGGACATAGCGGATTCCCTGTTTAATCCGAAGATAAAGGGACGTGAAGAAACAGTTGTAATTAAAATGCCAGAGGGAACTCCAGACTTGGTGATGACTATGGGCGAAGTTGTGGGGTATCGGATGAGCGCAACCGACCCCGGCACCCGTGCCGACCTTTTGAATAAAAAGGGTGGAATATATTTAGAGGGCAGGGAGAAGGGCGTAGACCACAGCAAGGCTGAACACGACATAATCATGGAACAAACTAAAGACACGCCTGCTGCGCGACTAGCAGACGCGAATATTGATTTCATTAACAGAAGAGAAGTCGTTAAACTGGTACAACGCTATGGTCTTGAAAACTTTGGCATAGACTTTATTGTAAACAAAGAGGGTAACTATGTTCCCAGTCGCAAGAGAAGTCGAAAGGTAGATCGAAAGAAAGAAGAAGAAAGGGCGCAAGAAACACCGGCAGACTTGTTTGAAGCCGTGGGTCGCAATCTTGGAATTGAGAGGGGTCAGCCCGCCATTGGAGACAGGTCGATTGTTAAAACGCGGACAGGTGTTAAAACAAAAGACGTTGTTATTCGTGATGGATTTGACATCGTTAGCGATTACATACACGCTGTCTCTATATTGACCACAGTTGAAGTGCCGTTAAGAAAAGCAGAATCACTACTAAAGAAACCTGAAATACAAGAATTGTTCGGATCACGTAAGGGAAACACCCGTGGTATGTTCAATGACATCTCAAGCGTGTTTTATAGTGAGATGAAGCGTAGAGAACGGTCGTTTACAACCAGATTCAATACAGCCGAGACCATGATGCGCCGACTAAGGAATAACATAGTAACCGCCAACCTTGCATTTAATCCCATAATTGGCATGTATCAACCCGTATCGATTCTTGGTGCGGTCGCGTATTGGGGCAAAGAGGGTGTTGCTGCTGAATTGTCTACAAGTAGGGAGTTCTTGTTTAGGTCTAAGGGTAACAGGTTTGCTGAAGTCAACGCAAGAATGCTTGCTAAAAGCGGGTATGCGTGGAGACGCAGGGCAGTCGGTAACGCCTTTGCGATTGCGAACGCCGAACTGGTTGCGGGCAGAAACAAGACCGTGTTTGTTGCAGGCAAAAAATACGGCAGGGAATCAGCAGGGATGTTCCTCATAATGGAGGCGGACAACTTTGCTATTACATCTATCTATCGCATGGCTGAAATAATTGTGGCAAAGCGGTTCGAGAGAGATGGTCGAAGCATAGAAAAAGAACAAGAACTTTATGATGAAATGGTAAAACAAGAATTTGCAGATGCCGTTGACGAGACACAGCCAACCTTTGACCCAACATCAATGAACGGCATGACCGTCCGCGCAACAACCACTTCACCAGAAAATCGAAGTATTGCCTACAACTATCTTGGTATGTTCCGTGGTTTTGTAAGCAAACTCAATGCACTACAGGCAAGGGGAATTATGCGTGCAAGGGTGGAATACGCGAGGGGCAATCTGGGCGCAGCAGCCAAGCACATTAGTTATGCGGCATCTTTGACTGTTCCAGGAACACTCATGATACCAATAATCAGGAACGTGGCAAAGGCGGGCTTAGTGACAGGTCTTGGTCTTGCGTTTGGTGTAGAACAAGACTTTGGCAAGACTGGGCTAGAAACAGCAGAGCGGACCGCGATAGACGAGATTGGGCAGATAGCGGGAATATCTTTGCTTGGCGATTTGATTTCTGATGCTATAACCTCGTTTACTCTTGAGCAGCCGATAAAACCAGAGTTTAGTCCCGCTACCGCAACATTTACACAAGCTGTACGGTCTTTCAACCAAGTCGTAAATACAGACCCGAACAATAGAACCGGAATGGAAAATCTTATTGTTGGGCTAAACGCGGCGAGGGCGGTACAATCTGGAGCAGGTATTACAACATTCCCTAACTCCATATTGATACGGTTTGCAAGAGATGTCATTAAAAAAGACGAAGAAAGGCGCAAGAAGGAAAGGGGCGGAACTAGAAAATGACCGTTTCTACAACACAATACTATGTGAACATCACTGGAACCGGAACACTGAACGAGGAATTTGCGTTCTCGTTTAAGCATGGCGGTGCCAATGAAATATACGTGTGGGTCGCCGATGCTAATGGTGTGCTGGAACGCAGGTTTGTTGGGACAGACTTTATTGTGTTTGACAATAAGATTAGGTGGCAGGGTGTAAGTCCTACAACAAGCGTAAGGATACAACGCCATCTACCACAGAATCAGTTAAATAGGTATAGGGAAGCCACGCCAACAGCATACGAAAAGATACTTGACGATGTTGCTGCCAGAACACAACAGGGCTTAATCAACGATCCGCTACAAAAGAATCAGTGGAGTGCTAATGACGACAAAATCTCAAACGTTCGTGATGGCGTGTTGGATGACGACCTAGTGACCAAGAAGCAAGTAGATGATGATGTTGGTGGCGGGACAGATGATGGAACTGTGTGGAATATAGGTGCGGGCGATGTAGGGAAGTACGCAACAAGCAACGGCTCTGGATTTGATTGGCAAAGTTTCACCAACATGCCTGACCCAAAGGGGCAAGAGGGCAAGACTCTGGATGGTACACCAAGTTGGGCTGATATAGATAACGTGCCGTTGGCATCAAGTGGAACCGCAAATGATGTATTAAAAGACGTTGATGCTAAGCCGACGTGGACAACAGTAAGGGAGTATCCGAACGACGGGACAGCAGACCAAATACTTTCTGTTGAAGATGATGGTGGCGGGGGAAGGCAACAGGTATGGAGAAACTATCGTGGCGTTCCTAAATACTTGCCCGCAAACGCCATGTCTGTCTTGACGCAGAAGGATGCTGCAAACACAGACGCGCTACGTAACGAATTTGTAGAGCATTTTGGTGTTACTAATATAGAAGTAACGGGTACACTTGGCGACCACACGGGTACGGACGTTGTTGACCATCAGGTGTACAAGGCAACATTCACAAATCACCTTGGTGTTGTTCCGGACTTTATACATATAAGCGCAGGAACGTACATTCCCGATGACGCTAATGGCGACTTGTTAGGAGCTCCATCTTCGTTTATTATCAATATCGTTTCAATGACCGCAACAACCATAACTATTGCAGCAGCATCCCTATTGCACGAAACAGCTGCAAATGATGATCCTACTTACACACACGAAACTTCTGTTCAAATACCACTAAACATACTATGGGTTAAAAGATGACTGTACCAAACGCATTAGATGAAATTAAATACAAGGGTTCTGGCATAGACAAAGAACAGTTTTACTTTCCGTTTACCGTCAGGGACACTTCTGTTCTATACGTGTACACGATAGATTCTGCTGGCGTTGAAACAGCCAAGGTGTTAGACACAGACTATTCTGTTGTGTTAAGCGAAACGGGTGAACAGGGAGATGGCGAAGGGGACTTTGGGTTGGTTACTTGGATTGGCACTAGTCCCACCGATACTGTGTGGATATTCAGACGAGAAGAGCCAAAGCAAAGCAACACGTTTACTGGAACCATAGATTCAGACAAAGTAGAGCAATCTGCCAACCGCATAGCAGAATCCTTAACCATGAGCCTGAACAGGGATGACGAAGATCCGTCAACTTTTGGGGCGGGAGACAAGAAGTTAATAAACTCTGGACAACCTGTCAGGGGCAGCGATGGCGTGACAAAGAAAAATCTTGACCTAACGTCCGCAGATGCCGGACTTGATGTACCAGCCACCGCAACAACGGGTTTTTTGCTAACTCCAAACGATATGTTGCCGTCTACGCCATCTGTTGAATGGTCCGAAAAATTTGATTATCCGGCTCTGCCGGCTGAACCAACCGATCTATTGGAATCTACGGGAACAGGAGACAGTTTCCAGTGGTCTACACACAGGTGGGTGCCGCTTCCTGACGGTCTGGGTACAGACGAGTTTTTGACAGAAATAACCAAAGACAAGATGGACTGGCGGCAGGTTTGGGAAGTACCAGATCCGGGAAGCCTGTTAGGACAAGCACCCTCAACACTTGCAGAAATAGACTCCGTAGTTGGTGTAGACATACAAGATAACATCATTTGGCAACCGGTAATAGAGACAACCGAACTCACCGATGCACAGGCCGACGACAGGTTTATTATCCAAGATAGCACAGGTGTTAATCATGGAAGGCGGTACGTGTATGGAACGGAGAGTCTAACTAAAACCAGCACAACGAGTACCGACAAGCATACAGATACTGTCAGCACTTTTTCGATTGCCCACTGGCTTGTGGACGATACTGGAGCTTCAGCAAAACCCGATATGGTTTGGTTACAGGTTGAATGCCCAACTGTAAACACGGACGATTATCCGGTGTTCACAGCATATCTAAATAACCTAGATGAACAACACGATGGCGACCCGTTGGGAATATCTGCAACCAGATTAGAGGGCAAGATTGTTATGTGGAACGCGAACGAATATGGAACGGCAGCCGCCCTTACGTGGACAGGAAACGCGACGGTGAAATTACATTGGATGGTGAGTGGCAAATAATGACTATTGATTCAACAATTCGAAAATCTACATTTACTGGTGATGGGACCACTGGGCAAGTTTTTACAGTTCTGTTTGCAATCGAAAAACAAGCAGACGTTGTTGTGTATGACGGGAGCTATTTGCTGCAACTAACAGACGACTACACAGTTAGCGGCGAGGGTTTGCCCGGAACAACACCCAACCAGTTCACTGTTACCCTTGTTAGGTATACGAACAACACTGTAACTATTTATCGCGGTGCTTCTATCCCAACACAAACAAAGACAATATCTACTGGGTTCCAGACAAAAGACATGGAAACTGGGTTTGATAAATCTGCTATTGCAACATCTAATACGCCACTAGCATCTGATGGTTCGAGCATAGATTTAACTGGTGGGCGAATGCAGGAAACCGCAGACCCGACACAGGATAAAGATGTAGCCAACGTAGATTACATGCAAAGAGAGTTTTCAAAGAAGGGTAAAATTGCTTCCCCTGTCTCTGGGACCGATGACAATAAAGCCCTGTACTCTAAAAGCACGACAACTGTTATCTGGAAAGAGGTGTTTGATGTTCCCTCTGCACCGGGAACCCTTAGACTTCTAACGGTAGATTGGGACGGTGTTCCTAAATGGACTGTATTCCCAAGTTTCGCGCCTGTGTTCTTGAACAAACCCGTCTATTATCTATCTCTGGATACCGACGGAACGACCCTTGTTTGGAGGGATATTGATACTCTTCCATTTACAACAAACACAACCCACAAGGATGCAATCTTTTGGCAACCTGCTGGCAATGTTGCCTTTAGGGAAAAAAGATTTTTGCCATTCGTGCCACCGCAGGGAGAATATGTCCTTGGCGTTTCTGGTGGCGGAAGTATTACGACCCAATCGGTTCTCTCTACAAAAGTTTCCTACCTGAAAGAGGCAGCGGCAGACTCAAACTTTTCTGCCCAAACAACGTTTTTTGTTAAAGACAGAATCAGTGCAAGACGGCACGGTATCTTAGAATGGGACTTAAGTAGTGTAACTGGAGTAGACAGGGACACGATTATTAGCGGAGAGATGCAATTAAGTCTCGCCCTTGGTAGTGGAACAGCACTGAAGGCAAAAATAGCAAGGCTGATTACGACTTTTGTTGAAGCCGATGTAACCTGGAACGAAAATGAATCGGGAACATCTTGGGATTGGCAAGCTGGTGCGTTCGCTGATGTTGATTTAGATATGGAAACCTATACCATGAGTATAGGAAGCGGCGGAGACACAACAGTAGACATAACGGGTCTTGTCTTAGATGCGATTGAAAACAGGTCGGGCATATTGCGGATATTGATTTACAGCGATAACCCACAGGCGGGTACTGTTAGTTCAAAGTTTGATTCTGATTTAGGTGCAAACCCACCCAAAATAGAAATTAAATCTGCTCCAGCACGTACCCTCGAATGGAAAGAGAGTGGTTCTGACCCAATACAGAGAACAATTCAGCCGTCTGGTGGCGAACTAGTAAACACACAACCACACATAACATATTCTAATTTAGAGGATATACCACACGGATTTTCTACAGATGTGTCTATATCAAGTTGTTCCTTTTCGGCAGATGCTTCGACGGTGGCTGACCCAGACACATACGCCTCAATGATTGGTCCGCACCTAACGTGCCAATATGGAAACGATCAGGTGATTATCTTCTCGTTAAACATAGATTTAACCCAAAGCGGCGGTGCTGGATTGTTTGATTTTCCTCATATATCTTATTTTGTATATCCAGAAACGAGCAACGGATGAGTAAAGTAGAACGAGAATTTATGGAATTGCTAGAAGAACTGGAAACAGCCTCTTCTGAAAATCAGTTGTCTGAACTCTATTTTAGAACTCATGAGCAGGGACAGGTGGGTGGTCCGTATGATTGGCAAGTGGAGTTCCACGACCGTGGATACGACTGCAAAGAAAGAGCGATAATTGCTGGTAACAGATGTGGCAAGACAAGACCGTGTGCTGCAGAAGTTGCAATCCATGTTACTGGCTTATATCCACCGTGGTGGAAGGGCAAGCAGTTTACGGTTGGAAACGACTGGATTGTCGCAGCACCAACTAACGAGTTGTGCAGGAACACGCTACAAACCGCTTTGGTGGGTCAAATGAAAGAGGGCGAGAAGGCTCCTTCTGGCACTGGATGGATACCAGCAAGTCTAATACTTGATTATGGGTGGAGACAGTGCGGTGTTAGCAACGTCATGGACACTATTCGTATAAAGCACTCGTCCGGATCTGTGTCAACAATAGCATTTAAGTCGTATGAACAGGGATCTATTAAGTTTCAGTCTGTTTCCCTTGATGGCGTGTGGCTTGACGAAGAACCAAGAGATTATGAAATTTACACAGAATGTATCACCAGAACATTTGATAAACGAGGTATTGTGATGTTTAGTCGTACCCCGCTTTTTGGATTGTCAGAGATAATTAAGCACTACACAGATGGAGGAGAGGGCATTTGGTATAAGAATGCAACGTGGGATGACTCCCCGCACCTCGATAGAGACGCGGTAGAACAATTATTATCGAGTTACCCAGAGCATGAACGAGACACGCGGTCCAAAGGTGTTCCCATGATGGGTAGTGGCGGTGTCTACAACATTCCCGATGGGATGATTATGTGCGAACCGTTTGAAATACCTGATTATTTTAGGCGGATATGTGGCATCGACTTTGGTATTGACCACCCTGCCGCTGCTGCGTGGATTGCGTATGACGCTGATGCTGATACGATATATGTCTACGATTGCTATAAAGAGCGAAATCAGACGGCGGCATATCATGCGGCTGCCATTCGGAGTCGGGGAAGTTGGATTCCTGTTTCGTTCCCGCACGATGGCATGATTCGGGACAAGGGCGGCGGTGTTGCTCTTAAAGAACAATATATTGCTCATGGGGTCAACATGCTTGGCTTCTCGGCACGTTATGATGATGACAAGGGTGGTGGGCAACCTCGGGAACCCGCAACCATAGATATTTTAGAGCGTATGCGTACCGGACGGTTTAAGGTTTTTAACCACCTAAATGAGTGGTTCGAAGAAAAACGCATGTTGCACAGGAGAGATGGCAAAATTGTTCCTGAACGGGATGATATTGAGTCAGCAACGCGTTACGCAGTAATGATGTTACGATGTGCTACGTCGCATGTCGATAGTAATACCCCAAGGCAGAGTAGGGTTATTAACGATTTTTGTCCTCTGCAAGATTATTAAGGAGGTTTATCATGGGTGGTTTATTCCCAAGTTCGCCTCGCCCAACACCACCAGCACCATCACCGCCACCAATGCCAACAGCTGCCCCTGTCGCAATACGGCAATCAGCAAAGGGCGTGGCAGATGTTGCAAGTCGACGAAGGCGGTTGCTTGCTAATACATTCAAAACAACACGCTTGGGCGGTGGCACTAGCGGTACTGTTGGAACAAAAACTCTTTTGGGTAGTTAAATGTCTAAACTCCGCGACTACAAGAAAGAATACCGTGATTTTCATGGCAAGCCCGAACAAATTAGGCGCAGGGCAGCGCGCAATAAGGCGCGTACCCTGCTTGGCTTGAAGATGGGCGATGGAAAAGAGGTTGACCACAAGAAGCCCCTGAGCAAAGGTGGTGGCAATGGTAAGAAGAATCTTCGACCTGTATCTAGGCGAACAAATCGTAAAAAGGGAGCAAAATAATGCCTCTTAATCCAGAACATATTATTAAATCTTTCAAAAAAGCCAAGAGCGACCGCGCTAATTGGGACAACCATTGGCAAGATGTGGCTGATTTTGTGCTTCCTAGCCGTAGTTTTAACACAACTCGCGCAAAGGGTTCACAGAGGCGTGGTCGTATCTATAACACAACTGCCCCTGAAGCCGCAATTCAACTTGCCGCTGCCCTTGAGGGCATGTTGTTTAACACTGGTATACGGTGGTTTGAATTAACGACTGAGGACGAGGATTTGAACAAAAGGCAAGAGGTTCGAAGATGGCTTTATGATTCAACGAACCGAATGCTTGCCTATTTTGACAATTCCGCCACCCAATTCAGTGTTAGTGGTCACGAAATGGCTATCGACCTTGTTTCATTCGGAACTGGGGTTACTCTGGTTCAGGAAAAAGACGGGATGCTCAAGTTCCAAGCAAGGGATTTGAGCGGGATTTATGCAAAGGCGGACGATTCTGGAACCTTCACAGATGTCTTTAGAGAGTTTGAAATGCCCGCATGGGAAGTGGTAAAAGAGTTTGGCACTCAGAACGTAAGCGAAAAAACGCGAAAACTAGCCGAAAGCCCAGATAAACAAGACAAAATGATACAACTTGTCCATAATGTTTATCTTCGCGTAGAGAGAGATCAGACGCGTCGGGATAGCACGAATAAGTCTTGGGGTTCCGTATATATCGAAGTGAATTCGAAACACCTATTAAGAGAGGGCGGGTTTGACGAAAACCCATACATTATTGCTAGATGGGGCAAGGCCGCTGAAGAGGTGTATGGAAGAGGTCCAGCAATGGAGGTTCTTCCGTCAATACGAGTAGTCAACGCGATGGCGAGGACAATCCTAGAGGCAGCAGAGTTGTCCGTACGACCACCCATTGTTGTTACGGCTGGAACCATGGAGGGTCCAATCAGAACGGCTCCCGGCTCAATTATGTATGTCAGGCAAGGCACTAGGGATGTTCCACAGCCATTCAACAGTGGTGCTAGACCAGATATAGGCGAACAAATGATGGAGAGAGAAGAGGACAAGATTCAAAAGGCGTTTTTTGCAGACAGGTTGAGTTTGCCCCAGAACGACCGGATGACCGCAACGGAAATTATTGAACGTAGACAACAGGGTCTATTGATTATTTCTCCAATACTCTCCCGTCTGTATGCAGAATGGTTAAATCCAGTCATCCAACGCACGTTTAAGTGGATGTTGAGCAGGCAGATGCTATTTGACCTACCAGACGCTCTGTCTGGGGTTCAGTTGAAAATTAACTATATTAGCCCTCTGGCTGTAAGTCGTCGTGCCAGCGTCTCTCAGGCGTTCCTAACGGCAATGAGCGCGGCACAGACATTGGTGCAAGTAGACCCAACCGTTATGCAAAATCTGGATGTTGACGGTATATTCAGGTCACTCATGATTAACAACAATGTAGACCCATCATTCTTGCGTACCAAGACACAGGTTGATGAGCTGAGGCAACAACAACAGGAACAAGAGGAACAGGCAATTCAACTATCACAAATACAGGC
>Ga0114901_1001534_pt1 | contig 13253 bp, 15 predicted proteins | sample MalvireepMed_s16_FD_89686 | JGI IMG/M metagenome (GOLD analysis project Ga0114901, IMG submission 89686) | Marine viral communities from the Global Malaspina Expedition - Malaspina viral metaG DeepMed_s16 | ecosystem: Environmental > Aquatic > Marine > Oceanic | place: Mediterranean Sea... | reverse complement strand
GTCATCGCATTGTGTGCGACGCGCACGCTAATGCGACGAGCAATGAGGATCGCGATTGATCCACTCGGACATCCTTCCAGTGGCAACCGTTCAAACCGACCCGATTTCGTTGGCCGCAAGCAATGGCCTCCGCGCCGTGCCGCGAAGCCGAAGGCCACGCCGCACGACGCGGAGACAAGGAGCATCACAGGTGTCGATATGCCGCGCGTCGATCAGGTGATTGCACGCCCCTTGGCAGAACCGGGTAAGATGCTTCGGATCAGATCGCGGTCGATCCAGAGCAGCGACGCCGCCGAAATCCAGACGCCGCAGGCCATTGTGAACAACAGCCCACCATCGCTGGTGCCATCGGTATCGACCACCGCGATCCCCAAAGGGGTGAAGAGGTGGAAGAAGATCGCACCCGAAATCACGCCGAGCGCGAGCAGCGCGCCAAGTGGCCGGACGCCACGCAAGCGGGGTAACAGACTGGCGAGTAACACAGCGCTGGCAACAAGTTCGGCCGTGCCGACGACATATTGCGAAGCGATCCCATCGGGCGCAAAAACCTCCGGGAGACCGAGTCCGACTGCCCAAGCGTTCAACGTCCCGAAAATATACTGCGTCTCGGGCGAATTGGTGAACTTGAAGAACAGCGATTGCACGAAAACGAAAGTTATGTACAAAACAAGTACAATCGGTATTTTTCGAGAAATTGACATGGCCCGGTCTCCTGGTGGTGAATAGCGCAATCGCGCTTATTTGGCGAGAATAGTTGGCCAGTTCTTGTTAGCCGATGCGATAAAGCCGGGGATATTCTTTTCCCACTTGTCACCGATCTCGCGGCTATAGTTCACATACAGCTTGCCGCCGACGATTTTCCACACCTGCGGATCGCCCGATGCAGTGTATCCCTGGCTAACCGCCCATGCGCAATAGCCGCCATATTGGGGGGCAAAAGCCGCAGGGTTCGCTTTGAACTTGGCAAGGTTTGCTGCGCTCGCAAAGTAGAACTCGGCACCCTTGTACGTGGTCTTGAACGTCGCACTGCCCTTGACCGGACGACCCTGAGTGAAATAGCCGACGGCGTCATAACCCGACAGAGCGACGTTGTCGAAGGTGCCGGTGTAGACCGGATTGGTCTTTGCATAAGCCACGCTTGGGAGCGCGGCGACGGCGATCAGGCCGCTGGCGAGGAAAGCAAGCATCTTGGGGGTACGCATTGGAGTGATCCTTTCAATTTAGGTCGGCAGACGAATGGGGCATCGCCTGTCGTGACCTTCTTATGCACCGGGCATCGCGCTTGCGGAAATGCCGCTTGCCTATGCTTTCGATACGCGACTGCTTTGAACCGCCTGCTCCTGGTCGATCGAGATGCCCGTCGCGCAGCCGTGCCGATTATAGCGCCGCGATCGAACGAGCGCAGTCATCGCGTCAGGCATGAAACGGATAGCCCATCGGCATTTTCGTTGCGTCGCAACTTCGGGCATTCAGAAGGCGTCGGTTTAGGGTCGGATGGACCGAACGCCTCATCCGGCTCTTTGACCGTCTTCATTAGGAGTAATGTTCGTGACCAAATCAACCCCCAACCTTCTCGCTCTCCTCGCAGTTGCCGGTGGCCTTGCAATGGCTGTGCCGACCGTGGCGCAAGCCGCAAGCCCTTGCAGCGCAGCGGCTCGCACCGTGAACCCATGTTCAGCCAACCCTTGCTCCGCGAAAAAAGCCAACCCCTGCTCGGCCAACCCCTGCTCGGCCAATCCTTGCTCGGCCAAGGCCAACCCTTGCTCGGCCAACCCCTGCTCGGCCAAGGCTAACCCTTGCTCGGCCAACCCCTGCTCGGCCAAGGCTAACCCTTGCTCGGCCAACCCTTGCTCCGCCAACCCCTGCTCCGCGAAGAAGTCGCGCAAGCCCCGCTAAGAGGCGATCGACGGCCGGCCTGTCTGGTCCCCCGATAGACCGGCCATCGACTTCTCCTTACCCGTTGGAATGGCCTCATGCTGATCGATTCGCATCTGACAGGACTGCTGCGCCGCGCTGAAGCGGCTCAACACCTTGTTTCAGCAACGGTAGAGATGGCGCAAAGCGGCCTGCCGCTGATGCGCCGCGTGGTGCCCGACACCGATTACCGGATATGGGACCATTATCCGCCCGACGATGCCGTAGACCGGCAGACCGGTGCGCGCTGGTTCTACCATGCGCATCCCCCCGAAGAGCGCGATGCTGGCGAGCATGGCCATTTTCACCTGTTTCTCGACCGCGACAGTTTCGATGGCACGCACGCCCGCGCGGCACCGGTCGCGCCGGGTGAAGCCGATGCCCGTGTCGTCCATATTGCAGCACTGTCTATCGATCTGAATGGTCTTCCCACCAAGTTGTTCACAGTGAACCGATGGGTTACCGATGAGTGGCTCTACACCGCAGATTCGATCTGTGAACGGCTTTACAGTTTCGACCTTACCCATGCTGTGGATGGGGACCCGCTGGTCAACCGCTGGCTGACTGCAGCAGTCGCGACCTTCGCGCCCGAAATCGAACAGATTTTGGCCGAACGCGATGCAGCAATCGCTGGCGTCGCTGATTCATTTTTCGAAGATCGTTCAGCTGAAATCCTGTCTACACTCGATATCGATCTGCAAAATGCCGTGACACAGCTCGACCGTTGACGCGCGATTGTGCGCACCGAACCACAAGTTAAGCGACCAGCCCAAAGCGCCGCCCATATCGGCCGACGATCCGTTCTACGGGCATGACCATGAAAACATCGACGGTGTTGAACGCCCGATCAACAAAAGCGCCATCGCCGACCTTCGCGCCGACCCGCAGATAGGCCTTGACCAGTGGCGGCAGTCGGCGTCCACTGAGATCGCCGATGTCGGGTCCGCCCGCCATCTCGACATGGTGGCGCGGCAGCGCCCGCACGCGCAATTCCAAAGGTGCCAGGTGAAAGCGATGCAGATACGCCAGTTCGTCACGGATCGCCGTGGGATCGGTGCCTGCAAACGAGACGCACCCGAACATGAACCCAACCCTATGACGTTGAAGATACAACGCAATGGCGCGCCAGAGAAGCGTAATCGTCGCGTTGGTGCGATACTCGGCATCAACGCACGATCGCCCGAGTTCGAGGAGCTGCGGGGCATTGCCCCGACCGCGACCGAGCGCCGCTAGCGGGGCCAGATCATATTCGCCCGCCGAATAGAAGCCCCCGATGCGATCGGCGATCTCTTCACGGAGCAGCCGGTAGGTGCCGACGACAGGTCTACCGGCCCGGCCATGATCGACGACGATCAAATGGTCGCAATCGCGGTCGTACGCATCTTCCTCGATCCCGCTGGCAGGGCGGCCCGCATGCGCGCCGCGTTCTTCACAAAAGACACGGAATCGCAGCCCGAGCGCCTCATCGATTTCGGATGCATTCGCCAAACGAACCTCAAGGTCGCCGGTCCGGCATGTCGCAATTTCAATGTCTGCAGACTTTCGTGCAAGCCGCATGGGGCGCCTCCGTGTCGCGTGTCGTTTGGTCAAACGTGCGTCGATCTTCGCATGTGTTCTGGTAATATGTTGCTCGCGCGACCGGTCGGCGGCTCGGCGGTCGAATAGAGCGCCGCCATCAAGGCAGGTGATGAGCCGCGCGCCCCGATCAAAAGTGAAATAGTACCACAACCAGTTCCCACCCACGATAAACCGGTTGCGGAATCCAACAAGGAAGAAAATGTGCGCCACACACCAAGCAGCCAGGCAAATGTGCCGCGGATGTGCGCCCGTCCGAATTCGGCAGCCGCGCATTTTCGTCCGATTGTGGGGAGATTGCCAAAGTCGCTATAATGAAAGGGTTTCGGTGCCGGCTTTTGCGCGACCTCTGCGGCGATCACGCGCGCGACATGGCCCCCCATCTGCTTTGCGGCAGGTGCAAGACCAGGCACCGGACGGCCATCGGCACGCACAACCGATGCAACGTTGCCGATCACGAAGATGTCTGGTTGTCCCGCGACGCTCAGATCAGGTTCGACCTGCAGCCGTCCGGCGTGGTCGCCTTCGACGCCCAGCCGCCGGGCGGCATCGTCGATCGTCTTGAGGCCGGGGGCATGTTCTGCCCATTCGTCGCGGCCAAAATAGCCGTGCTGTGCACCGGTCGCGACGATCAGGTAGTCGAACGGCAGTGTATCTCCCTCGGCAAGCGCGACGCGCCTAGTATCGGTGTCGATCGCCTCCACCTCACCCAGCCTTACCTGCGTTTTGACGTGCTTCCTTACAATCGAGCGGATCGGTGCGGCGATGTCCGCCGGCGATAGACCTGCAGTTGCCACCGGACAGAGCAAAGGCTGAAAGACGTGATGGCTCTGCCGGTCGACGATGGCGACCTCGACCCGCTTGCCGCATAGTTCCCGCGCGGCCGAAAGCCCGCCGCAACCGGCACCAATGATCAGAGCACGGCGAATATCGCCCGGTGTCGCTCTGTCAATGCCACGCGCCGTCGAGACGAAAGAAATCTCCTCCGCCTCGCCGCGCAGATTGCAACCCGCACCCGGCATCCCAATCGGCCCATGCTCTGGATTCGCGCCAGGGAGCGTCGAATTTCTGCCCATGATCGCCTCCTTGTGCAGACAGTATATCGCAGCGTTTTGGACCGGCCGTAAATGCCTGATGGCCATGAAGTCGATGCATGCTGGTCTGAGTCCCGCATTGTCCTCCAGATTTGAGCGGAGTCGGCCCCTCTGGTAGGAGTCGGACAGTATGAAGCGGAGCAGGTTCAGCGAAGAACAGATCATCGCGATATTGAAAGAGCAGGAGGCTGGTATGCCGATAGCGGATGTATGCTGGCGGCACGGAGCCAGCAGCGCGACCTTCAAAATGGGAAGGCCAAGTTCGGCGGCTTGGAGGTGTCTGAGGCCAAGCGCCTGCGGCAGCTGGACACCCGCAACAAGCGTGGTTTTGGCGACGTGATTGGCCGGGGTGCGGCATGATGCCTGCAGGATGATTGTTTGTGCGGACAGACTGTCCGTTGTGCGCTGGTTTTGATGGGCCTTTCGGTCGTTTCTGCGGATTTCATGCGCACCTATCCCGTCGCTGCGCACCGTTCGTGGAAGATCAGACGGTCGAAGTAGAGGTGGCCTGGCAAAACTGGACATCGGGATAAGTGGATTTTCTGCCTGACGGGGGCCATTGTGCGGCCTGACAGGAGACGAGATGAGCAGACGACCGCGCCGTAACCACAGTCCGGCATTCAAGGCGAAGGTGGCATTGGCTGCCGTGAGGGGCGAGAAGACGCTGGCCGAGTTGGCGCAGCTTTACGACGTTCACCCGAACCAGATCACGACTTGGCGGACGCAGCTGCAGGAGGGTGCAGCTGGAGTTTTCGGCGCAGACAACACCGCCGAAGCGGCGGAGCCGGCGGTCGACGTGAAGACGTTGCATGCCAAGATCGGCGAGCTGACTCTCGTGAACGATTTTTTGGCCGGCGCGCTCGGGAAGGCCGGTCTGTTGCCGAGCGCAAAACGATGATCGACCGTTCGCACACGTTGCCGCTGACGCGGCAGGCACGCGAACTGGGGGTCAGCCGCGGCAGCGTCTACTACCTGCCCAGGCCGTTTCCCGAGGCCGATTTGAAGATCATGCGTCGCATGGACGAGCTGCATCTGGAACTCCCGTTCGCGGGCAGCCGGATGCTGCGCGACCTGTTACGGCAGGAGGGCATCGAGATCGGTCGCCAGCATGTCGCGACGCTGATGAAGCGAATGGCGATCGAGGCGATCTATCGTCGTCCGAACACGTCGAAGCCGGCATCGGGGCACAAGATCTACCCCTATTTGCTGCGCAAGCTGCCGATCGTGCGGCCCAATCAGGTCTGGGCAACCGACATCAGCTACATCCCGATGGCGAAGGGCTTCGTCTATCTCGTGGCGATCGTCGACTGGTTCAGCCGCAAGGTGCTCTCCCATCGGTTGTCGATCACGATGGAGGCCGACTTCTGCGTCGAGGCACTGGAGGAAGCGCTGACGCGCTACGGCAAGCCAGAGATTTTCAATACCGATCAGGGCAGTCAGTTCACGTCGCAAGCGTTCACTGGCGTGCTGCTGCGCGAGGAAATCGCGATCAGCATGGACGGCAGAGGCGCTTGGCGCGACAATGTCATCGTCGAGCGGCTGTGGCGCTCGGTCAAATACGAGGAAGTCTATCTGCACGCCTATGGCGCTGTCAGCGAGGCACGCGGCTCGATTGGCCGATATCTCAACTTCTACAACAGCCGCAGGCCGCACTCGAGCCTGGCCGCCAAGACGCCAGATCAAACGTACTTTGACAACCTGCCGCTGATGGTGGCAGCATGAATTTGGCCGCCGATATGGGCCGTCACTCCGGTCGGGCTACGCCCTCCCTGCGCGACGCCCCATATCGGAAAATCGAAGAAGCAACCGGCAGACGATCCACTTATCTGTTGCCAATCGCTGTTCAGACTAACCCGGCCACCTCTGTCGACACGCTTTTGCGAGCCCCGAATTATGGAAATGCATCAAGTTCGGTATTTCCTCGCTGTCGCGCGAACGCTGAATTTTACGCGTGCGGCAGACGAGTGCAATGTCACCCAGCCCTCATTGACCCGCGCGGTCCAGAAGCTCGAGGACGAGCTAGGCGGCCTGCTGTTCCGCCGCGAACGCGCGCGGACGCATTTGACCGACCTTGGCCGCCAAATGCTGCCGTTCCTCGATCAGACCTATGAAGCAGCGCAGGCCGCCAAAGCACTCGCCAAAGGGATCGGCAAAGCGCAGGTGGCACCGTTGCATCTCGGCATTGCGTCGTCGGTCGAAACCGACGGACTGCACGCCGTCCTGTCCGAAGTGGCGAGCGGCCTATCGGGATTCGCGCTATCGATGACGGACGGCAGTTCGGAAAAACTGCTCGAACTCGCGTTCAAGGGCGATCTCGATCTGATCATGATCGAGGCCCCGGCGGGGGAACATGATCGCCTCAATACCTGGCCATTGTTTGTCCAGCGGTATCGGTTTTTCGCGCGCGGTGATCACCGGCTGGCTGATCGGCTCGACGCGTCGATCGTTGATCTTGCCGAGGAATCTTGGATCGATTGTGGAACCGAATCGGTAGCGCGGCTGCGCGCGGCTGCCGAAGCGGCTGGCATTGAAATTTCCTTCCGTCACAAAGTGTCAGGTCCGGGGCAAATCGAACGTCTGCTGCTTGCCGGGCTGGGCTGCACGCTGCTGCCGAAGCCGATGTCGCTTGACGACCGGTTGTGTTCAGTGGCTCTGATCGATGACGGACTTATTGCGCCAGTGATTCTGGCGGGGATCGCGGGTCGGCAACGATCACCGGCAGCCGATGCCTTCATCAGAGCTGCACGCGCGCGAAGCTGGCCTGATCGATAGCCAATGGCGCTGGCGTTCAACCGATCGCTGAGACAATTGCGAAAACCTCGTCAGGATCGGCGCGGATGCGGAAATCGGGGTCGGCGAAGGCAAACCGCACCGACTGGTCGCGGTCGATCACAAAGGTTGCAGGCACTGGCAAGATCCAGCCATCTCCGCCATAAATATCCGCAAGATCAAGGCCGCACGCCAGGTATCGCGCCTGAAGGTGCGCATCGCACCGGAAGGCGAGCCCTACCGCAAGCGCCAGCCCGTGGTCGATATCGCACAATATCGTCGCTTCAGGCCCCACCAGATCGAGAAGCTGAGCCGCCCGCCCGCCGACTTCGCCGGTAATCGTCACCAAACGTCCGCCGGCCGCGGCGAGCACCTCACGGCGTTCGCCCCATGCGCTGAGCTCGCCGCGACAAGCGGAGCACCAGCCGCCACGATTGAAGCTCAGCACAATCGGGCCGTCTGCAACCAGTTCGGCAAGCGAACGGTAATGGCCAAACGCGTCGGGAAGGCAAAAGTCGGGAAATGTCTCGCCGTTTTTCGGCGCGGTGGCGGCCACCGCGCCGTCGCGCAGCTTGGCCACGAAAGCGTCATACACCGAGGTCCACTCGGGCGTTGTATCCCGGCATTCGTGGGGCAGGTCGGAAAGGCGAAGTGCGTTTGTCATGTTCCGAAAATGGCGCATCGGTTCCGGAAAGGAAAGCGCGTCGATTCTATCAGTTTCATGCACAAGCTGTATGTTGTTTCAGCGTGCGCCATGCACGCGTGCTATCGAAAGGATTGAGACCTAGCATTTCCAGTCAGTCGCATTAGCGGGCAAAGCATTCTGGCAGTTCGTGGCAGGGGCCAGCACCGGGAGCAGATGACGTGGATGCAAGCATGATTCTCACCTGCGGGCTGATGGCGGTCGCACATCAGCCGTTGCTTCTGGTTTTCATCATCATGACCGCCACATTTATTCTCGAAGATGTCGCGACCGTAACGACAGCCTTGATTGCTTCGCACTTGGCGGTCGATGCCACGACTGCCGTCGCGGCTCTGGTTGCAGGCACCATATTGGGAGACTTGGCCGTCTATGGGATTGCCAACCGCGCCGCGCATGTTCCGATCGTGGCGCGGTTTCTAAACAGAGACGCGCTCAAGCCGGTGCGCGACTGGATGGGCCAATATGCGCTCGCGGTGGTGCTGGTCGCGCGGTTTACGCCTGGACTTCGCCTGCCGGTCTTTGCCGCCGCAGGGTCTCTCAATATCCCGTTTCGCGCGTTTTCAGCGGTGATCGTGATGTCGACGCTGGTATGGACCCCAGGGTTGTACTGGGCGGCGGCCACCCTTGGCAGCGCCGGGATTTCGCATCTCGGCATGTTCGGCTGGGTGCTTCCTGCCGGGCTGATCACCACGATGGCCGTCGCACCGCGAGTCGTATCGCATATTGTTGGTCGTCAGCTACACATGAGGGGCGTTGCGTGACGGCCGAGCGCGCCAATTTTCATCAGCATCGCGATCTTGGCATCGAGCAAATCATGCAAGATGCACAGGGGTTGAAAAACCTGCCGGGCCAGGTCCGCACGATCAACCTGGCCGCGCAGGTCGCTGTCGCCTGCGCCTTTGTCGATCAGAATCACATTACGCGGCGGTTCCGCCAACGCATCGGCTTGACGCCGGCCGCATATGCATCCGATACTCGGCATTCCGCGTTGCGCGCGCGCAAGATCATGCAAGACCCTGTCGCTCCGGAATTGAAAGTGCATCGATCATGACTCTCTTCCTGACCCCTCGCGGCATGCCGGTAACGACTTCTTCGCAAGCACTTGCGTATGCAACGCATGCCTTTGAAGAGGAGGTGCTGAACTATGGCAACCAAGCGGCAGCGCTGTTCGATGCCCTGCCGCTGGATCCTGATTGTGGGCTTGCAACTGCCTATGCTGCGGCGCTTCACCTTTTCCGTTCGACAAGGGAAGGGCATGGTCAGGCGCGAAACCTGATCGACATTGCGGTCCAGATGCAAACCGGGACAGTGCGCGAGCGTAGCCTGGTTTCGGCTATCTCGTTTTGGGCGGCCGGCGATATTGCTCGCGCAATTCGATGCCTTAAACTCTGGGTCGCCTCCAACCCGCGCGATCTGTTTGCGGTAAAGCTCGTTCAGTATCTGCTCTTTTCGACGGGGCAGGCGGACGCGATGCTGGCGGCTATCAAGCCTGTCGCTGTGGCAGTGCCCGATGACGCGCGGGTACTCGGCATGCTGGCCTTTGCGCACGATCAAACCGGCGACCCTGCTGCGGCCGAGCGTGCGGCGCGCGCGGCAATCGAGATCGCACCTGATCCGTGGGCGCATCACGCGCTTGCGCACGCCATGGACGTGGGCGGGCGGTTTGACGAAGGCCGATTATGGATGCGGCAGCATGCCGACGCATGGTCGAACTGCACCTCGTTCCTCTATACGCATAATTGGTGGCACGCCGCTTTGTTCCATCTTGCACTTGGAGATCGCGATGGTGCGCTGGCGCTGTATCACGAGCGGGTCTGGGCGGTGCGCAAAGATTATGTACAGGATCAGATCAATGCCGTTTCGTTGCTCGCAAGGCTGGACCTCGCAGGCGTCGATGTCGGCGATCGCTGGGTAGATGTTGCACATTATGTGCGGCCGCGGCGCAGCGACGCGATCGACGGATTTCTCGACCTGCATTATGCTTATGCGCTTGCGCGCGTCGGCGACGATAGCGCAGTCACCGATTTGCTCAACGCACTGCGCATCGCCGCCCGGAACGGAAGTCGGGTCCGGAGGACTGCCTTGAGGGCGGCTGAGGCAATCGTTGCATTTGCGCGGCGCGACTGGATAACGGCGACGCAGTTGCTCGACACAGTCGCACCTGAGCTGTGGCGCCTCGGCGGTAGCAACGTTCAGCGCCAGCTTTTCGCCGACATGCGCAAAAGTGCCCGCGCCGAGGGTCGCTCGACGCTCGAGTTCGCGGCGTGATGCTTTTGCGGACGCTTACTGCTGCGGCGTTATTGATCGGCGGCGGATGCTCGATGCCACCTGGCCCGTCGGCGAGCAAGGCCGATGTCGCGCGAATCGAACGCGCATCCATTAGCGTAACCGGGATGAAAGGTACGCGCGTGAGCTATTTGCGCGCCGGGGCGCGCGACGGACGTCGCATCATCTTCGTTCACGGTACGCCAGGTGAGGCCATCGGCTGGGCCGATTTTCTTCTCAACGTCCCTGCGGGGCTCGAATATATCGCGATCGATCGTCCAGGATTTGGGGCAACGGCGCCTGACCGCGCCGAACCATCGCTCAAGCGTCAGGTGCTCGCACTCGCATCGCTGCTCGATGCGCGACCGGGCGGACTGCCGATCCTTGTCGGGCATTCGCTTGGCGGACCGATTGTCGTGCGCGCTGCAATCGATCAGCCCGGCCGGATCGGCGGCATTATCATTCTCGCGGGCTCGCTCGATCCTGCGCTCGAACGGATCCATCCCATGCAGCCGGTCGGCGAGTGGTGGGGCGTCAGAGGCATGCTGCCGCGCAGTTTGCGGAATGCCAATCGCGAGCTCATCGCACTCAAGCGCGATCTCGAGGTGATGGCCCCGCATCTTGTCGAAGTCGATATTCCAGTGACCATTATCCATGGCACCGCCGACACGCTCGTTCCTGTCGCCAATGTCGATTTCATGCGGTCGCGGTTTACCCGTGCCATTCCGCTTCGGGTCGAGGTGCTTCCCGAACAGAATCATTTCCTGCCTTGGGAACATCGCCCGAAAATCGAAGCAGCGATTGCAGCAATGGTCGCCGCATGACCATCGCAATGCCTCCACTCGATCCGGCACCGCCGCTTTCATATTTCGAATTCTGGTCGCCAAAGCTGTTTTACATACCGGTCTGGATTTGGGCGGTATGGCTCGCGCTTAGGTATCGCGGGGTTCGGCTGCCGCTGATCGCGAATCCCGGATTGCCGGCAAGCGGCCTGGTCGGCGAATCGAAGAGCCACGTCTTGCATGGTGCGGGCGATGACGCACGCCGCTGGATCGCGCCATTCACGACCGTCGTGCGCGGTACGGGGCCGGCTGGTGTTGCCGAGGCGCTGGCTGCGCTCGATCGTGTCGGGCTGTCTCTCCCGGTGGTCGCGAAGCCCGATCTGGGGTGTCGCGGCGCGGGCGTACGCCCGATCCGGAACGATGTCGAGATGGAGCAGTATCTCGCCGACTTTCCGGTCGGGCAGACCATCGTCCTCCAGAAGCTCATTGACGTCGAGGGCGAGGCTGGTGTGTTTTACATCCGCCGTCCAGGAGCCGAACGCGGGCGCATCTTTTCATTGACGCTCAAGCATTTCCCGCACGTCGAAGGCGATGGGGTTTCCACGCTGCGTGACCTGATCCTGCGCGATCCCCGCGCTGGAGAACTCTCGCATCTTTACTTTCCCCGTCATACGGATCGGCTCGATACGGTTCTGCCATTGGGAGAGCGGGTCCGGCTCGCGTTTGCAGGCAGCCACAGTCGCGGCGCGATCTTCCGGAATGGCGCGCGCCATATCACCGATGCGCTCGAGCGGCAATTCGACGCGATTGCGCGAGACATTCCCGAATTCTGGTTCGGCCGCTTCGATGTCCGGTTCGCCGATTTCGAGGCGTTCCGACGCGGCGAGGATTTGACGATTGTCGAGATCAACGGGGCGGGGGCCGAGGCCACCCACATCTGGGACAGCCGGACGCGATTGCGCGATGCTTATGCCACATTGTTCGAGCAGTTCGAATTGCTCTGGGCGATCGGTTCTGCAAACCGGCAGCGCGGCTTTCGCCCCGAGCCATGGCGCACGTTTCTCAACCGCTGGCTGACCGAGCGCCGCCTTGTCGCCACCTACCCGCAAACTGCATGATCGAGGCTCCTCCGCCCGATTTTGATCGCGACCGGTGGAAGGATCCGCGCTGGTCGCGTTGGGCATTTCGCAACACCGCGCAGTTTTTACCGACGCTGGCGATTGCCCCTTCTGTATCGCCGCGCGGTCTCGTCCGGCAAGATCGGCCCGAACCTGAAGGCTGGAGGGGGTTTCTCGAGGCAACGTACGCGACATCGGCAGTTCTCATTTGCGACGGGCATATCGTCGCCGATTGGCCAGCAGGCGCCATTGAGGATTCCGGCCCGCATATGCTGTTTTCGGTCACCAAATCGATCGTGGGGCTGACCGCAAGGATGCTGATCGAAACTGGAGCGATCGCGGCGGATGTTAGCGCGTCGCGGCTGCTTCCAGACTTGTCGGCAACGGCGTTCGGAAACGCGACGCTAGCCGATCTGCTCGCGATGCGCGATGGTGTGCAGTTTGCCGAAACCTATGCCGATCCCGACGCCGATATCCATCGCTATTCGCGCGGCTATTGGCGCGACGCCCAAGGCGGTGCGCGCGTGCAGCTTGCTGCATTGCCAGTGCTACCGACCGTCCCCGGCTTCAGTTATCGGACACCGGTCGCCGATGTCATCGGCGCGATGCTGGTCGCTGCGTCCGGACAGCGGCTTGCAGAGCTGATCGGCGAACTGCTCTGGCGACCGATGGGCGCGGCGCACCCGGCGCATTTCGTGCTCGATACGGCGGGAGCGGAAATCGCGGGCGCCGGACTAAATGCGGCCATCACGGACCTTGCGCGGCTGGCTTTGCTCCTTCTCGACAACGGTTCCCGCAATGGCCGGCAGGTGATCGCCCAAAGCATTGTCGCCGCGTTGTTCGAAGGGGGTGATCGCGACAGCTTTGCCAGCAGCGTTCCGGAACGACCGGGCTGGTCGTACCACGATCTGTGGTGGCATATGGGCGGGGGCGTTATAGCCGCACTCGGTGTTCACGGGCAGCGGCTGATCATCGATCGCGATCGGCGGCTGGTTTTTGTGCGAACGGGTGCACAGCCCGAGCCTGACAACCG
>Ga0114901_1001533_pt1 | contig 13259 bp, 14 predicted proteins | sample MalvireepMed_s16_FD_89686 | JGI IMG/M metagenome (GOLD analysis project Ga0114901, IMG submission 89686) | Marine viral communities from the Global Malaspina Expedition - Malaspina viral metaG DeepMed_s16 | ecosystem: Environmental > Aquatic > Marine > Oceanic | place: Mediterranean Sea... | reverse complement strand
CGACTATCTCGATGAACTCGACCGCCTTCTGCTCGACCAGGGCGGGGATTGCATGCTGTTGACCCAATTGGACGGTTTCCTCACCGGCATCATCGTCAGTCCCGACCTGATCACGCCCGGCCAATGGCTGAAGCTCATCTGGGCCGGCGACGACGGCGAGGGCATTCCCCGGTTCGACGACGCGGGCGGGATGCAGCATTTCATAGACCTGGTGATGCACCACTATCACGCGATCCTGACCGCGCTGGCTCGACCGGGCGACTATGAACCGGTGTTGGAAATCGACACGCGATCCGACGAGACCCTGTGGGAAATGTGGGTCGAGGGTTTCGGACAGGCGATGGACATCGCTCCGGCTGGCTGGCAGCGCATATTGACGGATGATGATCCCGGATGCCGGGCGGCGATAGAGGGCCTCCGGATGCTGCGTGCTTTTGCCGACGGCTCGACGCAACTCACGCGCGTGCAGGAGGATCGCTGGGACGCGGAAGCGCCCGACCTCATCCCTGTCTGGGTGGACATGCTGCACCAATGGCGGCTGGAGAATGATCCGAGCCGGCCTGCAACGATCGGGCGCCAGAAGATTGGCCGCAATGATCCCTGCCCTTGCGGATCTGGACGCAAATATAAGAAATGCTGCGGCCTGAACTGAAACGGGGCGCTGTGATCGGGGCCGAAACGACAGGCTCCGGCCCCGCGGGCGGTCAGGCCGCCTTAGCGAATCCGTCTTCCCCGTCGCCTCCGGAGTCGGCGGGCGTATAGATCTGCTCCTGGGCTCCAGTCACATCCGGCAAGTCCTGTTCGACATCGCGCGGCGCAGCATCGAAACGCATCGCATCAGGAAGCCATGCAAGCGCGCGTTGCTGAACGTCCGGTTCCATGATGACGTGCCCGCCGAAGAGCCGTTCGGCGGATGCGGCGAGATCATGCTTCTTCGAGCCGGAATAGCGCAGGCGCAGTTCATCGCCGCCGATCTCCTCGAACAGCGCGAGAATGCCGGGCTTTGTCAGCTTGTCGAAGAAGGTGAGCGCGGTGGGCCGCCACCAGGCGGCGACATCGATACCGAGCTTGTGGCCCAGATGATCGAGAAAGCTCGCGCCCTCGCCGCCGGCAGTAACAGCGCAAAGCGTGCGGGCGATCACCCAGCCCAACCAGGCCCCCCTTGCATCATCCGGGAGCGCGCAAAATGCGTCATATCGTTCCTCGATGGTGCTATGGCCAACCCAGCTGCGATTGAGCGTCTCATCCAGCCTGGTCCATTCGGCTGCGGCAGCCGTCTCCGGCTTGAAGTCGGCAATGGGCGGCGACGGGATCAAGGCGTGCAGGTCACTCGGCATGCCGGAACTTGCCATCCGATACTGCTCGTCGGCCATGATGAACGTGCCGAGATCGAGCGCGAAACCCGGATCGCTCGCGACATGGAGCGCGAGCAACTGGGTCTTCATCATCGCCATCATGTCGTAGAGCCGCTGGCTGATCGTCGGTCGCGTATCATCAGTGACCGCACCCTCCTGCACCTTCGTTTCGGTGTCACCCTCGCCGCCGTCCGCCATAGCCTCGCCCACCGTTTCATCGGCAGGCGCAACGTAAAGCTGGTGATGGATCTGCGGGCGGCCATCGGGTGCGAGCACGACATAGGCCAGTGCGGACGCTTTCTGCTCGGCGTCGTACAGGGGGGCGCTGTCAACGATAGTCGTCAACTCGGCACGCAGTCGCTGCTCGTCCTCGCCATCGGGTTCTTGGCCCTCCTGCTCCGGATCGCCTTCGATTTCGGCGATCTGCGCTTCGATCTCCAGCTTGCGGGCCTCCTGCTCGGGGGTCAGCGGCTCCGCCGCGCCGGTCAGAGGTTGCAGGGCGTAAGTCTCCATATAGGGAATGCGGGGACCAGCGACGACGCGTACCTCGCCCAGCCCTTCGCGTGTCCTGATAGCCTCGGCTTCGGCGAGCAGTTTCCTGTCCGCCAGTTCATCGAGGATATGGGTGTCGACCCAGCGTTCATCGGCCGCGGTGGAGAAGAGGTCGGCGTCCTCGACGCGGCCGCCCGCGGCGATATAGGCATCGCGCCCAACCAGCAGCGCCTTGGGGTCGTCCGCGCGATAGCTGTAATTTTTGAGCAGCCGCCGGATCTCGTTGATGTTATCGCGTGAATAGGTTCCTCGCACGGCCTCCCAGACCGCTGCCTGGCGACCTGTATCGGCTGTCGTCGCATAGGCCTTGGCGACATCGAGTGTAATCTCATCGGCTTCGAGCGCTGCAAAGATGGGATCGGCGAGATTGGCGAGCCGGAGCCGCCCCAGCACGAACCGCTCTTCGATACCGAAGCGACGGGCGATGTCGGCAGGGGTGCGGCCCTCGACTTCGATCAGGTCGCGGAACGCCATGCAATCTTCAGCGGGGGACATGGCCAGGCGATCGTAGTTTTCGACCAGGCTGATTTCACGACCATCTTTGGCGTTGGACAGGATGAGAACCGGAACCTGATGATCGGCCGGCAGCGTTCCCTTCTCGATCAGCCGGTGGATGGCGTCGAGGCGGCGGCCGCCGGCCGTAACCCGATAATGGCCTTTCTTGCGCGCCACCGGTACGGCGACCAAGTTCTGGATCAGGCCGTGACTGGCGATGCTGGTTTCCAGTTCGGCATCGGCGCGCGCATCGGTCCGCTTGCGGACATTGACCGGCGACTTGGCGAGGTTGCTTGCGGGCACAAGGATGGGTGTTGTGGTCATTCGTCAAAGCTCCACAGAAGCGGCCCGGGCATCGAACCGCGTACCTCGCTCCTCCTCCTTCCCTTTTCCTTACCGTTTTGGCTCGTGACGAGAGGCTGGCACAACGCTATCAACCTTGACTTCGTAATTTTAAGGAGGAAGTTTATGAACAATTCCGAACTCGCCGAAACGCTTACGGCTGCGCACGGACTGACGAAGGCCGACGCGCGCAAGCTCGTCGATGCGGTATTCGAGGCCATCGCCGATGCAGCAGGCAAAGGGGATGAGATTTCGCTGAACGGCTTCGGCAAGTTCAAGGTCAAGGACACGCCGGCGCGCGAGGGCCGAAATCCGGCTACGGGGGAAACCATCAGCATCAAAGCCTCGAAGAAGTTGGCTTTCACGCCTGCCAAGGCAGTGAAGGATCGTTTGAACGGCTGACGGGAAGCGCTGCCCATGCTGTCGCCGGCAGGGCAGCGTCCTCTTGCATGGCGATCAGGCAGCGCGTTCCCGCGCTTCCAGCACGTCTTCCCAGTCATTACAGGGTGCCGGGGGCCACGGGCTGATGATCTCAAGGCCTGGTCGATTATAGGCGAGATGGGCGCGGCGATTGGCTTTCGATCCGGCCGCATCCCGGTCGAACAGCAGAACGAGACGTTCCAGCCCACTAGGCAGCAGGACATGCGCGGCGCGTTCGGCTCCGAGTGTCGCCCAGACGGGAATGCGGTGAAGGCGCATCGCGGCGAGCGCCGTTTCGACCCCTTCGGCGAGGCCAAGAACAGTGGTCGCGGCAGCAAGTTGCACGGCGCCGCGACCCGGCCGTCCAAGCATCAACCGCGGATCCGCCAGATCACCCGCTTTTAAGCCTGCCGTCGGATCGAGAAAGGTTCGATGGATCGCAACGATCCGACGCCTTTCGCGGATCGCTGCAATCATCGCCGGACGGAATACGACTGCATGGCCACGTCCCAGCGGCGTACGCGCATTGTAGCGCAGATCGTGCCAGGGCGGTGAGAGGAAACGGCTGGCAAGGTAAACTTGCACGGGGGTGCCCGTAATAGGTGTGGATGCCTCCCAAACCCGCAGGCCAGGCCCGGGCCTGGGCCAGTCGATGTACAATTTGCGTGGCGAAGCCGAGATCGGCCGCTCGGGAAGCGCAAGGTGCAGGCGCCGGATCGCCCGCAGGACGTCGATGGTGTCGCAACCCGCAAAGCACTTGAACAACAATGCCTCGTTGCCCACACGGATCGACAGGCTGGGATTATGGTCATCATGAGCCGGACACAGACACAGGCCGCGGTCCTTCCGCCATGTTCCTCCCAGCTGGCGGCACAGGTTTGCGCCCTGGAACTCGAGTTGGAGACCTTCCATCGTCGCACGCTCAGCCGCTGAGCCCTTTTTTTCATGTCTCATCGAGAGCCAGCGACAGTGCCAGAAGCGCCGCCGCCAACTCGCGCTGGACCTCAGCGACATCGAGATCGAGTCTGGCGGCTATTGCCGGATAGGTGAGTCCCTCGACGCAATGGGCGAGATAGATGACGCGTCTTTGTTGCGGCAGCTCCGCAAGGGCGGTGCGCAACTTCGCCTCTTGCTTCGCATCGCTGGAGTCCAAGGCGTGCTGCTCAACCCAAATCCATCCCCTGACCCACACGCCATGAGGGGTCTGCTCGACACGGGTTTCGCCGGCGTCGATGCGCAGCACGGGCGCACCTTCCAGCCTGGCCCTGGCGACTGCAATTGCTGGATGGCGGGCATCGCCCAGTCGATCGGCAACGGCCGTAAGACGACGAAGAAACGGCGCGGCTTTGCCGCGAGACCAGGACCAAGTCCGGCCGAACAGAAAGGCTTTAAGATATTGAAGTAGCCAAACTATCTTGAAATCGTGCATGGTGGTTCATTCCTGCCGGAGACTCCCTGCCCCGTCCCACCCCTCTCCTTTCCAAGGCCATGTGGTCCGGGCATCGTGCTCTTCGTCGTCGTCGCACCATAAGGGGATTCTCGAGCGCCCGCGTTCGTCAACCCTTTGCGGCTCGGGCGATGGAACCGATATCCATCCGTTGGACGCCGCGAGGACCGTCGGAGCCATTGCTCGATTGCTTGCGAAATATCCTGTCAAACGGGACGCCGCGCAGCTATGTTTTAGAAAGGTTTTTACTTGAAACAGAATGGAGGCGCTCGGAGGCTGCCAGCAGATTGATTGAAGAGGAGGGAGAGGACGCAGCTTGCGATCGCCGTAAATCGGCGAAGGGGGAACCGCCCTTGAACGAGGACGACTATTCGGAGATATTCGAGCGGCTGAGCCCTCGAAAGGGCGATTGCCTGCGAGAGGCCGCTAAAGGCAGCTCCTCGAAAGAGATCGGACGTGCTTTGGGTATCTCACCCAACACGGTCAACAATCACATCCTGGAAATCCGCAGGCAGCTGGGCAATGTGTCGAAGTGGAAAGCGGCACAACTTTTCGTGGCATGGGAAGCCCGCAAGGGGGGGCAAAATATACCCCCCCAATCAATGGTTATTCCCGATAACCCTAATCCCATGCCAACTGGTCCCACCGAAACCCAGGCGGACGACCAGGCGATGCAAGGAGAAGCGGAGGATTTTTTCGCGAATGAACAAAAGCCCTATGGCGTTCGCGACCCACGCTTTTCCTTGCTCGATATTGTACCGTACCGCGTAGCCGGGAGGCAACGTAATGAGCTGAGTGGACCTTACATACTGATCGTTTTCGCGATCCTCACCACATTGATGCTCTTTGCCGTAGGCGCCGGGTTTTCCTTGCTGTTGGCGCTCAACGGCCTCGTGAAGAAATAGAGCAGCAATCCAGAAAATCCATCTACGTGACCTGCTCCGAGCGGAGCGGGAAGGAGAAACCATGCGCGCTCAACGCCAATCCATCGCCAAACATGTAGCCGAACGGCTGTTCGCCGCCGAAGAGGCCATCGATATCGCAGCTGCCCGTATTGCCGAACTAAATGCGGCGCTACCACTTGCACGGCTGGATGCTCGCCTCTCGGCCATGATCGGCCAGAATGCTATTCAAAGCTCGGCTTCGGCGATGTTGCTCGTTGCCGAGACGCGCGAAAAGATCGTTACGACCCATGCCAATCTCAAGCAGGCGAGTGATGCGATCGGGTTACCGGAGACCAGCTATGGCGACCTACTCAAGGTGGCATCGGCGGAACACCGGCCTGAGGGACAACATCTTCGTGCGGTGTGAGGCATGTGCCGAGGGAAATTGACGAACCGTTACATTTATTGTTCCCTCAGCCCATGACGAGACAAGTCCTGTTCCTGGCATTTCTGCTGTTGAGCAGCGCCTTTGCCTTCCGAAGGGGTGACCAACCCGAAAAGATCGGTGCGGTCACCCTTTTACTAGGCGCAAGCCTGACGGTTCTTGTCGCTTCCCCGCTCGGTACCCGCTTTCAGAATGTCGAAGCCGGCATTCTCGTGATCGACATATCGATACTGGGCATTTTCCTATGGCTTTCAATTCAAAGCACCCGTTTTTGGCCGATCTGGATCGCAGCGATACTGGGCGCGGAAGTTGTCGTCCATGTTGCGCTCGCGATTGCGCCCGAAGTTGTTCCCCGAGCCTATATGCACGGTCTGGCGTTATGGGGCTGGTTCGCTCAACTGGCACTCGTGATCGCGACATGGCGGCACCGGAGGCGACTGAAGCGCCTGGGTGCCGACGCGCCCTGGAAGAGCTGATCAGCCTTACCTCTCCCGCGCGCGCCCAAGAATTCTCTGAGCGTCTCTTCGCACGCTTTGGTTCACTCGGCGACGCAGTATCGGCGCGTTCGGCAGAGCGGATCGAATTATTGGAGGATTCGCTCGAGATCGAACAAACCTTCCGCTGCTTCAGGCGGGCGATGACCCAGATGCTCAGGGGGCAACTCATGCAGCGGCCCATATTGTCCAGCGATGAGCATGTGCTGGATTATCTGCGCGGCCGTATGGCCTATGAACCGATCGAGCAGCTACGGGTCTTGTTCCTCAACGCAAACAATGAGTTGATTGCGGACGAGGTGCTGGGCGTGGGAACAGTCTCGGCCGTGCACCCATGGCCGCGCGAAATCCTCAAGCGCTGCCTCGATCTCGAAGCGACGGCGATTTTGCTGGTCCACAATCATCCATCCGGCTGCCCGAGGCCATCAAGGTCAGATCGGGATTTGACGGAAAGGATCGCAAAAGCGGCGAAATGTCTCGACGTCGTCGTCCATGATCATCTGGTCGTGGCCCGCAATGGTACGACGAGTTTTCGGAAAGCGGGTTATCTATGATCGGCGCGAACCACCTTCCTGGTATCGCTTGGATGAGCCACGGGTCCCGCTGGCACCTGGAGCACGGCCGCAGAGGCGGTTCGTACTCCCTGCATCGATGACTTCGATGGGTAACCGAGGCGAAGACGCTTGGCCGTCGGCGTGCCGGGTGACGGCGTGTCGGGCCTTTCTGAAGATGGCGGCTATCCTCGACAGGACATTGGGGATGAAGCTGTCGTCGAACCCTTATCTGGCATATCTGCTCGAAATTTATATCGCGGGGATCGACGGCGAAAGAATATACCCTGCCTGCTTTTCGCCTGAACATGCATCATCGACCGCGCATCGTCGTTCCGCCCGCCTGGAGCAATGGGGCGCCGTTGTGCGCGAGGACGATTCCATGGACGGCCGATGCAACGATCTCAGGCTCTCGCATCCGACGAAGCAGGCTCTGGAAGGCGCAATCGATTTGTTGATCGGGCAATGCCTCAGCCTGAGTGCGGAAATCAGCGCGTCTGGAAAATCTGGCAGCTTGATGCCGATCGTGGAGATGAGGTACGATCAGCATATTGGTACCATTCAGGATGTGAGTGACATGACTATCTTGCGCGGCAAGGTTATTGCGGGAGGGCGGATTGCCCTTCCCGCCGATATTCGCCGTTCGCTTGGCTTGCAGAATGGTGACACCGTTCTTTTCGAGGTTAATGGCGACGAAGTGCGTATTCGACCCGCCCGCTCCGCGCTTCGACGAATACAGGAGCGTTTGCGCGCCTTTGCGCCCAAGGAGGGACTTGTGTCCGAGGAGTTGATCGCTGAGCGACGGGCCGAGGCGGTACGTGACTGATGTCGATACAAAGGCCGTTTTCGTTCTTGATGCCTCAGCCCTACTGTGCCTGCTGTTTGGCGAACCGGGCGCAGACCAAGTGGAAATGCGATTGACCGGTGCTCTGGTGTCGGTGGTAAACTACCATGAGGTGTTAGCAAAGCTCATCGATCACGGCGTAGATGCCGCTGAAGCGCAGATGATGCTGGCCGAACTCGATATCGACGTTGTGCCCGCCGATCGTGATCAGGCTGACGTTGGCGGAAAGCTGCGCCCGGAAACACGAGACATCGGCCTGTCTCTTGGGGACCGGTCTTGCCTGGCGTTGGCGCTGTGCCGAAACGCTACCGCTGTAAGCGCCGACCGGGCATGGGAAGCGCTGGATGTCGATGTGGTGGTCGAACTGGTGCGATGACCGGCATGCCGGATGGTGGAAAGCGGGATAAGAGACTGAACTGATGCGTACCGACCTCAATCATCTTCCGAGCGCCAAACAGCGCGAGCTCGACCGCGTCGTGGAAATGCTGTTTCAAGGCTTTCGTGAGGCGACGCAGGAAGCGAAAGGCCGGCGCAAGTCTGCCCGGATTCTCAAGGTCATCCTGTTTGGATCCTATGCCAGGGGTGATTGGGTCGATGCTCCCTTCGACGCGAACCAGTTCACATCGGATTACGATATCCTGGTCATCGTCAACCAGAAGGAATTGACGGACGGCGCTCTCTATTGGGAAGAGACGGAGCAACGCCTGTTCGACGCCTATCAGGTGGAGAAGATCATCCGTACGCCGGTCAATTTCATTGTGCATACGCTGCAGCAGGTGAATGACGGCCTGTCCCATGGAAGACCTTTGTTCACCGAGATCGCCAAGGATGGCGTGATCCTGTACCAGTCGGACGATCGGCCCCTCGCGAAACCCAAGCCGAAAACGCCTGAACAGGCGCATCTTATGGCAAAGGAATATTTTGAGGATCTGTTCCCCGCAGCTATGCGGCGGTTCACTCTTGCTGAAATCTGCTATGAAAAAAATTGGCATAGTGACGCGGCATTTGATTTTCACCAGTCCACAGAAAAACTATATAAATGCGTTGTAGCGACATTTACGTTTTATGCTCCTCGCAGCACGAATATCGTGTTTCTCAGAAGCTTGGCAGAAGGTCTTGATAGACGGTTATTTGAGGCTTGGCCGCGCGTGACCCACGCTGATCGCGCCATGTATCAAAGGCTCAAGGATGGTTATCGAAAGGGAAAGTATTCGAGGCATTTTGATATCTCGCTCGAAGAACTTGACTGGATCAAAGGGAGGATAGCCATTCTCGGAGCCACTGTGCATGAAGTTTGTTCGGGGCATGTCGCGAAGTTGAAAATTGAAGCGGAACATCCGGAAAAATCGCTAATCGCGCGCTCTTGGTGACCCATTTCAAACGAATTGGCAGAGTCGCTCATTCTCCAGCACTGACGCCTTTGAAAGCGCCAGGGCGTGCGGCCCGTTTGAAAAGCCGTCGTCGAATCTGATCCAGACAGCCAACGAAGCGCGTTGTCAGGAGTTGCGGCGATTCTCGCCCTTATTCGCCGCATTCGGCGCGGTAAATCTTCTTGCTTTTTGCGGCGAACACGCACTATAATCGCCGCAAAAGGTGCGGTTATTATGCGATATGTCCACGAGCTGTCTGACTGGCCAAATTTGAGTTGGAGCGGTGAGCAGCTTGCTGAACCACTCGCTGCCGTACGCCATCGGCAGGGGCGGTTGATCGGTCACATGGAAGCGCTCGGTTTCCCGCTACGCGCGGAGGCCGTGTTGCAAACACTAACCGAAGACGTTCTGAAATCGAGCGAGATTGAAGGTGAGGTGCTGAACAGGCAACAGGTGCGGTCGTCCATTGCCCGCCGTCTCGGCATGGACATCGGTGGATTAGTCGAGACTGATCGAAGCGTTGAGGGCGTTGTGGAAATGATGCTTGACGCTACCCAGAACTATACTCGTGCGCTGACCGCCGAACGGCTCTTCGACTGGCACGCGGCACTGTTCCCTACAGGACGCAGCGGGATGAGCCGCATCACGGTGGGTGCATGGCGCAGCACTGAGGGTGGCGCAATGCAGGTGGTCTCGGGCCCTATCGGCCGCGAGCGCGTCCATTATGAAGCCCCCATATCAGCGCGGCTCGACACGGAAATGACGCGCTTCCTCCACTGGTTCGAAACAGCTACGCCCGATCCCGTCCTGAAAGCCGGGATCGCACATCTGTGGTTTGTCACCATCCATCCTTTTGATGATGGAAACGGGCGCATCGCACGCGCCATCGCCGACCTTGCCTTGGCGCGTGCGGAGGGAACGCCACAGCGTTTCTACAGCATGTCCGCACAAATCCGCATTGAACGTAAAGTTTATTACGACATGCTGGAAGCGACACAAAAGGGCAGTCTGGACGTCACGCCCTGGCTGTTGTGGTTCATTGGCTGCCTCGACCGCGCTTTTCATGGTGCTGAGCTCATTCTCGCCAATGTGATGCGCAAAGCCCGGTTCTGGGAAGCGGTTCAGGGGCAGCCGATGAACGACCGTCAACGCAAGCTCATCAACCGGCTGCTGGACGGCTTTGAAGGCAAGCTCACCAATGCCAAATGGGCAACCATTACGAAAGCCTCGCCGGACACGGCCCTGCGCGACATCAACGATTTGCTCCGACGCGGTATCCTCGCGAAAGACTCCGCCGGTGGTCGCAGTACGAGCTATTCACTCGTTCCGGAACCGACCGGTGGTGCAGGATAAATTTCATGTCCGCGTAGGACTGGATCTCGCTGGTGACGCCAGACATTTTCTCGCGCCGTGCCGAACATCCGAGGTAGAGATGGAACGAACTGATAAGACAAAAATACCGGGAGCTTGATTGAGTCCTTCTCTCACGGCATAGTACCAATGCGGGCTGGAATCTGGCAGCCGCCCGCAGGATTTTCCTGTCAGGTATCTCGAAGCTCGACATACGGGTCGAGCGCCGGTTGCTTCGTTAGACGACAACTCGGCTCACCTCACATCGCTTCTCCCTTGCACTAGCGAGGACGGCGCTGCCACGTCGTGAGGAACCGTGATTCCATGTCGTCTGAAAATTTCAATCCGCCAGAAGGCCTGAGAGACGATGTCGCTCAGGAAAATGCAAGTTCGGAGATCGCCGACGTGCGACATATCTACGAAATCGAAGCGCCGCGGTTGCAGCGATATTTCCAGAGTCGCCTGCGCTCGCGGGATGACGCGGGCGATCTCGTACAGGAATCCTTTGTCCGCCTGGTCGATTGCATGGCCAGGACAAGACTTCCACGGCCGGCAGCGTATCTCCAGCGTATCGCCCGAAATCTTTTGCTGGATCGGTACAAGCGCCTCGAGACCCGGCTCCTGGCGTTTCATGTGCCGATTAGCGAAGACTTCGACGTGGCAGTCGCGCCGGATCAGTCCGCACGCATTGAGGCCGAAGACGTGATGCGGATTTACAGGCGCGCCCTTGAGGAGCTACCTCCACGGACGCGAGAGATATTCCTGGCTCACCGGGTGGATGAACTGACCTACCGGGAGATCGGGGAAAGCATGGGAATTTCAATCCCGACTGTGCAATATCATGTCGCCCGCGCGCTTGCCCATATCGACGCAGCTCTGGAACAGGAATGATGGAAGACACAGATCCGCCGCGTCGGCATGGACAACTCAGGGAAGAGGCCGCCGACTGGTTCGCTATCATGCGCAACTCGGAGGAAGCAGAAATCAGACGCAAGGAATTCGAAGCATGGCTGGCACGCGGCGCGCTTCACCGCGCCGCGTATAACCGGATTGCCGAAGCCTACAGCATCGGAAAGCGTTTGAAGGCCCCTCCAGAGGACGATGCCCTCACTTCCGATGCCGCCCCCGGCGAGGATATCCGGCAGAGCCAGCCACGGACCAAGGGGAAAAGACGCGCGGTGTTTATACTGGCGATGCTCGGAGCCGTTGCCCTTGTTGCGCAATGGGCCGCAGGTTCGCCCGGTAATGATATCAAACACCCATCGCTTGCCATAGGCTCGGCGCCTGGCATGTCCAATGATCCTGCCCAGTTGAAGATTGCTACAGCCACCGGCGAAATCCGATCGTTTCGTCTCGATGACGGTTCTGTTGTCGCGCTCGATACGAACAGCCTGGTACTGGTCGATTTTGACGCCGGGCGAAGAAATCTTCGCTTGCTGCGCGGGCGAGCCCGTTTCACCGTCGCTCATGAGCGGCGGCCCTTTGCGGTTCACGCCGGCCGCGGAACGGTGACAGCACGTGGGACGATTTTTGACGTCGATCTCCTCCCGGACAACCGTATTGTCGTGCGACTAATGAGAGGCGCCGTTGACGTCACGACAGACGCCCCCGCAACCGAACGTGCACCGGCGACGGTTCGGCTCTCTCCAGGTCAGCAGGTCGAACTGCGCGATGCTCCGAAACCACTTGCCCTCGAGGTCGTCAGGGCGCGGGCCAATGACAGGGAATGGCCTGCCGGACTGAAGGAATATCGGAATGTTCGTCTGGGAGACCTGTTCGCGGAGGCCAATCGCTATGCTGACATTCCCTTGGTGGGCGCAACGCCCGATATAGATGATGTTCGGGTTTCGGGAAATTTCCGTATCACGGACAGCGCGCGACTGGCACGCAATCTGGGGGACGTATTGGGGCTGGCAGTCATTAGTGGGCCTAACTCGATTGCCTTGGCCCGACGGTGCCCTGCCCTTCCGAAAGGAAATTGTCGCCCGCCATCATAATCGGCTCTCTTTGCTCGTCGTTGCCCCCAATGGAACTGGTCTCGAACGAGGCCGGAATGAAGTTGGGGGCAACGATGAAAGAGTTTGGACGGTGGGCGGTCGGTTCGATGTTTGCGCCTGCGCTAATGGGCATGGCAACACCAGCGTTAGCTGCACCAGAACAAAAGCTTGAATGGAATTTCGGACGGCAGGACCTTGACGGCGCGTTACGCGCCATCGGGCGTTCCAGCCGCCGTGAAATTATCTTTCGCCCCGAGGCGGTGAAGGGGTGGCAAGCTCCATCGCTCAACGGGACCTATACTGCGCTTGAAGCGGTCGAGATGGTACTTAGAGGCACCCGATTGACAGCAGTGGAACGCGATGGGACCATCCTCATTCGGCAGCGATTTTCGGCGGCGTCAGATGAGACGTTGAACTCGGGACAGAATATTGTCGTCACCGGATCGCGAATTCGTGGCGCGGCTGCCATTTCCCCGGTCGTCTCAATCTCGAAAGACGAAGCCCAGAGATCCGGACAAAACAATCTCGGAGAGGTCATTCGGGATCTGCCGCAGAACTATAGCGGGGGTCAGAATCCGACCATTGCGGGAACAGGCCAAGGCGACTCATTCGGTCGCGTCCGTCAATGTGGTGTAGAATTGGGTGTGGCCAGCGGGCTGCATTTTCAGGCGGCCTTGGGTGTAATCTGTAGCGGCTGTGCCTCCTCGATCATT
>Ga0114901_1001530_pt1 | contig 13269 bp, 9 predicted proteins | sample MalvireepMed_s16_FD_89686 | JGI IMG/M metagenome (GOLD analysis project Ga0114901, IMG submission 89686) | Marine viral communities from the Global Malaspina Expedition - Malaspina viral metaG DeepMed_s16 | ecosystem: Environmental > Aquatic > Marine > Oceanic | place: Mediterranean Sea... | reverse complement strand
TTAAATAAAATCAGCTAACCAATGCAATAAGCATTATCTGCAATTTTAACGACGACTAGAACACAGCTTTGATAAACTAGTAGCGATCAGCAGTGCGCATTTGTGAATGTTCAACACGCCCTACTATAAGTGCTACGGAATCCATAAACCAATTTATTATTAGAGCTCGTATGACTACATCTATAGCCGCGACGGCAAATCTCGATAGAACATCTAACTTATCCATAGCGGTTGTTTATCACAGTAATTATGGACACACCAAGCGCGTTGCTGAAGCCATTGTTACAGGTGCTCGTCAGCAGTTAGCAGAGACACAAGTAAAAGCTATCGATGTCCATGATGTCGATTGGGACTTTTTGGATCAAGCCGATCTCATTGTGTTTGGTAGTGCGGTGTATATGGGCAGCTTGACTGCTGGACTCAAGATATTTATGGAAGAGACCTCAAAGCGTTGGTTCCATCGTCAGTGGGAAGGCAAGTGGGCGGCCGCCTTTGCCAACTCAGGTGGACTGAGCGGCGATAAGCTTGCGGTACTACAACAAATCAATCTATATTGTATGCAGCATGGGATGAATTGGATTGGCTTGCCGCTTATGCCGACAGGACACGGTGAGAATGATCTAAACCGTCTATCGAGCTATTTGGGCTTAATGACGCAATCTGCTGATGGGCCACCGGAGGAAACGCCTGGCAAGGGTGATATAGATACTGCGATATGGTTTGGCAATCACTTAGCCAAAACTATTATCAAGCACCAACCGGCAAATGATTGATAATAAATAACAGCCCACCACGCGGCTAGACAAATAAGTAAGAAGGCGGATATCTCATTGATATCCGCCTTCTTGTTTGTGACGCTTGTGACGTTTATGCCATTTATGCCAATGTCTAAGAAGTGGTTTTGAGCAATTGTTTAAAATTTAGGTTAAAACGCTAAGCTAAAGTTATGGCTGAGCGTAGGCACTGTAAGAGATGACAGGAATGGGGCTAGCACCGAACTGCATAGACTGGCAACCGCTTTGCAGCGCTGCAGATACAACGACCGCACTTAGGGTAAGCGCGCGGATAGCGGTGGCTTTGAAGATCGCTTTCAAAATAATGAGTCTCTTAAAATTTAACAACAATAGATAAAGTATACCTGATAGCAGTAGAGTGACCCCTGCTGTCAATTCCGTACAGTTAAACTTGGGAGATTTTAGTTACGCAGCCTGACGATAATAATCAAACCACACCTGTCTTGGTGATTTATAACCCAAACCCTTTTGAATTCTAGTCTGATTGTAGTACAGCTCGATGTATCTAATAATATCGTTGATCGCTGCAAATCTAGTCTTATAATCCTGATGATATACCAGCTCGTTCTTTAAAGTGCCCCAGAAGCTTTCTATTGGAGCATTGTCGAAGCAATTACCTTTAGCGCTCATTGAACCTGTAAACTGATGCTGCTTAACGATCTTGTGGTAGGCATGGCTGCAATACTGACTGCCTCTGTCAGAGTGAACGATTAGCTCTTTGCTGGGCCGTTTATTTTTAATTGCCATATTGAGTGCACGACATACTAAATCTGCGGTCATGCGTTTGTTGATGGCATAACCAACCAGCTCTTTGGTGTATAAGTCTTTGACTCCTGCTAAGTACAGCCAGCCTTCATGTGTCCAGATATAGGTGATGTCACTGACCCACGCCTGATTAGGACACTTGGCATCAAACTGCTGATCCAGCACGTTATCATAGACCAGTTTGTTGTGATTAGAGTCAGTGGTGACTTTAAAGCGCTTATGACGACGGCACTTGATGCCGTGTTCCTCTTTAATACTTCTAACCATGTAGGGACTGATGTCATGGCCTTGATTACTTAGATGCGCATGTAGACGATCTACGCCATAACGTTCTTTCGTTTCATTGTGAGCGGCTTTAACCAGTAACTCGCACTGATTACGATGTACCTGCTGACAGCTGATATGACGACCTAGCCAGTCATAGTAGCTTGAGGGTTTAACCTGTAGTACGCGGCACATGCTACTAATGCTAAAGACTTGCTGATTGTCTTTGATAAAGGCGTACCTGACTAGCTGTCACTTCGGGCATAGCCCTACGCCTTGCGTCACTAAAACAGTCTCCCAGACTGTTTCTTAACGTTCCTCATTGGCAAAGTACGCCGTCGCCTCATTCGAGCATAGCTCTCATCTTGCGTCGGGGCGAAGCAGTGCTTCGCTTTATCCCTCCTCATTTAAGATCTCGCGCTCCTCTTCAGCCACTTTAAGCTGCCGCTTGAGCTGCTTTATTTCCTGAAGAGCCGTCATAAGATCAGGATCGTATTGTTCAGTGCCCACAAGCTTGCCTTGATTGGCTTTATTCTGCCAGTTAGATAAGGTTTGCATGGCGATCCCGAGCTGCTTTGCAGTAGCTGAAATATTGCCGTTGTTGTCTGCTATCTTTTTAACAGCTTCGGCTTTAAATTCTGTGCTGTAAGTTCTAACTTTCTTGGTCATGGTAAACTCCTCGTTGAGTCGTTAGTTTACCAAGTTTACTTGTACGGTTTCTTCAGCATAGCTCATATAAAGTTTAGTATATTTATGACGACAAGCTTTTTATCTGTTTGAGCTCAAACAACAAAGCGCCTAATAAACCATTAGGCGCTTTGTTGTTTTTAGGGTTATGAACCTATAGAGCGAACGCGCATTTGCTATTTGATCTATCCGCTATTTCGGACTGGCTGACCAAACAGGTGAGCGCACGGTGCCACTACTAGGTACGTTTATAGCGCTACCACCAGCGAGAGACTTAATCGTCAACATGCCTTTGCCGCCTTGTCTTGAAGCATAGACCACACGCTTGCCATTGGGTGAAAAGCTAGGTGCTTCATCGATACCGGTGTTGCCTAAATTTGCGGTGACCGCACCGCCACTATTCATAATAGCTGCAGAGCTGCTGTTCAAAAAGGCAATTTGTGAGCCGTCACTACTGAACTGTGGGCTTGTCGCGTAGCTGCTGTTAGAGACTTTAGTGACGCGCCCTGAGCCAAACTCATAACGATAGATTTGCGGTCTGTTAAAACCTGCTTTGTCGGAGACAAAAACAAACGATTGACCATCAGGAGCGTAGTTTGGCTGTACTTCGCTGCTCGGCCAGCTGACAAGCTTTTGAAGGTTGCCGCCATTAGCGCTTATCTGATAGATATCCGCGCTACCCTCAAAGCTGCTAGAGAAGAGGATTTTGCTCCCATCAGGAGAGAAGGAGGGGCTTAGATTGCTACCTTGATAGTTAGCTACCGCAGTAGCGCCGCCGCCACTCACGTTTTGAACATAGATGATGGGATAGGACTTCTCGCGCTGGATGGAGTAAGCGATACGGTTGCTATCAGGGGACCAAGCTGGCGAGAAGATAGAGCCTTTTACCTCTGTCATGACTCTCACATTCTCACCATCAGCGTCCATGACTTTTAAACGTGAGATTTTGTCACTGCCAACGCTAGTCTCTTCGATATAAGCAATACGGCCCGAAAAGTCACCTGGCGTACCAGTGATAAGCTCGTAGATTTTGTCAGCTATCACGTGACCGGCATAGCGCATACTCTGCGCGTCATTGTTAGCCGTCAAGCTTTGTTTGCCTTGGATGATACGACCAGACTTAACATCGATAACCTCATAATCTGTGATCACTTGACCGCGATTGCTGCGAGTACTACCGACGACTAAATAAGGGATACCTAAGCTTTGCCATACTGGCAGAGTACCTGCAAGCTCACCACTATTACGTGGCTGCTGCGGTAAGCCTTGGCTGGTGACCTTTAATTCGGTTCGGCTCAAATCATTTAAGATAATAGAAGATAAGACATTGTCACCGGCAAAGGGGACAAAGGCGACTTGGTTTTGTTGTCTTGGCGCAACCACCGTGACATCGATCTCCATAGGTGCAGCAGTAGCAGAATATAAAGGAGCGAACAGCAGTGGCGTGAGCAATAGCGAAGCCGAAGCTAGGTTTAACGCGGAGAAGGTAGTGAGCTTTGAGGTTGGTAGCTTTAAAGATAATAGTTTCATAGGTGAATACCCTAAGTTAAAAATTTTAAAATAATCGGCGGTATGAGATAAATATCAGAAAGCTCTAATGTCGACTTATTTGACACTAGGCTTTAAATCCTTTTTACCTTAATCTATTGAACCATAACGTTGATAGTTAAAGCCGCAAATCTGGCAGGGTTGGTCAAATCAATAGGTAGAGGGCTTGCGGCAAAAGCGGCTTGTTCTGCCGCATCATTAACCGCACTATTAGCGCCGGTAGCTTTGGCGGATAATACGTTACCTTGATTATCTAATCTTAAAGCTACTTTAGCAGTAATACCTTGGGTTTCAAGCGGTGCTTTTAAGTTTCTCTGAATTTTAGCAGCTATGCTGTTCTTAAAATCGCCCGCAGAAGCCGAAGCGCTACTACGGGTACTGGCAGGCTTGCTATCAGCTACTCTGCTATCAGCCGTGGATTGACCGTCTGATAAGTCAAAGGTTTTGTTTGCGCTGCTAGGAAGTCCTGTTTCTATCTCTATATTACGATCCGTTTTGCTCGGGCGATTGATTCTAGGGTTTGTCGTATTTTTTTGTTTATCACGATACTCTTTGAGTCGTTCACGCTCTTTTGCATCATCTTCTTGCTGACGTTGTTCGACTTGCTCAAGTCTCTCGCTCGCTAATGCCTCTGCCTGAGCATTCCACTCTGCTAGATTGCGCTCATAAGCGGCCGATTGTTCAGCCAATCGTTGCTGCTGATTTTCGCTCATCAGTATAGGCTCATCGGCAGCGTCATCAGAGCGTATAAAGACAGGTACCCTTTGTGAGCTTGACGTCGCAGACTCTGAGGGGGCTGTAGGCGGGGTGCTAGCCGTACTAGCTGTACTTTCAGAGGTTTCAGCGGGTAAGGTGCTGTTCGCTTGACTGGCCGCTTGGGCTGCTGCGCGGTTACTCAATATCTGAGCCTGCATCTCAGCTAACTGCTCAGGCGATACCATAGTGGTCTCAATCGCGCCGCTTGTCTCTAGACTTGGCTGCTGATAGGTGTAGATCAGCAGACCGATCACTATACCGTGCGCCAACAAGCTGAGCAGCGTAGGCAAGGTTAGCCCATCACTGTCAGGCGGAGTAGGTATATAGACGAGAGGTGCATTATTCATAAGTATGAGTAGTCATGTGAGCTTGAAGGTAGATATCTAGAACAATTCAGCTAAGGCTAAAAAGTAGCCGTATAGACTATTATTATAAAGGATAGCAGTCGTATTTACTTATTGCGGCTTCTTACTGCGGCATAGGTAAAGGCGGGCCGGTGAGTAGTCCGACTTTTTCGATACCCGCTTGCTGCAAGCTTGCCATGAGTGCCACGATAGCGCCGTATTGATTGTTTTGATCGGCGTTAATCATAATCTGTATGGGCTGGCCTGTTTCATTATTACTTTGAGTTTGTAGATTGAATAAAGTGTTAATCAGCTCAGGCTCACTGACAGGCACATCTACATTATCCTCATAACTGATAAAAATCTCGCCATTATCAGTTAAAGAGACGATAATTGGCAGCTGGTTTTGGCTCATGTTTGCTGCTTGCTCTTTGGGTAAGTCTACTTCTACGCCTGTGGTCAGCATCGGCGCTGTCACCATAAAAATCACTAACAGTACGAGCATCACATCGATATAAGGCACGACGTTCATCTCGCTGTTGAGCGTGGCATTTTCGCGCTTATAAGGACTTGGCTTCATAGCGGATTGCTCTGATTAATGTGCGCAGTACGAGGAGTGGCGATTTTGCTTTCGGTACTGGTTTCGCGCTGTAGCATACCGGTCATCTCATCACAAAATAAGGCACGCGACTCGTAGAGCCGTGCTGACTTAGCCGTGAAGTGATTGAAAGCTAACACTGCTGGAATCGCGGCAAATAGCCCCATAGCAGTGGCAATCAATGCCTCAGCGATACCAGGTGCGACAGAGGCGAGGGTAGCTTGCTCGGTTTGTGATAAACCTAAAAAAGCATTCATAATACCCCAAACGGTACCAAATAAACCGACATAAGGCGCGACCGAGCCGATACTTGCCAGCGTAGTCAGACCTGACTCTAAGAGCTGCTGCTGACGGCCAAGACCAACTCGCAGCTTACGCTCAACGCCGTCGATAATATCGTCTTTAGGTTGGCGCTTTTTGTGCATTCTTAGATATTCAGAGAACCCCACATAAAAAATCTGCTCAAGGCCTTGTCGATCAGGCGAGCCTTGAACGCCTTGGTAGAGCTTTGCTAGATCTTCGCCTGACCAAAACCAAGTCTCAAACTGCTCATCGAAGCGTTTGGCACTGCCTAAACGTGCGCTGAGCCGAAAGATAACCACCCAACTGAGCAGTGAAGCCAATAATAATAAAGCCATCACGATCTGTACCAGCAGGCTCGCTTGGGTGATTAGGTCGATAATATTTAAAGATTCAGGCATCTAATGGACTCACATAATGGACGATAGCTAACAATATAAAACAATAGTATTGACGATATAAAGCAAGTTCAGGCAATAAAGCCAAAAACAATCAGCATGCAAAGGCTTCTAAGTCATATTCACTCGTTAGTGTACGTTTAAATGATAAAAAGGTCATTATTAATGTGTTTAATAATTGCTAATGATTGATTTTTCCAAATAACGAGTGACAAGAAGTCGTAAATATAATAGAGTTTCGCTTGCAGGTTGAATTGTAGTTTTAACTTACTAAATTGTCACAGAGTATGTTTTTTTATATACTAGGCCGTGAGGCAAGTTATCACTAATTTTTAAACGTGCTTATTCTACAAAGTACCACTGCCGATAGCGACAACCTTGTCATAGCTAAAGCACTGCAAAACGCAAAACCGGAGGTATCACCAAAGGTTTTGTTACTGAGAATGAGATCATAATGACGTCAACTTTATCTTAAAGACGGAGGCGAGTCTTCTAAAGACGTTACGTTATCAACTCATTCGGCTAGAATGACTAAACTAGATAAGCTTCTTCTCGTATCGCTTAAAAACCATTCTACACCCCATCATGCATTAGCAGCATGATGATAAAACATGTTTAAAAATACCTTCTCTGGGCTATCTCTACCAAAATAGTTTTTGGTAGAGATAACGCCTTGATTGACCTATTAAACACTAAGGTTTTAGTTTGGATGCGATACTTAATTAATGTAACTGGGAAGCGACACTATGAACGCAATTAAAAGATATTATGGAATCACAGGTGACAACACCACCATAAAAACAGAACTACTCGCCGGTTTAACTACCTTTTTGACCATGGCTTATATTATCTTTGTCAACCCGAACGTCTTAGCAGATGCGGGTATGGATAAAGGCGCGGTCTTTGTCGCGACGTGCTTAGCTGCGGCGATTGGTTGTTTTATTATGGGTATTTATGCCAAGCTGCCAGTCGCGCTAGCTCCGGGCATGGGTCTTAACGCCTTTTTTACTTACGGCGTAGTGCTTGGTATGGGCTATACTTGGCAGATCGCACTTGGCGCGGTATTCTTATCCGGGTGTATCTTTGTACTTTTGAGTCTGTTTAAGATACGCGAAATCATTATCAACTCCATACCCAACTCACTAAAGCAAGGAGTGGTCGCTGGTATTGGCGCGTTTTTAGCTTTCATTGCACTTCAAAGTGCTGGCGTCATCGTCAATAACGACGCCACTTTGGTTGGCCTAGGGGATATGACGACCTTCTCTCCTGCTATGGCAGCTTTTGGTTTTATTGTTATTATCGCTTTGGCTTATAAAAAAGTACCAGGCGCGGTAACTATTGGTATTTTACTCGTCGCGCTTATTAGCCTATTAACTGGCAATACTCAATTCACCGGTATTGTCTCAGCGCCGCCTTCTATGGCACCGACTTTTATGCAAATTGATATTGCAGGCGCTCTAAACGTTGGCATGATCAGTGTTATCTTTGCTTTTTTATTCGTTGATTTATTTGATACTGCAGGGACTTTGATTGCGACTACCAGTCAAGCCGGCTTAGTCGATAAAAATGGTAAGATTCCTAATATGGGCAAGGCACTGTTAGCGGATTCTACAGCGACTGTTGCTGGTGCGGCGCTAGGTACTTCATCGACAACCAGCTACGTTGAGAGTGTCTCTGGTATTGCAGCGGGTGGTCGTACGGGCTTAGTCGCGGTGACGGTTGGGGTGCTATTCCTACTCAGCACCTTCTTTGCACCACTTGCTGGTATGATTCCCGCTTATGCTACTGCCGGCGCTATCTTTTATGTCGCAGTACTGATGCTAGCTACGCTAAAAGACGTAGAATGGGTAGATTTAACTGAGGCTGGACCCGTCGTTGTCGTACTACTATTTACGCCTTTAACGTATTCTATCGCCGATGGTATCGCGCTTGGATTTATCACTTACACGGCTGCTAAGGCGTTAACCGGTAAGTTTGCTGATATTAGTATAGCGGTCTGGATCTTAACGATAGTACTGCTTGCTAAGATTATCTTTGTTTAGAGTCTAGAGAGTCGTTATAATTTTATAAACTTATAACTCTATCAAAGCTTTATCGTTATCTAGCCCTTTTTATCAGAACTTGATAAGAAGGGTTTTTTTTATGCAGCTTTGAGGGCTCTTTTTTGAGAGGTTTACCGGATGAAACGCACTGATTTATAGGGTACAGTTGTCGTTTATTAGCCATAAACTGTCTGATTATGAAAGTGGGTATAGGCACAGAGTAGTCAAAGAGTAAATAGAAAAGGGTACCTTAAGCGTCAATAGCAAGATGAATATGGTATCTAGCTGTTTTTAAAGGTAATAATGATTGAAAATAAATGTTGGTTGGGCATAGTTTGAAAATTTTTTTCGTGATAATATGGCGACGTTAAGCGCATCACCTCAAGCAACGCCGTAGAGGTTTTTCTTACAGTGAATTGGCGACACCCTGATCATGTTTTTGCTGCTATTAGACCCATCCGCTCAGACTATGATCGCACTCCTTCACTACCGACAAGAAGAAGGCACTAATGCCGCTTAACGTTAATTTGCCTTTGTATTGTTAACGTAGTCCGTTTAACACGCAACGATCTACTTAACCGTATCCAGCTTTTGCTGGATTTGCTCGTTTTGTGATAGCGCTGTCTGATCTTTTATAATTTGGTTTTTTTGTCTTTATCTATAGCTATTTTACAGATTGCTTTTGGAGAGTTATTTATCTTCTCTATATAAGCGGATAGTTATATTTTATATCGTTTTAAATAACTAAAAATACCAGTATAAAGATATGAGATTATAAAAATCCTGACGCTCTATTTATCATAGTTTTTAGACGATAATTATGGAGTTGGTATGCACCCAATAGATCAGTTTACCCCACAAGAGCCTATACTATTTCAGCCAACAGAGCTGCTTTCACCTGATTATATTAAGCAATCAAGCGATGAGCTGTATGCGCGTATCTCGCCATTATACAGTGTCGATGAAGAGCGCTGGCTATCAGAGCTACTACCTTTGGCAAAGCCGACCGAGGCTGAGCGCGATGCAGCAAGTGAGCAGACGCGCAAGCTCGTTGAGTATGTGCGCCGTGATAGTAAGTCAGTCAAGATGGTGGACTCGCTTTTATTAGAGTACAGCTTAGATACGCAAGAAGGTATCTTGCTGATGAGCTTGGCTGAAGCCTTAATTCGTGTACCAGATAACTATACGGCTGACGCGCTGATTCGCGACAAGATGAGCGTGGCCGATTGGAAAAAACATCTCAAAGATAATAATGGCATGATGGTCAACGCCTCGACTTGGGGGCTGATGATGACCGGGCGGGTGGTTAGTATAGATAGCAGTACGACCGCGTCAGGGTTTTTGGATCGCATGACCAAAAAGATGGGCGAACCTATGATTCGCGCGGCCATGCAAAAAGCGATGCGCATTATGGGTCATCAGTTCGTGCTTGGGGAGACGATTGAGGAGGCGAATCGTAATAGTCAGCCTTATCGCAATAAAGGCTATACCTATTCATTCGATATGCTCGGTGAAGCGGCCATTACTAATAAAGACGCTGAAAAGTACTTCAATGATTATCTGCATGCGATTAAATCTACGGCCAATATCAAAGTAAAGGAGGGCATGCCTAAGCCTTCGGTTTCTATCAAGCTATCCGCACTACACCCGCGTTATGAGGCAACCCAAGAAGCACAAGTGTTTGGGCGCTTGCGTCAGCGCTGCCTGCTACTCATTGAGGCGGCACGCGAAGTCAATGTTGATTTGAGTATTGATGCCGAAGAAGCCGATCGCTTAGAGATCTCTTTAAAGCTCTTTGAATCGCTATACCGCGATCCTATCACTGCTGGCTGGGACGGTCTGGGTCTTGTGGTACAGGGCTACTCAAAACGTGCCATTGCAATATTTGCTTGGCTTGCGCGCTTAGCGGCTGAGGTTGGCGACCGTATTCCGCTACGTCTGGTTAAAGGCGCTTATTGGGATACTGAGATCAAGCTTGCGCAACAAAAAGGCCTATCAGGCTATCCGGTATGGACACGTAAAGAAGGCACAGATACTGCATATTTAGCCTGCGCACGTTTTTTACTCTCAGATCATCTGCGTGGTTTGATTTGGCCGCAGTTTGCCACTCATAATGCGCATACTCTGGCGTCTGTCATGACTATGAGTAGCCACAGAGACTTTGAGTTCCAGCGTCTACATGGTATGGGCGACGCACTCTATGATCATATTTTACAAACCTATCAGATACCAGTACGTATTTATGCCCCAGTCGGTGCGCATCAAGACTTGCTACCGTACTTAGTGAGACGTTTACTAGAAAATGGTGCCAATAGCTCATTTGTACATCAGCTATTAGATAAGTCTTATCCGATCGATAAGCTTACTGTGCACCCGTATGATAAGCTCGTAGCGAATGAGCACTTACACAACCCAGAGATTCCCTTACCGCTAGAGATATATGGCGAGCGTGAGGCAAGCTATGGCCCTAATATATTTGTCGACTCCCAGTGGCAGCCTTTTGAAGCGGCGATTGCTGAACAGCGCAAAAAGACTTGGACAGCGACCTCAATCATTGATGGTCAAGCAATTAGCGAATATACAAAAGAGGGCGCTACTCATCAGCTCGAGCGTCAAAATGTCCTTGCGCCTTGGAATCATAATGTAAAAGCTGGCGAGGTTCAGTATGCCAATGCTGAGATTGCCAATCAAGCCATTGAGGCAGCCGTTGCCGGTCAAGCCGCTTGGCAAGCGGTTCCTGCCGCAAGACGCGCTGAGATACTACGAAAAACGGCAGACTTGTATGAAGAAAACTACGCGGAGCTGATGGCGCTTTGTCAGCTCGAAGCGGGTAAAACTATGCAAGATAGTATCGATGAGATCAAAGAGGCGGTGGATTTTTGTCGCTTCTATGCTGATGAAGCCGAGCGTTTAGCAGCTGAGGTCAATGAGATAACTGACTTATCAGGCAAATCGCTTCGTCAAGTCTATAAAGCTCGCGGTACTTTTGTTTGCATTAGCCCATGGAACTTCCCTTTAGCGATTTATACCGGTCAGATAGTTGCCGCGCTCGCTGCGGGTAATACGGTGGTGGCAAAACCAGCTGAACAGACCAGCTTGATCGCGCATTTCGGCGCTCAGCTCATGTATCAAGCAGGTGTGCCGTTCGAGGCATTACAGTTCGTCGTTGGCGCAGGAGAGGTTGGCGGCGCTTTGACGGCATCAGATCAGATTGCAGGCGTTATCTTTACTGGCTCAACGCAAACTGCTCAGCGCATTAACCAAAGCCTAAACAATCACGCGCAGACCAGTGGTGAGCTGCCGATATTGATTGCCGAAACTGGCGGGCAAAATGCAATGATTGTCGATTCAACCGCATTGCCTGAGCAAGTGGTGACTGATGCAGTATTATCTGCGTTTGGCTCAGCCGGTCAGCGCTGCTCAGCTTGTCGTATCTTATGCGTGCAAGAAGATGTCGCCGATGGCATTATCGAGCTGCTACAGGGGCATATGGCAGAGTTGGTCGTGGGCAATCCGACTTATGTCTCAACCGATGTCGGCCCTGTCATCGATAGTGATGCCAAAAAAGGACTAGAAGCCCATATCGAACGTATGCAGTCTGAGGCGACCGCGACTATTTTGGGGCAGACCCCTATGAGCGCAAGCTCAGTCGTTAGTGAAGATGAGGCAACCTTTGTACTGCCTACCGCGATTGAAGTAAACAGTATCGATGTTATCGGTGGTGAGCACTTTGGCCCGATCTTGCATGTACTACGCTATAAAGCGCGTGACCTTGATAAGCTAATAGATGCAATCAATGGTACAGGCTTTGGTCTGACTTTGGGTATCCATAGCCGTATAGAAAACATCGCCGAGCATATTGAGCGCCGAGTAGTCGTTGGCAACACTTACGTCAACCGTAACCAAATCGGTGCAGTAGTCAACGTTCAGCCTTTTGGTGGTACAGGTCTCTCTGGTACAGGACCTAAAGCTGGCGGACCACATTATGTTGCACGTTTAATGAAGCTTAGCGCTGAGCAAGGCGCTGCAGGCAATACTACTCATAGCACAAACACTCAATCAACCACACAGACACAGCTCGCATAAGGAGTAGCAAGATGGCAAATGAATTCAAAAAAAATCATGCTGAGGTTTGTGAAGCTTGGCGATTATTAGGCGCAGTTGAGCGCTCGGTGTACTTAGAAGCTGCGATACCTAAGCTTGCGCTGTTAACAGGTGATGCCAATAAAGCGCGCAAGCTATTTCATCATTTACTTAGCAGCGCGCCGAAGCTTGATGAAGTGCAGCGGATGATCGGCGCTACGGGCGAGTCTAACGATCTATACGTCACCGCTCGCGGCAAAACTATGGTTATCGGCGGCGAATCTGCAAGAGCGATGGCGGTATTAGGTCAGCTCATTGCAGCACTACTGACCGGTAATGAGGTAATTCTGCACTGCCCAAGCCAAGTCGATATGTGCGAAGAGGCAGCTAAGATACTCTACAATGTCGGCATCAGCGATGATGTGCTGAGTGTTGCTAATGACTCACAAACGATCACCTTGTTGTATATTGATCGCCTTGCACAAGTAGCAGTCGCAGGTAGCCAAGCAGAGGTGCAAAGTATCAGTCAGGAGCTTGCCAACACAGATGGTATTTTGACACAAGTGATAGCAGTGACTGATATGGAGGGCTTCTCTGAGATGTTAAGTCTCGATTATCTGCACCGCTTCGTCACTGAGCGTGTCATCACTATTAATACGACCGCTATCGGTGGTAATGCTAGCTTACTTG
>Ga0114901_1001517_pt1 | contig 13317 bp, 11 predicted proteins | sample MalvireepMed_s16_FD_89686 | JGI IMG/M metagenome (GOLD analysis project Ga0114901, IMG submission 89686) | Marine viral communities from the Global Malaspina Expedition - Malaspina viral metaG DeepMed_s16 | ecosystem: Environmental > Aquatic > Marine > Oceanic | place: Mediterranean Sea... | reverse complement strand
GATTTGTAATAAAACTCGCTTATTACCCCCTCAGAATCAGCGACACCACTACGCATTGTGTGAACCGGTAAGTGCTTCAAACAAGCGATGCGTGTTCTTGGCTTATTCCATATCACATTGACGTAGCACATTCCGTAAAGTTTAACATCAAAAGCAACCTTCTGAAGTAGGTCGTCGGAACTCTTACGAAGTAAGTCTTGAAGACGCAACCATTGTTCGCGCTTTGAATCACTATCGTCCCTATCGGTAGCGTCTAAACCACCCCCATAAATCATATCAGCAACGCCGTTAATGATTGCACCATTGGTTGAACTAGCTAAGAATAGATCACGCAAGTAATCGCCATAAAGGTCGTCGTGTCCATAGCTTACGAACTTTTGCCCTTGCTTTTCTTCGAAGCTAGGAATCTCTTGGTCCGTGTAATTGATAACGCTGAAGTCGTGTTTGTTCATTATGGATAAACGTATTGTGAAACAGATGGGGTGTACTCTTTGAAGTCGGGGGTTACTTCTTCCATATTGCCGGAATAGTCGCGGACGTATGCCATACCTTCTTGAAGTAGTGTCGCGTTCGCGGGGTCAAGGTTTGAGTTACTTGTTTGCTCGTATATGTTATATGTGTAGAATCCCATTGGGTAAGTGTCAAGCTTTCCAGTTGCATCGTAGAATTTAATCTTGCCGACCGTAGGAGCGGCGGTTTCGTCTTTGTCTATTACGGTAAATCTTAATCCAATATATCTTGGTAGGTTAGTAGCATCAACTGCGCTTGCGATAAAATACAACGAATTCTTTGAACCCAAGGACGTTAATTCAATTAAGTAATACACACTAGCCTGTGCAATAGTTTGCAAATCGTTTGCCGTGACGTAAACAAATTGTGTTACGTCAGTATTGGTGGTGTTATTTGCGTTCCTTATTTGTAGCATCTATGGAATATATAACGACTTCTAATTTGTTTGAAATTAAAAAGGGGAACGGCGCATTGCCACCCCCCTTTTTTAATGAATCACATCAACTTTTACGCTGAAGTAATTGCTATATCTGCGGCATCTGTTAACCCATCGAATGGATAGTTCGTGCCTCCTACCGTTGGTGCGGCAAGTATGTATAACGGATCTTGTTCCTTAGCAGTGAAATTAAGCGTCAGTCCATTCATATCTGAACGGTTAGTTCCTGAAGCTATTGTATCACCACCAGTAAGGTAACACCCATCGCTTATTCCCATTAAGAAGACATTATCGTTTGAATCTTGAACAAAGATTTGTGCGCGATTCTTTGCGATAAGTCCTAGTTGGAATAAGTCTGCGGCAACCACTTTATGTAATACTACGTTCAAAGTCTGATTGTACATCACCGATCCCGTCGCTTTATCAGCTTCAATAGCTGTTGTAAAGTTAGAAAGGTCAGTAACTAAATCGTACTTGTACACTTGCACCTTTGACCCGGTTGGCGTTCCATAGATATCCCAATCCGCAAAGTCTGCGTCGGTGATAGTATATGTTGTCGCTGTTACCGTTGCCGAAGCAAGTATGTTAGAAGCGTAATTACTACAAAAATAAATTGCCTTTAATCCACCGATTGCATCTCTACAATCGATGCCTCTAGCGGCTGATATTAAACAAGGCATATTATTTTATTTTAAGGGTTAAGCAAAGTTAAATCCAACAATCCCGTCAGCCGCTACTGCGGTCTGAACTCCACAAGCGAAACGCATAGCAACGCGAACGTTGTCTGATCCGTCATAAGCGTATGTTGGAATTAGTTGTGCTGAGATGTCCGGCGTGTAGCTGTTAGCACCTACAACAAGGTTGTCAGGGTAAGTGAATACCATAACGTCGGCAGTGTTAGTGATTCCGTGAGTAGGGTAAACAGGATAGCCAAGGTAGTTAGCACCTTCCATAGATTGGTTGTAACCCGGTCCAGTGTTCTGAGTAGCCATAGCCTGTAAGAAGAAAGCGTATGCCTCATAAGAAACGTAGAAACCACATCCCGGCTTTTGAAGAATGCCCGGTATGTTAGCCGCCGCCGCAAATACGATGTCCATTTGAGCAAGAATATTAGCCGCTGTGAACGTCGCCGCAACTGTAGCTTCCGTGAAGTCTTTACAAGCTGAAGCGTCGATGCCTGCATCGTCAACAACTCCATCGTTAGAAAGGAATCCTACGCCGAAAGTTCCGGCCGCATCACCTACCCAAAGCTTTTCTTCTAGGTTAGTTCCTGTTCTTTCTGCAACTGCTCCAAGAAGGAAGTCAGTCCAAGCAACCGGAAGGTCGCCGTTTCTTTCCATTCTTCCGTTAGCCGCAATCCAAGTTGGGTACATAGTCTTTCTACATACTTCTTCCATAACAGCTAAGTCTGCGGGGTTAAGAACTTGCTCAGTTAAAGCTGTGTTACTTCCGTCATTCCAAGAACAATTTGCCGCTTGGATAGTGTCCGAAACTGCAAGTCCTGAAATAACAGTCTTGCCAACGATGCCTTCAATAAAGCGGCAACGACCTTTAGCAATCGTTTCTGCTCCTAGTAAAGCCGCGCTCACATAAGGCAATGCAAGTTCACCGGCGTAAGTATTGACAGTAGCGTCAATGTCGAAGTTGTACTTCTTATTAGTTAGATAATTCATTATATTATCGGTGTGAATTGATTATATGTAGCGCACGATCTACACTGTTTAATTTAGATAAATCCACCGACTTGTGCTGAGCCGATAGTTTGTTTGGTGAGTGCGTCACCCCCTTTGATGCGGGTGCGTCCTCTAATGCGTCAAGTCTTTTGCTGATGTTTGCAAATGCTTCTTCAAGAATTAAAGACATATCTTCTTTTTCTTCTTCTTCTTCGTTTGCTTCAACAACAACTTCTTCTTCGTTGTAGATAGCTGAAACTAAAGTTGCGATTGCGTCAATAGTGTCTTGACCTAAATCCGGGAATCCTTGGTCTAAAGCATCGCGAACTTTGTCGTAGTTCATATCTTCTCGAACGTCTTCTTTTTCGTCGTCGATACCATCGCGATAACCTTCTTCTTCGGCTTCGGGAATTGTTTCAAGTTCAACTTCAACTTCGATTTCGTCATCACCTAAAGAGGTTAAACGAGAATCTTCGTTTACAACAATTTTCGTTCCGTCCTCGAGTGTATATGTTCCAGCGTCAAGAACGCTCGCTTCTCCACTATCGTCGAGAATACGAACTTCAACGCCAACATCCATAGATTCGGCTTCGGTAACGACAACACGCCCGTCTTCAAGACGAGCCTCGGCATACAACTTCGTTTGGGGAAGTCCTAATGCCTTTCTGATTTTTTCAACTGTGTTCATTACTAGTAATTAAAATATTTTACTTTGATATATATAAACCTTTTTAAGGTGTTTATTTTCAACCATATTTTGACCTTATCATTCCACAAACCTTTTCAGCTACTTCCTTAGATCCGTAGCGGTTTGTTTGGTCTCGAATACATTCGTCCCAAGGGTACGATTCAAAGCTTTCCTTTGCGCTAAATAGTGTTTCACCATTAACCGAAACGGCATTGAATCCCGTCCTATTAAAAAAGATTTCACCCCAAAGTTGTGCGTCTTGAGCCTTCTTAAATAAGGGCTGTCCGTTTAGTTCACCCGATGGAGAAACTTCTTCTAAGATTATCGCTTTAAGTTCTTCGATAATTTGTTCGTCTTCAGGACAATTCTTGCATAGCTTTCCACGCTTCATTTCAACTAACCTATCAGTAAAATATCCTTCAATACTATATCCACGAACTTCGCGTTTCTTTACCTTTTCCCAAATGTCTTTGTTGTTAACCTTCGATGCAATCATCCAAGTTCCAACAGGCAAGTCAAATCCATACAACGCACTTTTGTCTTTCTTAGAATCTTCGACAAGCCAACTTTCTACAACTGTAACGCCGTCAATCTTGGAAGCGTGTTCAAGTGTGCTTTCGTTTGTTCTTGCTTCAACCATAAATAATTCCATCGCTTGACGGACTGTATCTTTCGAAAAGTACACATCGTATTCTTCGTCGTTTTCGTCAAGGCGCATAATCAACTTGTCAGGTATTAAAGCCGGACCGATAAGCATTTGCTTTTCTTCGTCCATAGCAAACGACATCTTCTTGTCGGCTTCACTTGATAGGTACACAAAGTCAGTTTCAATAGCCGGGAATCGAACTAAGCTAACAGCTTCAATTCCGCTGATTGGTTCTTCTTCGTCAATTAGAAGTTCTACTTTCTTTCTCATATCATTAAAAATATAGTGTCTGAATTTGTTTATTTTAACCACCCCCAAGTGACGCTTGGTTTTGTAAGGTTGCGGCCAAAGCGTCTGCGTCTGCTATGTCTTGTTGAATGACGTAAGCTTGAACGGCTGAAGATCCTAAAGCTTGATTGAACGATTGTGCTAAGTCGGGAGTTAGTGCAAGTTGAGGACCCTCGCCGCCACCACCACCTACAGTTCCGCCACCACCACCGCCGCCGCTCATATTAGGCATTGACGTATCTAGTCCATCAGTTGCCGCACCCGCTTGGTTCATTACGCCTTTAATGGAAGCAAACGAACCTAAAACTATTGCTAGTGCTTGGGCAATAAATAAAGGTGTAGCTACAAAAGCACCCGGACCTGTGGCTGTTGCAGATGTGGTTGCACCGGCTATTGCTTGCGACATTGCGACACCTTGGTTGACTAAGATTTGTGCTATTGCTAACTTCTTTTGTCCTTCTTCGGTTTTTGCCATAGATTGTAAAGCCTGGAAACCGGCCTGTACAACACTCATATTAGCACTTCTAATAGCTAAGGCCTTTGCTTTTTCGCGGTCTTCTATTTTTTTATTAGCCGCATCAATAACGTCTTGTTCTTGCTGTTTATACTTATCTACTATTGCCGCTTCTTTAGCATAGTATCTTGTTTCCATTTCCTTCAAATGAGCCTCAGCGCGAGCAAGTTCGCCTTCTTGATACATTGCTTGATTTTCTTCAACTTGATCTATGTAGTCAAGTTGTGCTTCTTCAAGCTTCATATATTGTTGCTCTAACGCATCAAGTTCTGTTTCTTGTTGCGACATAGTGTACGTCCTTGCTTGGTCGGCCGCTTCATTTATTTTACTTATTGATTCTCTTCTTGCTTGAAGCGTAGCTTCGTAAGCATCTCGTTTTTCTTGTTCCGCTAAGGCTATCGCGTCGGCTTCTTCTTTAGCTTTACGTTTAGCTTCAGCACGAATAATGTTTAACTTGTTGTTTAACGTCGTCTGCATTTCTGCGGATTCCGTTCTTATGTTTATTAAGTTAGCTTCTAATGTTGCAAGGTTGTCAAGGTCGTCTTCACTACTATCTGATTGAGCGGCACGTTCTTTCGCAATATCAAATTCTTCTTGTGCCTGAGCTTGTCTAGCGGCCATTAGTTCACGCTCAATATCAATAGCCTTTTGAGCCGCTTCAAGTCTTTCTTCTAAGCCGCGGGTTGTGTCCTCGGCAATCATATTGTATTCCTTAATCTGCGCTCTACCTTCAGCAAATTGCACGGTCAAATCTCTTTGGCTTACTCTTAACGCTTGCGTCCTTCGCTCTAACTCCGCCGCTTTTTTTATTGCATCCATCATTGAACCCGGAAGTTTTTCTATTTCGGCATTGTAAGCCGACACCGCTTCAGTTACCCCGCCAGTAAATAGACCAACAATAAACGCCCCCGCCGCTTGGAAGTACCCTGTCACCCTTTCTACTATTGCACCCAATGCCGCCAAGCCGACCTTCAACATTTTCGCACCCTTGTTGGTCTTCAAGAAGAACCCAACTAATGCGCCAACAGCCACGACGATAGCACCAATCCCCGTACTAATTAAGGCAACCTTTGTAAGTTTTAGACCTTTGATAAAAACTTTCGTCCCTTGTGCGGCTTTTCTAAATCCACTAACAGCACCGCCGGTTAATTTATCAAGCGCACCAGTCGCCCCCGAAATACCTGTGCCTAGATTGTCAGTTGCTTTATCAATACCATCTATTTGTTGTGTGGCTTTATCAGCTCCTGTGACAACAACACCCACTTCAATTTTTTCAGCCATTCTTTCTCGCTTTTATTCCTTGACGTATTTTCTTAAAGAATCCACGAAAACCCGTGTCTTCATAATAACCATATAATTGAAGCGTATATGTATCTTTTATCACCTCGTGATGACGTGCAATTTGTAGTGTGTTCGGTATTGTTTTCCCGACGCTGTTTAAGTATTCAATCATTCTTGTTCTAGTGGTAGGTAATCTTCTGCTAATATGTAGCCCATATCTTCAAGAAGTAGAAGGTCGGTTGAACTTGCTTCTTCCGATGCTATGTCAATAAACGTAATGGAACAATCTAAATTCCAAGTGCAAACAGTAGAGGCGGGGCCGGTTACTCTTATTATTACGCCAAGGTTTTGATCCGTAAAACTTCCAGTCCCTTTAGTTGGCGATACCGTGACCGTTCTTGTTCCTGCGTCTGTGTCTTCTTGTGCAAAGTCTGTTTGTTCTGAACCCGTGACGGTAATTGTTCCGGCCACGTTTTTAGCCATAAAAGTCCACACCTTAAATGAAGTCGAACCTTGTGATCCTACACCGGATGTTGCTGAGTATTTGTCAGTCTGAACCGAAAGCGCACGGATTACCATTCGCGCCGTCATTCCCGATGGTAAAAACAAATATCCCGACGTGTCTGCTTTTCCTGTTGAACTTGCGTTGGCAATTGTGTTGCTGTATGTAGTGGCGTAAAGAACAACATTTTTTTGCGTGGTTGGGATTCCAGTTAATTCATTGTTGCCTTGAATAGAAACTTCACCTACAATTGGATTGAAGTTCTTTGATTGCTTGTTCTTATACCCGTAAACCCCACCGATGTTTGTTACTAAACTTTTACCATCCGAATAGGGTGTGTCAGGTAATATCCCGTCGTTTAATCCATTGCCCGTTCCCGTTGGTCCGGCTAACCACATACAAGCGTTTTGCGTAGTGTTCCAATTGTAGCCATTTTCGTTACAGCATATTTCCGTTCCGCTTGATGTAGTTCCGTCTGTTGGATCGGTAAATATTACATTTCCATTTTGTTGAAAGCCCGTAATAATCAAAGCGCAATCCTGTTCGGGTTGTGGAATACTTTGCCCTTTGAAAGCGTCCAACTTTTTCAATAAAGTTACCTTAGTAGGCACGTTTGCAAATGGCTGATAGTTGCTTATTTTAAGAACTCGATAAGCTGTATTCTTTATAATTATTTCGTCATTAAAACGGAAGTTGAATATATCAGTCGGCGACAGCATAATTTCACATTCTACAATTCGCGCTTCATTGCCGTAAATACTCATTAAAAATTGTTGATGGTATCTAGCAAAGTAACCCTCTCCGCTTGGGGTTGAACCGAACGTTGGATGCCCAAAAACCGATGTGGGTTGCCACTTCCACAAAGCCAAAGGTGAATCGGATTGAATTGGATCGCCGTTATTGTAGAACGGTAAACACAAAGAATACTTGGTAAATTCACTTCCAGAATTCCCAATCTTTATATAGTTCCCATTTGCAATATCTTTCAAACCATTGTAATAAAACAACTTCGGCTTTGCCGTTGATATTGGTCCGTTTGTGTCTATGCCATAGCCTCGATGAATTAAAACGTCGGACATTGGGCTTGGTGTCGTTCCGTTGCTTTCGGGAATTATCGACACTTGAAAGGGTGCAAATACTGGATTGTTTGAAAGTGTTCCAGAGGTAAAGTCATCACCCACTTCTTGACGATACTCGCCAATTACATAATTGTTTGATTCTTGAAATGCGGCGTTGTTTATACTATCGTCTTCAGCGTCCGTCAAGTAGATAAATTTATTGCGAATTGAATCCGTTGGTTTTATTGTAAACTCTTTAGAAGTGTCTAACCTATCGGTCCAATCTTTCCTAGCCCCGTCATTGATGTAGTCTTGCCAAGGCTGTATTTTTAAGGCTTTAGAATCTTCGGCATCAGCAACAACACAAAGATTAAATCTTTCGCATAAGTCTTTAACAAATGCGCTTTGCTGAAGGTCGGGCATATTGTTAGGCAGTTGTGCTATCCCGTTAGTCAATTGACTTGCGTAAATAGTCAAATATGTACCCGATGGTAGTATTTGAACGTATTGGTATGCATTTGACCCATTCATTCGAACTCTAAAGGTCGTCCGCATTTTTTGTCCTTCTTCAATAAACAAAGACCAATTAAAAGTGTTGGCTACATTCGTTCCGTTAAAACAAGTATATTGATAAGAAAAGTCACTCGTTACTCCCGGAACTAAAACACCATACTGCATTTGTGCGCCGGAATTTCCTATGATGTTTGCCGTATATCTAATGTTTATTGTTCCGTGATACCATCCTGTTGCAGGTGCTGTAAACCATAAATTCGTGGTGTCCCAGTTGTCCGAAGCATCAAACAGTGCAGGTGGATCGTTTGAAACTCCTGTTCCTGTGTCATCATTTAAGGGTAATTCTGTTGATACCCATTGACCCGGCGGTGAAGTTTGGTTTAATTGAAGCGGACCTGACGCACCATCGTTGGCGACGCATAAGCCTAACACCCCTCTTGTCGCGGTTGATTCTCTATCGGTTGCTAAAGTCATATAAAGCTTAGTCCAAGCGTCTGATGTTAAAAAGCTATTTGTAGTCAGTGTATAACCCGCTTGTGTAATAACCTTTTCAAATAGGTGTGCTACTTGAATACTAGGCTTAAACATAAAGGGTTCGATAAAATTGTTAGTGGCTAACCCTGCAACATTAAAGTCGTTATTTTCGTAATACAAAAAATTATATTCTCCACCCAAGCCGTAATCAGCAAGAGGAAAAATTACTATCCCATTTCCTACATTTCCAGTGGTAACGTCTAAACCTGGATTCCAAGAATTATATATATTTATGGGCGTAAGCGGAACGTCATAATCAATATCCATCGCATTTGATTTGATGAATAGGTCAATAAGCTTGCGGTCTTTGATTTCTTGGAAGATATTAGCTTCCTCACCAAACACAGCAACTTCGTATTCTTCGCTTTTAGTGTGTACGTTTTTAAGCTGAAGCGAACCTGTAATGATTGGAATACCATCAACACGAATTTCACAATATGTTTTTTTGTGTATGTTAAATACTGTTTGTGCTGATGCGGATGTCAGGTTGACATCATAATACAACCCGAAGAATCTTGAATTGTGATTTGTAAAAGGTAGTTTGAAAGTTTGCGAAAAAGGGCTATATCGACCCATTATGTCTTCGCCTTTGCTGACTTCGTAATTCAAAGACACACCGCCGGGTTGTGTTATGTCAAGCGTCCATTGATCCCCGACAACATCGGTAGCCAGTGTGGATTTTTGTTCGTATGCAATTAGTTCAATCATCAGTAACCTCTATATGTTCCACCTTTAGTTGTTGGTCTTTCTTTTGCGTTCTTAAACTTGATTTGATACAAGAACGGTCCACGCTCATTAACGTTCTTCTTAAAGACAAAGTTTGTGTCTGTTATTACTATAGGCGTTATTGTCCCGCCTAAGAAACTTATTAAGTACACGTTAGGTGATAGCATTAGAGTTTCGAGTAGGTCAACTTCATCTTCATTCCACAAATCGCTGTGAGCAGTATATTCTTGATGTGCGTTTACTTTGGCTATCCTTAACCCCCCTTGGTCGCCTCGATAGTTGAAGTCTTGTGAAGCGTCAGCGGTGTCCCAATTACCGGGTACTTGTTCGAACGTCTTACGCTTTATTTGGTTTGTTTGCTTTTGACTTACTAGATTAAAGCTTTGATAATCCCAAGCCCCAAGTGAATTTTGCCACGCTAACGTGATAGGATTATACTGGTCAACGCCATACCGACAATCTGCATCTTTCACGGTAAATTGATAACAGCAAGAAGCCATATCTCCTGTTGTTCCGTTAGCGGGTACTGTGGTTGAATCTTGCATCAAAAAAACTTCGTAATAAGCAATAAGGTTTGGGTCAGCACTAAAGGCCGATGCGATGGACGCGACCGTTGTCTGTTGCGCCAAGTTTGCAGGACCAACCCCGATATATTGTTGTCGCTCATTATCGTTACTAACTGATCCTGGTGCTGTCCCACCGGACGAAGCGGCTGTGATAAAACCTGAAGCTGTAAGGACGTTGCTTGAATTGTATGTTCCTATCCACGCTGATACAGCCGTTGAGCCTGTCGGAGCAGTACCGTCCATTAAAACGCCAAAGGTTCTACAGTCCTTTAATGTAACGTCTTGATGTACAACAGGGACATTGCTTGCGGTTGTGCTTACAAAGCTACTATCGGCTTGGCGGTCGCTTAACACTAGTGAACTTTGGGTTTTAGGAATATATGCATCAAGCCAATTTTCTTCGTGTAAGAATTGCGGAATACCAGTGTCCCAAGTGGCGGGTGTTCCTTTAATGTTTCTTCTTAACCCCGCCGTCATTATGTAATCAATATATTCCCCGTCTATTTTATTAACAGCATCAACAACCGGATTGCCTGTAGCAGTTGCGGAATATTCTTGCTTAAAACGCATTTCAATCTTCCGGTAGTTCTCGCCATTGCTTAGTGACCAAGAATCGGCAACGACGTTAAGACCTAGAAGGTGAAGTGACTTATTGTATATCTGATTTGTTGAAGCGTTTTGGTCGGCTTTAGTTATCGCCATAAAGTCTTGCACTATTTGTTCGACCCTAAATACACCACACCCTTCAGTGTTAGGAAATACCTTTACCGTTGCGACTTTAGTTCCTGCAACATACCATTCAGCGATATAGCGAAATTTGTAATACGAACCACCGGAATATTCGGTTGAAGATATCACATACATTTGTTGTTCAAATACGCCGTGTACATCTGCGGTGCTTGGGCGTTGTCTTACGGTCATACTCATTTCACGTCGAGATTAGGGTTTTTTTGTAATGATTGTTTGATTGCTTCAGCCATATCTTCACCAACTGCAACGGCTAAAATGTTAAGGGCTTTAATTCTAAAACGCTTCCACGTTCCGCTTATAAATAACGACGGCTTCAAGCCCCTAGTCCATACCGCCCTAGTTATCGCAAACACTATCGACTTGCGTGGGACGAACCGACCTTGTGCGTCGCGTGTGCCTTGAATGTTCTTTTGTGTCGTCCATCGGTCAATCGCCCCTCTTAGTCCTGGCTTGCCCCTTCCACTACCAAACTTAAACGGCGAATCTGATTGTTTAGGAAAGATATTCTTTGAAGCACCTTGAACACCCTTATCAACGTATTCCCAATAGTCAACGTCGGGTGTTATGTTTACATACATCGCGTGTTGATTAGCCCCTACAAAAACCTTCATTGAATTGTAAAGCGCACCCGTGTTAATACGGCCTTGCATCTTCAGCGATGTTCTTGCGTTCTTACGCCAACGCTTACCGATGAACTCTAATGCCTTTTTAGTGTGCGTTGCCGGATAGCTTACACCACCTACTGTGAATTGTAGTTTAGCCATTAACTAAAGGGTGCAATACAAAGGTCGTTTTTATTCGACACCTCTATGGTTAGTGATCCACTCCATCCCGTCAATTCGTTATCGAACCTTGCCGTGAATGGTGTGCAAGTAATTGGTAGTTCCACTTTGTAATCGTCATCGACTGTGGTGTTCGTTGTTGCAAGCGACTGAATGAATTGATTCAATACATCGTGAAGTATTTGAAGCGTGTCCGAATAGACTTGATTCCTGTCGGTTAAATCCGGTTGAATCATATCGGCAACCATCAATTCAAGGTCATAACTCATAACACCGTTGTCGATGTTTGCACCAAGGATTTCACAATATAAAAACGGGTAGTCGGTTTGACCTAGCTTTTCAATATCAACTTGGTCTAAAGGACCGGCCGCAAAGTGCTGAAGCATCAAATGATTGTTCGTTATCGTTTGAAGTAGGTTCGTTATTTGGATATAAGATTTCATCGGTATTGTTCTGCGTCAGGTGACTTGTCTTGTCGGTTTAGGTCTTGTTCATAAGCTAAATATGTAAAGGCCGATTCTATTTCAATTAAGGTTGCATCTTCTATTTTTAAGGGATCGCCGCCTGCTAAATTGTATATAATAGAATACCACCCCCATTTTTGAGCAATTATGTTTGTTCCTGTTCCGCCTTTGAATAGCTGACTAAAGCGTTCGTTAAGGTTTCGGCGGTAGACAAAAAAAAATTGGTTGCTCCTAATACAACGTCCATCTTCAAGTCGTCCCAATAGTTAGGAAAAACAACAGCATCGTAGTCTTCTATTGTGTAGAAATCACCGCCTTCGGTTACGATTGGTCGATACAATATTCCAATGATTTCATTCAAGTTCTCAAAGTACCCACCATTGCAATAAGATTCTAAGTCAGCAAATTCGCCAACAGTTAGCTTTGACAGGTTAGGGTGAAAGCCATAACGCTTGCCTTTGTAGTCAATCTTCTTTTGAAGTTCTTGATTGTTTTGGTCGGGGTCTGTTACCTTGTTAATTACTTCGCCTATTTTATCTAATTCATTAAGCGTTAGTTTGTCAACAATTACGCTGTCTATATTACAAAGAATAGAAATCGATTGTGACATCCATTCCGTTGTGTCTTGTTCAAGGTCGATATTTGAGAGGTCACGATATTGCTTGACTGAAACATCCGCCATTGAATCGGGTACGATTATTTCCATTATGATATAAAGTATTTACCTGAATAAGGTGTTCCAATGCGATTGATACAAACGTACCTCACCGCATCGACTATGTGGTTATTATTATCGATAGGTTTCGAAAGCTGAACGCCGTCTTTATTTGTTTCCCATCGGTAGTTTCTAAATTCCTTTTGTGCGTTTAATGAATCTTTTAGTATATATAACTTATGGCGTTTCATTATGTCGATGCCTAAGCGAATACTATCAGGACCTTTCTTTGACGGCTTGACGTTATGCCCTAAGCGATGTAGTTCTTCAATCGACTTTGGTTCAGCACTATCGCAAATGATTGGTGTCCTGTCTAGTTCAAGCTTGTCAAGTTCCATACTGATATCCCTATTTGTTAGACCGGTTGAATAAAGGTGTTCCTTAATATACAAAGAATAGTCTTCACGCCAAACTGAAACGATTGCGGTTGGATCATTAGTGAACCCCCAGTCACACCCATACGCGACAAGCTTTGCCCGTTCTGGTATGTCATCAGCGACTTGCCATTGTGGGAATACGGCCGATACATTAACACCACGTTCACCAAGTCCATAGATACGCCAATAGTTTTCGTCCGTTTCCTTAAAACGTTCTATTTCGTCAATAACACTTTGTTCAAGGAACGGGTTGTCAAGGTAGGTGGTTTGAAAGAAGTCCACGTCTTCGCGTGG
>Ga0114901_1001503_pt1 | contig 13392 bp, 8 predicted proteins | sample MalvireepMed_s16_FD_89686 | JGI IMG/M metagenome (GOLD analysis project Ga0114901, IMG submission 89686) | Marine viral communities from the Global Malaspina Expedition - Malaspina viral metaG DeepMed_s16 | ecosystem: Environmental > Aquatic > Marine > Oceanic | place: Mediterranean Sea... | reverse complement strand
CGGTGGGACAGACCCAGGCCAATCTGATCTTCCGCCGCCGCGGCTTGGCTGCCGCGCTCCCTGACGCCGCGCCAGCATAAACACGGCTTTTTTCTACTTCTATACTGGTCATTTCCCGCGGCAGCCGCAATGATGGCGGCATGGCAGGCGCAATCGATCCCGACAGCTTCAGTGACTCCCTGGTCATATTGGGGGCGGCAGGGCTGGTCATTCCCGGCTTCGCCCGATTTCGGATCAGCCCGGTCATCGGATTCATCCTGGTGGGGCTGGCGGTCGGGCCGGCGGGCCTTGGCGCCCTGGTCGATCGATACCCCTGGCTCTATCATGTCACCATATCCAACGGAGAGGCGATCGAGCCTTTCGCGGAACTGGGCATCATCCTGTTGCTCTTCTCGATCGGCCTCGAACTCAGCTTCAAGCGCCTCTGGTCGATGCGCACGCAGGTTTTCGGCGTCGGCGCGGCCGAACTGATCGGCAGCGGCCTTTTGATCGCGGCGGGCCTCTACCTGCTGGGTCAGCCCACCGCCGGCGCGATCGGGCTGGGCCTCGCGCTCGCCTTGTCGTCCACCGCCGTGGTGCTGCCGATGGTCGGCACGCAAAGCGCGGTCGGCCGCGCTGCCTTCTCCATGCTGTTGTTCGAGGATCTGGCGCTCGTCCCGATCATCTTCATGCTGGGCGCGCTTGCTCCGTCGCTGGCAAGCGGTCCGGAAGGCGCCTGGGGCGAACTTGCGAGCACCCTGCTCAAGGGCGGCATCACCATCGGCGTCATGCTGATCATGGGGCGGATCACCCTGCCCCACATTTTCAGCCAGGCCGCGCGCACGAAGAGCCCCGAAGTGTTTCTGGCCGCCAGCCTGCTGGTCGTCATCATCTCCAGCATGGCGACGTCGATCGCCGGCCTGTCGCCGATCGTGGGCGCTCTGGTCGCGGGCTTGCTGATCGCCGAGACCGACTATCATGGCGAAGTCGAAGTCATCACCGCGCCGTTCAAGGGACTGGCGCTCGGCGTCTTCCTCATCACCGTCGGCATGAGCCTGGACCTGCGCGTCATCCTCGCCAACTGGCCCAGCCTGATGCTGGCCGTATTCGGCGTCGTGCTGTGCAAGACGCTCGTGACCGCCGGGCTGCTCTACTTCTCCGGCGCGCGCAAGGGCGTGGCGATGGAGGTCGGCGTGCTGATGTCGAGCCCGTCCGAAACCACCCTGATCGTGCTGTCCGCGGCAGCAGCCGCGCAGCTGATCCTGCCCTCCACCGCCGCCTTCTGGCAGATCGTGACCGCCATCGGCCTCACCATCACGCCGCTGCTTGCGCGGATCGGCCACGACATCGCGCGCCGGCTGGAGATGGCGCTGGGCGAAGAGCGCGTCGAGACCGAGCAGGAACAGACCGAAGCGGCGGCGGTCGTCATCGGCTTTGGCCGGGTCGGGCGGATGGTTTGCGACCTGCTGCGCACGCACAGCCAGCGCTTCATCGTGGTGGAGTCGGATCCCGATGTGGTCGCCGAAGCCAGGCGCGCGGGCTATCCCATCCTGTTCGGAGACGTGGCGCGCACCGAAATGCTCGACCGGCTGCGCCTGGGCCATGCCCGCGCGCTGATCCTGACGATGGACGATCCCGTGCTTTCGGTGCGCGTCACGCAGCGCGTGCGCGGCTGGGTGCCTGACCTGCCCATCATCGCCCGTGCGCGCGACACCGATCATGCGGCGCAACTCTACAAGGCCGGTGCGAGCGACGCCGTGCCGGAAACGCTGGAAAGCTCGCTGCAGCTGGCGGAGACCGCGCTGGTGGATTTGGGGGTTGCAATGGGGCCAGTGATCGCGTCGATCCACCAAACCCGCGAAGACTTGCGCGAAGGCATCAAGGACGCCGCGCAGATGCAGACCGCGCCCAAGCTGCGCCGGCTCCGCGCCGACGAAGTGGGCTGAGCCCTGCCGCTCATGAACCGGCCGGGGCTGGGCTGAAGATCGACCAGCCGGCGCGGCGCGCCAGTTCCTCCAGAGCCAATGTGCCAAGATGGCTGTTGCCGCTGGCGTTGAGACCGGGCGACCACACGGCGATGGAGGCGCGGCCCGGCACGATCGCCAGAATGCCGCCACCTACGCCCGACTTGCCCGGCATGCCAACGCGAAAGGCAAAGTCGCCGGAAGCGTCATAATGACCGCAGGTCAGCATCAACGCGTTGATGCGGCGCGCCCGGCGTGGCGACACGACTCGTCCGCCGTCCGGGTGCCGCCCATCCAGCATCAGGTAGCGCCCGGCCAGCGCCAGTTGCCGACAGCTCATTTCGATGGCGCATTGGTGAAAATAGGCGCCCAGCACCAGATCGACCGGGTGACGCACATTGTCGAAGGCGCGCATATAGTTGGCGAGCGCCATGTTGCGGAAGCCCGAGGCCGTTTCCGACGCCGCGACCGCCTCGTTGATGGCGATGTCGTCGTCGCCGGCCAGATACCGCAGAAAGCGCAGCATCTCGCCGATGGCGACTCGGGGCTGATGACCGCCCAGATTGATGTCGGTGACGACGATCGCCCCGGCATTGATGAAGGGATTGCGCGGGATGCCATGTTCATGTTCCAGCTGAACGATGGAGTTGAAGGCCGTGCCGGAGGGCTCCCGCCCCACCCGTTCCCATAGCTGGTCGCCGACCTTGCCGAGCGCCAGCGTGAGCGCGAACACCTTCGAAATCGACTGGATCGAGAATCCGACCGCGCAGCCGCCGCCGGTGATCATGTCACCATCGGCGGTCGCGATCGCGATGCCGAACTGGCCGGGATCAACCTTTGCCAGTTCGGGAATATAGCTGGCGACACTGCCCCTGTCGTCGGCGCTGCCGATCGTGGCGACAATGTCGCCCACTATGGTCTCCAGATCCGCCGCCATGCCGCCCCTGTTTCGTCCTGCCCTGCCTCGCAAGAACCTTAAGCGGCAATGGCTGGCGGCAGAACAGGAATCAATGCGTGTCGATCGGCCGTTCGTGCGCGAGCAGCCATTGCTTGGCCTCGATCCCGCCGGCAAAGCCTGTCAGCATGCCGTTGCTCCCGACAACCCGGTGGCACGGCGTGACGATCGAAAGCGGATTGCGGCCATTGGCTGCACCGACCGCGCGTACGGCGCTCGGCCGATCGAGGGCGCGAGCGATGTCGGCATAGCTGCGGGTCTCGCCGAAGGGGATCATATCAAGGGCATTCCAGACGCTGCGCTGAAATGCGGTGCCGCGCGGAGCGAGCGGCAGGTCGAACCGTTGCAGCGCGCCCGCGAAATAGGCGTCGAGTTGCGCGGCAGTTTCCTTCAGCACCGGATGGTCGGGCGCGTCGACGCCATCCGCCAGCGGCACGCGCCCTGGCGGATCGTCCGGCCAGAGCACCGCCATCAAGCCATCGTCACAGGCGATCAGCGAGAGACGACCTAATGGGGACAAGTGAAAAGCGCGGAAGAGTGTCATGCCAAGCTCCATGGGACCTGTCCGACATAGCGCCATCGCATGACCACGCCCTCCCGCGCCTTGCGCCCAAAGTCTATTTCAGGCCGCCGCCCATGGCCCGATACAGCTCCACCATGTTCGTCGCACGGGTCAGCCGGGTGGCGAGCAGCGATTGCTCCGCGGTGTAGAGCGTGCGCTGCGAGTCCAGCGTCGTGAGGAAGCTGTCGACGCCGGCGCGAAACCGCGCTTCCGACAGCGTATAGGCGACGCGCGCCGAATCGCGCAGCGACATCTGCGCCTCCATTTGCTGCGTCATCGTGCCGCGCCGCGCCAGCGCGTCGGCCACTTCGCGGAAGCCGGTCTGGATGCTCTGCTCATAGGTCGCCAGCATGGCGTCATAGGTCGCCCGGGCATATTGCAAATTGCCCTGGTTGCGGCCGAAATCGAAGATCGGCACGCTCGCCGTCGGCGCGACCGACCAGAAACTCGTGCCCGACCCGAACAGGTTCGAGAGCCCCAGGCTGAGCGATCCGAACGCTGCCGTTAGCGAGATATTGGGGAAGAAGGCCGCACGCGCCGCGCCGATATTGGCGTTGGCGCCGCGCAGTTGATGCTCGGCCGAGGCGATGTCCGGCCGGCGCAGCAAAATGTCCGACGCGATGTTGGCGGGCAGGTTCTCGATCGTCGCACCGGCCTGCGGCAGACTGTCGGGCAGATCGGTAGCCGGCACCGTCGTCCCGGCGAGCAGGTTCAGCGCATTCTGGTCCTGCGCCACCAGCGTCGTCGCTTCGGCAATGTCCGATCGCGCCTGGTCATAGCTGGTCTGCGCCTGGCGCACTTCCAGTTCGGAAGCGATGCCGCGCTCGAACCGCGCCTTGGTGAGCGCGAGCGTCTTGCCGAACGCGCCCTCCAGATCGCGCGCGATGCGCAGCCGCTCCTGATCCGCCGCCATGGCAAGCCAGGCATTGGCGGTTTCCGCGATCAGGCTGGTCTGCGCCGCGTTGCGCGTTTCGACGCTGGCGAAATATTGTTCCTGCGCCGCCCGGCTGAGATTGCGAATGCGGCCGAACAGATCGATCTCCCAGGCGGAGATGCCGACCTGGGCCTGATAGATGTCGGTCCGGCCGGAACCCGCCTGCGAAAAGGGCTGGTCCTGATAGGTGGCCGTGCCACCCGCCGCCACGGTGGGCAACAGGTCCGCGCGCTGGACGCGATATTGCGCACGCGCCTGCTCGACATTGGCCATGGCGATCCGCAGGTCGCGATTGTTCGCCAGGGCGGTTTCGATCACGCGCGCCAGGCGCGGATCGGTGAAGAAGTCGCGCCACGCCGTATCCGCCGGGACGATCGCCTGACCCTCCCCGCCTTCGGCATAGGCCGGGCCTTGCGGTGTGGATGTCGGCACGGGCATTTCCGGCCGCACATATTTGGGCGCCATGTCGCATGCGGCCAGCGCCAGCGAAAGGGTGACGGCGCCCAGCGCCTTGATGCTGCGCATATGTCAGGCCTCCTGCGGCGACGCGGGCGGGGCCGCATCATCCGCCGATTGATGATTATGATGTTCGCGGAACAGGCGCTTCACGACCGTGAAGAAGACCGGCACGAAGAAGATGGCGAGCACGGTGGCGGACAACATGCCGCCGACGACGGCCCAGCCGATCGCATTCTGCCCGCCGGCGCCCGCGCCTGTCGACATCGCCAGCGGCAGCACGCCGAAGATGAAGGCGAAGCTGGTCATCAGGATCGGCCGCAGACGCAGCTTCCCCGCTTCCAGCGCAGCCCGCGCGGGCGGCAGGCCCTCGCGCATCTTCTCTTCGGCGAATTCCACGATCAGGATCGCATTCTTTGCCGACACGCCGATGGTGGTGATGAGGCCGACCTGCAGATAGATGTCGTTGTTGAGACCTGCCAAGGTTGCCGCGATGACGGCGCCCAGCACGCCCAGCGGCACGACGAGCATGACCGCGATCGGCACCGACCAGCTTTCGTACAGCGCCGCAAGGCAGAGGAAGACGATGAGCATGGACAGCGCGTAGACATAGGGCGCCTGGCCACCGGAAATCTGCTCTTCATAAGAAATGCCGTTCCAGCTGAAGCCGATGCCGGCGGGCAGCTTGGCGGCATGTTCCGCCATGGCCTGCATCGCCGTGCCGCTCGAGACGCCGGGTGCGGGCGATCCCTGAATGTTCATCGAGGGAACGCCGTTGAAGCGCTCGAGCCGCGCGGGCCCTTGCACCCACTCGGTCGTGGCGAAGGCCGACAGGGGCGCCATTTCACCGCTGCTGCCGCGAACATGATAGGCGCCGATGGCATCGGGCGTGGTGCGATAGGGCGCATCCGCCTGAACATAGACGCGCTTCACGCGGTCGCGATCGATGAAGTCGTTGACGTAGGCCCCACCGAGATTGGTGCTGATCGTGTCGTTGACGTCAGCCTGAGCGATACCCAATGCGCCAGCTGCCGCCTGATCGACGTTCAGCTTGAGCTGCGGCGTGTCCTCCAGGCCATTGGGGCGCACCTGCGCCAGGCGCTGGTCACCCATCGCCATTCCCAGCAGCTGGTTGCGCGCGGCGAGCAGCTTTTCATGGCCGAGATTGCCCTGGTCAAGCAGCTGGAAATCGAAGCCCGAGGCGTTGCCCAGTTCCTGCACCGCAGGCGGCACGAAGGCGAAGGCCATGCCGGCGGAAATTTTCTGGAACGCCATATTGGCGCGCTGCGCGATCGCGGGAACGGCATTCTCGCTGCCCTCGCGATCTTCCCAATCCTTCATTCGGGTGAACACGATGCCGACATTCTGCCCCTGCCCCACGAAGCCGAAGCCCGCAATCGTGAAGACGGCCTCCACATTGTCCTTTTCATCGACCAGATAATGGTCGCGCATGCGCGTCAGCGTGCGTTCCGTTTCCTCCAGCGTAGTGCCGGCCGGCAGCGATATCTGCGCGATGATGATCCCCTGGTCCTCGTCGGGCAAGAAGCCGGCGGGCAGGCGCAGGAAGATGAACGCCATGCCGACGACGATCAGCAGATAGAGCAGCATGGTGCGGCCCCAGCGGCGCTCGACCTTCTCCACGCCCTGACCATAGCGCGTCACGCCCTTGTCGAAGGTGCGGTTGAACCAGCCGAAGAAACGGCCGAAGATCGATCCGAACCGGCCCGTCCACTGATCATGACCGTGGGACGCGGGCTTCAGGATGGTGGCGCAGAGCGCAGGCGTCAGGATCAGAGCCACCAAGACCGACAGGATCATCGACGACACGATGGTGATCGAGAATTGCCGGAAGATGACGCCGGTGGAGCCACCGAAAAAGGCCATCGGCAGGAACACCGCGGACAGCACAAGGCCAATACCGATCAGCGCGCCGCTGATCTCGTCCATAGACTTCCTCGCCGCCTTCTTGGGACTGAGCCCCTCGTCCTGGATCAGGCGCTCGACATTCTCCACCACGACGATCGCGTCGTCGACCAGCAGGCCGATCGCCAGCACCATGCCGAACAAGGTCAGGGTGTTGATGGTGAAACCGGCGGCATAGAGGATAGCCAGCGTGCCCAGCAGCACGACCGGAACGGCGATGGTCGGGATCAGCGTCGCGCGCCAATTCTGCAGGAAGATGAACATCACCAAGAAGACGAGCAGGATCGCTTCAAACAGGGTATGAATCACCTGCTCGACCGACAACTCAACGAACCTCGAATTGTCGACTGGAAAGTCATATTTGACCCAGCTGGGGAAGTTGGTCGACAGCTGATCGACCCGATCCTTGACCGCTTCCACCGTGTCCAGCGCATTCGCGCCAGGCGCCAGCTTGACGCCGAAGCCGGACGCCGGCGACCCGTTGAACTTGACCCCGAAGCCGTAATTTTCCGCGCCCAGTTCGACCCGCGCGACGTCGGACATCAGCACCACCGACCCATCGCTATTGCTGCGCAGGCGGATATTGCTGAACTCCTCGGGCGTGCGCAGACGCGACTGGGCCGTTACCGTGGCGTTGAGCGCCTGTCCCTCCGGTGAGGGCGCGCCGCCGATCTGACCAGCGGACACCTGCGCGTTCTGCGCCTGGATTGCGGCTTTCACGTCGCCGGTCGTGATCCGAAGATTGGCCATCTTGTAAGGATCAAGCCAGATGCGCATCGCATATTGCGAACCGAACAGCTGAGTATCGCCCACGCCGGTCACGCGGCTGATTGGATCCTGAAGCGTGGAGGCGATGAAGTCGGCCGCATCCTCCTGGTCGTGAATGCCGTCGTCGGCATAAACCGCCATGATGAGCAGGAAGCTGGAGGTCGATTTGCCGACGCGCAGCCCCTGTTGCTGCACTTCCTGGGGCAGCAGAGGCGTCGCTTGCGACAGCTTATTCTGCACCTGAACCTGCGCGATGTCGGGGTCCGTGCCCTGCTCGAAGGTCAGCGTGATGCTGAGATTGCCGGACCCGTCGCTGGTGGACGAGAAATAGCGCAGATTGTCGATGCCCTTGAGCTGTTGCTCGATGATCTGCGTCGTCGTGCTTTCCAGCGTCTGGGCGTTGGCGCCGGGGTAAGTGGTCTGGATCGTCACCGCCGGCGGCGCGATTTCCGGGAACTGCGCCACGGGTAGCGAGCGCAGGGCCAACAGGCCTGCCAGCATGATGACGATGGCGATGACCCATGCAAAGATGGGCCGGTCGATAAAGTAACGAGCCATGGCTTAGTTGGCCTCGCCCTGGGCGGTCGGCGCGCCGCCCTGTTTAGCCGTCGCCTGAGCGGCGTTATTCGGCGCGGTCACCTGCTGCGGCGCGCCGGGGCGAACGACCGTGCCGGGCTTCAGGTTCACCAGCCCCTCCACGATCAGCTTGTCACCGGGCTTGAGGCCGCTGGTGACGATCCACTTGCCATCGACAGCGCGGTCGACTTCGACCTGCCGCATCTCGACCTTGTTGCCCTGGCCCACAACCAGAGCCGTCGCCCGGCCACGCGCGTCACGGCTGATGCCGGGCTGAGGCGCCAGGATCGCCTCGTTACGCCGCCCTTCGACCAGCCGCGCCCGGACATACATACCCGGCAGCAGCAAGCCGTCGGGATTGGGGAAGGTCGCGCGCAGCGTGACCGCGCCCGTGTCGGGATCCACCGTCACTTCCGAAAACTGCAAACGGCCCTCGATCGGATAGGCGCTGCCATTGGGGAGAAGCAACTGGATGCGTGCGCCATCGGCTTCGCTCACGCCGCCCTTCTTCATCGCCTGTTTGAGGTTGATGATTTCCGCCGCCGATTGGGTCACGTCGACATAGACGGTGTCGGTGCGCTGGATCGTCGCCAGCGGATCGGCTTGGCCGGCCTGAACCAGTGCGCCCGCGGTAAAGAGCGATCGTCCGATATGGCCGGAAATGGGGGCGCGAATGCGCGTGAAGCCAAGGTTGACCTGCGCCGCCTGGACCGCGCCGCGTTGCGCCGCAACATCGGCGCGAGCCTGCTGCGCAGTGGCAACGGCATTGTCATACTCCTGCCGACTGACTGCATTGATGCCGACCAGGTCCTTGTAGCGCTGCGCCTGAAGGCTGGTCGAACCGATGGCCGCTTGCGCCCGCGCGAGAGAGCCCTGCGCCTGCGCCAGAGCGGCACGGTAGGGCGCATCCTCAATCTCGAACAGCACCTGGCCGGCGCGGACAAAGCCGCCCTGCGGGAAGAGGCTGCGGCGAATGACGCCACTGATTTGCGGTCGAACTTCAGCCGTTTCCAACGCAGCGACCCGGCCCGGCAACTCATTCACCAACGGAACCGACTCGGTCTTCACCGTCACCACGCCGACCGCAGGGGGCGGCGGAGCGGGCGGCTGGCTTTCGCCACATCCGCTCAACGCCAAAGCCGACGCGCACGCCAGCAGTCCGGTGAAAATCCCCTTTTGCATCGACTGGATCCGTTTCGTTATGAACCTGGAGCTGGAATGAACGTTCATTCCGCTTGCCGCGCAAGTAGGATCATGCCACAGAAACTTCAAGGCTCAAAAGAGCCAATGGGGGTAGAAATGGTTGCAGTGCAGCATGAGAAGGATGGCAGAGCGCGGATAATGGATGCCGCGCGCACCCTGTTCAGCTCCAACGGGTTCCACCAGACATCCATGGCGCAGCTTGCAACGGCTGCGCAAGTTTCGGTCGGCCAGATCTACCGTCTGTTCAAGGGCAAGGAAGATGTGATCGAGGCGCTGGTGCAAGCCGACGCCGATGCCTGGACGGTGAAGATGATCGCATTGCGCACGCGGCTCGACGCCAGCGAGCTCACCATCGAGCAGACCTTCGAACAGATGTTGCTGCATACCACGGAGGAAAAGGACGAAGCGCTCTCGTTCGACATATTGGCTGAAGCCTTTCGTAACGAAACAGTGGGGCAGACGATCGGCGAGTTGTGCGCAGGGTTTCGAACGACCCTGCGGGAGTTCGCCTGTGTCGCCAATCGTGATCTGACGGGCGAAGCGCTGGATGCCGCAGAGGAGATGCTGCTCGCCTGCATGTTCGGCTTCGGCCATCGCAGCTTGTCCCGCCCCAGGCTGAGCGCCCCCGTCGCCGCGCATCGGGTCGCGCAGATGATCGTCGCGGGCCTCAAGGCTATCCGCTAGGAGGCGCTCAGCTCATCCGGCGATAGACATCCACTGTTTCTCGCGCGCACCGGTCCCAGCTATACCGCCCGGCAACCGTCAGTCCGCTGGCCATGGCCCTGCACCGCCACTCTTCATCCAGCAGCGCCTGCTCCAGATGCGCGGAAAATCCGGGGACATCCTCCGGCTCCACCAGCATCGCTGCGCCGCCCGTCACTTCGGGAAGACAGGACGCGTTGGACACGACCACCGGCACGCCGCTGGCCATGGCTTCGACCGGCGGCAAGCCGAACCCTTCATAGACCGAAGGATAGACGAAGAGCGCTGCGCCGGCGTAAAGCAGCGGCAAGTCAGCCTCCGGCACGAAGCCCAGATAGCGCACCCAGCCCTGCCGCGCGCCCTTGTCCATCAAGTCGCGCACGGCCTCGCTCAACCATCCCGCCCCGCCCGTCACCATCAGCGGCCAGCGGTTGCGCACCGAAGGCGGCAACTTTTCCCAGGCGTGAAGCAACTGCGTGATGCGCTTGCGCGGCTCCACGGTCGAAACGCACAGCGCGTAACCTTGCGGCACGAGATTGTAGCGGGCCAGGGCCGGCGCGAGCGCTTCGGGGGGACGCGGCTGGAACATCGGACTAGCCGCCAGCGGCACCGCCGTGATCCTGTCCAGAGACCAGCCCAGAAAGTCCGCCACTTCCTGCCGCGTTGTTTCACTATCAGTGATGATATGGCCGGCCCGCTCCACCGACAGGCGGAAATAGCGTTCGAACTGCGCCAGCCGTTCGGCGGGATGGGTTTCGGGATAGCGGAAGACCGACAGGTCGTGGATCGTGATGACGCCGCCCGCACCGGCTGGCGGCAGAAAGTAATTGGGACCGTGGAACAGATGGCTGCGCATGACGAACGCCTGCTTCAGCCGCACCGTCCATTGATTGCGCTTGCGCAACCAGCGCAACCAGCGCAACCAGCGCAACCAGCGCAACCAGCGCAACCAGCGCAACGGCTTGTTACCCCAGAGCGGGAGCCCGTCAACGGTCAGCAGCAAGCCGGGATCGATGATCCACTGACCATTGCGATAAAAGCGAACGCTCTCGATATCCTCGATCAGCGGGAGGCGCTGCGCCAGTTCCCAGCTGTAGCGGCCGATGCCTGACAGGCGCGGTTCCAGCGCTTCCACGGACAGGATGACCCGCACGCTCATCGCTGTCCGTCCTTCATTTCGCCCCTGTCTCCGCCCCAGATTGACCCGCCGCCTAGCCGCAGGCTGAGCATGGGAGCAAGCGGAAAAGCCGACATGCCCGCGCTATTTCGCGGCCACGCCCTCCGGCAGCACGACCGTCGACCAGCTTTTGCCCTGGATCAGATATTTGGCCGCCAGCGCCTGCAACTGGGCGGGGGTGACGCTCAGCATGTCCTTGGCCATGGTCTGCATCGCCTGGACATAGCGCGGATCATGGGTGGCGCCCTCCATCTGGCTCATCCAAAAGGCGTTGCCGGTGCTCGCGCGCATCAGCAATTGCTGCATCGGCGCGACGGCACGCTGCAGTTCGTCGGCGCTGACGGGGTTCTGCACCAGGTCGGCGGCGGTAGCCTTGACCACGTCGTAGAAATAATTGACGCGGTCGGGCCGCACCTGACTGGTCACCAGGATATAGCCGCCGCTTTCATAGGAAAATGGCCAGTTATTCTGGACGCTCGGCGAATAGGCCGCGCCTTCGGTCGATCGCAGCTTGTCGAACAGTCGATCGTTGAAGATTTGCGTCAGGATTTCAAGCTGCCGCGCTTCCTGCTGCAGGGTGAAACCACCCGCGGTCGGCCAGGCCATGACAGCGGCTGCCTGATCCTTGTCGCCCTGGTGCCGCAGGATCACGGGCTTTTCGACATGGGCCGGGAAGCGCATCGCCTTGTTCGCCGCCGGAACCGGTGCGTCCTGCCGGGCGGGCAGCGCGCCGAAGGTGGCGGCGACGGCCTTGATGGCGTCATCCGCCTGCACATGGCCGAAAATCTGGATCTCGATCGGCCCCGACGCCAGCACCGGCGCCCAGGTGGCGCGAAACGCCTCGGGCGTCAGCTCTTCGATCTCGGCGCGCGATGGGGTGCGATAGCGCACATCCTTGTCGTGCAGCAGCCAGTTGAGATCGCGGCCCAGCACCGAGTCGGGCGCACGCGACATGGCGTCATAGGCGACGATCGCGCCCGTCTTGACGCGGCCGATCGGCGCAGGGTCCCAGCCCGGCGCGGCCAGCTTGGTGGCGAACAACCGCAACTGGTCCTTGTAATCCGCCGGCCGCGTGACCGCCTGCAATTCAAAGGCGTCGTCATCGATGGAAAATTCCATGCCCATGCGGCGACCGATGGTCAGTTCGTCCAGTTCCCGCTGCCCCAGCTCGCCGATGCCGCTCGCCACCAGCGCGTAACCGCCGGCCCAGCTGGGCACGGGCTTGTCGGGGGAAAAGGCCTGCTGCCCATGGCCGAAGCGGACGTTGATCCGCACCTTTTCGGGCTCCGCATCATTGGCGAAGAGGGTCAGCTTGACCCCGTTGGAAAAGCTGATCGTTTCCATGCCCGGCAGACCCACTGCCGTACGGGACACGACCGTGCCCGGCGCGCCGAGCTTGGGCAGGTCATCCATGATCACCGGCTTGTCGGAGAGGCGCGCATTCGTCGCCGCCTTGACCGGCGCCGCGACCGCCGCCGCAAGCCGTTGATCAAGGCCCGGCTCGACCTTGCTGGTCACCAGCATCGCCCGGAAGACGCCGGCCGAGAAGAGCCGGCGCGTCGAATCCAGTATCTTCTGCGGCGTCATGGCGGGCTTGCCGGCGCGGAAAATCTCCACTGCTGCCTGCGGACTGACCGTCGTTTCGCGAATATCGACCGCGCTTACCAGATCGGTCGCTTGCTTGGCGCCCGCCTCTGTCGAGGCATTTTCGACCTGGATCGCCAGCGCCGTGTCCATCTGCGCATATTCCCGGTCGATCTCCGCCTGGCTCGGCGGGGCCGCCTTGGCGTCCTCGACAATGGCGCGCACATCGTGCAGCGCCTTCTGCCAATCGTCATTGCTGGGGATGATGGACAGGAACGTGCCGTCGGCTGATCGGCTGACATCCTGCTGCTCCACGCTCGCCTGCAGGAAACTTCCCCCGGTCCGCGCTGCCTGTTCGAGGCGCCGGCTGACGATCTGCAGCGCCAGCATGTCGGTCAACTTGTCCTGATTATAGACGATCGTATCGGCATGGGGCTTCCAGGGCCGCAGCCAGGCCATGGTCAGACCCACCGGCACGCCGGGTTCGACGAACACGCTGGTCGCCGGCAATTTGGGATCGGGCGCACCGAAATCGGGAATGGCGGCGCCCTTGCCCGGCACCGTCCAATTAGCGAAATTATCCTTGATCAACTGCTCCGCCAGCGCTGG
>Ga0114901_1001502_pt1 | contig 13399 bp, 7 predicted proteins | sample MalvireepMed_s16_FD_89686 | JGI IMG/M metagenome (GOLD analysis project Ga0114901, IMG submission 89686) | Marine viral communities from the Global Malaspina Expedition - Malaspina viral metaG DeepMed_s16 | ecosystem: Environmental > Aquatic > Marine > Oceanic | place: Mediterranean Sea... | reverse complement strand
CCGGTACACCAAGCAAGTCAGCTTGAAACTGCATTAACAAATCATTATTAGCGGCGCCGCCATCAACCCGCAATTCAGTCAAAGGATGAGGGCTGTCTTTTTGCATAGCAATCAATACATCATAAGTCTGATAAGCGATAGCTTCTAATGCTGCGCGGGCGATATGGGCCTTGGTAGTGCCGCGACTCATACCAGTGATGCTAGCACTGACATCTGAGCGCCAATACGGTGCACCAAGACCGGTGAATGCTGGCAATAGTACCACCTCTTCGCTGCTATCGACCTGCTGAGCCAAGCGCTCGACATCCCTACTTTCGCTGATCATGCCAAGATTATCTCGCAGCCACTGCACGATAGCGCCTGCCATAAAGACACTACCCTCTAACGCGTAAGTGGTTTGTTTTTTTGGGATTTGTAATAGCCGCCGACCCGACTCTACCATTTGACCAAAGGTGAGTTGCTCAGCGCGGCTTTGTACAGCGGTCTTTTGCCAAGCAATGGTTGTGAGCAGTTGCTGCTCGCTGAGCTTAGGGGTCTCGCCTATATTCATCAGCATAAAACAGCCGGTACCATAAGTGTTTTTTGCCATGCCAGGCTCAAGGCAGCCTTGACCAAATAAAGCCGCTTGCTGATCGCCTAATACCGCCTGAATAGCGATCTGTTTGGCAAATAAGCCTTTTTTGGTCTTGCCAAAGTCGCCATCAGAAGGTAGGACTTTTGGCAGTATCGACATAGGTATATCAAAGCGCGCACACAGCTCACTCGACCATGCCAGTTTATTAATATCGTATAATAAGGTGCGAGATGCATTGGTCACATCGATGACGTGCTCACCACCGGTCAACTGATAAATAAGCCAGCTGTCAATAGTACCAATCGCCAGCTCTTCGGTTTTGTTGGCATCGATGCGCGCCTTAATATCTGGGTTGTTTTCTAATAACCAAGCGATTTTACTGGCACTAAAGTAAGGGTCTAAGCGTAAGCCTGTGACGCTACGTATCTCTTGGGCGACGCTGCGCTGATGCGAGACGGTTTTTTTGGCTAGCGTCTCACAATAGCTAGCGGTACGCCTATCTTGCCAAATGATCGCTGGGGCAAGCGGCTTGCCTGTGGTTTTATCCCAAACCACAATGGACTCGCGCTGATTGGTAATGGCGATACTGGTGATATCTGTCGCTAATAACCCCGCTTGGTTAATAGCATCATGAGCACAGCTGATTTGTGTCTGCCATATCTGCTGAGCATCCTGCTCGACAAAACCGGCTTTCGGGGTGCTAAGCTGAGTCGGCTTCTGCACTATTTTGACAGTATTGGCTTGGTCATCGTATATAATGGCGCGGCTAGAAGTCGTGCCTTGATCCAAAGCTAAAATATACCCTGCCATTCCCTACTCCTTAAAGTTATCATTATTTTCTATACTATCGACTATAGCATTATTTACAATTGCGCATTTTTATAGCCGTTGTCACTTTATAATCCTTGCAACTTTATAAACCCTATAACAACGCTTAGTCTAAACCTAAAACTGGTGTGTCAACCCTAACAGGGCTATAATGCCCTAAATTCAGCACGACATCTTGATAAGTGGTTTACCTCTATTATGAAATTTGCGTTATTGTCTCTACCTTCTATGATAATCACTTTGATGCTCTCTGGCGCTTCCGGTCAGGCTTTAGCGGATAGTTATACGCCTGCCACTTCTCAGGCAACTACGCAAATTGTAGATAGCGCTACTTCTGTAAGTACTGCTATAAATAATACTAGCTACCTTGCCGCAGAGCCACTAGCAGCGAGCGCGACTCTAGACACCCTCATTGACCCTATTACCCATAAAAGTGTTGCCAATAGCTACCCGTTAGAGGTATCTAGCTTTTTGAGCTTAGAGCAAGCACAGAATACCTTATTTCAAGTGTCGCCGAAACTCGCTGCAAATCAAGCCGCTATCGCCGCTAGCGAATATCAGACAGACGCCCTTGCGACAGTAGATCGGCCGTTTGTGTTCGCGCAGTTATCTGCCAGTGCCTATAGGGTACAAGAAGATATCGACTTATCCTCGCTTAGAAATCGAGTCATTGATGGCGTCAATAATGTGGGCAATGACTTTAACAGCCCAGGCATAAGTAATGTAGCGCCGCCTATTCCGCCGGTACCGGACTTGCCTAATTTTGGTGAGATCATCGGTGAGCGTATTCCAGACTCTTATGATTTTAACCGTTCAGGCTCCACGACAGGGGCAGGTCTTGGAGTGGCGTGGCCGGTGTATACCGCTGGGCGCACTGCAGCGCTAACCGGAGCTTCTAATGCGCGTACGCAAGAAGCGGTCGCTGATAGTATATTAGACAAAAACGAGCTATATAATACGCTTATTGAGCGCTACTTTAGGGCGCAATTGGCGATTATTGCCGCTTACTTACGTGAAGATGCTTATGATACCCTGCAACAAACCGACCATACTGCGCAGCGCTTATTCGAAGAAGGTTTTATTTCGCGGGTTGATCGTCTGCAAGCCCAATCCGCGCTTGCCGATGCAAAAAGCGAGTCTATCAAAGCCAACAACGATGCTCGTCTAGCAATGATTGCGCTGCAGCGTTTATTGCGCACTGATTACCGTATCAAACCGACGACCCCGCTGTTTGTCTCAAGCCAGCCTTTGAGCGATGTCAGCTACTATCAGAACTTAGCGCTTACCAACCATCCAGGACTACAAAAAGTGGCGGCAAAGCGCGCGCAAGCGCAGCAGCTTCGAGCGTTATCAGACACAGGCTATAAGCCAACTGTACTACTCTATGGTTTTAGTCAAGTTGAAAAAGACCCGAGCTGGATTGCGGGGGTATCTGCCAGTTGGAAGCTGTGGGGCGGGCTGGATAAAACCGCATCGTTAGCTGCTAGCGATGCGCGCATCCGTCAAGCCGATTTATCTGAGATTGAGGTCAGCGACAATCTTTTATTATTGGTCGAAAAGAACTGGAATGATGTCAATAACGCTCAAGCTCGGTATCAAGCACTACAGAGCAATGTCGATCTGGCCCAAGAGGTACTGCGTCTACGCCGTTTAGGACTGCAAGAAGGTGTAAACACCACCATCGATGTGGTACAAGCACAGACTCAAGCGCTCAAAGCGCGTACCGAACAAGCGCAAGCAGCCAATGATTATGTACAAGCATTGGCCAGTTTGATGCAAAGCTGTGGTACGCCGCTTGCTTTTAATACGTATCTTAACGCTGCTGATATCAGGTTACCGACTTTATATACTCAATAACGTCAAAACTAATAAAACTTGTAACCTTATTTACTGCCTGTGAGTGCTTATACTATTTGACTCTTATGCTATTAAACCCCCTACTACGAATAATACTATGAATAATACTATGAATAATCCAACTGCTAAAATTAAAAAGCTACCAACGCAGCTATTAAAGACGTGGAGCGATGCCAATAATTCTAACGTTTGGGCGCATTGTGCTAGCGTAGGATTTTTTGGGTTTTTATCTATCTTTCCAGTAATGGCGGTATTTGTACTGCTGTACGGTCTTATTTTTTCGCCGGCTGAGATGCAAGAGCAGATCAATTTTTTGCGCCAATTTATACCGCCATCCGTTTATGATGTGCTTAACACCCGCCTTAGTCAGTTAGTCTCTAATACCAGCACACGCTTGACCTTCAGCCTTCTACTATCTAGTGTGTTAGCGCTTTATGCCGGCTCTAAAGGGATCAAGTCCTTAATCATTTTGATTAATCTTGCTTTTGGTATCACCCAAGAGCGCGGCTTTATACAAAAAACCATTCGAGCATTGGGTTTAACCTTTGCTGCATTAGTGGTGTTGATCGTAGCGATCTCCTCAATTGCGCTTATTCCACTGCTTGCGAACAACTTTCCTTTTCCACAAATCGCTAAGACTATCGCGCTTTGGAGCCGTTGGCCGGTATTGGCTATTATCATATTTGTCAGCCTATTGGGTCTCTATCGTCTCGCGCCGAATCGTGATGCTATAGCGCTCAAAAATCTAATGCCAGGGGCTGCTGTTGCTACGGTACTGTGGATGTTATTGTCGGTGCTTTTTTCGATCTATGTACAAAACTTTAATAACTATAGCGCTGAGTTTGGAGCTTTATCAGCGGCGGTAGTTATTATGCTTTGGCTTTATTATTCAGCCTTTATTATCGCATTTGGCGCTATTTATAATTATGAGAGCATAGAAGACTCTAAACCTTATGCTATTCGTGTCTACCCATAACCAATGGATTGTGTAAAAACGATTATGGATCGAAGCGCGTTATGACACTTTAACGCGCTATGACACTTTTAAGGCATTCGACCTATATTAACATTCATTTTCTTAGCTTTTATACTCATTTTTCACTTCTTACTCACTTGCTTTAGGAACGTTATATCATGGCTAACTCTCATAACGACGCTGATGATGTCAATACATTAGATCCGGTTCATGATAACAACCCCTCTGATAATGCTGAGGAACTAGAGAAAACGACGGCGCCCTATCCACATAAAAAACCAGCAGACAAGGCTGCAAATATAAAAAAAGCTGTCTTTGCACTCGTGCTATTAATAGTACTGGCAGTTATCGCTTATGGCCTATACAAAAGCAGTCAGTCAAGCGCACCTGAGAGTATTACGTTGCAAGGTCAGATGCAAATGAAGCAGACCTCTATCGCAGCCAAAGTACCTGGACGTATCGCCCAGATATTAGTCACCGAAGGCGATAAGGTCGAGGCCGGACAGCAGCTCATTGAGATGGACTCGCCAGAGATCAATGCCAAGGTCAACCAAGCACGAGCAGGTCTCGATGCCGCACAAAGCCAGTTAGATAAAGCAGAAAATGGCGCTCGCCCGCAAGAGATCGCGCAGGCAAAGGCCGCTTGGCAAGCCAATAAAGCCGCCTCAGACTTAGCCGCCAACACCTATGAGCGGGTCAACCGTCTTTATCAAGAAGGTCTAATGGCGCGGCAGAAGCGCGATGAAGCTTATGCTAAGTATCTCGCCACTCAAGATCAAACTGAAGCTGCGCGTTTGCAATATGATCTGGCGTTAGAAGGCGCGCGTAGTGAAGATAAGTCGGCCGCTAATGCGCAAGTGGCGCAGGTCGAAGCTAAGCTTGAAGAGGCGTTAGTCGCCAAAGAAGAAGCCAATCTAAAAAGCCCTATCGCTGGAGTGGTAGATAATGTCATCGTCAGTAATGGTGAGGTCATCGGTCAAGGCGTACCCATACTGACTTTAGTCAATACCGATGACCAATGGGTGGTCCTTAACGTAACCGAAGATCATCTGAATCGGTTCGCCATCGGGCAACAGTTTACCGGCACCATCCCGGCTTTATCTGCATCCAATCGCCCCTATACTAAGACCTTCACTGTCTATGCTTCGTCTAGCTTATCGGATTTTGCCACTTGGCGACCGACTAATAATGATGACGGCTTTGATGTGCGCACTTTTGAGATAAAGGCTCGGCCAAATACCGCTGATGCGCGCATTCGTTCAGGCATGAGTGTGTTAGTAGATATCGATCCGCAAACAACGACTGCAGCAAACCCTTCCCAAAACTCAAACCCTTCCCAAAACTAAGAGTCACGAATCATGCGTCTGATACAAGCGTTTGTACGCAGTGCTAGTTATGAGCGGCGGTTTTTACAAAAAAACCCTTGGGATTTGGCGATGATTTTGTGGATTCCTCTAGCGACGATTTTGTTAGTCTGGTGGATTTTTTCACAAACGCAAATCACTGATCTACCGATTGGCGTGATTGATGAAGATAATGGTCCTGTGGCTAATACCTTAACTCGCTATTTGGACGCGCATCCCAACCTTGAGGTTGCCAGTCTTTATAGCTCGGCTGCTAGCGCTGAAGCCGCTATCTTGCAACGCGATATCTACGCCGTCGTGGTGATTCCAGATGATTTTTCGACTAACATTTTAGCCAGCAAACCTGCGCCGGTACTACTACAAGTCAATGCACAATACGGCACGCACTCTGGCATCATTCAGACCAGCGTCCAAGCCGTTACCGCCACGCTATCGGCTGGCGTTGAGATTCAACGTTTAGTCAAGCAAGGCATGGTACCCTCTGAGGCTGCCATCAACTACTCACCTATCAGTATTCAGCGTACTAGCCTATTTAATACGGTGAATAACTATCAGCAGTTTTTGGGCTCAACGGTGATTCCTGCGTTATTACACATCTTAGCGATGGTCGTTGGCGCTACTACTATCGGTCGCGAGCTACGCGATAAGCAGCTTGGCCGTTGGTATCGCTTTATTAATACTGGACGCCCTAACTTAAATACTGACAATTCTCCTGAAGCTCATACAATTGCTCAGGCTAATTTAGCGGATAGGACAACTTATACTCCCACCTCTAAACCTAGTCTGCTCGTGCTGTTTTTCGGTTTACTTGGTAAGTACTTTTGGCCGCTACTGGCGTACTGCTTATGGGCGGCACTCGCATTATGGCTTGCGACCATGCGAGAGGATCTGAGCTTTGATTCTATAGCGCTTACTTACCTAGCTTTTATCACTTTGATGTTTTTATCGTTTTGGCTGGGCGCTTTTTTTACTTTAGCCTCGTTTTCTTTGCGTATGGGCTTGTCAGCGACGGGTTTTATCTCAGTGCCCTCTTACGCTTTTGCTGGGGTGACTTACCCTTATATCGCTATTACCGATAGCGCCAAACATTGGGCAGACGCCTTACCTTTGACCCATTATCTACAGCTGCAGATTGCACAAATACAGATGCATGCTCCGGTAGCGCTATCAGAACCGATCATCTACGGTCTACTGTTAGCGGTGCTTATATCAATGCTGCTTTCAGTAGTCTGTGCTAAGCGTGCTTTAGCGCATCCTGAGCGCTGGGGGGCCCGCTGATGACAAAACCATCTTTTGAGCAAAGTAAAAAAGCGCCTATAGATTCAGAAGCATTAAAGAAAGATGCTGCGTCAATCGCTGATACTGTTGCTGATACGGAGATAGCCGATACTTTTTGGGCAAACTTTAAGCAGACCCTCGTCGATGTCTTTAAAGATAAAGGCGTGCTTTTGATGCTCATCATTGCGCCAATTATTTATGGCTTTTTTTATCCTTGGCCTTACTCTTCAGAAGTCGTCAATAACGTCCCTGTCGGCATTGTTGATTATGATCGTAGCGATTTATCTCGTACGATCAGCCGCTATGCTAGTGCTAGCCCGCAGTTGAACACCGTAAACTTCGTGGATGAGCAGCAAGCCAAAAAAGCCATCTGGAGCGATGAGATAGCAGGATTTATGATTATCCCAGCCGGACTTGAACAGCAAGTGATGGCAGGCAAAGCGGCTAGTGTTAGCGTACTGGGTAACGGCGGTTATTTTTTATTAAATAAAAACGTGCAAACTGGGTTTTTGCAAGCGGTCAGCACCGTTTCAGCAGGAATTGAGGTGAAAAAAAGCGTAGCACAAGGGGCTTATATGCCGACTGCCGCGCAAAACACTCAGGCGGTACCGTTACAGATCGTGCCTTTATATAATCAGACCGAAGGCTACGGCGCCTACGTGGTGCCAGCGGTATCTATTATTATATTGCAGCAGACCTTACTGATAGCGGCCGCGATGCTCGTAGGTACTTGGTTTGAGATGCGTCGCCATACTACTAGTATTGCTGGCTGGCTAGGACGTATTGCAGCCCTTAGTACGTTGAGCTTTGTGGTTGGCTGCTTTTATTATGGCTGGGCGTTTGAGCTGCATAACTACCCGCGCGGCAAAAACATGCTCGGTAGTCTACTATTTTTGCTGATATATTGTCCGACGGTAGCGACGCTTGGCTGTGTGTTTGGCTTATGGCTGCGTCAACGCGAGCGCAGTATGCAGGTTTTGATTTTCAGCTCATTACCGGTATTTTTTATGAGCGGTTACCCGTGGCCGGCCAATCAGCTACCAGAGGTTTTGCAAATCGTGCGCTGGCTTGTGCCAACGACCCCTGCTATCAATACTTCGGTACAGCTTAACCAAATGGGCGCTAGCATCGCGCAAGTAGCGACTGGTTTTTATGCTTTGCTTGGCTTATGGGTCTTTTATTTTATACTCTTATTACTGCTTCGGCGGCGAGTGGCACAAAAAGATAGTGCGGTTTATAAGATATAGTCCGCTTCAATTAAAACGATGCAAAAAAAGCGCCTGCAAAATAGACAGACGCTCTTCTACCTTTAATACTTCATGCACCCTTAATACCTAAAACACGCGATTAAGACCATTGAGCGCCGCCACGCGATAAGCTTCTGCCATCGTTGGGTAGTTAAAGGTGGTATTCACAAAATACTCAAGCGTAGCATGACATTTCATCACTGCCTGCCCAATATGAATAATCTCTGAGGCGTGATTGCCGTAGCAATGAATCCCTAATATCTCCAAAGTCTCCCGGTGGAATAAGATCTTAAGAACGCCGGTACGCTCACCAATGATTTGCGCGCGCGCCAGATGCTTAAAGAAGGCTTGACCGACTTCATAAGGCACTCGCTCATCAGTGAGCTCCTGCTCAGTCTTACCAATACTCGATATCTCAGGAATCGTATAAATCCCTGTTGGCACGCTTGAGACGGGTTCGGCATCGCTATCACCAACCATAAAGGCGGCTGCACAGCGCCCCTGGTCATAAGCGGCCGAGGCTAGCGAAGGCCAACCTATCACGTCGCCAGCAGCATAGATATTATCCACTTCGGTACAATAATGATCATCAACTTTGAGCTGACCGCGGCTATTGGCTTCTAGGCCGATTGCCTCTACATTAAGACCTTCAGTATTACCAGAGCGCCCGTTTGACCAAAGAATAGCATCAGACTTGATTTTTTTACCACTCTTTAGATGAAGAACGACATGATCGTCATGCGTCTCTAGATGATCGATCTCTTCATTGTTACGAATGAGCACGCCAAACTGTCTAAAGTCATGCGCTAGCGCATCACTAATCTCACTATCGAGATAGTTCAGTAGCTTGTCTTGGTTATTAATCAAGTCGACTTTATAGCCGAGTCCCGTAAAAATAGAGGCATACTCACAGCCAATAACCCCCGCGCCGTAGATGATGATCTTTCTGACCACATAATCCATCTGTAGAATTTTATCAGAGTCAAAAACGCGCGGATGATCGAAGTCTAAGATCTCAGGCCGATAAGGACGACTGCCTACGGTGATAATGGCTTTATTAAAGGTGACGGTTTCAAAGATATTTTCATCAGTTTCAACCTTTAAGGTGTGCTTATCGACGAAACTTGCCCAGCCTTGAATGACGTCGATCTGATTACGCTCATAAAAACGCTTGTGCGTACTGACTTGGTCGCGTATCACGCGGCGCGCGTTGGCTAGTACCTTATTGAGCGGTACGCGCTCATACTCTAGCGCTTTGGTAAACATAGGATCGCGGCGAAAGTTAATGAGGTTAAAAACCGATTGACGCAGTGCCTTACTCGGAATGGTGCCAACGTGCGTCGAGTTACCGCCGACTTGCTCACGAGGGTCAATAACCGCGACCTTTTTGCCAGATTTTGTTAGCTTCATTGCCGCCGCCTCGCCAGCAGGGCCCGCCCCTAAGACCACAGCATCATATTCAAATTCATGCTTATCGCTTTTGATACGCTGTGAGTCTTTGGTAAATTCTGATTTGATATCGATACGCGTATCATCTAGCGGATTCACCAAGTCCGGATGATGCATGATGTCATCATTCACTTGATCATGTGTTTGTTCGATTTTTTCTTTTTTACTGGCGTCTGTGGTTTTCTCAGGCGCTGTATTTGGCGCGCTGCCGCTATCTTTATTTGAGACTTCGGTGCTAGTATCTAAACCGGTGTCATTGGTGTCATCACCTTTATTCTTGCTGGCCATCGTAACCTCTTTATTAGTTTATGTGGTTTTTAATATTTATACTTTATCTTATGACTTTTGAGGATGCCCACCGTACTCGATGAGTCCTAATTTTGCAATGTCCTTAATGAGCAATATCTCTTATTAGCAGTATCTCTTATTAGTATAGTCAGGCTTGGATTACGGAACTCATACTATTGACTCATAGATATGCCTTTTGCTAACCAATGCGGCGCTTGAGACCTGTCATTTGCAGTATGCGAGTCGCAATCTCTTCAACAGACATCTCAGAGACATCCAAGTTCGGGATACCTTGAGAGATATAAATGCCTTGTATCGCGCGCTGCTCTTGCTGCACTTGTTGATAGCTAGAATACCGGCTACCGGCGCGGCGCTCTTGGCGAATTTTTACTAGCCTATCGGTATTAATCACTAGCCCAAACAGCTTGTCCTTATGCTCGCGCAAGGATTTTGGTAATTGATTGTCGTACAGATCATCTTCAGTCAGCGGATAGTTGGCCGCCCGAATGCCGAATTGTAAGGCTAAATAAAGCGACGTTGGCGTTTTTCCTGAGCGCGAAACTCCAATAAGGATGATATCCGCCATATTATAGTGACGGGTACGCGCGCCATCATCATTATCCAAGGCAAAGTGCACCGCATCGATACGCTCTTTGTAAGTCTCAGAGTCGACATTATCATGCGCGTGGCCTGAGTGACCATCCGGCTCAACACCCATCTCTTCAGCGATACGGCCAATCAAACCCTCATACATATCTAAATTACAGCTTTTGGCAGAATTCACTGTTTCGCGAATCTCAGGGCTGACAATAGTATCGAACACCAGCGGTAATAAGCCATCGCGCTGATACGCCATATTGATCCGGGCCACCGCATCCTCAGCACGCTCGATACTATCGACATAAGGCAGAACATGTGTTTCAAAAGGCACAGAAGCAAACTGACTTAGAATCGAGCGCCCCAAAGTTTCAGCGGTAATCGCCGTACCATCAGAGATAAAAAACGCACTTCTAATCGTTTGCGAGTTATCTAAGCTCATAGCATGCCGGTTCTGAATAGTTGGTTTATCTGGTTCAGAGGGATTATTAAAATACATAACGGACAACCTTAAAGCTCTATGAAGTGTTTATTAATGAGAAGCAACTATTTTTTAGCCACTCTATTTAATCGCTCTATTTTTTGATGGTGACTGGTGGCTTGCTAAACCTAAGTGAGTTATTTGATAGTAATGCCTTACATTATACTCATAATAGCGCCTGAATAGGAATCGATGTTGAGGGCAAAATGTACCAGTGCCTTTAAAGTAGAGACTATCCCCTACTCTGTTTTGTCTTAGCGATTTACTTTGCTATTTTTGTTGTGATTTGCTATTAAGTTTTAGCAATATTCTCACTACATGTAGGTTACTGATAATACATCTCGTTGCTATTACAGTAGCCGCTGAGCTACAAAGACGTAAAAAACTCTAAATTTTGTATCTTTTTTCAAAGTTTTTATCTAATCCTCTCGAAATTCGCAAAATATAGGCGTATAATCCACCTTTATAATCCTTACTAAATAACCTTATTTTTTGGAGTTATCATGGCAGCGCAATCTACAGCACTTGTAATCAATCTTGATCAGTTAGGAAAAGACGATATTGAGATGGTCGGTGGTAAGAACGCCTCTCTTGGCGAGATGATTAGCCACTTATCAGATTTAGGTGTTAGCGTTCCTGGCGGCTTTGCCACCACCTCAAATGCTTTTAACCGTTTTTTGAACGAAACAGGTCTGCTTGACAAGATCAACAGCGAGCTGAAAACCTTAGACATTAATGACGTCAATAAGCTTGCCGCTACAGGTAAAAAAATCCGTAATTGGATTGTCGAACAAGAGCTGCCAGCAGATCTTGAAGCTGAGGTGCGTAAATCGTTTGAAGTGATGAGTGGCGGCGAAGACATCGCGGTTGCGGTACGCTCTTCTGCGACTGCAGAAGATTTGCCAGATGCTTCATTTGCCGGTCAACAAGAGACTTATCTAAATATTCGCGGTATTGATAACGTTCTTATCGCTATTAAAGAAGTGTTTGCCTCACTATACAACGATCGCGCGATCTCTTATCGTGTACACAAAGGCTTTGAGCACGAAGGCGTCGCTTTATCTGCAGCCGTTCAGCGTATGGTGCGCTCAGAGACAGGTGCAGCGGGCGTGATGTTCACTCTAGATACCGAAAGCGGCTTTAATCAAGTGGTGTTTATCACTTCAAGCTATGGCCTCGGTGAGATGGTCGTACAAGGCGCGGTCAACCCTGATGAGTTCTATTTATCTAAGCGTCTACTTAACGATGGCAAACCCTCTGTCATCCGCCGCAACTTAGGTAGCAAGCACAAAAAGATGATTTATGGTGATGAAGGTAGCACCGCTAAATCAGTCAAAGTCGTTGATGTCGAAAAAGAAGAGCGTATGCAGTTCTCTTTATCTACTGAAGAGCTGACCTCTCTTGCCAAGCAAGCGATGACTATTGAGCAGCACTATGGTCAAGCGATGGATATCGAATGGGCCAAAGATGGCGATAGCGGCCAGATCTTTATTGTGCAAGCGCGTCCTGAAACGGTCAAGAGCCGTCAAGACAGCAACGTCATGGAGCGTTACGTCATCAATACTGGTGATGCCAAAGTATTATGTGAAGGTCGCTCAATCGGACAGCGTATCGGCGCCGGTAAAGTCCGCGTTGTCAGTAACCTAAACGAGATGGATAAAGTCGAAGACGGCGATATCTTAGTCTCTGATATGACCGATCCTGATTGGGAGCCGGTCATGAAGCGCGCTTCAGCCATCATCACTAACCGTGGTGGCCGTACTTGTCACGCCGCTATCATTGCGCGCGAGCTTGGCGTACCCGCTATCGTTGGTTGTGGTAACGCCACCGAGCTATTGGTTGATGGTCAAGACGTCACCGCCTCTTGTGCTGAAGGCGACACCGGCTTTATCTATGAAGGTCAGCTTGATTTTGATATCCAAACCAACTCGATTGAGTCTATGCCAGAGCTGGCGTTCAAAGTGATGATGAACGTTGGTAACCCTGATCGCGCCTTCTCCTTTACCCAAATGCCTAACGAAGGTATCGGTCTTGCGCGTTTAGAGTTCATCATCAACCGGATGATTGGCGTGCATCCAAAAGCACTACTTAACATGAACAGCCTGCCACGTGAGATCTCACAAGCGATCAATGAGCGTATTTCAGGCTATGCTTCACCTGTTGATTTTTATGTCGATAAGCTGGTCGAGGGTATCTCAACGCTAGCCGTTGCCTTTATGGATCAGCCGGTTATCGTACGGATGTCAGATTTTAAATCGAACGAATATGCCAATCTTTTAGGTGGTAAATTGTACGAGCCATCAGAAGAGAACCCAATGCTTGGTTTCCGCGGCGCGAGCCGTTATGTCTCTGACAACTTCCGTGACTGCTTCGAGCTTGAGTGTAAAGCGCTCAAACGCGTACGTGACGAGATGGGTCTGACCAATGTCGAGATTATGATTCCTTTTGTGCGTACTGTTG
>Ga0114901_1001499_pt1 | contig 13412 bp, 9 predicted proteins | sample MalvireepMed_s16_FD_89686 | JGI IMG/M metagenome (GOLD analysis project Ga0114901, IMG submission 89686) | Marine viral communities from the Global Malaspina Expedition - Malaspina viral metaG DeepMed_s16 | ecosystem: Environmental > Aquatic > Marine > Oceanic | place: Mediterranean Sea... | reverse complement strand
TCTTCATTGGATACCAAATCCTCGTTGTCATTTTCGAGCATAACCCGATCTTCTGTTAAGTTCGGCGTAAAGGAGTAGGCCAATGAGATTTCATGGGTGACCCCGAAGTTTTCAAATTCGTTGCTCAATCCTTTTTCCACAGTATAACCCAAGGAAATGTTCTTGGTCAGGTTAAAACCAAGCCCTGCAGAGGCACCATAATAGTCGTCATAACCCCCTTGAACCCAACCCAATTTTGGAAGGTCAAGAATAAGGTTACCACCAAGTACCAGGTTTTGGTCCCCTACTTTTCTAACCCTTGCCAAAGGCATCAACCGAGCGCGTTCCATGATACCCGCACCATTTTTAAACTGATGGGTATATTGTAGGTGGCCAGAATAGGTTTTGTCCGCAAATTCGGTGACCGATTCACTGGTTTTCAGGTTGTAATCAAATAGGTTTTCGGCAAAACCACCAACATCAAAATTCCCGAAGGAAAAATTGAAACCAGGTTGGAAAGTCACCAAGGAACTACTTTCAAGAGTGCTCAGATAGGGATCCAAATCAACAGAATTGATACGATCTTGGTTAAGGGCACTTTGGTAATAGCTTACGTTTGCACCAAAGGTGAAAGTGCTCTTAGGGCTCAAACGCACTCCGTAAGCATAGTTGGCATGCACACCAAAATTGTTGAAAACCCCTTCCCTATTTGTAAAGAGACTTACCCCAACACCACTCCTGTCACTTACCCGGCCACTGTAGCTCAAGAAGTAAACCTGGTTGTTGTCATCAAAAGATACCGATTGGTTCCTGTGGAACAAATTGATATAGGACTTGTCCTCACGTACCGTGGAAAACGTCGGGTTGATCAAGAACCTGTTGAATTTCAACAAGTTTTGGGATGGGACGTTATATGGTACATAGGGATCCTCTTCCTGTCCCCGCACTCCGGAGAAGACAAGAAGAAAGATGAATGTGAGTAGTAGTAGAGGTTTTTTGGTTTGCATTGCTGTTTATTTGATAACAGTGATGGTTCCTTGTTTCAGGCTTTTCCCACCCCGTGCGATCTTATAGTAGAAGATCATGCTTTGTTTGTTGAACGTTGTGGTGGACTGTGGCCAGTTGTTCTCATAGCCTGCTTGGCTAAATACTTGTTCTCCTCTTTCGTTGAAAATGGTAACAAGAACATTGGGGTCTCTTGAATAAGTGTTGGGCAATACCCATAGATCATTGATACCGTCACCGTTGGCGGTGATGACATTGGGTATGGCGAACATATCTCTATAGGATACCGTAATTACTTTGCTTACGGTACAAGTGCCAAAGCTGGCTACCAATAGGTACTGACCTTCGGTTTGGAAGCCATAATAATTATCTGTTGAAATCAAGTTGTTACCAGCATCATACCATTCGTAGGAATCGGCACCACTAGCGGTAATGGTCCCGGTTTCTCCTTCGATGATGACTAGGTCACTGGATTTATCCAAAACCAACAAGGAAGCATCAAAAGGAGTAATGGTCACTTGGTTGGATACTATTGGGCAATCATTGCTGGTGATAATCAATTGATAAACACCTGGTTGTCCCACGGTTAGACTTGCTGATGAACTATTCACAACGGTACCGTCCTTTTTCCAAGTAAAGGTCTCGCTGCTTAGATCAATAGAGCTTTCCAATACAATGGCATCTCCTCCATCACAGTAAACTGTTCCGTTAGAGGTGATGACAAGGTTTTGGTTTGATGCTAATTTTAGGTCTAGGTTGTTAGAAACCGCATTGAAAGCACCAACGGTTCCTGATAATTGATAGGTTCCGTTTTTGGCCTGATCGGAAACAGTAATGGTTTTAGCTGTTTCTCCACTTATGTTAGTGCCGTTCCATTTCCACTGATAAGTAAAGGATGCCTGTAAATCTGCGGTAACATCTGTTTTGGTACCGTTATCACTTACCGCGTTAATTGTGGTAAGGCTTAAGGTGGCATCTGTATTTTCACAAGAAGCATAGGTCCCCACAAAATCCACTACCAATTCAAAGGAATCCGGAGATACAATTGTAGTGATGGCAGATGATTTTGGAGCGGAAGAACAAGGCCCTCCATTTTCGGTCACTTCAACATAATATTCGCCGATAGTGTTGATTACCAAGGAATTATTGGTTGCTCCGGAAATTGCGGCACCATCCTTAAACCATTGGTATGTGGGTGATGAAGCGGTTGAAGAAACAGATAAGGTTTTGGTTTGAGAAGGCAACAACACAATGTTTTCGGCATTTTGAAGGGTCACTTCAAAATCACCGGCACTGGTTACGGTTACTGGAGCCGATTTTTCAATGCAAACGCCAGTACCACTAATTTCTACGGCATAAGAGCCTTCAAACCCGGCAGTATTGGCATTTACAGTATAGGAACTTCCCTCAACGGTTGGTCCACTAACCACAGTATTGTTCTTGTACCAAGTATATTTATAGCCCATTCCGGTAATATTGGCTTGCAACACTTGGGTGTCACCTGGACAAATTTGAACGGCACTACTACCCGTAATAGCAATACCCGTGCTTGTTCCGGTGGTGATTTCTATGGTATTGGACAACGTATTGGCAGAACCTGAACAAACAGAACCATAATCCAACTCCACATAGTACATGCCTGGGTCGGAAACGGTGATGCTTTCCGACTTTTCGGCCAATAGGGTGCCACTACGGTACCAGTTGTACAAATAAGAACTTGCATTAGGAATGTTATGTGGTTTAAGGGTTACGGAACCTCCACCACAAAGTGAGATCTGTCCTCCAGCCGGAATTGAACCACTTCCATTTTCGCTGATAAGCAAAGGGGAATTGTAGTCAATAAAATACATGGAGAAGGCATCGGAAGCCGGACTTGTCTTGGCAGGATAGGTACTTCTTACCCTAAATTTGAAATTTTCTCCCCTAATGTCCGTAGGAAGGGCAAACTGGAACTCGAAGTCGAAAGTTGTGTTTTTATCACTTACCCGTGCCAATTCAACCGGGTTGCTAAAATAACCGTTGGCATCGGAAAGTTCCAGGATAAATTCGTTGTTGGAGGCCACCAATGGTGGGTTCCAGGTAAAGTTCACAAAATACTCGTTAAAACTGGCGGAAGCACAAGCGGCCGTCCACGCTGAGTTTCCCGCAAGGTTTGGGTTATCCGCAGGGGTAGGTTTGTTCAGCACTTGGGCCTTCGCCCCCATACCCAATAGGAGCAAAGTGGCCAAGGCCAAGAACGGAATACCATAGGTTGAACTTCTTTTTTTCATCACCGTTAGTTTTTAAGAGGTTATGGGCAATAATGCCCTGTTAGTTTGTGCCCCTTAATGTATTTGTTCTTCGCAACGGTTCTCAGGCGTTACGATTCCATATAGTATTCCAATAACAAATATGTCCCGAATTTCATCGAACCGAAAGATATTGTTGTGGGTGATGCTAAAAGTGTTGTGAAATAGCGTACTTTGTATAGACTAAAGCACAAATAATAGCGTTGAACGGTTGATTTTGCTACATTTGCGCTTCAAATTTTGAATATGGCGGAAGAAGTTAAATCGCTGAATTTTATAGAGCATATCATTGAAGAGGACCTTAGGACAGGGTATGAAAAGGACCAATTAAGGTTCCGTTTTCCGCCCGAACCAAATGGGTATCTTCACATTGGTCATGCCAGCTCCATTTGTCTCAATTTTGGTTTGGGTTTGAAGTATAATGTCCCCGTAAATCTTCGTTTTGATGATACCAATCCCGCAAAGGAAGAAAAGGAGTATGTAGATGCCATCAAGAAGGACGTTACCTGGTTAGGATATGAGTGGGATACGGAATGCTATGCATCCGATTATTTTCAGCAGTTGTACGATTGGGCGGTTGAGTTGATCAAGGATGGAAAAGCATATGTTGATAGTCAAACTTCGGAACAAATTGCCAGTCAAAAAGGAACTCCAACGGAGCCTGGTACGCACAGTCCATTTCGGAATCGTACCATTGAGGAGAACCTTCGGCTTTTTGAAGGCATGAAAAATGGAGATTTCAAGGAAGGGGAACATGTGCTGCGGGCCAAGATCAATATGGCGTCATCCAATATGTTGATGCGAGACCCGGTGATGTACCGCATATTGCACAAGGCTCATCACAGAACTAATACCGATTGGTGTATTTATCCTATGTATGATTGGACACACGGGGAAAGTGATTATATTGAACAAATCTCGCATTCCCTTTGTACGCTTGAGTTTTTACCACACCGGGAACTTTATGACTGGTTTTTGGACCAATTGGTATCTAAGGAAAAATTACGTCCGAAACAGCGAGAATTTGCCCGAAGAAACCTGAGCCATACGGTGGTTAGCAAAAGAAAGTTGCTCCAATTGGTGGAGAGTGGAGTGGTGGCCGGTTGGGATGACCCCAGGATGCCCACTATTTCCGGGCTAAGACGAAGAGGATATACCCCTGAATCGATTAAGAACTTTGCGGACACCATTGGAATAGCAAAACGTGAGAATGTGGTGGATGTATCGCTACTCGAGTTTCACGCCAGGGAGCATTTGAACAAGATTGCCCCTAGGGTTATGGCTGTTCTAAGTCCTTTAAAAGTGGTCATTACCAACTACGAAGAAGGTAAGGAGGAATGGCTAGACGCGGAAAACAATCCCGAGGATGAAACGGCCGGATTCAGGAAAGTCCCATTTTCAAGGGAGTTGTATATTGAACAGGAGGACTTTAGGGAGGATGCCAACAGGAAATTCTTTAGGTTAAAGCTCAGCGGTGAAGTAAGATTGAAGAATGGTTACATTATTCAAGCCAACAGCTGCACCAAGGACAGTGAAGGCAATGTGATCGAAGTTCAATGTACCTACGATCCATTGAGCAAAAGTGGTTCAGGTACCGAGGAAAGTCTTAGAAAGGTGAAAGGAACTCTGCATTGGGTATCCATTCCCCATGCCATTACCGCAGAAGTTCGTTTGTACGATCGTCTTTTCACGGATGAAACTCCTGATGGACACAAGGATAAGGATTTTATGGATTTTGTAAATCCGGATTCATTGGAAAAAATAACCGGTTATTTGGAACCTAGTTTAAGGGATGCCCAAGTTGGGGAGCAATTCCAATTTCAGCGTATGGGATATTTTAATGTGGATAGGGATTCAACCAAGGACAAAATGGTTTTTAATAGAACCGTAACTTTAAGGGACACTTGGGCCAAATTGGAACAAAAGGAGTAGTATAACCATTCCTTATTTTATACAAAATAACAATCAGTTTATCTTATTGAAATTGAAACGATAGGGCGCCATATGGCGCCCTTTTTTGTTGGGGCAACCCATTTGCCCTTCCTTTAAACCAAAAGTTTGATAAAAGCGCTTATTTGCGTTTTTTCAGTGTTAGAGTCAATCTTTACATCGATTGGATCAAACTCTCCACTACTTGGATAGTAATTTAGCTGTGTATCGTTGAAACAGCATGAACTAGATTTAAGATTTGATGTTCCATCGGTACTAAAAAGGAAGTTTAATCTCAAAACCTAAAAATTATGTCAAGTAATACAGGAAACATTGTAACAGCATTAGTAACAGGAGCCATAGTGGGTGCCGGAGTCGGAATTCTTTATGCTCCCGATAAAGGGACTAAAACAAGAAAGAAAATTAAGAAAAGCGCCGTTAAGGCAAAGAATGATTTGGCAGATACTATTTCCAATGCCAAGAACGAGTTCCATAAAACGGCAGAAGCCAAAAAAATTGAATTCGAGGAAAAGTTGGAAGATACACTTTCCACAATGAGCTACAAGGCCGATGATATTATTGTGGCCTTGGAAAGAAAATTGGAAGATCTAAGGGAGAAGAACGCCCAACTTCAAAAATAATGTATGGCTTTCGAGGACATTAAAGAGCAAATTACCCAGGCAGAGGATAGTGCCAAGTCCTATGTAAGCAAGAGCATTGATTTTTATAGACTTAAAAGTTTTAAGTCGATGATGCAGGGAATTACAGTAGGGGCCAAGGCCATTTTGATTGGATCAATGGTGGCTATGGCGCTGCTGTTCCTTTCCATAAGTGCTGCCTTTTGGATTGGCGAATCGCTCGAGAGCAATGCGGCAGGATTCTTGTCTGTCGGTTCTTTCTATGTACTGATTGGTATATTGATTTACGCCTTCAGGCAAAGACTTGAGAAACCGCTTTTGGAGAAGTTTTCTAAATTTTATTTTGATGAGCTATGATACAGAAACAATATACATCCTTTGAAGCAATAGAACAGGACCTAAAAATCCTGAATCTGGAAAGGCAAATTGATGAAGAAAAATTGAGGCTCTCCATTCAAAATACCAAGAAGGAACTTTATCCTGTGAATGTATTGGGAGGCATGGCACCCATCATTCAAAAGGTGGCCATTTCATTGATAGCCAAGAAAATATTGAGAAAGATAGGTTAAACCAATGTCTTGAGAATGGAAAAGGCTCCCTAGGGAGCCTTTTTTTATTATTACGTTTATTGTTCGCCGTTGTTTTTCTTGTTCTGTTTCTTCATGGCCTCTCCAATTTGGTTGCTTGCGGTAAAGGAGGCCACCATATTGTTGAGCATGTCGCTACCGGCTTGTGGTGAGTTGGGCAACAAGATCAAGTTGGCGTTGGTTGCCTCTCCAATAGCCTGCAACGTATCATAATGTTGTGTTACCACGATGAGGGCGGAAGCTTCTTGCGAATTGATACCCACTTTGTTCAATACCTCTACGGATTCTTCCAAACCTCTGGCAATTTCCCTACGCTGATCAGCGATACCCTGTCCTTGCAGTCTTTTGCTTTCGGCCTCGGCCTTTGCTTTCTCAACAATCAGGATCCTGGCGGCATCCCCTTCAAATTGGGCGGCTATTTTTTCTCGCTCCGATGCGTTAATACGGTTCATCGCCGCTTTTACCTGGGCATCGGGATCTATATCGGTCACTAATGTTTTGATGATATCGTACCCATATTCCAGCATGGCGTCCTGTAATTCAGCTTTGACCGCTATAGCGATATCGTCTTTTTTCACGAACACATCGTCCAGTTTCATTTTGGGTACTTCGGCACGGACTACATCGAATACATAGGAAGTAATCTGATCGTGGGGATATTCCAGTTTGTAGAATGCTTCGTATACTTTGTCCTTGATGACCACGTATTGAACCGAAACTTTCAACTTCACAAATACATCGTCCAAAGTTTTGGTTTCCACAATCACATCCAACTGCTGGATTTTTAAACTTATCCTGCCTGCAATGCGTTGAACCAGTGGTATTTTAAATTGAAAGCCCGAGTGTCGGACACTAGTAAACCTACCAAAGGTCTCTATCAACACTGCTGTTTGTTGTTTTACGATAAAAAAGAACTTATATAGTACGACGAGTGCTATAAATGCCCCAACGATTAAATAGTAATTGCCCATAGTGTTTAGATTTTTATGTTAGCAATGGAATTTACGAAACTCTTGTACACTATAGGTAGTAATCCATCAAGTTTTGTTACACATCCATCAATTGGAAAGTGTATTGATGGCATTGGTGATACGCTTTATGGTTTCCTCTTTACCGATCAATTCCATGATATCGAACAAGTGCGGACCTTTCATATCTCCTACCAAGATTAGTCGCAGAGGGGGCATCACTTTTCCAAAGGAAAGTTCTTTTTTGGAAATCCATTCTTTGATTATAGTTTCAATATTGGCCGATTCAAATGGGGTAATACCGGTCAGTATCTGTGCAATTTGTTGCATGATGTGTGGTGTGTCTTCCTTCCATTGTTTTTTAACTGATCTGTCATCATAAACTGTTGGACTTTGGAAAATGTAATCGCTCAGGTTCCAAAAATCAGATACAAAAACAGCTCTTTCCTTGATGAGGGAAACAACTTTTTTAACCGTTGTAAAGTCAACACTAACTTTATGTGATTCAAGTTGTTTGATGAAAATTTTCGCCAATTCTTCATCCGATTTTCGTTGAAGCCATTGTTGATTGTACCAATTGTTTTTTTCCGGGTCGAACCGCGCCCCTGATTTGTTCACACGTTCCAGACTGAAGATTTGGACCAATTCATCCAGAGAGAATAGTTCCTGTTCTGTACCAGGGTTCCAACCCAAAAGGGCCAAAAAGTTAACAACAGCTTCAGGAAAAAAGCCTACCTCACGGTAGCCTTGGGATTCGTTCCAGGAAAGTGGAAATACAGGAAAGCCTCCTTTTTCACCATCACGTTTGCTCAATTTACCTTTGCCAATAGGTTTCATGATGAGCGGTAGATGTGCAAATTTTGGCGCATTCCATCCAAAGGCTTTATACAGCAATTCATGTAGTGCCATGGAAGGCAACCATTCTTCACCACGAATCACATGGGTAATTTTCATTAAATGATCATCCACAATGTTGGCTAAATGGTAGGTGGGCATGCCGTCACTCTTGAATAGAACTTTGTCATCCAAAATGTTGGTATCAATGGTAATTTCGCCTCGGATGATGTCGTTAAGGACCAACTGTTCATCCTGTGGCGATTTAAATCGTATGACGTAATCTGCTCCTGAATCCAATTTAGCCTTTACTTCTTCCGAAGTGAGTGATAGCGAGTTCAAAAGTTTCAGTCTGTTATGCCAGTTATAGATAAAGGTTTTGCCTTTTTCCTCATGGTCCTTCCTGTGAAAATCCAAACTTTCAGCGGAATCAAAAGCGTAGTATGCATGTCCATTTTCAATGAGTTGCAGCGCGTAGTCTTTATACAGGTTTTTGCGATCACTTTGTCTGTAAGGGCCGCAATCGCCTTCTTTTCCGGGTCCTTCATCAAAAGGAATACCGCACCAATTTAGGGCTTCTATAATATATTCCTCGGCTCCTTTCACATAGCGGTTTTGATCGGTATCCTCGATCCTCAACAAAAAATCTCCGCCATGTTTTTTGGCGAACAAGTAGTTGAAAAGGGCAGTTCGCAGACCGCCAATATGTAATGGACCTGTGGGACTCGGGGCAAAACGTACCCTTACTTTTTCACTCATGTTGTAAATTCTTGTGGCACAAAGATACGCCCCATTTATGATTAAGAAAGCGATAGATTAAAGGCTTTTGCCTATTGTGGATATGCCGTTCATCAAGGTTTAACAAAAATTTGCTGTTGATTTGTTAAGGATCAGGTATTTTGGTGGTATAGATTTAAAGCTGTTGGGTAATTATCCGGAAATATTGGACAAATTAAGTGCTTTCATTAAAAAGTACTACACACAAAAATTGATCAAGGGCATTTTGCTCTTTTTGGTTTTTGGTTTGCTCTTTTGGATTGCAGTGACCTCCGTTGAGCTGCTTTTATGGTTGAACCAGGGATGGAGGATGACCTTGTTTATGCTGTTTGTTGTGGTAGAATTGTTTTTATTGTACCGGTTCATTGTGGTTCCATTTTTGTATTTGCTCAGGTTTAAAGGGGGAATTACGAATAGGGAGGCTTCGGTATTGATCGGCAAGCATTTCCCTGATGTGGACGATAAGTTGCTCAACCTGTTAGAGCTTTCCGAATCCAAAGAAAAAACAGACCTTTTGCTCGCAAGTATAGAGCAACGCGCCAGCAGTTTAAAACCCATTCCGTTTGCGCAAGCGGTAGATTTAAGGCACGGTTATTCGTATGCCAAGTATGTGTTCATTCCCGTAGGGATATTGTTGTTCATTTGGGTTTCGGGGAATATCGTTTCTTTTTTCAATTCTAATGAGCGCGTTTTGCATTATGATATGGCCTTTGAAAAGCCAGCTCCTTTTCGCTTTCAGTTGTTAAATGGTGAATTGGAGGTCCTGGACAATGAACCTTTGACCGTTCGTACTATAACGGTGGGAGACGTGCGGCCGGAAAGTGTCAGTATTGTGGTGAATGGCGAGGTATTGATGATGAAACAAGTAGGTGAGGAGTATACCTATACTTTTGAACCTCCAGTGGCGGAAGGCTCCTTCTATTTTTTGGCCAATGGTTGGAATTCCAGTAGTTATTCCATCAGAAGTTATGCTACTCCGTCATTGGTTGATTTTAGAATGCAACTTCAGTATCCAGGGTATTTGAACAAGGGTACGGATGTGGTTTCTGGTACGGGTAATGCTATGGTTCCTGAAGGAACTAAGGTAACTTGGCGGATAGAGGGTAGGAATGTTGATGAAATCCAAATGACCACCAGGGATTCGGTTTTTAAGTTTCATAGCGGCCAAGATGGATTTTATCATGAATTGAAACTGTTCAGGGATTTGGACTATGAGTTGAGTACTTCCAACAAGAATGTTCAAAATTTTGAACGGTTGTCCTATGGCTTGGAAGTGATTCGGGATGCCAATGCTACAGTTCACGTGGAACAAATACTGGACTCCCTAAATCCGAACCAATCATTTTATACAGGGCAGGCAGCAGATGATTATGGGTTGAGCAAAATCCGATTGGTTTGTTATCCGGTGGATGATGCAAAGGCGATTCAAAGGCTGGATTTGGAATCTCCACAGAGCAATGTCTATCAATTTTATTACACTTTTCCTTCTGGTTTGGATTTGGTAGCGGGAAAAAATTACAAGTTGTATTTTGAAGTAGTTGATAATGACGGTATTAGGGGCGGAAAGATTACGAAAAGTCGGGTGTTCAATGCTACATATTTTAATGATAATGAGTTGAACAACAAGGAGTTGGAGTTTCAGAATTACACATTGAACAAGATGTCCAAGTCTTTGGAACAATTTAAGGACCAAAATAAGGAACTTTCCAAAATCAATGAAAGTCAAAAGGAGGAACGCAACCTTACCTTTGAGGACAAGGGCCAGATCAAGAACTTTTTGCAAAAGCAACAACAGCAAGAGGCCTTGATGAAAAAGTTCAGCCAGGAGTTAAGTGAAAGTATTGATAAAGGTTCCGAGGACAATGAACTTAAGAAAATGCTTCAAGAGCGTTTGGAACGTCAGGAACAGGAAGCTAAGAAGAACGCAGAACTTTTGGAAGAGCTTAATAGGATAGCCGACAAAATTGATAAAGACGAGCTCCTAAAGCGTTTGGAGGAACTGGGTAAAAATCAGGGAAAGAATACACGAAACCTAGAGCAGATTTTGGAATTGACCAAGCGCTATTATGTGACGGAGAAGGCGGCTCAGATTGCCAAAGAGCTAGAAGAGTTGGCCGAGAAGCAAGAAACTCTTTCTGAATTAAAGCTGGGCCAAGATTTTGGTGATAAGGAACAGAAGAAGTTGAATGACGCTTTTGAGGATCTGGAGAAAGAAATCAGAGAGTTGGAAAAGGACAATGCGAATTTGAAAAAGCCATTGGAAATTAATGCAGACAAAAAGAAAACTGACGATGTAAGTAAGGACCAAAAAGATGCTTTAGAGGAAATAAACAAACATCAAGGAATGGATGAATCTTCCCAAAGTCAACAAAGAAATGAAGCAAGTGACAAGGCATCTAAAAAGCAGAAATCCGCTGCCCAGAAGATGAAGGAAATGAGTCAGAGCATGCAGCAAGGAGCATCTGGAGGAGGTGCAGAAGCGGATTCCGAGGACGCTGAAATGTTACGTCAGATTTTGGATAATCTGGTGACCTTTTCTTTCAAGCAAGAGAACTTGTTCGACAATCTTCAAACGGCCGATGTTGACATTTCTCAATTTTCAAAAACGGTTAAAGATCAACAAAACCTTCGAAGATTGTTTGAACATGTTGACGATAGTTTGTTTGCACTTTCGCTGCGTAGGGCCGAGCTGTCAGAATTCGTAAATGAACAGATTACCGAGGTGTACTATAATATTGACAAGTCACTTGAGAGTATCTCGGAGAACCAAATTTATCAAAGTGCTTCTTATCAGCAATACGTTATCAATGCCACAAATGCTTTGGCAGATTTTCTGGCCAATGTTTTGGACAATATGCAACAAAACATGAATCCAAGTCAAGGCAATGGTGGAGGCTCTGATTTTCAATTGCCAGATATCATAAAGGGCCAGCAAGAGCTTCAGGAGAAGATGCAAGGTTCTGGTAAAGAGGGACAACCTTCACAACAACAAGGGGAACAGAATGGCAAGGAGGGTCAAGGCAAGGAAGGTGAACAAGGTTCAAAAGGTGAAGGTCAAAAGTCGGGTGAAGGAAAGGAAGGTAAGGGTGGAGAGAATGGGTCGGCTGGTGGTCAATCTGGAAATGGTTTGGAAGAAATGAACCTTAATGAGGTGTATGAAATTTATAAAGAGCAGCAATTTTTGAGGGAAAAATTAGAGGAGCAGTTGAATGATATGATCAGAAAATCGAATCAGGATCTGACCAAAAAGTTGCTTCAACAAATGGAGGACTTTGAAAATGATTTGTTGGAAAATGGAATTACCAATAGGACCCTGAGCAAGGCCAACAACATTCAACATCAATTGATGAAATTGGAAAATGCGAGTCTGGAACAAGGAGAGAAAAAGGAAAGGGAGAGCGAAACCAACAAGAGTATTTTTGCCAACCCTATTACTACTAAACCCGAACTGCTTAAAGATTACCAAAACGACATTGAAATATTAAACAGACAAGCTTTACCTTTGCGGCAAAATTTCGAAAAGAAAGTAAAGGTATATTTCAATAATGATTGAGTTTCATTTTAAGTCTGATTTGCTGTTTGACAACAAATCCGATTATTCCGATTGGATAAATAGAATATTGGAATCGGAGGGTTTTGTTCTTGGTCAGATTGACTATATCTTTTGTACGGATGATTATCTGTTAGAGTTGAACCAAGAGTATTTGAATCACGATACGTTTACCGATATCATTACTTTCGATTATACGGATGGGATAACTATTTCTGGGGATATTTTTATATCCACTGATAGGGTGAAGGAAAATGCCTCCAGCTTTGAAGTTGGTTTTGAAGAAGAGTTGTTACGGGTAATGAGCCATGGTGTTTTGCACCTCATGGGCTATGGTGACAAGTCTGAAAAGGACCAGAGGCAAATGCGCAGCAAGGAAGAGGAAAAGATGAATATGTTCCACGTGGAACCATAGATATGTTTGATAAGGAATACGATGTTATTGTAGTAGGGGGAGGTCATGCTGGCGCTGAGGCTACTGCCGCAGCAGCTAATATGGGCTCTAGGACTTTATTGGTTACCATGAACCTTCAGACCATTGGGCAGATGTCCTGCAATCCGGCTATGGGCGGAATTGCTAAGGGACAGATTGTTCGTGAGATTGATGCTCTTGGTGGATACAGCGGAATTATAACGGACAGGTCGGCCATACAGTTCAAGATGTTGAACAAAAGTAAGGGCCCGGCTATGTGGAGTCCTCGCGCCCAAAATGACCGTATGCGGTTTGCAGAGGAGTGGCGTTTGGCTCTTGAAAATACTCCTAATGCCGACTTTTATCAAGACATGGTTTCTGGAATTTTGATTTTGGGCGATAGAGTAGTTGGTGTAAGAACAAGCCTTGGGATTGAGATTAGATC
>Ga0114901_1001493_pt1 | contig 13485 bp, 15 predicted proteins | sample MalvireepMed_s16_FD_89686 | JGI IMG/M metagenome (GOLD analysis project Ga0114901, IMG submission 89686) | Marine viral communities from the Global Malaspina Expedition - Malaspina viral metaG DeepMed_s16 | ecosystem: Environmental > Aquatic > Marine > Oceanic | place: Mediterranean Sea... | reverse complement strand
TCCCTATAGTGGACGAAGACTTTGATGAATGGGGGAGCAATAACGTATTTGGTACACTATTAGACCGTATCGCTATAGTCGCAGAACGTAACAAGAATAGGGGGATATAAACAATGACTACCAATACATCCAATATTAAAGATAATATGGCCATGTTTCAACGTAGGCACTATCGTTTTTTAGTTGAAGTACTCGCTACATTCAGTTTGCCCTACGTTAAAAACCTTTCAACTATGGAGTCGGAGATACTAGACCATCTTGTCTCTCACTTTGAAGATGCATTAAAGAGGGATAACGATAACTTTAACGTCCATTTATTTAACAAAGCATATCTTGATTGGAAGGAGAGCTTAGAAGCAGAAAAAGAAGATGCATTAAAAAAGGAAAACGAGAATTTCAATGTCTTAGGAGAAAAGGAAAAGGAAAAGGAAAAGGAAGAAGAAGCATACAATCGTACTAAGAATAAGATAAAAATAATGGCTAAAGCTGCCGGGGTAGAGTTAGAAGGCAGTTAAAAACTACGCTAACAAAAAGTATACGTATACGCCCTCTCTTATGTGTTTAACCGCACTGAGAGAGGGTTTCTTTTTTAACTAAGCTGTATGTTGATTGATAACCTATTAAATCATTATAAAGATAAAATAACTATTAAAAGCATAGGGTGTGTTTAGATGCGCCCTCCTGCCCTCGACAGTTCTTTTTTGTTGCCCTATTGAAAAAATACATCTTTAATGCGAAGCTTATCTACTCAATAGCGCACCCACCTCTGTATTGTTTAGTTCTCACTTATACAACTATAAAGAATTTAATAATCATCAATGATGTGTGGGGGGGTTTATTGGTCTAGGAGGGGGCATGGGCCACTACCCTCCCCTGTATACTTATACTCACAGGTGCTCTTAATTTTATTTTTTTTGAATGGATGGGGGAGGAGGAAGGTGGGCAAAGAAGTCAGGTATGTACGTAAATATTATTGTTCTAATAAAAATTTATATTTTATTTTAAATTCTTCAGAAAATCCATACTTACGTACTTCATCTAAGTACTCTGATGGGGTCATTGCGCTACATCCTAACAATGTCACCAGAGACAATATAGTTATTAAGATCATCTTATACATATGAATCAATGTACGTGTATAATTATCTAATGGTTTATATTGAGACTGTGTCTCTATTATAGCCCCCTACAGCATCTTGTCAAGTGTTTTTTAATAGATATTAACATTTTTATGTTGACAAAGAGCGTATATGGACTATAATAGGTAATAGTATCACAGAATATAAAGGAAAGCAGTCTATACCATGTTTTAGTAGAGTATACATAAATATAAGTACGTTACTAAAAAGCGTCATTCGTAAACCGCTTTCTGCAGTTTCCACTGTACTTTATTTGTTCTACAAAAATCTGTACGTATAAACTGCTTTCTTTCTATTTTTTATTTCTATTTTTTATTTCTATTTTTATTTACATACAAAATTACTGGAGTTAAAAAATTAATATTATGTCTACACAACCTTTATCTCAAGAGAATAATGATGTAAATGTGTCTAACGTTATTCTTCAAACGAAACAAGAACTAACAGCTAAACATAAAACGCTAACTGAGCAACTCTTACAAATTCGTGGAGCTATGGAGGCGGTAAGAGCTATGGAAGCTAGATTAGTTACAAGCACTGCTGCTTCTGATTCTTTTTCTACTATGAGTGATGATAATGATGATGATGATGATGATGATGATGATGACAATGACGACAATGACAACATAGAGTATGAAGACGAAGACGCTGATGACGAAGATGAGTACGAAGAAGAAGCAGGGGACTATGATGGCGAGGAGGATGACGATGACGAGTATGAAGAAGAAGAATTAGAAGAAGAAGAAGAATTAGAAGAAGAAGAAGAATTAGAAGAAGAAGAAGAATTAGAAGAAGAATTAGAAGAAGAAAACGATCAAAGCAACATAGCAGCAGCTTAAATATTAGTAGTAGTAGTAGTATTATTCCCATGACAGCATCTATAGGTTATTTCATATCAGCGTTGATAGTTGTAAGTATATCCCCTCCTAAATCTTGGGTATACAACGTAACATATAGTTTTTCTTCTAAACAAGCATGTGTAGAACATCTAAATGATAATCGTGACGCATTGTTATTAGGACTAGGTAAAGCATTTTCTAAAATATTAGTAGGTGTCGAAAACTACGGCTGTTATACACAGAAAGAAATATTAAAGATGAATAAAGATTTAGGGCTTGTCTACCCTGATGATGTTATAAAAGGACAATCTGTTAAGGATATTTTAAAAGATACGACATAGCATACATTTTTTAATAAAAATAATTTTACATATACATACATAAGTACAGGAAAATATAAATGGTGATCGCAGAAACATTAGCGGGGGTAGCTTTAGTACGCTCTGCGGTTAAAGGCGTAAAAGAAGTTATATCTACGTGTGAGGATATTAGCGGGATAGCACATCATCTAGAAGACCTGTTTCACGGTGCTTCTCATGTTGATGACGCTATAAAAGATAAAACTCCTAAAGTAGCTCCGTGGAAAAAGTTCATGCAGGAGCGCATAGGAGTACAGATGGAAGAACCAGATGGTAATTCCATTCCTGAAATAGCTGCTCTGGTTATCCAGAAAAAACAGATCGAACAGGAAATGAAGAAGATGAAAACTCTTCTGAATAAACGTTTCGGTTTCGATACGTGGAAAACTATTTTAGAGTTACGAGATCAACGTATCTTAGAACAAAAGGAACGAAATAAAAAAGCTAGAGAAGCTGCAAAAAGAAAAGCTAAAGCTAGTAGTGTTATGTGGCATAAGGTTTTCATGGAAACAGGAAAGATACTTGTAGTGATAGCAGTAGTAGGCGGTTTATATTTATATCTTAGTTGGGCCTATCACAGTTAACAAAAAAAAAGTAAAAGGATAATAAAATGGCCAGTAAAAAAAATTAACAGTAAAAGAGGCGACAGCTAGAATACACAAGATAATGCAACAAGTAGCTTCTCCTGAATTTATGTCAAAAGAGAATAATAAGAAAAAAAGTGGCGGTGTGGTAAAAAAGAAGAATACTAAGAATAAGGTGTAAATTGAAAAGAAACAACAATAACAATAACAGTAATAAATATATCCCTGTACGTATATTACAATTAAGGGAAGACTGCGCTAAAGCTCATAATGATTTAGACAAGGCGTGGTATAATCGTCTTATTCAAGAACTTGATTGGGCAGATCAGATGCTCAATAGTCCTAAACCTAGTAGAAATTGTAGTTTATAATAACAATGCTTCCTTCTAATAAAAAATCTAAATTAAAATTAAACGATAAACAAGAAAAATTCATAACTGAGTTATTGAATAATGGTGGCAAGGTAAAGAACGCAGTTTTAGCTGCAGGTTACAAAGAAAGCAGCAGAGGATGGTTAATGTCTTCACTTAAAGATGAAATAATAGACCGTACCAAAGCTCTGTTAGCTTCTTACTCTGTCAAAGCAGCGCACCGTATTACTGAGGGCTTAGATGCTGACGGTACTATTCCGTTAAATCAGATGGACATGCGCTTTAAAAGTGCAGAGGCTGTTTTAGACAGAGTAGGTATAAGTAAGAAGCAGATAACCGAAGTGCAGGGTGAGGTTGTTCACGGAATCGTTATGTTACCTGCGAAGGATAAGATGAAGGATGTAGAGGTAACAATAGATGGGTGAAAAAAACTAATATGAATTGTTGGCACTGTAAAACAGAATTAATATGGGGTGGTGATCACGCTTTATCTATAGAGGATGATGAAGCATACTCTATGGTTACAAACCTTTCTTGCCCTAATTGTAATTCGATAGTAGACGTATATCTTGCTAGAGAAGAGTATATCGAAGTAACTGTACCTCCGTGTGATACTGAATTCTAATAAAAAGAATGTTACATCTAACAGATTCCGCTAAAGAATATATGCAAAGCATCCTTAAACATAAATACAAAGGAACGCACGTAACATTAGGAGTAAAGACAGGAGGATGTTCAGGTTTTCAATATATTTGGGGATTAACTGGAGATAAGAATTACAGCAATAATATCAAATGGTCTAAACCAATAGAGGATGTGTTAGTAATAGACCCATTAGCAGAAATGTACATAGCAGGTTCAGAAGTAGATTATATTAAAGAGTTAGGTGGATCATACCTTTCTATTAAAAATCCTGTAGCATCTAGTTCCTGTGGTTGCGGAGAAAGTTTCGGTGTCTAACAAAAAAACTAAAAGACAAAAACCTATACCTCGTAATAAAAAGAATTACCGCCCTACAAAAAAAGGGGCAGGTATGACAAAAAAAGGAGTAGCTGCACATAGAAGAGCTAATCCCGGTAGTAAACTAAAGACAGCAGTTACAGGAAAAGTTAAAAAAGGAAGTAAAGCAGCTAAACGGCGTAAAAGTTATTGCGCTAGATCCTTAGGACAACTTAAAAAAGCTTCTGCGAAGACACGTAATAACCCAAATAGCCGTATCAGACAGGCTAGAAGACGATGGAAGTGTTAAAAAAAATGGCTACAAAACCCGGTCTATATGCAAATATTCACGCTAAACGTAAACGTATAAAAGCAGGTTCTAAAGAAAAAATGAGAAAAGTTGGTTCTAAAGGTGCACCTACTAAAAAAGCTTTCATACGTTCTGCTAAGACAGCTAAGAAACCTAAACGAAATACTGTATAGAAAATAGAGTTAGTGTGTGTGGCTAGACCTAAATTAAAAGAAGGACAACGAGGTAACTATCGAGTATCAAGATTAGAACAGCAGAAAAGGGCTGCTCGTCGAGTAGTACAATCAGCAGACAGAGTAGCGAAGAAAGCTAGAACACGACTCGCTAAAGCTAATGAGAAACAAGCTAATTTAAATCAAGCTAAACGATTAATGAATAGAGGTGGTTTAGCTGTAGAGGAGAACATACAGAGACTACCAAAGGCAGTACGTGAGACATTCTCAGAAAATACACAGATACTGTTCAGTCCTAACGATGGTCCACAGACAGACTTTTTAGCTGCTCCAGAGAAAGAAGTGCTCTATGGCGGTGCAGCAGGTGGCGGTAAGTCATTTGCTATGTTGATAGATTTACTACGCTATGCTCACAATCCTAATCACAGAGCATTACTATTACGTAGAACATTATCAGAACTGACAGAGTTAATAGATCAATCACGTAAGATATATCCACAAGCTTTTCCGGGGTCTATATTTAGAGAATCAAAAAGTACATGGTCTTTTCCTAATGGAGCTACAGCCCTTTTTAGTTATGTCGATAAAGACCACGATGCGACACGTTACCAAGGACAGTCTTTTACGTGGATAGGAATAGACGAATTAGGACACTACCCCACACCGTATGTGTGGAACTACTTACGAAGTCGATTACGTACTACAGACTCAACTATAGATACGTATATGAGAGCTTCAGCTAACCCCGGCGGTTTAGGGGGTTGGTGGATAAAAAAGATGTTTATCGACCCTATGCCTCCTAATACTCCGTTTTGGGCTACGGATGTCGATACTGGAAAGATTTTGAAACATGGGCCTAATCATTCAGTTAAACCAGATCAACCATTGTTTCAAAGGAGATTTATACCTGCTAGACTAACGGACAATCCTCACTTATCTGAATCTGGAGAGTATGAAGCGATGCTCCTTTCTCTTCCAGAGGTAGAACGAAGAAGATTATTGGAAGGAGATTGGGATGTTGCTGACGGAGCAGCTTTCTCAGAGTTTGACAGAAGTATACACGTTGTTGATCCATTCGATATACCGTTTAATTGGCCCCGTGTACGAGCAGCCGATTATGGTTATAGCAGCCCTAGCTGCGTATTATGGGGTGCATTAGATTGGGATAATAATATTTGGGTCTATCGTGAACTCTACGACAAAGGATACACAGGTGAAACATTAGCAGAAATGATCCTAGCTCTAGAATACGATGACCCTCCCATGAGTATTTCAGTATTAGATGGATCGTGTTGGTCTAAACACGGTACAGGACCAAGCATAGCAGAGACTCTTACACGTAACGGTGTACGTTTCATTCCTGCTGATAAGAACAGACTACCGGGCAAGATAGAGTTACACAGAAGACTTGCCCTGCATGATAGAACAAGTGAACCACGATTACGTATAATATCAACGTGTACTAATTTGATAAGAACACTACCGACACTTCCTCTGTCCAAGACTAATTCAGAGGATGTCGATACGAAAGCAGAAGATCACGCTTATGATGCTTTGAGATATATGTGTATGACACGCCAGACAGGTCTACCGCATAACAACGCATTCAATAAGGTTAAGGAACAGAATTATCAACCTATCAATCAAATATTTGGTTATTGAGTATAATAGATATAAACATGGCTTCTAAAAATAAATATGATATAAGTATACAAGAGGCTGTTGACCTCAAACTTAGCGCACAGCCTAAAGCTGTTTCTCAGTATAATAGTTTATTAAAAGATATAAGAAACTCAGGAATTGATCCTGATGCAGATTTGTCTGTTTTAAACAGTGAAAAAGGATACAATAAACTTTTACAATATGTAAAAAAACAAAAGCGTACAGCAAGTTCTACAGCGAATACGGCAGTTTATTCTCAAGCTTTAATAACTGCCGGAAAACCTTCAGGAATAGCTTCAAATTATTTTAAAGAAGAAGAAACACGTTTACGTAATCTAGGTACACCAGAGAAAGGTTTTAATAGAGTAGCTCAACGTAAAAAATCAAAACTTGAATTTCCCGATCAAAAAAAGATGCACAAATCTTTTGAAAAGTCTTTATTAAAGATAGAAAATCCTAATATAAAAGCTTGGGCTACAGTAAAACTATTAACAGGTTTACGTAATCCTGATATTTCGCAAATAGAGTTAGAACCTGAAGATATAAATCAAAGACAAGAAGGGGTTAAGTATCTTTCTAGAACAAATAAAACAGTTTTAATCAATAACAAAGGGAACCCTATCTTCTACGATTTAGGTGAAACTGTTTATGAAGTTTTACGAGAACAAGCAAATAGAGCAGAAAATGAAGGACGTAGAACTTTATGGCCTATTTCTGATGATCTTGAAAAAATTGCTTTAGGAAAACAATCTGATAAATTAGAACAAGAATACAGATCTGCTATAAATAAAGCAGTTAATGAAGAATTTAAAAAAGATAATTTAATAATTATTGACCACAATAAAAATAAATCTGTTCCATTCACTATAAAACATTTACGAAAAAATATCTTTGATGCGTTAGAGGAAATAATAGGGAAAGAAGACGCAAATAAAGTACTTGGACATAAAATAGCAGATGTAGGGATGGACAATTACAAAGTTCAACGAACAGGGAGAAAAGGGACTGTTGGAAAAGCAGCAGATTTTTTTTACAAATTATATTTACAAGACATAGGTATTGTTAATCCTAAAAATTGGTTAAATAAATTAGGTTTTACAGAAGCTGCTGAAAATGTTTCAGAAGTACTTCCTGATTCTCCGTTTGGTACTGAATTAGATTCTTTAGAAGAAAAAACAACTAAAGCTACAGTTTTGGCTAGTGATACAGCACAAGATGTAGAAGAAGCTGCACAAAAGATAGATAAGAGTGTTGAAAGAACAGAAAAAAGTATTGCAAGATTAGAAGAATTACAACAAAGAAAAGAAGAATTAACACAACAACAACCACCACGCCAACGTGCTAAAAAAATACCTGTTCTAGACGGGAAAAGTTTTAAAAACCTTATGCTAGATGCTAAAAGTATTGTAAAAAAGAAAACAAACGAAGATCTATCTGTTAAAGATGTTTTTAGAATGACAAAAGATGGTTCTATTCTTGTTAGGGCTGCTGAATTAGATGAAGAATTTAAAGCAAAACTTTTACAGTATAGTGAAGAGGATTTTGTTAACGCTTTTTCAAAACAAATACATCGTCCTTCTGGTAAACCTGTTACAAAAACAGTTTCTAATACTTTTAGAAAATCATTAAAAGTTCTAGGTAAATTTGCTCTTGCAGGAGCAGCGTCAGTATTAACAGGAGGAACAGGTGTAGCTGCGATGACAGCGCATGAATTATTTGGATCACCTGTTAGTCTTTTTGGGACAACTCCTACTGGACTGCCTCTTGCTAATTCTAGCATGTCTAATGCAGAAATAATGGATTATATCAACAATAATCCCAAAGAAGTAGCAGATGATTTAGGGTATATTACGGAGGCACAAAGAAGAGTCGCTGTAAGCCAAAAAATAGAACAAAATATTCCTGCTTCTTTAGCAGGAGAACGTTTTATACGCTTTGGAGAAAGAGCTAGAGAAGAAGAAGGTACAAAAGCTATAACTCAAAGATCTCTTAATACAGCTATTGAACAAAGTGAACAGAACAGTTTTAATATTTTAAAGCAAGAAGATGAAAATGAAAGAATTGAAGGTACAGATAATAATCCTGATGTAACTTCACTACAACAACAAATGTCAACGTTATTAGAAAATAATCCAAACCAACCAACTAACTAAAAAAGAAGGAGTGAAAAATAATATTATGCCAACAGGAAATAAACAAATGTACGGAAGTAACTACATTATGGGTCAGATGAATAAACAGGGAGAATTTTCTGACGCTAAAGAAGCTAATCTCCACCGTGAGAAACTTGAGTTTGGTGTCGGTACTAAACAAGGAGTTTTAACAGAAGACTTTCCAGCAGAGTCCGGCAGTAAGCATATGGGCCAAGCAAACATGATAATGAATTCGTCTAAGCAGGGAATATAAGAAAAACTAATTATATAAAGAGATAGGTCATATTTAATGGCAGAAAACGATAACAACGATAGTCCTTCTTCAACTGTACCCCAAGATGATGAAGGTATGTTGGAAGTAGAAAATACTGAAAGTGCTTACGGAATTGTAGGAACTATCTTAGAACGTTTCCGTAACGCTGAAGCAGGAAGACAACTAGAAGAAGAACGTTGGCTGAAAGCTTATAAGAATTATAGAGGAGTTTATGATTCTTCTACACAGTATAGAAGTACTGAGCGTAGTCAAGTTTTTATTAAAATTACAAAAACTAAAGTCTTAGCAGCTTACGGTCAGATAGTAGATATACTATTTGCTAATAATAAGTTTCCTATCTCAGTAGACGCTACGCCTATGCCAGAAGGTATCGACGAATTTGCACATTTAAGCAAAATACCTGTAGAGGAACCTGAAGTAACTGAACCTTTTGGTTTCTCTGGAGATGGTAATGAACTTCTACCCGGTGCGTTAGAAGCTACACCTATGCAAGATGAAAGTACTAGTTCTGCACCTACAGCAGCAGACTTAGGAGGATTAGAAGATAAATACGCAGGAGCTAATCTAGCATCTGGTCCAGCAAAGTTGGGAGAACCCCAAATAGAACCTGCTAATGAAGCTGCTCGTGTGATGGAGAAATGTATTCACGATCAATTGTTAGACACTAGTGCTGTAACAGTGATGCGTCACGCTATATTTGAGTGTGCTTTGTTGGGTACTGGAGTAATTAAAGGACCATTTAATTATAATAAAACAGTACATGATTGGACAAGTCAACAAAAGGAAGAAGAGCAGCAACAGGAAGGTATGTCTGTAAATACAAAGACATATCAACCGTACGATAAAACAGTTCCTAGAATAGAAGCTGTTAGTTGTTGGGATTTCTATCCTGATCCTAGCGCAACAAATATAAATGATGCTGAATACGTTATACAACGACATAGAATGAACAGGGAGCAATTACGTGATCTTACAAACCGTCCGCACTTTGATGCAGAAGCTATATCAACCATTCTTGGTGGTGGGCCGAATTATCAGGAACGTTATTTTGAAGCTTCTCTCCATGCTAACGAAGATGATCCAACTTATTCGTCCAATAGGTACGAAGTGTATGAGTATTGGGGAAGTCTTGATAGAAAACTTGCTGAAGAGTTTGGTATGGATTTGGAAGAACATCAAGACTCTTTGGAGTCGATTCAGGTAAATATATGGGTATGCGGGTCTGAAATTCTACGCTTTGTCGCTAATCCATTTATACCTGCTAGAATACCTTATCACTCCTTTCCATTTGAACTAAACCCATATCAATTGTTTGGTGTAGGTGTAGCAGAGAATATGGAAGATAGCCAGTTACTGATGAATGGGCATATGCGTATGGCTATAGATAACCTAGCATTAGCAGGGCATCTTGTCTTTGACATAGATGAAACACAACTAGTTCCCGGTCAATCATATGATGTATTTCCGGGGAAAGTCTTTCGTAGACAATCTGGTGTAACAGGAACAGCAGTAAATGGAATAAAATTTCCTAATACTGCTCCAGAAAATATGCAGATGTACGACAAGGCTAGACAATTAGCTGATGAACAGACAGGTATTCCTAGTATTGTTCACGGACAGACAGGAGTTACAGGAACAGGGCGTACTGCAGCAGGACTCAGTATGCTCATGTCAAGTGCAGGATTAAGCATTAAGACAGTTATAAAGAATGTAGATGACTTCTTGCTTAAACCGTTAGGTGAAGCGTTCTTTCAATGGAACATGCAGTTCAATGAGAAGACTCCAGAAAAAATAGGGGATTTGGAGATAAAACCTAAAGGTACTAGTGCTGTTATACAAAAGGAAGTTCGCACACAACGTCTTACAGCATTGCTACAGACGGTAGCGAACCCGATGTTAGCACCTTTTATTAAAATTCCCAATTTAATCAGAGAACTTGCTATAAGTCAGGACATTGATCCTGATGCGTTAGTGAATGACGTTAATGAAGCAGCAGTTTTCGCAGAAGTACTACGAGGTCTAAATGAACGAACAACAGGCGAAGCTGCTCCTCCCACTGGTCAACAACCCGCAAGCGTGGGAGGGCTTGGAGGCGTACCTCAAGGAGTTGGTCCAAATGATGCAACAGCAGTTGGTGGTGGTGGAATCGGAATTGGAAGTTCGCCGACTGCAGGGGAAGCTGGCTTTACTGGAAACACTGGTGAGACTCAGGAAATCAGCTAACGATACTGTAGAAGTCCATAAGAAAAGTAAGAGTATTGATTATTAACACGTATAAATATACAGGTATTTCATAAGATGGCAAGTTTTGATTTAGATGATCCAGTTAGAGAAGCGTTATCTGAAGCTTATTCAGCAAGTGGTCTAGGGCCAACAGTAACTATTGATGAAGTTACTGGTGTCACTTCTCTAGGAACTAAAAAGAATCCTACTGTGAAAGATTGGCGAGATTCTTATAAAAATTATATCAATGGAGGTGGAAGTGCTATATCTGCTCCAGATAAAATGTCAACTTCTAAATTTTATTCACACTCATTGTTTGATGGATCAGGAGCATCTTATTATAGTTCTCCTAGAGTATCACAAGGATTGATGGCTGATATACAAACTACAATAGGATCAGGATCTCCTACTACGGCTACGGCTACGGACGCAGGTGCAGGTACAACTTCTGCAGCATCTTACGCACCTAGAGCATATCGAAGGTATATGCAGGAATCTTCTGGTGATGTATATGGTGGTGGTCCTTCTACTGGTGCACCTGAAGGACCGGGAAGTACTATTTCTGAAGACTCTATAAGAGGAGTAACTTTAGGAACACATGACAGACCTACTTCTGTGTTAGCTGACATTCCGTTTACTATGCAAGATACACAAACTATAGGAAAACAAGGTACATTCAGAGAGGGCGATTTCTTAAATGTACCGACTGCTGCTGAGATAATGGCTAATCCTGATCTATACGGAGAAATGACTAGAGAAGAAGCAGAACAGATAGATCGAAGAACAGTAAACGAATTTGCTGAAGATTATATGTCAATAGTGTTGGGTAACAAAACAGGAGAGATGACTATAGGGCAACAAATTAAAGCTCTTCAAGATCAAGATTTTTCTCCACAAGATATTGCTAAAAAAATGGCTTCAATGGGATTTACTTCTCTTGCTAAAGCTCTTGTTGGCGTAACAAGTCCTACTCCTTTTGATCCGTTTATAGGTGAAATAATTAGCGAAATACTTTTTGGTACAGGAAAGTCACAACACGGAAGAATAGGTGTACGAGATGGTTCAGAATTAGACACTAGAACAGGAAAACGTTTAGACGGTACACCTTATACAGGAGATGTATTAAGTGCGATTGCAGGGTATAATCCGTGGACAGGAGATGCGATAGATAATGAAGGATATACTATTTTAATAGATGGAATGGTTGTAAATAAAGGTATTCCTTGGGGAAAAGGGGAAATAGGAGATTATATAAGATCTCAGTCTAGAAAAGCAACTCCAGAAGGAGATTTGATAAGAGCATTAGGGATAATGGGCGAAAACACCTTTCGAGGAAAAAGTCCGTATTCAGGAATAACTGTGAACACAATGTCAAATTTTCAAAACGCTGCTTTAAAAGGACTTCTTTCTCCAGAAAGTTTAAAAAATAATAAGAATTTAAACGCTTTGGTTATTAGTCCTTTTGGTAAAAAAATGAATATAAATCAACTTGGATTAAATATATCTGCTATAACTCCTGCAGGAGATCCTATGGGTCAGACAAAATTAGGGACTCCTTCATTTTATGGATTAGGTGTTGAGGATGACCAGAGAAGCGTACCTTATAGTCCTCCTGATATAAACACAGCAGATTATTCACGAACTGACTATACTAGCAGTGATGTTTCTAGCCCATTTTCTGGCACTCCCGGTTCTGAAGGAATAGGTGCAGCACCCGGAAGCGATGTAGGTGCAGGATCAAGTGGACCTTCTGGCACTCCCGGTTCTGGAGGAATAGGTGGAGCACCCGGAAGCGATGTAGGTGCAGGATCAAGTGGACCTTCTGGCACTCCCGGTTCTGAAGGAATAGGTGGAGCACCCGGAAGCGATGTAGGTGCAGGAAGTGGCGGTAGTGATGGAGGTGATAGCAGTGGTGGAGATGGTCCCGGACATAGTGGTGGTATAGGTAGTTATTGATTCTTCTGGGGGGAGGTCCGGGGGTATTTAAAAACATTACTGTAAGAAAACACATCATATAAAATAAAAAAACGTAATAGGAACAGGCAAATGCGAATGAAAAAGAACAGGAAAGTAGGCTACATCACCAAACAAGAGGGTGGTGAGATACCTGTTTTGCCAGAAGAGGGTCTAGAAGAAATGGCAATGGGAGAAGGAGAAGAGGAGCAACAACCTTTACAAGCAGGACTCATAGCTGACCCTAATGCTGTACCCCCACAGGACGGTGGAGAAGAATCAGTAGCAGATGATATTCCTAAAGAAGCCCAAGAAGGAGATTATATTCTTCCTTATGAAACTGTAATTTTATTAGGTTTAAAACAGTTAAACCGCTACGCTAGAGAAGCTATTGACTTAGCGATGAAGAATGATGTTGATTTAGGTGGAACAGATCTTGATCCTACTGATAAAGTGCCGATAAAAATTAGTAATTATGAGTATGTTATTCCTGCACAGTTGGTTCC
>Ga0114901_1001492_pt1 | contig 13492 bp, 12 predicted proteins | sample MalvireepMed_s16_FD_89686 | JGI IMG/M metagenome (GOLD analysis project Ga0114901, IMG submission 89686) | Marine viral communities from the Global Malaspina Expedition - Malaspina viral metaG DeepMed_s16 | ecosystem: Environmental > Aquatic > Marine > Oceanic | place: Mediterranean Sea... | reverse complement strand
TACCACAGGCGCGATAGAACCCAGTGCCACAATAGGCGCGCGCATATTAGTGGCTAGCAAAATCATCGCAAATAACACTAACCAAAAAATAAACTTTGAGGAAGGTGTCTTGATCATGCTTGACTTATGTGCAGATGAATTCGAGAGTAAATCGTTAGAGGTAGACATAGCGGCACGACTATAAAATTGGGGAAAACAAAAGGTAATGGCTAAAGGCTGACAAAAGAGCACTGTTAGAATAACCTCAAAAATTCCACCAAGACGGTGGTTAAGAAAATGCGTTGATGGTTAGGTAGAACGAATAAAAACTGATGTAAGCAATGAACTAATCGAATAATGAAAATATTTTAACAAAACTTCGTTGGTTAATTATCTTAGTGAGCTATCCTAAAAAGATAAACCATACCCAATAAAAAAGTGCTAAGCATCTTAAAAATACTTAACACTAGTATAAGAGTAGAGAGGGCAAAGTACTACCAGCGTATGGTAACTAACCGCTAGAAACGCTAGAGCGTCAATTTAACAAGTAGCTAAAAACTACAGACGGTCAAACCAAGACAGACTTAAACCGACTTACCCAGTTGAGCGGCTTTTAAGGCAGTGTCTTGCTGCTCTGCTACGACTGAGTCACACTTATTGGGATCGTCACCGCAAAACGAGCATCTCTCATCACCCATCAAATTGGCGACACCGCCACACGAGCCTTTAAGCGGCTGCTTTTTGAACATATAGCCGATACCCATGAGCAAAAAGAACAGCACAAAGACGGTAAAAGTAATGGCAAGTATTGGTAGGAGTTGGCTAAGCATAGCGTGACCTCACATTTATTTTTCGATATTTTATTAATGACATTGATGTTTATTATTATAGCAGATTTCGGTCTTGCTCGCTGGTACAAGTGTTTTATTATCAATACTTTACTACCATGAACGCTAAGAGCGGTTAAAAGGGTTTATCTGCTCGCAGTGCTTGCATAGCAGAGGTCTCAACGATCTGCCAGTCCTCTACACTATCAGCATCAATATTACTATTATCGACTAATATCACAAACATTGCTGCTATATCTTGCTGTTCGGCAGTAGCCAGTGCTTGCTCATACGGCATGGCGGTCAGCGCCGTGGCCCAAGCATCGGCAAGTCCTACCGACTCTGCCGCCACCGTCACGGAAGGGGCACCGCCTACGATAGGCTCACCAGTAGTCGGATCTATGGTGTGGCTATAGCGTTTATTATCAAAAATAACAGAGTTTCGATAATTGCCAGAAGTAGCCAAATGCATTTTATTACCCATCGATTTGGGTTGACGAATAGCGGCGATGGTTTGACGCTCAGTCACCGTACTGCCTTCTATTGGCGCGTCAATAGCGATTTGCCAAGGCTGAGTTTGTGCGTTGACCCCAGATGAAGCCACTTCTCCGCCGATCTCGACCATATAATTACGAATCTGATAGTCTTGTCTTAGCACATCAGCGATGACATCAACACCGTAGCCCTTTGCTACAGCTGAGAAGTCTAAGCCTACGCCATCTTTGGTTTTATAAAGGCTATCGCCTTCTTGTACCACGCTTTTGAAGTCGACTAAGGCTTTAGCCTGTGCAATCTCAGCCTGACTTGGCGGGCTTTGTAAGCGCTCAACCGTCATGGTACTGCCAAAACCCCAAGTATCAATCAAGGGCATCACTGTCGGATCAAAAGCGCCGCCAGATTGCTCATAAACCTGTCTTGACGTCTCTAAAACATGACTGAAGTCTGCATCGATAGTGATAGGCGTATTAGCAGTTAAACGATTGAACTTTGATATAGTGGAGTCGTCTATATAAGTCGACATACTGTCGTTGATCTGCTGTAGTCTCTCATCGATAGAAGCTTGAATAGCGACCTCATTAGTACCATCTGGGAGCTGATAGCTAATATGGTAGCTAGTACCCATAGTCTCACCGCTCAAAGTATTAAAGTCTGCAGTTGGCTGCTGGCAAGCACTCAGAGCCAAAAGGCAAGAGGTACTAACTGAGGTTAAGCCCATCATACGGGTTAATTTAGAGGAGTTTTGCGATAAATTTGTCATAGTCATGTTGTTGCGGTGATAAAAGTAATAGACATAAAATTAGGGGCGTGAATAGCTTTTATCTATTCTACACCCCTAATGGTTTTTAATCATGGCAATAGGCCAAAATCTGGTTAATCTTATAAAAGCATTCTATAGCCGCTTCACTTTAAAAACGATATAGTGCTACTAGGATAAATTTTGCGCAGCCTTTGGAGTGCGAAGCGCACAGCAAGCAAGGAAAAGTTGTATCAGTAGCACGACGTTATTAACGTATCGATTTCATTTCGTATTGGCTATCGATCAAGCTACCTAACTTGCGACTGCCGAATCAGCTTATAAAGCTTAGGCGGTGATAAGCGATTGACTCTAGTCGCCATTCTTTCTTGGCGCCCGCCAACGATGATATATTCTTCACCTTTGCTAAGTGCTTTAACCACTTGCTTAGCAAATTCGGACGCAGTGAGTCCTTTGCTCGTCGCCTCATCCATCGTACCTAGAGTGCTGCCGTCCCCTGTCAAAGCGTTAATCGAGACATTGGTTTGAATAAAACCTGGGAATATCGTAGCGACCTCAATGCCTTGATCGTAGAGCTCAGCGCGCAGGCTGTTGGCCCATAGATGAATAGCGGCTTTGGCTGCACTATAAGCGCCGCGATATTGAGTACCTATCAGTCCTGCGATACTAGATATCATCACAATCTTACCGCCGCCTTGCTCGAGCATGGCAGGCAGTACCAGACGCGTCAGCCGCGTTTGCGCAAAGTAATCGAGCTCCATAATTTGGCGCTCAACGTCTTCCGAGGTTTCCATAATCAATGAGCGCTGGGAGACCCCAGCATTATTAATGAGCCAGTCGATTTTACCCGCTTTATTGATAGCGCTCTTATAAGCCGCTTGAGTCTGCTCGCTATCACTGATATCAAAAGGTACGATATGATGATTTTTAGACTTTTTGCACTGCTCTTTGACCGCTTCTAACTTGTCCTCATTACGACCACTCAAGATAATAGTCGCGCCTTTTTTGGCAAAAGCAATCGCTAGCGCCTCACCTAAACCACTCGACGCCCCAGTGATCCAAATCGCTAGGTCTTTAAATTTTGTTTTCATAAGCATCCTTACTTAGTAAAAATAACCATGTCAAAAAGTATCTATGTCAAAAGTAACTATTTTAAAAGTAACTATTTTAAAAGTAACTATTTCAACACTATCCATGTCAAAAATATCAATATGAATGATCAACACTATAAAAAAGTCGCACTCAGATTGCTACTCGAATTTGTAAAATGAGAAAAGCCCGCCTTTAAATATCAGCCAAAAAAAAGAGTCTCAATCGAGACTCTAATTTTAACCACTATGTTGAGACTACATTAACCACCAAAGTCATCAAGCATGATGTTTTCATCTTCAACACCGAGGCTATGCAGCATATCGATGACAGCAGCGTTCATCATCGGTGGCCCACACATATAGTACTCGCAGTCTTCAGGATTTGGATGGTCTTTTAGGTAATTTTCAAGTAGCACATTATGGATAAAGCCGGTCGGACCATCCCAGTTATCTTCTGGTAATGGATCAGATAGCGCCACATGCCACTCAAAGTTATCGAACTCTTCTTCGAGCTGATCGTAGTCTTCGACATAGAACATCTCGCGGATCGAGCGCGCACCGTACCAGAAGCTAATCTTACGATCAGAATTTAGACGTTTTAGCTGATCGAAGATGTGCGAGCGCATCGGTGCCATACCCGCACCGCCCCCGACGAAGATCATCTCAGCGTCAGTATCTTTGGCAAAGAACTCACCATACGGGCCTGATACCGTCACCTTATCACCAGGTTTTAGGCTAAATACCCAAGACGACATCTTGCCCGGCGGGATACCTTCAGGACCACGCGGCGGTGGACTGGCGATACGGATATTAAACTTAATGAGGCCTTTTTCTTCTGGGTAGTTGGCCATTGAGTACGCACGAATAACAGGCTCATCGACTTTTGAGACGTATTTAAAGACGCCGAACTTTTCCCAGTCTTCACGGTACTCTTCGCCGATATCAAAGTCTTTGTAATGTACTTCGTGCGGCGGCGCTTCTAACTGCACATAACCACCGGCGCGGAAGTTTACCTCTTCGCCTTCTGGAATCTTTAGTACCAGCTCTTTAATAAAGGTTGCGACGTTGTCGTTAGAGATGACTTCACATTCCCACTTTTGGACATCGAAGAATTCAGGATCAATCTCAATCTCCATATCTTGCTTGACCGCTACCTGACAGGCTAGGCGCATATGATTGCGAATCTCACCTTGAGTGAAATAGCCTTCTTCGGTCGGCAAAATAGAGCCGCCGCCTTCGATCACTCGGCAACGACACTGAGCGCAAGTACCACCGCCGCCGCAAGCTGATGATAAAAATATACCTTCGCTTGCAAGCGTCTGTAGCAGTTTGCCACCGGCAGGGGTGACAACATCATTATCAGGATTTTCATTAATGCGAATGGTAACGTCCCCTGAGCTGACCAGTCTTGAGCGCGCCGCTAAAATAATAGCGACAAGGCTCATGATGATCACAGTGAACATAGCAACGCCACCAATCGCCGTAGCATAATCCATGGTAGGTATCCTTAATTTATGGGGTAGGGGATAAGAGCTGACTGTAGTGGCTCTCTAGCCCCTTCCAAATAAATGAGTTAAATGGTTCAATAAGCTAATAGTGCTCAGTGCCTAAATTGACATACCGCCGAACGACATAAAGCCAAGCGACATCAAACCGACAGTAATAAAGGTGATGCCCAAGCCTTGTAGCGGTCCTGGAATGTCTGAATATTTGAGCTTTTCACGGATACCCGCCAAAGCGACAATAGCGACTGCCCAACCAAAACCAGCACCAACGCCGTAGACGACAGATTCGCTAAAGTTATAATCACGCTCGACCATAAATAGTACGCCGCCAAGGATGGCGCAGTTAACCGTAATCAGCGGTAAGAATACCCCTAGAGCGTTATAAAGCGCCGGCACAAACTTATCTAAGAACATCTCTAGAATCTGAACCGTCGCTGCGATTAAGCCGATATAGCTAAGTAGACCTAAGAAGCTAAGATTGATATCAGGAAAGCCCGCCCAAGCCAAAGCGCCACTTTTTAGTATGAACTGAAAAAGTAGGTTATTCAGCGGTACGGTAATCGCCATAACGACGATGACGGCAACCCCAAGGCCAATAGCTGTTGAGACTTTCTTTGATACTGCTAAGAAAGTACACATACCTAAAAAATAGGCCAGCGCCATATTCTCAATAAAGACTGAGGTTATAAATAAGCTAACATAATGTCCCATTAGTGACCGCCTCCATGTGCCATGCCTTTAGATTGCGGCTTCATTACAAAGTCAGCTTCTTCAATTTGTTCTGGCTTCCAAAAACGCACAATGGCGATAAACAAGCCGATGATAAAGAAGGCTGAAGGTGGCAGTAATAATAGACCGTTAGGTAAGTACCAACCGCCGTCAGTCACTGGTTGCAATATAGTGATACCGAACCAAGTACCTGAGCCTAATAGCTCACGAATCGTCGCGACGAATAAGAGTACTGCTGAATAACCAAGACCATTACCGACACCATCTAAAAAACTAGGAATCGGTGGATTGCTCATCGCAAATGCTTCGGCGCGGCCCATCACGATACAGTTAGTGATAATCAAACCAACGAACACCGAAAGTCCTTTACTCACGTCATAAGCGACGGCTTTTAGCACCTGATCGACTAAGATAACTAGTGAGGCAATAATTGTCATCTGTACAATAATACGAATACTAGACGGGATTTTTGTGCGAATAATCGAGATAAAAAAGCTCGAAAACGCAGTGACTAAGGTCAATGCGACACACATGACCATCGCATTGGACATGCTGGTCGTCACGGCGAGTGCCGAACAGATACCTAATATTTGTAAACCAATAGGGTTATTGTCAAAAATAGGCGTAGTTAAAATGCTTTTGGTGTCAGCCATGTTATGCCTCCTTGCCAGTTGCTAATGGTAGAGCCGCTGCCAGTTCAGTTGTTGGCTTGGCTTGCTCAAGGTTTGCTTGGCTAGCTTGGGCGTCAGCATTATCGATAGTGGCACCGCTTTCTTCGCGTAGCGCATCTAGATAAGGTTTATAGCCTTGCTCGCTAAGCCAAAACTGAATCATGTTACTCACGCCGCGACCAGTCAAAGTCGCACCACTAATACCATCGACCCAGTTCTCTTTTGGGTTGCCCGCTTTGGTAACACCAGTCGCAACCGCGCCATTTTCATCATAAGAATGAATACCGCTCCACTGCGCACGCCACTCAGGCTCTTCAATACGAGCGCCAAGTCCTGGAGTTTCTTTATGCTCATAAAAGCTGATACCTTTAATGGTATTCATATCGCTCTCAAGCGTTAAGAAGCCATAAATCGTACCCCATAGACCATAACCTTGAATCGGTAGTACAACCATTTCTGGATTACCGGCGTCGTCATTTTTGACGTAGACTTTGGCGTATTTAGGGACACGGCCGATGCCAGCAGGATCATTAGCGCCCAAATCATTACTGAGTGCTTGGTTCTTGGTCGCTTGACTTGCGTCATAGTTGTTACGATCAGGGATGCCAACTTCGACAAGCTGTTCGTCATCTAAATAGTTACCGGCTTGCAGATCAACGATTTTGACATCGAAGTCTTCAAAGCGATTAGCGACATCTTCGGCAGTATCTTGCTCGGCATCATACATGCCCGCCGCGACTAAGATATTTTTGTTACGATCTAGGCGCGCGTTTTCGATTTGTGCAGGTTTGAGCCCGACCGCGACTGCTGAGACTAAGACTGAGCAGACTAAGCATAGCGTTAACGCGACGCTAACGGTTTTTGCATTATTACTTTTGGGCTTGGACATAACGAACCCTCCGTGCAGTTTGACGCTTGATATTGGCTTGCGTGACAAAGTAGTCAAACAAAGGCGCAAATAAGTTAGCAAATAAGATGGCAAGCATGATGCCTTCTGGGAAGGCTGGGTTGATGACACGAATCAGAACGGTCATAAAGCCGATCAAAATACCGTAAGCCCAGCGGCCTTTATTGGTATGTGCAGCTGAGACCGGATCGGTTGCCATAAACACCGCACCAAAAGCGAAGCCACCAATGACTAGATGCCAATAAAAAGGCATACTCATCATCAGGTTATCTTCAGAGCCGATTAGATTAAAGACGAGGGAAGTGGCGATAAGACCAACCACACAGCCTGCCATAATACGCCATGAAGCGATACGCGCCCACAGCAGCACCACTGCACCCAACAAAATAGCTAAGGTTGAGACTTCACCGACACTACCTTGGATATTACCAAAGAACGCATCACTCCAAGTGATAGCGCGGCCATAGACATCAACGAACTGATCAGGCGTGACGCCAAGGGCGGCTAGACCTAGCGGTGTTGCGCCAGAAAAGCCGTCAACCGCTGTCCATACCGAATCGCCCGACATATAAGCAGGATATGCAAAGTATAAGAAAGCACGGCCTGATAGCGCTGGGTTTAAGAAGTTTTTACCCGTACCACCGAAGACTTCTTTTGCCACGACAACACCGAAGATAATACCTAAGGCCACTTGCCATAAAGGAATATCGGGCGGCATGATAAGCGCGTACAGTACTGAGGTGACAAAGAATCCCTCATTGACTTCGTGCCCACGGACTACTGCAAACAGTATCTCACAGGCAATACCAACCACGAAGGTGACGAGATAGATGGGCAAGAACTGCATAGCCCCGTAGACGAAGCTGGCCCAAATACTATTGGGGTCATAGCCTACCATACTAGTGATCACCGTGCGCCAGCCCTCAGGCTCAAGTCCGAGCTGAGAGATAGCGGTCAAAGCTTGATGACCGACGTTGTACATCCCAAAGAACATCGCTGGGAAGGTACAGAGCCAAACGGTAATCATAATACGTTTTAGATCGATACCATCACGCACGTGCGATGAGGTGAAAGTTGTTGTACCAGGTTGACGCAAAAACGTATCGAACATCTCAAAGATGGCGTAGTACTTCTCGTGTTTGCCACCCTTAGTGAAGGACGGCTCCATACGATCGAACATATTGTGTAAAAATTTCATCGTGGTTAGCCCTCCAGCTCAATGCGCGTTAGGTTATCACGCAAGATATCGCTGTATTCATATTTACCAGGAGAGACGAAGGTGCACAAAGCCACATCCTCTTCGTCCAGTTCGAGTACGCCCAAATCAACCGCAGAGATGATATCTTCGACAATCAAAGCGCGCAGTAATTGCGTAGGTAGATAATCTTGGGGCATGACCTCTTCATAGATACCGATCGGCACCATCGCCCGCGGCGAGCCATTGGTAGAGGTGGTAAAGTTAAACTTTTTCTTAAAAAACTGCGAGATATAAATCGGCAGCTTTGAGAAACGGTTTGCACCTGGGCTAAAGAAGTGAAAAGCAGGGCGCTCATAGCCTTCAGGCAAAGAGCTGACTTGATCATGGAAGCGGCCAAGATAAGCGACATTAGCAAACAGCTTACGGCCAGAGAGCACTGAGCCTGAGATAATACGGTTATCACCTGCAATCAGTTGTCCTTTAGTCAACGCCATCAGATCCGCGCCGCGCTCGGTTGCGATAAGATGCGGATTGGTTACTGCTGGACCGGCTAGACTCACTAAACGGCGCGTATATAAGCGGCCAGTGGTAAATAATTTACCCAAGGCTATGACGTCTTGAAAGCCGATCGTCCAGACGCTAACACCGCGCATGATAGGATGCAAAAAGTGAATATGCGTACCCGCCAAACCTGCCGGATGCTTACCTGCAAAGCTATGATATTCAGTGACGTTATCACTAGCAGTTTTGGCTACTTTTGGTAAGCTTGCCTCGGCATGATGACAGACAAAGGTCTTAGGACTCAAAGTTGACAGTACCGCTAAGCCATCATTGAATGCTTGCAGCTCTTCATTGATCAAAAGCATAGGGTCAAAAGCTAGTGGATTGGTATCCATAGCAGTGACGAAGATAGCATGCGGACGCGCACCAAGCTCAGGGGCTCGGCTATAAGGGCGGGTACGAAACGCCGTCCATTCACCAGAAGCAAACAGCTGTTTTTCAACGATTTCGGAGTCAAGATCGGCCAGTTGTTCAGAGTCGTAACGGTCAAACTCTACTTCCTCACCATTGGGGTCAACGGCAATCACCAGACTTTCGAACACTCGGCGTTCACCGCGATTGACGGCGACAACTTTACCAGCAGCAGGGGCAGTATAAATGACGCCAACGCGTTTTTTGTCTTCAAAAACGGGCTGGCCTTTAGCGACGATGTCACCTTCTTTGACGTTCATAGTAGGCTTCATGCCCACATAGTCATAGCCAATCAGTGCCACATGTGCAGGTCTGTGCTCAGTTATCTCGCGAGAGGGTTCGCCGGTGATGGGCAAATCCAAACCTTTTTTGATGGTAATCATAAGCGAAAACTTAGTCCATAGTCTAAAACGATACCAGACGTCCTGTATGGTATAACGGTAGTATAAATAAGCACTACTCAGCAAAGCGTCCCTTTACCAAGGTTATGGCAAAACGGCTCAATGCTTTATCAGTTATGCTCGATTATTCCTACTATCAAGAGTATCAACGCTGACCTTAGACTCCTTAACAACACGTTAATATCTTATTCGACTTACCAAAGTGGCGACTGGCTACCAAGATGCATGCTAAGAGTATTAGCTTCAATCCGCCTGTATAAAATAGGAATTGAATAAATAGTCTTTCCATACCTTTTATTAAAATCTTGAAACGAGCAATGCTCGTATTATGTTATTCAATAACTTCCTGAGGATCACTTACCAATCAAAAAATCGACTCAGTAAACGTTTTGTTGACTAAGTCTGTAAAATGATAGGTAGAGAGATACACATAGGATGATTTTGAATAGAAACAAATACAAATTTACCTAGGATTATACGCTAAATTGACCTAAAATTGCCAGTTAGTAATTGAATTTACTTAATATTGTGGGTGCTTTAAGACTAGGAAACTTCTAGTTCTCATTTACTTACCTCTTAGTCCGTTTTACTACCTTAAGAGTAGGTGAGTCCTTCATTATGCTTTTATCTGTTTTATTAGATAAAAGCGACCGTTTTTAAGCTAGACTTGCTAACCTTGTTCAAATTTTATATTAGGAGTGTGTTATGTGTGCTGCGCCAGTGATTATTCCTGCTATTGATCTTAAAGATGGCAAATGTGTCCGCCTAAAACAGGGTCGTATGGAAGACGATACGGTGTTCTCTGACGATCCTGTTGCTATGGCAACGCGCTGGGTAGAAGAAGGCGCGCGTCGTTTACATTTAGTCGATCTAAATGGTGCTTTTGATGGCGTCCCTGTGCACAAGCGCGTGGTTGAAGACATCGCCAAAGCTTATCCAAAGCTGCCGATACAACTAGGCGGCGGTGTCCGTACCTTGAATACGATTGAACAATATATCAGTGCTGGACTGACTTATATCATTATCGGTACTAAGGCAGTCGAAGATCCAAGCTTTGTGAGCGAGGCTTGCCGCGAGTTTGCCGGTCATATCATCGTCGGCATAGATGCCAAAGACGGCATGGTCGCTACTCATGGCTGGTCCAATGTCACTGATACCAAGGCCACTGAGCTTGCAAAGCGCTTCGCTGATGTTGGTGTATCCTCTATCGTCTATACCGATATCGCTCGTGATGGCATGATGCAAGGTGTCAACGTTGAGCAGACGGTCAATCTAGCTCGCGAAGGCGGCATTCCGGTTATTGCTTCAGGCGGCGTCACCGATATGAAGGATATCGAGCTACTTAAACCTTATGGCGATTGTTTAGAAGGTATCATTACTGGCCGCGCTATTTATGAAGGCTCACTAGATTTTGGCGCCGCTCAGCGTTATTTAGACCAGTAAAGATGCATTGCACGTAAGAGCTTTGAGCTAATAAGACTGAATTTTCTCAAGGATAGTTATGATTATAGAGTATAAGCATTTATTAGCAAATAAGCTCAAAGGTGGTGTACATCTTCTACTTTTAGTATGCGTTATAGTATTTGGCGTCTCAGCTTATGCTGCCGAAGCTGAGCTGGCTGAAGTGGCGACAGCGCTGGGCGTTAATAGTGAGGCCGAAGCAAGTGAATCTGGCGATAGTAGCACGGCGGATGCGCAACCTAAGCCACCGGTAATTATGGGTGAGAGCACTAATAACGCTGAGATTGAGACTAAACCTACCCCCAAAAAAGATAATGACATTCGTCAGCGTATCCAAGGGATATTTTCTGAGATTGATGGTCTGCAAGCGGTTAGTATCAGCGTGACCCAAGGAGTAGTGACGCTCACAGGCGAGACCGCCAATGAAAAAAAAGCCCAACAAGCGATTAACCTAACCAATCGTATCACTGATGTCGTCACTGTTGAAGATAAGATAGAGCGTACGCTTGATGTACAGGACAATGTCAGCACCGTCTATCAAGGCCTAAAAAACCAATTTAGAAACCTAATCAAAGCCTTACCGCTACTGTTAGTGGGTATTGTTATTTTTGCCATTGTTGCTTGGTTTGGCAGCTTTTTGTCTAATCGCAAAAGTATGTGGCAGCGCGTCACCCCCAATCCTTTTGTGGCAGAGCTGCTTGCGCAGACCATAAAGGTGATTTTTATTATTTTTGGTCTGATATTAGCGCTGAGCTTAATCGGTGCTGAGACTGTTTTAGGCACGCTACTTGGCGGGGCAGGGGTGATTTGTATTGCCGTGGGTTTTGCGGTTAAGGACACTATTGAGAATTATATTGCCTCCTTGATGCTTAGTATTCGCCAACCTTTTCGCGCGCGCGATCAGGTGGTTATCAATGACTTAGAAGGTATCGTCGTGCGCCTGACTTCAAGGGCGACGATTCTGATGACTTTAGATGGTAATCAGCTACGTATCCCTAACGCCGAAGTGTTTAAGGGGGTGATTCTTAACTACACCAAAAACCCCGAACGGCGCTTTACCTTTGAGCTTGGCGTGGATGCCAATGACGATCCACTAGCAGCAATAAAGGTTGGTTTAGATGCTATTCATACTTTAGAGTTTGTACTGGATGAACCAAAAGCCATTGCGGTTATTAATAATGTTGGCGATTCTAATATCATTCTAGAGTTTCAGGTCTGGGTCAATCAGTCCGAAACTGATTTTGCCAAGGCTCGCAGTATCGCCATTCGCGAGACAAAACACGCGCTTGAAAACGAAGGCTTTAGCTTACCTGAACCCATTTATCGCCTACGCTTCAACGATAAAGTAGAAAAAGCGCTAGAGATGGGACAAGGAGAAAAAGCGGATGACAGTGCAAATAAGTCAGATATGAGCATTACTCCGGTTACCCCAGAGTCTGTTGAAGACGTTGAGCTTAGCGACGTAATAGAAGATGATGAGGAGAAAAAGCGCGCAAAAGCCCGTGCTAAATATATCCTGCAAGGCCGTAATGCAGACGAGGTGCTCGACGCAAGACCAGATGCCAAGCTAATGGAAAAAGTTGAGCAAGAGATTGCTGAAAATTCAGATGAAACGGACTTATTAAATAGTAATAGTCCGCAAGAATAGCTAAGCAATATGGCAGTAGCATTTAGCAAGCACAGCTTAGATGCAGCCGCTGTTAAATAAAGTTGAGAGTGACAAAATATTATTTGAGGGAATACCTATGCAAAAAAAACACCTAATTGCCTTAACCCTTGCTACTATTTTGATGTTGTTTGGCTACAATATTGTCAGCAGTTACTTCTATGAAAAGAACAGAGCTGCGCTCATAGATACTGATTCCGAGGTAGTTAAAAATGGTGATGAGGAGAATGACAGTAACTCAGCACAGCCACTAGGCGAAAAACCCAAAGCCATCATTGATAATGCTACTGCTCAAATAGAGCAAGTTCAAGACGTTGAACAGCAGCGTTTAGAACAGATGAATAGCGCTCAGTAAGGCAATCTGTGCTCTATACTATGTATAGTGAACTCTAAATAAAAGAGTGTGCTTATAATACCTGCTACTGGTATAACCTTTACTGGCGTGCTGTTATCGCTCGATGCGCCATCACGTTTTTTGTCTTATTGTGAATTAATGATAGCTAGAAACTAGAAACTAGAGACTAGAGACAAATAAAAAGGCTAACTCGCAGTTAGCCTTTTTATTTGTCTCTAAATTTATCAATTACCAAAGCTGCTTAGCTTTTCTTGCTATTACCTTTGCTTTTACTACTGCTACGACCATTGGTCTTTTTGACCGGACTCTTTTTGGAAGAGTCTTTCTTTGTTTGGTTCATCTGACTTGATTTTAATTTTTCTAACAGATCAAAATCAATTTGCAATAAGTCCATATTGACGCCAGCGACTTTGACTTTCACCGAGTCGCCCAAACCAAATACCGTACCTTTGTCCTTACCAATCAGCTGTTGTTG
>Ga0114901_1001491_pt1 | contig 13501 bp, 11 predicted proteins | sample MalvireepMed_s16_FD_89686 | JGI IMG/M metagenome (GOLD analysis project Ga0114901, IMG submission 89686) | Marine viral communities from the Global Malaspina Expedition - Malaspina viral metaG DeepMed_s16 | ecosystem: Environmental > Aquatic > Marine > Oceanic | place: Mediterranean Sea... | reverse complement strand
TAGTTTCAGTGTCCGCTACATCATCTTGGGTACAAGAAAATAGGAACGTATTCAAAATAACGGCCAATAAGGCCAGGTACACTTTTTTCATTTTTAAAAAACTTAGGGTTGAACAAAGGGGTGGCCGTCCGGGAAATTCCCAGAATCGATTGCATGGCCTTTAAGCCACCCGTGGGTTTGGAGTACTCCTTTGTTTTTTGGAAAGTGGAGACTGAAAGTGGTTGATTTGGCTACTTTCCATCGGGCCAAATACCCCCGCTTTACAGAATCCCGTAAAAATGAATTTTCTAGAAAGGCTATGTTAGCAAGGCATAGCGGAATTCATTTATACTTCAAAGTAAACCATAAGGGAAATCAACATGGCAGACATGGAGTCGACTTGTTTTGGACTTCTATTAGACACCAATAATATCAAGGGATACAGAGGGGTCAGGTCCAAAATTTGTCCTGATAAAATTTGTATTTTAATACAATGGATGAGAAAAGAATAGAACAGATTGTCCTAAAAGTTTTTGAGAAAGCGAAAAAAGAACACGCTTCCCATACCAGATTTGCATTATCCAACCATATTAGTGAACATAGCGACTTGAGTTCAAAAACCCTTGAAAGGGCTTATGACCGATATATCAACAAACAGAAGAAATTTGGCGCGCCACATGCTGACAGTGTAAACTTGTTCTGCATGTACTTGGGTTATGACAATTACGCCGATTATCAAAAAAGGAACAGGAAAGGCAACAAGGAAAGAAAGTGGATCACCATTACAGTTTCCATTGCGTTTGGAACCCTTTTACTATACATTGGGATTCAAAATTGGCCTTTTGCCAACCGAAAAGGAAACATTCCCGATAATCAATGCATGGCCTGGGCCGACTCCCTTTATGTAAAGGTTGACTGTGCCACCCAGCCTTTTTCCAAGTTTGGCACCAAAGTGGAACCGCTTGATGCCTCGAGGCTAAATAATCTTAAAAAAGTGGAGGTCAACATGGCCTCCGATTTTTTTACGGAAGATGGTAAGCCCATGATCTGGTATTATAAAAACAAGGATGGGGAAATTGAATTCTTTACGGCCCCTGGCCTACATCCCATAACCGGGGAAACCTTGAAAAAAATCACTCCCTACATTATTGAGACCTATGTGCCTGCCCATATCAATCGGAAGGGCTCCTTTGTTCAGGAACAATAGTGACTCGTTGATATTAAAAAAGCCCCGAAATTCGGAGCTTTAAAGTTTTCAATTGTTGATCAATTCCAGTGCTTTTTCCAACACCTCATCCCTGCCATCCCGTAACCCTTGAATGGTGGGATGGACCTCCACATCAATCTTGACTCCTTTACGCTGGGTTTCGGTCCCATCAGGATAAAAAATGCCTATACCCGATATGGAGGTTTTTATTCCGCCACCCAATTCCAAGGTGGAAACATTTCCATCGGCACCTGCAGTTTGACTCCCAACAGTAACGACATTGTCAGCTGTTTGTAGGGCCATGGTCGTAAACTCGGCATGACTTTGAGTAATTTCATTCACTAAAAGGACCACTTTCCCGGAATAATTCCTTTTGTTTTTAAAACTTCCACATTGCATACCATCACGCCATTTGAACTTACCCGGGTAATCAAGGTCAGGATACGTCACCTTGAAAAAATTTCTTCGCTCTGGAATTAAATAATAGGCTATATGATACATGGTTCCTTTTGGATAATTTCTAATATCGAAAATGATGGCCTTGGTGTCTTTAAAACTTTCCATCATCTCTTTTACATCTCCCCTTTCCAATTTACCCATGTTCACATAACCAATAGTATCATGAATGATTTTCCAACTTTTAAAGTCATTAGGCTTTGACCTTAATGCATCCACTTCAAAATATTCAACTATTACTTCTTTAATTTCATTGCCTCTTAGAACTTTGACTTTGCGCGATGACTTTTTTGTTGATCTTACAAAGCTATATTTTAAAGTACGATTCTTCGCTGTCTCATTAGATCCCCAAACCAATGATTTATTATCTTCCATAAGATTTTGAACCGGTATTTCGTCAAATGCTAAAATGACATCTCCCTCTTTTAATGGACAATTTAATCTTAAGGAATCCTTATAAAACCCACTGACCACTAATTTATCGTTTAAGATTTCAGTTTTAAATGCAGGCCAAAAATATGTTTTTGGGTCTGTAGGTGCTCTAAACCAACCATGGGAATCATCAATTTTTACCACAAATTCCTGTAAAGCATGGTGAAATTCCTTTTCGGTGGAGGCAGATTGCAATTGAGGAATGGTAGTAAGCAACACCTCACCCCAAGGTTGATCGGTTTGGTATTTGTAGGGAAAGAAATATTCAATAATGTTCCAGTATTTGAAGGCAATCAATAGCCTCATATCTGGATCGGTCCAATCCAGATTCTTGTATTCCGGCTCATTTTTTAAGGCAATATTGCCCACTTGTTTGTAGGGAGCATACACATAATGCTGTTTTCCTTGAAATCTGTTTTGCTCAATAAACTTAAGTTTATCCGAGAGTTGAGAAGTGAAAATATCCGGGTTGTTGAACCAGGTGAGATCGAAGTTCTTATCAAAATATGCTTCATCGTTATTCTTGTCGCATTTTTTACATAGGGGTACTTCTCCAAGTCCAGCAATCCAAGTCAAATAGATTTCCGATAATGCTTCTTTACTATCGGCAGCCTTTACCTTTGGTAAAATTTCAAGGAGTTGGTTGTCCCAATCAAATTTTCCATCGGCAACTTGTGGATGGTAGTATTTTAGAAAGCCCCAAATTTTTGCAGCTGAAGCTAATTTTTCGGTTTCAGAAATTTGTTGCGCCTTGGCGATTCCTTGAAATGTCAGCAATAAAAAAGCGAATAGTACTTGTTTAGTCATATTAGGTGGATTAGTGGTTCGGATTAAATATAACTATCTTCCTAACAGCCGATTAAATACCCTCATCAACTTTAAGAACAATTAACGCAAAATCTGTACAATTTAAGTTTCCTTTAATAGTTTGAGTCCAATTAGTAACGTCTGTAATCCTATCTATAAATGGGGTCTACCAAACGTTATAAAAAACATAAAACCCAGTAAAATTGGGATTTACGGACCATTTGCCCTATATTTGCATCGATGACAATCAAGCTCCACGAGAGAAGAAATTGCAGGATTCTTAGTTTTGAATATCTGGTTTTTCGAAACCAACCAGATAAATTCATTCCTCCTACCCTCTAAATACTCAACCCCGACCGGGTAAATTTTGTGATATGACGTTGCGAAACTTGCTTTTGCAGCCCTATCATATCGTCCCTATTGCGACCATTAACTAAAATCCAAGAATTATCGTACAAGAAAAAATCATGGTAATCAAAACCTACGATGCCTTTACAAGGCTTTCCACCATGGAGGCCAACCGCTTTACCAACTTCCTTTTTGAACACCAAGAAGGGCGCAAGGCCACTAAAAAGGCCATAAGAAAAGCCATTCAGTATTCCACCAAGGACATACCCGGCTTGGGTGGTTACGTATTCTCCATGGAAGAAAAGGAAGAAATCCTGGGACTGGCCGTGGTAAACAAAACGGGCATGGGCGACTACATACCGGAAAACTTTTTGGTGTTCTTCGTGGTGCACCGAAACCATAGGAACCAAGGAATTGAACAAAAACTGTTGGAATACACCCTCCAATATTGCAAAGGGGATGTGGCCGTTCATATAACCGGCGAGAACCAGTGTCCCAACAAACAGTTTTTTGAAGCATATGGGTTTAACGAGACCCATACGGAAATGAGATTGAACAGATAAACAGGATATATGCTAAAAATTGAAGTAAAACCAGGAGAAAGTATAGAACGGGCCCTTAAGCGCTACAAAAGAAAATATAGGAACACCAAGCGCTTGGACGATATCCGGGACCGTCAGGAATTCACCAAAAAATCGGTGGAAAAAAGAAAAACAAAGAAAAAAGCACAATACAAGGAAAAATTCCTGAACGAACAGGAAAATAGTTAAACACAATCCTATTATCATTATCAACAACAAAATGAGACTTTCAAAGATTAAAAGGGAAACCAAGTATGAAAAACGCTACAGTGTCAAAATGGGGGAACTCACCACCCAGGTCACGTACATCAAAAGGTACATCCTCGGGCTACCTGTGCGCACATTGCACAAGTACCGGGAAACCTATTATGGTAAGGTGAAAGACTGTAAAGATTGTAAAATAACCGCGTAACCCAATAAAAACCTTTTAACAAAAAAGAATGAAAGTATTAGTCATTGGAGCAGGTAACATGGGGCTTACCTATGCCACAGGTATGTCTAGATCCAAACTGCTGAAAAAGCGGAACATCATGGTTTTGGACAAATCAAAAGAGAAAATGGAGGAAGTGGACAAAATTGCCCATTTTGATGCCATAGACCGTTTGGAGGACTGCGTTCCCAAGGCAGACATCATATTTTTGGCCGTAAAGCCCTACCATGCCGAAGATCTTTTCAAACGCATGAAACATTTGGTAAACCCCGAACAGTTGTTCATCTCCATCATGGCGGGGGTCACCATTAAATATATCCAGGAAGCGCTCGGAATCCAGAAAGTGGTACGGGCCATGCCCAATTTACCTGCCCAAGTGGGCAAAGGGCTTACCAGCTATGTTTCTTCGGATGAAGTATCCCGACTGGAACTTTTTATGGTGGAAGGCCTGTTGGATACCACAGGGAAATCCCTTCGTGTAAAAAGTGAGAAATTCATCGATGCCTCCACGGGAATCTCCGGCAGCGGCCCCGCCTACGTATTTTATTTTATGCAGAGCATGATGGAAGCCGCCCTGCAGATGGGCTTTTCCGAAAACGTGTCCAAAGTACTGGTCAGCCAGACCTTTACCGGGGCAGTGGAACTCTTCAACCAAAACAACCTTACCCCCGACTCATGGATGGAGCGTGTGGCCTCCAAAGGAGGCACCACCCGTGCGGCTTTGGATTCCATGCAGGACAACAATGTAAACGAAATGATCAAGGAAGCTGCTTTTGCAGCCTTTAACCGCGCCGTGGAACTCGGCGAAGAATACTAAAAACATGTACAAAGAACTCGTGGTCATCAAAGTGGGAACGAACGTGATGACCAACAAGGACAATAGAATCGTTAGACCCGTGCTCAACAGTTTGGTACAACAGATAGCTGAATTGTATGAGCGTGATATCATGACCATTTTGGTCTCCTCTGGATCCGTCATTGCCGGTAAGGAGGTATTGGGAAAAGCCAAAATCAAGGACAAAACCCAACGTAGACAGGTATATTCGGCCATCGGACAACCAAGGATGATGCGCCATTATTACAACATTTTCAGTGATTATGGGATGAAATGTGCACAAGTGCTGCCCACCAAACGGGATTTTAACCCTGGTGTGCACCGCGACAATATGATCAGTTGCATAGAAGGTCTGCTGTCGGAAGGTGTGGTGCCGGTTGCCAATGAGGACGATGCCGTATCCGTGGCCATGTCCATGTTCTCGGACAATGATGAACTGGCCACCTTATTGGCCCAGTTGATGAATGCGGACAAGCTTATCCTGATGACGGATATTGATGGTTTGTACGACGGTCACCCGGAAAAAGCAAACTCCAAAGTAATCGAAAATGTGCAGCCCAAGGAAGATCTGGAGAAATACATTGAAGAAGGAAACAAGGCTGAAGGAGAAGGCCGGGGCGGCATGGGATCTAAATTGAACTATGCCCAAATTGCGGCTGCCAGCAACATCCCTTCCTACATTGTGAACGGAAAAAAGGAAAATGTGATCATAGATATTGTAGAAGGAAAAAAAGTGGGGACCAAAGTCTCCCTTTAACTTTAAAATGAAGAACATGAAATTATTGAATACAGATATAAAAAATAAAGTATTGGCCGATATGGAGCACATCCTGGATCAAAATCGGGAAGCTTTGCTCCAAGCCAACCAAAAGGACCTGGATGCCTTTGACCGGGACGATCAGGCCCTTTATGATCGTTTGGTGGTCAATCAGAAAAAGATAGACCAAATGATCCAAGCGGTAAGGGAAGTAAGATGGCAAGAAGATCCCGTCAACAAAGAAATCTCCACACGGGAACTGGACAACGGCTTAAAGATCATCAACAAAACGGCTCCGTTCGGGACCATCATGATCATTTACGAATCCCGTCCCGATGTGACCATAGAGGCCGCCGTATTGGCCTTTAAGGCCAACAACAAGATTTTGCTTAAAGGAGGTAAGGAGGCCTATCACAGTAATAAGGCTTTGGTCAAATTTTGGCACGAGGCCTTGGCTAAGAATGATTTGCCCTCCGATTTTATCCAATTCATGGAAATGGATAGAAAACAGACCCAGGCCTTTTTGAAGAACCCTGACCAGCAACTTGATCTGATCGTGCCCCGCGGTGGGGAGCGGCTCATCAATTTTGTGAAGGAACACGCCAAATGCGCAGTTTTGGTCAGTGGTCGAGGGAACAATTTCCTTTACGTACACAAAGAAGCAGATTGGCAAAAGAGCCTGGAAGTGATCGTAAATGCCAAGACCCATAAAATTTCGGCCTGTAATGCCCTGGACAAGGTCTTGATAGATACTAGAATTGAAGATTACAAAGGAAAACTCAACGAACTGAAACAGCTACTTTCCAACAAGGGAGTATCCATATTGGTAGATGGCAAGGTGAAGGAAACCTTGAAAGATGAGGAGGTCATTTCCGATCAGAGCGTATGGAAAGAAGAATTCCTGGCCATGAAATGTGTGATCGGCGCCGTGGACACTTTGGACGAGGCCATCCAAAGAATAAATGAAAATTCAGGTGGACATTCGGCCACCATTATGACCCAAAACAACAGTGTGGCGCAAACCTTTATGGAAAATGTGGACTGTGCGGCGGTGTACCAAAATGCATCCACCCGCTTTACCGATGGCGGACAAATGGGTGTTGGGGCCGAGCTGGCCATCAGTACGGACAAATTGCACCACCGCGGACCTCTTGGACTAAAGCAATTGGTCACCAACAAATACTATGTATTTGGGGATGGACAAATTAGGGTCTAGCATGGATTGGCATAAAAATATGAAAGGAGGCATAATGCCTCCTTTTTTGTCTAAAAATGTCGTGATGGAGCTTTCATTCACATAAAAACGTTCCAGGACTTGTCTTATTGGCAATTTTCCTAACTTTTACTGGTCATTTTTTAAGAAATTATCTAGATTTATTATTCAAAACAAATAAAGTATGGGAAAATTTGAAATCAAAACGGATAAATCTGGTCAGTTCAGGTTTAATTTGAAGGCCGGGAATGGTCAGGTTATTTTGAGCAGTGAAGCATATACCACCAAATCTGCCTGTGAAAATGGCATTGAATCGGTAAAAAAGAACTCCCAGGACGATGCAAGGTTTGAGAGAAAGACCGCAAAGGATGGAAGCCCTTATTTTAACCTTAAAGCATCCAATGGCCAAGTTATCGGAGCCAGTGAAATGTATTCCAGCACTGCGGCCATGGAAAATGGTATCGCTTCAGTTAAGAAAAATGCCCCTGGTGCTTCCACAGAGGATATTTCTGCTTAACCCAAAAACAAAAAACACAACTAAACAGCCTAAACAGGCTGTTTTTTTATACCCATTTTTTTAGTGGGCACCAAGAAATCGTTCCCATCCCGAACAACTTCAAAATAAGTCACCAAACCAAATAGGCCATTCATTGGTTCAAATGGGTCATTCATTAATCCACCGAATACCATCCCATTTTTTGATTATATGTTTGTCTTGCAATTACGCGTTAAAGCTCGTTGAGAAAGCAAGATCAATCTTTAACGCATGCACATATAGCAATGCACTTTTTGAGACTGTTGGTCATAAAAGTGTTTAGTTTAGTTGAGGTTTCCGTTACGCCAAGGAATTTGAATCAAATTCCTTGGTTGTAATGGTTTTTATTTGGATAGGAATCTTTGCTCCACCCATATGCTACATGTCCCTTCATCCCCTCCTATTTGGACCAATCAACGATCATCTTCCCAGTAAAATAACATCAAAACAGGAATTGTAAAATTCCAGATGAATCCAATTACTCCATTCATCAATTCAAAAAGCCATTCTATTTATTTGCCCCAGGCAACTCCCTTTATTTATACTCTCTTTGGCCCGATTTTAAGCTTTTCAATAACCCAAGCCTAATTATTAGGTCAAAAACAATTTTAACCATGCTATCAAAACATACCTTGTTGGGCATCGTGCTATTTCTTTCAATACACCTGCTCAAAGCACAATCTTATGAGGGCCTGCTCACCGACAATTACAGTGGTGTCCACGGCATCCTCTCCAATCCGGCCAACATTGCCGATTCAAGATTAAAACTGGATATCAACCTGATCGGTGCCAGCGCCTTTTTTGGAAACAACTATTTGGGATTGAACATGAGTGATGCCTTTAAAGATTTCGGAAAGACCTTTGATGAAGCCAAGACAACTCCCAAAACGAACAACTTTTTGGCTTCCAATCTCGATATCCTTGGACCTTCGGTCATGTTCAACCTAACCGAAAAAAGTGCTGTGGCTTTATACACTCGGGCCAGACTTTTACTTAATGTGGACGACATCAACGGTGCGTCCATAGATAAGGAAGGGGGCTTCAATGAAGACGAGGACTTTTTTATCAATGAGGGGGATGTCTCTGGGGAAATCAACCTTTGGACAGAGATCGGTGCTTCATATGCCCGAGTCCTTTTTGACGGCGGAGACCATTTCTTAAAAGGTGGGGCAACCTTAAAATACCTTTCGGGGATACACCATGCCTACATTCGAGGATCAAACCTTACCGTTGACTATGAAGCCGCAACAAGGGATGTCACGACAACGGGAGAGCTTACCTATGGTAACGATGCTTCGGGCAGCGAAGGTGATGGATTGAGTGATTTTTTCACTTTCGGAAGATCCACCGGATTCGGAGGAGATTTGGGTGTTGTGTACGAATGGAGACCCGATCACCAAGATTACAAACTTACCGATGGTGCCGGAAACACGTACTTAAACAAAGGGGTCAACAAATACAAGTTGAAATTCGGGGTATCCATTACCGATATCGGAAAGATCAACAACAAAAAAGGGGAAGAGGACACCTATAATTTGAACAAGACCCAAAGCATTGATGATTTTGACGGCATGGACTTGGAGGATGGGCTCAGTAACAATTTTGACACCACTGGCCCCACTCATGAATCTGCGGATACAGGGTTGCCGACTGCCTTGCACGCCAATGTGGACTACCATGTAGGATCCAAATTTTATTTGAACCTGAACTCCGATGTCAACCTACAGGGCAAGCATAAGATCAATTCCAACCACATCCGCAGTGAGATTGCCTTGACCCCAAGATTGGAAACCGCTTGGATCAGTGTGTATTCCCCGATCAGTTTGATGCAACAGGTAGGGTTCCGATGGGGTGTTGGCTTAAGGGCCGGACCATTTTATGTGGGTTCGGGTTCTGCCTTGACCGCATTGTTCGGGAATTCGTCCAAATCCTTGGATGCCTATGCGGGAATCAAAGTACCTATCTACCAAAACAAGCTAAAAGATAAAGATGGGGACGGACTTAAGGATGATGTAGATGGATGTCCGGAAACGCCCGGTCCAGTTGAAAACAATGGATGCCCCTGGAAGGATTCCGATAGTGATGGTATTTTGGACAAGGACGATGATTGTCCAAACGAAGCGGGACCAAAAGAAAACAAGGGCTGTCCTTGGAAGGATTCTGACGGCGATGGCGTTCTCGATAAGGACGATGACTGTCCAAATACCCCAGGCCTCAAGGAATTCAATGGATGCCCCGATGCAGATGGCGACGGTATCATCGATCAAAACGATCGTTGCCCAAACCAACCGGGGAGCAAAGAAAATAAGGGATGCCCAGATACCGATGGAGACACTTTGGTGGACATTGATGACGATTGTCCTACCATTGCAGGTCCAGTCAGTAACAAAGGTTGCCCCGAGGTAACCATAGCCGTTCAAAAACAATTGAATGCATATGCCAAGACCATCCTGTTCGATACCGGAAAAGCAACCATTAAACCAGAATCGGTTGCGGTAATGGTGGATATCATCCAGATCCTGAACGAATACCCAAATGCCAAATTCACGGTGGAAGGCCATACGGACAGTGTGGGCAGTAACGAGAGCAATCAAAAGCTTTCAGAGGCTAGGGCCAATTCGGTAAGGGACTTCTTGATCAATGAAGGTATTTCTGGAACTAGGTTGACCGCTATCGGTTACGGGGAAGAAAGGCCCATTGCTTCAAACACCACAAGTTTGGGAAGAAAACAGAACCGTCGCGTAGAAATCAATCTGATAAAATAACCATGCTGTTTTAGTTCATTTATCGGTATAGAGCACAAGGTTTGGTGTATCTCGTGTCTTCTTCAACTACAGCAATGGTTGGGCCGCCAGGAATTCTTGGCGGCCCTCTTGTTTTTTGATGATTAGTTTCAAATTAATAATGGTAAGTAAAAGCCTACAATCATAATAGCTTAATAATCAAATCTTTTAAAGCTTCATAAATCCATTTCCTTATTCCATCAATTCTAAACCATCATAGGTTAATCCATCCACATGGGGTATCTGGATAGTCCCTTATTTTATACTTACCAAATCTATTTCTTGCCCAAACCTCATGCAAGAAACCTTCAAAACTTAACTGCTATGATTAAACTTTTACACTACTTTCTTTTCAATCGATCAATGGTAGAAAAAGGACATCCCTGTTGGGTAGCCTCTTCTTTTGTCATAAGGATCGTACAATGCTCAATTGCAATAATCTTGCTAACCCAAAGCAATACCCTTCAAGCCCAGCAACTGGATACTTGGTTTACCGCGGATAGGGCAGTGAATCTACCCCCCCTACCAAGTCCTGGCAGTCTTGAACTTTTTACACCTTATGCTCCAGCTGATGGTACACCTATTACCCTATGGTATGATTTTGTGGATTATGTGCCTCAGAATGCCATACCGCATCCCGATCCCACAAAATATTCTTCTACTTTTCCAGATGGCTTTGATTACCCCTATCCGAATTCCGGGGGGTTCTCCAAATACCTGGATCCATCAGGTTCCGTTCCTGGAGTTCCTACATTAGAACGTAACGCCATGAATTTCAATCCCGTAGCTAGGTTTGATGGCAGTGGAGCTGGTCAGGCCCTTCATTTCCAAGCCGCCTCAAGAAAACAAATCACGGTATTCATTGTGTTCAAGGGAGCAGGTGCAGGCAATACCGCCGAAACCCAACGATTACTTTTCGGCGGGGATGTGGATGTGCACCATATCAACTCATTCCTCGATCAATGGACCACCAACCTATCTTTAGGTATTGCAGATGGTAACCGCTTCTCGGTTGGTCGAACCTGGTTTAATGATAGCGGTGGTTTTTTCCAAAGTGGCTCCATTGACCTTTTGACCAAACCAACCATTGGTACCTTTCAAAGAACTACCGGAGTGGATTCGGAACGTTTGTTGACACATGTCAATGGTATCCAGGACATCTCTACGGTAAGGTCACAGATCATCGCAGACAACGATCTCTTCTTTTTTAACCGATTGGGAAAACATTTCAACAGTAATGACCCCAATCGTAATCTTACAGGCGAAATTGCCGAAGTCTTACTGTTTGATGGGCCCATCCCAGCGACGGCCATTCAAGTGGCAGAAAGCTATCTGGCCGTCAAATATGGTATTACACTTTCAAACGGCCCTGGTTTGGGAAGCGAGGTCGGAAACACCAATTATAATTATCTAGCCGCTGATGGTTCCATAATTTGGCAGGCAGAGAGCACCTATATTTATGACATTTCCGGAATTGGTGCGGACCGATATGAAGATTTTGAAAGTAACCTGCCAGGTGATGTTGGAGATTTGAAATTGCGTTTTAACCTTCATCAACGCATTTCCAAAAGTGAAAACCCCGAGGCTATAGTCACCATGTCCACCAATACCAATTTCACTACAGACAATTTGGATAATTCTCGAACCATTGTCAATAAAAATGGCGAATCTACTTATTTACACAATTTTTTGTTGTGGGGAAGTGACCGTGGCAACATCAATGAAATTTTTACCGAGCTCCCTGCAGGGATAACCAGCAGAATTGAAAGGGAATGGCGGGTTCAAATGAACCAATCTGCCGGCCTTAGCCCGATTAGCGGGGTAAGTGTTCGCATCAACCTCAATGGATCGGATATTTTGGCCCATGGCGATTGCGCCTTAAAATTGATGATCGATACGGATGAAGATGGCGACTTTACCACCGGTCCCATCACCATGATAGATGCCACAAGTGTAGATGCTTTGGGGTTTGCCTATTTTGATGGGGTCAATTTTGACCATAGGGATGTTTTCACGGTTGGTTTTGGGGATACTGTTCCCCCAACGGCAAGTAATCCGGCCACTATTACCGTTTGTGATAGTGCCCCAGATTCAGATATATCCGTTGTCATTGATGAAGATGATAATTGTGCCGTGGATACGGTCACTTACATGGGAGAAACCAGTGATGGAAACACCAACCCCGAAACAATCACCAGAACCTATAGGATTACGGACACTTCAGGCAACTTTACGGATGTTCAGCAGCAAATTTTAATATATACTACACCTACTATTGATGATATTCCGGACCAAACAGCCTGTGATTCCTTTAAATTACCTATCATAACAGGTACAAGCCTAAGCGGCAATCAAGCTTATTATGACCTTCCAGGAGGACCCGCAGGAGGAGGTAATCAATATGTCCCAGATCAAGTGATCTCTTCGGATATCACATTATATATATATGATGAAACGGGAAGTGTTCCTAATTGCTTTACAGAAGAAAGCTTTTTCATTGATATTACCAATCAACTTGAAGCTGGCGTTGATAGTTCGATAGATTTTTGTGAAACTGGAGGAGCCAACACTGACCTATTCGCCGCACTTGGACCAACAGCAGATACTGGAGGAATATGGACTGATGATGACTCCTCAGGTGCAATCCTTTTGGACCCAACAAATGTGGATTTCTCATCCATCACAGCAGGAACCTACCATTTCACATACAGTTTCCCTCCTATCGGTGGGTGCTCTGCGGATTCTGCCATCGTTACCGTCAACATTACATCCCAACCTCAAGCAGGGCTTAACGGCTCTTTGGAACTTTGTGTTGGTAGTGGGGTAGGTACCAATCTCGAGGGCGCTCTCAATGGAACCCCAAATGGTGGTGGTATTTGGAGCGATGACGACCTTTCTGGTGTTGACTTATCAGACCCTGCAAAGGTTGACTTTTCTGGTCTTGCAGCAGGAACTTACCATTTCACTTATTCCTTCGCGGCCATTGGAGGATGCTCTCCTGATTCCGCCATTGTTACCGTGACGATCAACAACACCCCACTGGCCGACGCACCGGCCGATGTCGAGAGCTGTGACTCCTACATCCTGCCCGCACTGGCCAACGGCAACTATTTCGACGCGCCCAACGGCGGGGGCAAC
>Ga0114901_1001485_pt1 | contig 13540 bp, 10 predicted proteins | sample MalvireepMed_s16_FD_89686 | JGI IMG/M metagenome (GOLD analysis project Ga0114901, IMG submission 89686) | Marine viral communities from the Global Malaspina Expedition - Malaspina viral metaG DeepMed_s16 | ecosystem: Environmental > Aquatic > Marine > Oceanic | place: Mediterranean Sea... | reverse complement strand
GTTCTTAGCAGCATCACCTTCTGAACTAGCAGCAGCTATCATAGCTTGTAACTTTCTATTTGCATCATTTTCAGCAAATCTAAAATCATAATCAGCTTGGTCTCTTAATTCTTGCCATAAGAATGATAAAGCTGATGAAGTTAATCCAAAAGCATTTTGTACATTTTGTTGATTAACTGCATTTTGTGCAGCAGTATTAGCCATGTTAGATTGTCTTCTCCAAGTAACATTAGAATTAATTACTGCTTGTTCATTAGCAGCATTCCATTGTTGTCTGTTAAAATCTAACTGAGCATTAAACTGATTTACTTGATTTAGTATAGCAGCATTAGCTTTATTAACATCTGCAGTTCTTTGAGCATCTCTAGCATTTGCAGCATTTTGAGATTGTACATTAAACTGCTCTGATGCATTTGTTTGAGCTACATTAAACTGTTCTGTTTGTGAAGCTAAACTAGCCATAAATTGATTGACTTGATTTTCACTAGCAGCATTAAATTGTCTTGATGCATTTTCAGCAGATTGATTAGATAATAATCTTTGTTGTTCTTGCTGTGCCTCCATCATATTAGCTTGTTGCTCATTACTTAAATTAACCATATCCATTTGTAAAAATGCTTGAGCATTCTGTACAGATAGTTTAGTTCTTTGGTCAACTGTTGCTAAATCTAAAGATGCCATAGCTGTAGCATTTTGCATAATAGCTTGTTGGTCTGCATTCATATTTGTTATAGCTACTGTTTGCATAAATTTACTATTAGCTAGTTCAACTTGTTGAGCTGCATTAAACTTACTCATATCCATATTAGCTTGAACAGTAGCACGTTGCATAGCTGTTTGTTGGTCAACATTAAGTTGAGCTACACCCATTTGTTGAGCTAAGTCAGCATTACGAATATTAAGCTGCATTTGTTTATTAAGATTTGCAAGTTCTGTTTGTTGAGCAGCAGTTAAATTATCTCTACTAGCTTGATTTTGTGCTGTAAGATTTGCAAGTCTTGTTTGTTGTTCTGAAGAAAGATTAGCTCTTTCCATGTCTTGTTTAAAAGCAGCATTCTTTGCTAAGAAATCTGCAGCTACTTGAAACTCTGCTAATTGTTCTTGATTTTCTGCAGCTTGATTAGCTCCTTCTACTTGAGCTTCTATTTGTAAGTTAGCTAAATTAATTTGTTGTTGATTACTTAAATTTCTAGCATTAATATCTTGTTGTTGTTGTGCATTAAGAACAGCAGCATTTTGTCTATTTTGTAAGTTTTGTAGTCTTACTTGCTGTTGTTGTTGGGCTGTTGTTAATACAGCTTCTTGTCTAAATTGTCCTTGTTGAACAGCTATCTGTTGAGCAAACTGAGCTGTTTGACTTGCAGCAGTTTGTCTATTAGATAAATTTTGTAATCTTAATTGTTGTTCTTGTGTAGCTTCGGTTAAGTTAGCTTGTTGTTGATTACTTAAATTTTGAGCTGCTCTAGTTTGTAAAGCTTGTGCATTACTTTGTGCAATAGGTAAAGCACTTTGTATAATAGCATTAAATAATGCATCTCTACCTACAGTTGATACTGGAATACCTCTAGCAGCCATACCTTGATTAACTGCAGCAACTGCTGGTTTAGCCCATAGTGGTATATTACCATCTTCCATACCACCAAGTAATGTTTCCATTTGTGATGACACTAAAGCTTCTTGAGGTAAAGCAGCAACAGCAGCCTGTACTTCTACATCTTCATTAGCTATTTGAGCCTCTACAGTTGCAGGGTCTTCTACAATAGCAGCAGCAATAGGTTCTGGTATATTAGCTGTTTCAGCTACCATAGATGCAGCAGCACCTTTAGCAGCAGTTCCTTTTACTACTCTTTGTTTAACAGATTCGTAATTTACAGTATTTAAAATTTGTGCAGCTTCACCACTAGCAGCTTCACCAACTATAGCCTCACGTGTTTGTCTTTCAGCATCAGGAGTTTCTGATACTTGAGCACCTACTCCTGTTACTTCAGGAGCAAAAGCACCAGCAGATAATACACCATCAACAGTATCAGCTTTTGCAGCATTTGCAATAGTTTCTGATATTCTTGCAGCCTCTGCAGGTCCTGATAGTTCTCTAATCTCATTAACTTTTGCTAATGCTTCAGATGATAAATCTCCTAATGCAGCTTGTACATCAGGTTTATCTGTAATTTGTGCTGCAGTCATTTGTGCAGCTTCTATTTGTTCTGGAGTTTTTGCAGTTGTAGCTGTCATTTGTGCTACTTGTTCTGGAGTTGGTTGTCCTAAAGTAGTAGCTTCTGCCTGTTGTGTTTGTCCTAATCTAACAGTATCAGCTTCTGTACCTTCCATAGAAATTTGTTCTGCTTCCATTTGAGGTATCATACCTTCAGGTATTTCACCAGCAGATATTTGTTCTGCAGTTCTTCCTGTTCTTATAACTCTTGAACCTCTTTCAGCTTCTAGTTGTTCTGGAGTTCCTACTATAGGAATTTCATCCGGTGGAGGTGGAGGAGTTATTGGTGGATTATCTCTATCATCTCTATCATTTCTATCATCTCTTCTAGTATTGCCATTTTGTTGTGTTGCATTATTTCTACCAGAAAATATTACACTATCTCTATCAGGTCTTTCGTTAGGATTAAAAGGTACACCCGGTCCTACTGGACCTCCTCTCATTATAGGGTCTGGTAGTGCAGGACCTCTCTCACCCGGAGATGTTATTACAGGTTCTGGTTCTGGTGTAGTTCTTCTTAAAGGTGGTTCTACTGGTCTTCCTACAACTCTTTGCATACCACCAACTTGAGCTTTTACTCGCCCACCAGTACGCATGTCTACTCTTTTATCAGTAGTAACTTTTTGTTTATATTGTTTTCTATTTTTTTTCTTCGCCATTATTTTACCTCAAAAAGTTTGTCAACCTTTTCATGTAGTTTTTCTAATCTATCCATTAAGATATTCATTCCTTCTTTTACTTCTTGTTTGGTGACATAGTCTTTTGCAATCTCTTCTCGAGTTTTATTTAAAAGTATGTCTATTCTTTTTGCTTCGGCTTCGTTTCTACGAATACCGTAAAGTATGGGGGCTAACACCAAAGTTATAAAGATGTTCCAAAATAAATAAGGTGTTAGTTCCATAATTAACTGATAGTTTTAGTAACAGATGTAGGTGTAATGCTTTCAGCTATTTGTGCATCTAATGCAGTTTTCATAGCTGTAACTTCGTCAGCACCTAAAGCAGCTTCAACCCAACCTTGAACATTACTTGCAGTTAAATCTGCAAAAGCTGTAAAGCTTGAAAGGTCTGAAGTGTCAACAGCTTGTGAACCATAATTAGTAGCAGTCCAGTTATTACCGTCACTATCCTTATTAGTATCATCAGTTGCTGTAAGTCTCCAATGTACATTGTAGACTACATCACTTTTACTATCTTTAGTTGGGTATGTATCAACTGTTGAAACATCCCAAGTATATCCTATTGCCATATTATTCTCCTTTGTTATGAGTTTTTCAACTCGTTGATTTCAGATTGTAAGGCTTCAATCTGTTCTTGTTGTTCTTTCATTCCTGCAACTAAATGCACTACTAACTTACTATAATCCATTTGATACATATCTTCTTCTGAACCTGATACAGCATTTGGTACTACATCTAATACCTCTTGAGCTATTAAACCTTCATCTGCTTTACCATTTGCTTTCCAGTTGTAAGCTACTGGGTTGAGTTCGTTGATAACTTCTAAACCTCTTGCAGAGCCTGTAACGTCTTTAAGTCTTGCATCTGATGATGTGTTGTATGCTACGTTACTGCCATCAGTAGATATAGTGCCCTTTATATTACCTGAGGTTAAAAAGGTTATGTGTTTAGCATTTCCAGAATCAGATGTATTAATTCCTAAACCTTTTTCGCTTGAACCTGCATAGTTAAGAGAAAATTTATTAGTACCTATTTGTGTTGTTCTATTAATTAACAAGTTGCCTGAAGAATCAATACGCATTCTTTCTGTATTGTTAGTTGTGAATTTCATAACTGTATTTTCAAAATTCCAAAGAAGAGCATTTTCATCTCCATCTATACCAACTAAAAAGCCATCTGTTGTTCCTGTGCCTGTTGTTGTGTTTGTAAATAAATGATAGTTTGCACCTGAATCTCCCACGTGTTGATGTAATTTTTGTCTTATTGTTGTAGTTCCCAGACCTAAATTTCCTGTAGAATCAAGACGCATTTTCTCAGAATTATCAACTTTAAATTGTATTACTGAATCTGCATCATCATTTCCTGCATCACAACTAATAATTAAGTCTCCACCTGCACCATCAATTTCTGCATAAGCAGATGGACTTGAATCTTCTAATCTAATAACAGGGTCGGCATTTAATATGTGTAATGATTTTGATGGACTAGTCGTTCCAATTCCAACATTTCCTGAAGAATTAATTCTTAGTTTTTCGCTACCTGAACCACCCTCAGAAACTTCTATTGCAAAATAACCATCTTCTGCTCCATTGGTATTATCTTCAATACCTGCAACTAAAGCTGAATAAACATGACCTGCTGAAGTAGAAGCACTATCACCCATTTTACCCTGTATCATTGCAAAGCCACCACTATTAACATCTCTTTGAGTAGCAAATGGTGTAGAGCCTGAACCCACTACATGAAGCAGATTAGCAGGACTAGTCGTTCCTATACCAACATTTCCTGAACTATCAATTCTCATTCTTTCAGATACAGTAGCTGCTCCGTCTGCTGTAGTGTGGAATGTTAGTCTGCCGGGAGCATCGTTTTCTCCCGGAGTGCCATCTATTTTAGCCATTATTCTAGCTACTTGTGTTTGGTAATTAGTACCATCATCCATTTTAAAATCAATACTGCCTATAGTGTCACCACTTTGTACTATAGTATTAGAACCAGGAGTTCCGTTTCTTGACTTTACAAAAAATTGTGTTGGACCATCAGCATCAGCTGAAAATCTATTTAAAGAAAAACCAGCAGTAGAAGCAGTAGTTCCTATAACTTGACTAAAAGGGATTTGTCCACCAGCAGCAGTAATAGCTGATGAATGACCTATTAAAAATCTACCACCAGAACTTATACGAGCCCTTTCTGTGTCGCTAGTGGAAAAGCTTATAGCACCAGCGTCTTGTGTTTTTATACTTAATGCACCTGTGCCTCTGTGCAAAATACTTGTACTTGTATTAGCTCCACCATTAGACCTTATAAACCTAGCTCCGTAGTCGGTATAAGTTGTATCACCTACTAAGTCTATAAACGCATTACCATTATCACTTCTATTAGGACCTATTTCAAGTGATGCACTATCTGTACCTAAACCACTGCCTAAAGTATGAGAAGTACCAGTAGTAAGAAAACCATTTAAAAAAGTAGCTTTACCTGCATCTGACATATCAAGTTTAAGAGCTGTTATTGTAGAACCACCATCATTACCTTTAAACAATATGTCTTTATCAGAAGTAGTAGATTTAATTACAAAATCTGTTGATGAGTTTGTAAGTTCACCAAAAGTAGTGCCAGCATCTTTAAGTAATATGTCAGCTCCATCAGCATCTAAAATAATATCTCCTGCTACATCTAGTGTCATATCTCCTGAAACATTAGCGATATTACCTGCAACTGTTAATATTTCTGAAGGACTTGTAGTTCCTATACCAATTTTACTGTCGTGAGTAATAAGCAATGCTTCATTTAAAGTTGCTGCAGATGTATCTGAATGTACTAAGAAAGCTAATCCTTGTCTATTTGCAGAAGTATGTGTTTGTTTTCCAACAATAGCAGAACGAACTTGTATAGTATCACTACCTCTTGCAAATCCTACAGCACCTTTATATTCTCCATTGGCAACAGTAGTAGAAGTATTTCCAACTACTAAACTTGCGTTTGGAGTGTTTGCTGCTGTACTAAATGCAGTTTCAGCATCACTTACTGTTGTTCCATTAACATTTATACCAGTAGCTGTTGTTTGAAACTTTTGCGTTCCAGCATGATTTAAAGTTACTGTCCCACCAGTATTGAATCTAGCCATGGTTGTAGTATTTGCTGAATCGTAAATTTGAACAGCATCACCATTAGTTGTAAGCTGTAATATTCCTGTACCTATATCTTTTATATTACTTACTGACCCACTATGAAATATCTGTAAATCATTAGAAGCACCAAAATTAGCTGTTATATTGTCGCCAAGTTTTATGTCCTTAAAGAATATATTGGTTTCACTCGAACCTGAAATTTGATAATAACTTGTAACACCACCAGAACCATCATCACATTGAAATCTAATTTGTCCGTCATCACCACTTTGTTGGATATTAAGAGTTCCTGAACTATCAATAATTCTGCTTACACTTGTTGATGAACTATGGTCAATTGTTAAATCATTACCTGTACCAAATTTAGCTTGAGCATCATCTAAAAACTCTAATGCATTATCTGATTTATCAAATACAATATTACTACTACTTCCTGTAAAAGTTACATCTCCATCAACAGTTAAACCTGTAAGCGTACCAAGGCTTGTAATATTTGTTTGTGCTGCTGTTTGAAGTGTTCCTGTTAAATTACCAGAAAATCCTGTAGCAGTTAATAAACCTGTTGATGGATTATATGTAAAACCTGTATCAGTTTCTAATCCTTGAGTTCCTGTAGCACCATCAACAAATACTGGAAAAATAGTTTCATCTGTACTATTGTTTGCAGATACTGTAACTGTTGTAGCTAATGCTGCTGTACCTGTTGTATCTTGGTTGAGTGTACCGATAACAAAGTCTAGTGTATTGTCAGTATCATCATAAGTAACTGTAATGTTTGTTTCTGTATTAGAAGTTACCATAGCTCCTACAGTATCACTAATTGTTTCTGCTAAAGTTGTACCATTTACTGTAATCGCATCAGCTTCTAATGTACCATCAACATCTACATCACCACTAATATCTAATGTAGCTGCTGCAAGTTGACCACTAATAGTAATATTTCTACCACCAGTAATGTCTTTGTTTGAATCTGTTATAATAGCTTTACTTGCTATTACTGTTCCGTTTGTTATACCATCTATAAGATTTATATCTGTTGCACTAGCTGTAACACCGTCTAAGATGTTTAGTTCTGCTGTGGTAGAAGTTACTCCATCAAGAATATTAAGTTCGGCTGCTGTGGATGTTACTCCATCTAATATATTTAGTTCAGCAGCAGTTGAGGTAATTGCTGTGCCATTAAAGTTAATACCATCTAAGTATGCAATACCATCAACATATAAATCTTTCCATTCCTGTGAAGAACTACCTAGGTCATAAGTATTATCATCATCTGGAATAATGTTTGAGTCTACGTCAGCTCCAAAGACTACGTTGTCAGTAGCTGCATCACCCATAGTAATAGTACCACCATTAAATGTAGTAGTACCTGTTACTGTTAAATTACCACCTATTCCTAAGTTACCAGATATATCAGCATTACCATTTATATCTATAGTTGTTGCTGCAATTTGTATTTCTGTATCAGCTACTAAGTCTAATTGTCCATCAGTACTAGAATTGATGTATATAGCTGTATCTCTAAATTGTATTTTTTCTGTTGTTGCAATTAATAAGTCATCAGAAAACTCAAAGTAATCTTCATCTTCTTTCCATGTCAATACTCCATCATTAGATGCAGCATTAAAGGTAATAGCAATATCACTTTCAGCATTTGTACCAAAACTTAAAGTATTACTAAATAATGTAGATATAGGACCACCATCACCAGTTGTACTACCATCATGGGTATGTCCTGAACTTACGTTAAAAGCATTTACTAATTGATTATATTCATTATTAAAAAGTGCAGCAGTAATGGTATCGCCATCACTAAATGAACTTTGTCTAGTATATCCTGCCATCTTTTATATCTCCTATTGTCTACCTGAAGGTCTATACGTTACATATAGTCCGTTAATTGCATATGGTGCATTTGTATCTGCACTAAAAATTTTAAAAAAGTTACTGTGTCCACTACCTGTTAAACTTTGTCTTAATAAAGGCTGTTCAGATGCTCCAAACTTTTGTGTACCTAATAAAGCTACACCAAAAATAGCTGGTTCTGGTATCTCTGTTAAAACTATGTCAGCAGGTTGTGGGGTATCTAAACTGTCATAGTCAAATCTAATTCTAAGTGTTGGCTGTGCATCACCTTCTGGAGTAAAGGCAATCTTTGCATAATCCAAAGTTTTTAATGTACCTAAATCTCCATAATCAAAATCTGGTGATTGATATTCTGCTTCTATATTCGTAGCTGTTCCTGCTGGATTAAAAGCATTACCAGTATCGTGATTGTAAATATGTCCGTCTCTATCACCATGATAAAATTTTTCTACTCCACTACTATCAAATCCTGATGTAATAGCTGGAGCTTGTATGCCTAATGTTTCTGACCATTCAAAACCATTAGGTCTTAATGTTCCTATAATTCCTTTTGATGTTGCTGCAGTATCTGTTGCTGTACTGTAAAACATTCTGTATTGTGATTTATCTCTAATAACAACACTACTAAATTGTAATGTACTCTTAGCTGCTACAATATCATTTATAATTGGTTGTATAGCTTGACTTATAGTTCCTAACTCAACGTCACCAATTCTTGCTGTACCTGCAACTGTTCTAAAACCATCTGGTGCTAAGAATACTAAGTCACCAGCAATCTCTTGAATAGTTTGTCCATCAACACAACCTACGTTTTTAGTAACTGGTACGACTGCTATGGTACTAGAATTATTTATATTTTGCAACTTAAATATTGAGTTTTGACAAAATATAAATAGTTCGTTACGGAAACTTTTTAGTCCAACTACTTTATCTTCTAATGTTATACTACCTGAACCTGTACCACTAAAGCTATCTATATCACCAGTAGCACTATAATATATAGTATTAGGTGTACTAGGGTCTCCAGATACAACTAAGTGATTATCATGGATAGTACAAAACTTTGCTGTCTTAGAACCACTAATTGTTATTTGACTAACAAAAAATGTTCTTGAACTTAATACTGCAGATGTACCTGTCATTTTAAATAAGAAAGGTTTATTGTTACCACTCTTATCTGTTATAACTAATTCACCATAATCTGAAGTACCTTCAAATAATGCAAACTCACATTGGTCTATATTAGTTAATGATAACTCACTACGACCTGAAAAGGTACTAAAATTATCACCAGATGCATCTACACTAGCTTTATTTATTTGTAAATAACTTGTACCATCTTGACTAAAAAATATATCATTACCTGCTACAACTACTGCACCATCTGCATAAACTGCTAAACCTTCTATATCTTCTGCAGTATTAGGTCTAACAGCACTACCACCACCAAAAACAGTATAACCATTTATTCTTCTGTAACCACCTTCGATAGATACCTCAAAGTTTCTTAACTTTGTTGCAACTCCGGGAGTTCTTAATAATGCTAACGAGTTAGTAGATTTATTAAGACCACCTTGTAGTGGTACTGAAAATGGCAAAGATGCTGCCATTAGAAATATCTCCTATCATCTGTCATATACTTTGGCTGTGGATTAATTAAATTACTTTTCATATGACGTAAAGCTTTTCTATAATCATCTAATGCCATAGCAGCTTGTTGTATATTTTCTTTAAACTGATGTACATAATATCTAGTTCGAGCTGTTAATACATTGCTATATTGTTCTGGCATTGGTATAGTATCATTATACGCTGATAAAGCTGTTGGTTTTTCAAAGGCATAAAAATGCACATTATAAACTTTATCAGGTATAGGACTTAATCCAAACTTTCTATGGTCTGGACTTTTGTATACATATCTAGGTTCACCATAAGATTGTGTATCAGCATCATCTGCATTCTCTGCATCCCTATAATATCTTTTCCAATCTGCAAGTGTTAAATATTTTAATCCTGTAGATGTAAAAGGAGCTGATTCACCACTTACATTAATAGTAGTAATATAAAAATCATCCCAGTCAACTGCAGCATAATCTGAAGTTATACTAGAACTACCATCTTTTAATGTATACCATCTTTGTCCTGCTACAGTAGCTACAGTTACATTACCATAAAAAGGGTCTGTACTACCACTTACTCCAGCACTAAAAAACGGTAACTGTGGTTCTGCATTAGCTACATCAAATAATGATTTATTAATTGCATCTTTAACAAATCCTTGAATACCTGTAGCTGAAGCAAATGAACCAGATGTTAATACCACTTCATTTAGTTCTCTTAGAACTTCATTACTTAAATCTAAATATGTTGTTGCCATTATTTTGTATGTACTTTTTGTATAGCAAAGTTTGCAGTTAAACTAGCACCTTTATGTTTTACAAACTTACCTTTATGTTTCATTAATTTAAAACTACCATTTTTTTGTTTCATCCAATGGTAACCTTTAGGTGCTTTAACTTTCATTAGTTAGGGTCTTGAACATCCATTGCACCACCCATACCCATGCCAACTCTGTCCATGTTATTGTGTGGTCCACCGTGCATCATCTTTTTTCTTTTCATTCCGTACATACCACCACCCATCATTTTTTTACGAGCTGTGCCACCATACATCATTTTTTTCTTTTTATCTTTCATACCGTGTTTCATTATTTATCTCCTTTATCTTTTTCTTTTAAACTTTCATTGTAACCAACCATTTCTCGACATATTTTTTCTTTGTCTTGAATAGTTTCGTAATAACTTATTTGTCCTTCCATTTTATCTCCTTAAAAGTGGAGGAGTCCAAAGACTCCCCCGAGTTGGTCAATCTTAATCGATTGCATAGAACGCTGAAACTAAAGCTTCAGGTCTTAGTACTTTTGAGCCATATACATGCAATCCTCTAACTATGTCACCAAAAGACGTTGGGTCTCTTAATGTTTCTGTTGAAATAATAGTTTGAGCAGTAGCTGTAGATGAAATATGTCCAGCTAACACTTTACCACTTGCTGTACTTGCAGCAGCGATATTGTTAGATTTGTACATATCAAAACCTCTTAGTTTTCCACTTGATACTAATCCGTTTCTAATTGAACCTTGACCTGCATTGAAGTCAACACTCATTAGCTTTGAACCAGACTGTGAAAGTTGCTCATACCATGAAGGTGGAGCAACAAACCATCTTCCTTCTTCAGGAACATTTTGTTCGTCTAGTAATTTAGCCATAAATGCCATAACATCTAACGGGTCAGCTCCTGTTCCATCAGACCCAGTTAAGTCAATAGAATTTGAGCCACCTTGATGCTGACCCATAGTTTGGGTAGCAGCAGCAGCATCAGCACCTAAGACATGGTCTGGACTTGATGTTGAAACACCTGAGAACATGGAAGCTATAACAGCAGCGTCATATGAATCTCTCAATGCATATGCAGCAGATGATGTAGCAACCTCTTTGAAGTTGACATGTGACATATTACTTTCAATATCATCTACGATGAATTTAAAAGCTTTAGCACTATCAACGACTAAGTTAATCTCTTGGTCGGTTAATCTAGTTTCAGTTGTATCTGAATTTCTTGTGTAATCAGACACAGAAATTACAGGTTCTTTGATAATCTTTACAGAGTCTCCATAAGCAGATATTTCACCAGCATAGTCGGTGTTTGTAATAGCTTCTACTACTGAGCTCTTTCTAAAAAAGTTTAAAACCTTTCTAGAATAAATACTAGGTAGGAAGTAGCTATTAGTTTGTCCACTTACGGAGTTTGCAAAGTTAGCATCGGTATCAGTTGAGGGTTCAAAATATTGAGCCATGATACTTTCTCCTTTATATTATAATAGTTTACTTAACGATTCTGCCTTCTTGCATAGCATTTGATATTTCCTCTTCGTACTTATCAAACTCATCCATGCTCATTGCAGCAATCTCCTTTTCGGACCAAATCTTTTCCTGTTTAGGTTCAACTGTTGTTGTTTTAGTTGAGACCATATCAGCAGCAGATTTTCTAGTCCTAGAAGATGACTTAGTCTCTTTAGGAACATCCATACCAATATCTCTTTTAAATAAATCTAAAGCACGTGAAGCTAAATCGGCATCATCAGCATTTGAATAAATCCATTTCTGAATTGAATCCGGTTGCTCTTTTGCCCATGCATGGAAGTCATCGCTGTTTCTAATATCTTCAAAATCAGGATGTCTATCCATTAACCTTTTTTCTGCATCTTTTCGTACTAACTCTTGTTCACGTTGTTGAAGTTTGCTAAGACGTTCTTCTAGAACTTTTGCCTTAGACTCCGATTGCATATGAGCAACAGTTTCTACTACTTCGTAGACATCAGGATAATCTGTTTTAAACTTTTCTAGTTCTTCTTCAGTTTTAGGAGCTGTATATTCAGGTTGTTGAACTTGAGTTAATAGCTCTTCTTCTCTGTGTTTAAACTCATTGAGTTTACTATCATAATGTCTTTTTAAATCATCATAACGTTTTTTGTAGTTTGGTCTTTTATAAGGTGTATCCTTAGTAGTTTCCAATTCTTCTACTGCAACATTATCAGGGTCTACTGCTTCTTCAATGCTATCAGATTTGAATAATTTATTCTTATCTTCTGGCTTATCAAAGTATAACCCATCTGCTGATTCAAAAGGTTTATCATTACCTTCGTGCCAAGATTTTTTATAGTTATAAGGATTTGGCGTTTCCTCTTTTTGGACTTCATTAGTCATATTCTTTCTCCTAGTCGGGGCTTCGTAAACAAGGTAGCTGCGTTGTGCACGTGCAGGGCTTGTCTTGTAAAGGTAGCCTCAAGGGTTAATATAATAGAGTGCCTACGCTAATAGGGTAGCTCTATCGCTTATCGGTAGCGAGGATTAACTGACATCATGTTTTTCTTTAACTCATCACGAGCTATATCAGAATCAATAGGTCTTCCAAATTGGTCAACCTCTTGTTCTTCTTCCATCATGCCACCTTCCTGCATACCTTGTCTATCTGCATCAGCTTCAGCATCTTTCATCATACGCATCAATTCATCAGCTCCGATTTGCTCTGTAGCTTTTGCAGTAAAGACAAATTCTCCATCAGACAACCTTGCAGGTATACTGTCGGAGACTCCTGAACCCGGACCTTCTACAGGACCAGACCCAGCAAATTCTGAAGCAACTTCTATTACTTTATCAAATAGCATAGATAGTTGCTCATCTTGTTCAAGTTTTGACATTAGCATATCTTCTTCTTCTTCGTCTAATGCTTCGTCAATTATAAAATCTAAATAATTATCTTCCATCTCTTCGTCTGGAAGCATAGGTTGATTCATAGCCATTTGCATTTGGTCATCTATAGACATTGAACCACCTTCTTGTTTGGGATTTCTTTCTAAATTTTTTAAATTATTTTTAATTTCTTCTGAAGACATTCCGTTTTTTTTAGCACGTTTAATATAATCAATGTCTGCTTCTTTAACAGCTCTAAATTCACTTAAAAAATCTAAATATTCTGAATCTGAACCTATTTCTTTTTTAACTTTATTAAGTTCTTGTTTAGTATAAATATCTGCTTCAGGGTATTTATTATCTAATAAAAATTTTTCTATTTCATTAATTTCTTGTTTAACT
>Ga0114901_1001481_pt1 | contig 13605 bp, 7 predicted proteins | sample MalvireepMed_s16_FD_89686 | JGI IMG/M metagenome (GOLD analysis project Ga0114901, IMG submission 89686) | Marine viral communities from the Global Malaspina Expedition - Malaspina viral metaG DeepMed_s16 | ecosystem: Environmental > Aquatic > Marine > Oceanic | place: Mediterranean Sea... | reverse complement strand
TGGTAACATCGGTGATGCTACGGCAATTGATTTCCGTGGTTTTCGCTATGGGTATATTTACATGCCTAGTAGCACTAGTGTCGGAACAATTACTTGGTATTCGTCAGAGGACCTTGATGGGACATACGATGTTTGTCATACAGGCAGTGGCAACATTACCTCAACGGTAGCGGCCTCCCGGTCGGTACCCATGCCTACGAACCTTGTCGGTGCTCGTTTCCTGAAAGCAGTTGGGGATGCCGCCGGTACATGTAAACTTTCACTTCAATCTTAGGGAGAACTCGATGTCGCATAATGTTTTACAAGACATTGCCAAAAGTACGGAATTAGAATTGCTTGATCCAGGCAATGCCGGAACGATCAATTTGGATCGGTCTCTGGGTGTCTGCTCAGTCGTTACAGCCGCTTCGGAAACTCGCAAAATTGGTAGCCCCCAACGTACTGGGATCATCATTACTGTCTGTCTGAAGACTGATGGCGGCGATCTGGCTATCACTGGTGCCGGTGGGGAGATCCTCAACTCTGGTAGTGGTACTGAAACGACCGCTACTATGGCGGATGCCGGTGATGTGCTGACGCTGATCAGTGTCGATAAGGGTTCCAACGTCGTGTGGGCAATTCTCGCAAATCATGGAGCAACGCTCTCCTAATGCCAAGGCGGAAGACAAGGTTCGATATGCCTTGGCCCGTTAATGGTTTAGTTGATGCAGTTGCGTATGAGAACCAGCCTCGTGGGTCGAGCGTAGACTTACAGAATGTTCGGGCATTTGATCCTGCTACGGGCCGCAGTCGGGGTGCGCAGCGAGCTGGACTTGCCAAGTATGTCGATGCTCGTACTGCTGATGGACAGATCCAAGAGATGGGTCATGTGGTGGCCAGGGCCGTGGCGACTGGGCAGACGGCTCTGACGCAACGAACGATTATCAACTATACCGTGACGAATGGGACTGTTGCCAAATTCACCTCCAGTGCGTTTACGACGGCCACCAACGGCAGTGGTGCTTTGAGCACCACTGCCCCGGTTGTCTTTAGTACCCAGTTGGATGGGGTGGTCTACTTTGCCGATGGGGCCAACGAGAAGAAGTGGACTGCTTCCACAAATACGGTTGCAACTTGGTCGGCATCACCAGGAACACTGCCTGCTAGTGGTAGTGATCGGCCACGGTTAATCGAGACTTGGCGTGGTCGTATCGTGATGAGTGGTCTGAAGGGGGACGAGCATAACTGGTTCATGAGTGAAATGCGGGATGCTAACGACTGGGACTACTCTCCTAGTACGGCAAACGCCACTCAGGCGGTTGCCGGTAATCAGCAGGAAGCTGGTAAGAACCCCGATATTATCAACGGAATGATACCGTTCTCTGACGACATCTTGGTATTTCTCGGGGATCACAGTATCTACCAGATGACTGGGGATCCGGCGGAGAGTGGTCGTATTGATGCTATTAGTACGTCAATCGGTGGTGCCTGGGGTCGAGCATGGTGTATTGCTCCAGATGGCAGTGCCTACTTCTTTGGTAGCCGGGGTGGCGTCTATCGTCTGGTTCCGGGGAGTAAGCCTCAGAGCGTCACACAGGGGTCGATAGAAGAACGTCTGGCTGATGTTAACTTGGATACTAGCTTGGTCAGGATGGCATGGAACGATCGAGAGAAGGGTGTCAACGTGTTTGTCACGGATCTCGGTGGTGGTGCCAGTACTCATTACTTCTACGACACGAGGAACAACAGTTGGTGGCTGGACAAGTTTGCCACTAATGATCACAACCCCACATGTGTGCATGTCTTTGATGGCGATGCAGTAGCAGATCGAGCTATACTGGTTGGCGGTCAGGATGGTTACATCCGCAAGTTTGATCACGATACTCCGGCTTCAAATGACGATGCGACAGCAATTGATGCTTATGCGTATCTTGGACCGATTCAACTACAGAATCGCCCCAAGTTGATGTTGACTGAAATGAAGGGTTCTGTGGGAACCGGGAGCAATCCTGTTACCTGGGACTTGTATGCGGCAGAGACGGCTGAAGCGGCCAAGGCTGGTTCGAGTAAGGCCAACGGTACGTTTGCTGCTGGTCGTAACCGGAGTGATCGGGCTCGGGTTATTGGGCATGACATTTTCATAAGGGTCAGGAACAACACCTCCGGCCAGAAGTTCTCCATGGAGTTTCTGGGGATTGAGGTGGATAGTTTCGATGGACCAAGGACACGACAATGGTAAATCCTCCGAGGATACCCAGAGGCTCTGTGCGAGAGAGAAGGCTTGCGCAGTTTGTCACGAGTCCTAAGATTGTGCTGGAGAAGTTTACACAAACTCCCGATACTCGCCCGGAGGGTTCTGATGTCGGTCGTGTCATCTACACGACCGACACGAACGAGGTCCAGGTTTTCAATGGCTCCAATTGGGTAGGGCTATAGAACGATGACTACACCTTACTGGTTTAATACGCTTGCCACATCGGAGGGTTTCGATCCGAATACGGAGTGGCTAGGCGACACGACTGCTACCACTGGTGGTGCTGGTGAGTACCTCAACTACGGTGGCGGTATGGATATGGGAGCTGCTCCGGGTGCTGCTGGAGCACCTGGATCTAGTGCTCTGAAGCAATTGGCTTCTCGGACGCTACCGGGGAGTTTTGGAGTACAGCGTTTCATGGGAAGGGGAATAGGTGCCGAGAGAGTCCCAGGACCTTTTGTACAGTCTCCTCCAAGAGCAAATGTGGGGTTAGGTTCCGGTGAAGAGACCGGGGTTCCTGCTCCGTTGAATCAGGCGGCAACACTTCGGCCTGTTACCACCCCGACCGGGGCCGAGCGGCCTGCTGGTCCTGTCGTTAAAAACAATTATCCAAGTCTTAACGGGCTCGTGAATAGAGCCCAGGGAGTTTATTATGGCTAGTCCAAGAGGACCTAATAATCCAGCACGACCAACGGGAAATACAAGATCGGGGTATTTGCGAGATCCCTCTGAGTCTTTTAACGACAGACTCATGCGGGCCAATATGGGATTGAGTGACAGAACACCGCAATACAGTGGTATGTCAACTCCTGGTGCTGGTGGTGCGGCAGCGGCGTATGCGCAGAGGGGAAGGGAACGCGAGGCGCGTGAGGCGGTTGAGGCTGCTGGACGTAGGCCCGACCAAAGCACTTCACCTGCTCTTGCTGGTTTGATGCAGAACAGTGCTGGCCCAGCGGCGACCTTGGGTGGCGGTCAAGGCTTCCCGCAAGACTTCCCCGGTGGTATGGATGAAGGGATGAATGGTGGGATGATGGCGGGTATGGATGAAGGGATGATGGCAGGTATGGATGAAGGGATGATGGCAGGTATGGATGAAGGGATGATGGCAGGTATGGATGAAGGGATGATGAATGGAGGCATGAATGGAGGCATGAATGGAGGCATGAATGGTGGGATGATGGCGGGGCAACCATCGGCACCTGCTCCACAAGTTCGTAGGAGAAAGTTGACTTATCAACCCCAGGCACAATTCAATCCACAAGGTCTTAGTCTGCCAGCAGGGGGTGGCAGTCGCGCTCCTGCGGGTGCGATGTTGGGTGAGGGTGGTGGATACAGATCCGGTGGTCCCGGCTACCAGCCTAGTCTCAGCCAGCCGTTGGCCCCTGGCCCCGCGTGGGAGGGTTCTGGCATGATGGGCATGGGAGCAATGCCGAATGGCGGGATGATGAATGAGGGTATGATGAATGAGGGTATGATGGGTGGAACGATGCCGGATATGGGAACGATGCCGGGTATGGGAGCGATGCCGGGTATGGGAGCGATGGCGGGTATGGGTGAAGGAATGATGGGTGGAGGCATGATGGATGAGGGTATGATGGGTGGAGGCATGATGGGTGGAGCGATGCCGGGTTCCCTAGCCTCTGTTCCACAAGGTCCTACGGCGGGACGACGCATGGCGGGGCCGCGAACACAAGCCTCACAATCCAATCTTCGGAATCTAATGGATGCTGGGTGGATGACTTGATGAGGACCCGATGGTGGGTTAGGACGTGAGCAGTGATAAAATTAGGTAGGAGATAACGTAATGGCGGTCCCTGGATATCCTTATATAGATCCTGAGTCGGGGATTAGACCCTCGATAACGCATGATCCGATTACACCGGGTCAGCAGGATCCTGCTGTCTCTCCATCGGGATTGGTTAAACAAAATTACCCGATTAATCGCTACAGCAGTCCAGACAAAGATTACATGGAGCAGATTCTGGAAATGGCCCAGGCTGCTTATAAGAAACGTGAGGCTGCTGTTAAGGAGCAGCTTCGTCTTGCTCGACTCCCTCTAAGTGAGTTCAAGACTTTTCTCAGTACCGCTGGACCTTTGCAGTTGGAGTCACTTGCGAGTGCCTTCTCGTCATTAAAGGGTGATGTCAAAACTCAGCTTTCTGACAACTTGTCCGCTATAAAGACTGGTTCGGGGGACGCTGCCGACAAGGCAACTGCTATCTTTGACGGGAATATTGCCAAGATAAAGACTCTTGGTGGGACCGAAAAGGACGCGCTCAAGTCAAATGTTTCTTCTGCTATTAGTCGTCTTAAAAGCGGTAATGAGACTGCTCGTACTGCTGCCGCAGATGAGATATCAGGTCTTTCGGACAAGATTGCTACGGCGACTGGTGCCGAGAAGACTTCGCTGACAAACATGTTGAATAGCGCAAAGACGGGCGCATCTGATGCCATAAAGAGTGCTATTAGTAATGTTCAATCGGCTGTTACCTCGGCCCAAGAGGCGGTTGCAACCAAAGCTGGGGCGGCCATTTCTGATTATCAAGCGAGTGTTGGCACTGCTCGTGAGGGTGTAGGTCAAGCCTTAACCGCAGCCAAGGGTGATGTGGGTGCTGCCATGACTACTGCCCGTAGCGAGTTGGCAGGGGCGACAACAGCTGCCCAGAAGGATGCTGCAAAGCGCAAACTCGATGCCCTTACTCAGTACAAGACTGATATCGGTACTGCCAGAACTGGTGCTGGTGAGGCACTTACCAAGACTCTTGGTGGTATTAAGGGTGCTGGCGCAGCCGGTAGGGAAGTAGTCAAGAAGGCCCAAGAAGCAGAGGCCGCTGTTCAGAAGGGTTACGGTGGTCTTGGTGCAGCGCAAGCAACTGATCTGGGTGATTCGAAAAAGAAGTTGCTGGACTCGATGATCTCGAATCAGACTGCCTTGAGCGGTGATTATCAAGCTCGTTTTGATAAGGGTATGGAGTACGCCAAGGAACTGGGAGATGCAAGGAAGAAAGAGATAGCCGATGAGTTTGCCAAGAGGGAGACCAAGGATGTTGCTCGGATGCAGCAGAACGTGGCTTCTCGTGGGCTATCCAACACCACTGTTGGGTTAAAGATGGTGCAAGGGGTCAGGGACAGTCTTGCCCAGGCCAAGAGTAGTTCCATGAATCAGCTGGCAGATTGGATGACACAGAAGCGTCTTTCGACTTTCTCACGTCTAAGTGGAGAACAACTTGCTCAGGAGACAGCTGGCCGAACTCGTGGTGAGGGTGCTCTGGAACGCCAGAATGCTGCCATACAGGGTGCGGCTCGTCAGATTGGTCTGACAGGTCTTGGCGCACAGGCAGCTGGTGCTCGGTCAGTAGCCGGGTTAGGTGCTGGTGTTGAGGGTAGGGGACAAGCAGGTGCAATTGGTGCTCTCGGACAGGCTCTTGGGGCAGAACAGACTCTTGGTAGACAGGCTGCTGAAGGTGGTAGATCCTTGGCAGCACAGCAAATGGGTATTGGTGCCGGGTTAGCTGGTCAGGCCATTGGTGCTGGTGCTCAGTTGGGTGGCCGCGAAGTTGGCCTTGCGGGCCAACTTGGCGGGCAGGCTATCGGGGCAGAGACTCAACTGGCAGGTGCCGGGTTAGCTGGCCAGCGTGCTCTTGCCGGACAGGGTCTTGGTGCTGAGGCGGCTCTTGCAGGTCGTGGTGTGGGTGCTGAGGCAGCTCTTGGTGGTCAGGGTGCGGGACTTGGAGCTACTCTTGCTGGTCGGGGCATGGGAGAACTTGGCTCGATGGGTCGTCTTGCCGTTCAGTCGTTGTTGCAATCTGGGTTACGAGGTGCTGACTTACAGAATGCCTTGCAACGATTAGGACTCAGCCAACAGGCTCAGATGGAGGCTCAGGGACTTGCTGGAGACATCAGCTTTGGAAGAGCTGGTATGGATCTTGCCGGTCGGAACTGGCTCCAGAAGGGGCTCACGGAAGCAGACTTTGGCAAACAACTACAGAGTTTGCAGGCTCAGAACCTGGGTGATCAAGCGAGGTACATCTCTGATCTTGGTCGGGCAGACATCGGTGCGCAAGAGCGAGGTTGGCAGTATCAAACTGGTGAGCAGGCAGATCTGGCACGAGCACAATCGAAGTTAGAGGCTGATGTGGAGCATGGTCCGTCATATGGAGAGAAGTTGATGGATTGGCTGGCCCGATATGGTGCCAGTGGACAGCAGCCGATGGCACCTATTACGATGGGTGGTGGTGGAGGAGGGCCTCCCGGCGACTTCGGTGGAATGCCTCCTGGTGTTGCTGGCCCACCTGCCCCTGCTGGTCCTGCTGGTCCTGCTGGTCCTGCTGTTCCTGCTGGTCCTGCTGGTCCTGCTGCCCCTATGCCTGCAACTGTCCCCACGGGTCCTGGTGGCCCTACAGCTACCCTGGGTCACGACGCATTCGGGCAACCGCAGTACTTCCCAGATGTGCTGCCTCCGACTGTCTCTACAGGTCCTGGTGGTTCACAGGCTACGCTTAGTCACGACGCAAGCGGGCAACCGCAGTATATCCCGGATGATGTACCCGGTACTGTTACTGATACTGGTACTGGTACTGTTACTGGTGCTGCTACTGGTGCTCTGACTGGTGCTATATCTGGCGGTCCCTTTGGTGCTGCTACTGGTGCTATAACCGGTGCTGTTACTGGTGCTGGTACTGGTGCTGGTACTTCTGGCACTCCTGGTACTACCGGTCTTCCTGGTCCTGTTGGTCCTACTGGTACTACTGGTCCTGCTGGTCCTGCTGGTCCTACTGGTCCTCCCGGTCTTCCAACTGGTTCTGGTCCTGGTCCTGCTACTACTGGTGCAGGAGTTGGTCCAAGTGGTCCCACCACTACTGGTGCTCCTACTACGGGGGATGTCCCGCCACGAACAGGACAGGATCAAGGGGCTACTAGAGGGCCTGGAGTTCCTCAACAGCCTGTGAGTGGTACGGGGCCTCTGCCGCCGCCTAAACCCGGCGATGCTCGCTGGGATCCTAACGCAAACGAAGGTCGGGGAGGTCCTAGAGAATATCCTAAACCAACTGCGGTTAATCCGTTTGAGCAGGCGGCTGCCAAAGCTGCTGATGCTGCTAACCCGTTCTTAGATCCTGCTAATGTTGCTGCTGGTAGACCTGTTGTCGGGAGACCACCTCAGAATCTGTCTCCGGCTATGCAGCGAGTGTGGCTCATGCGGCAAGAGCAGCAGCACAAACTGACCGAAAGGCGGCACAGGGCTGAAATGAGTCGACTGGCAAAAGAGGAAGAACTTGCGCGTAAGAGGAAAAACATCCTCGAAGGAACACGAGAGACTGGTTATGGTGGCTACATGGCTACGGGAGGAGAGGAATAAATGGTTATTCGCTTTGAACATCAACCGTATATCGGAGCCATGGGTGCTCTAGCCTACCAGACTGGTGCGCGAGAGGCTGCTCGTAAGCGTGAAAAGGAAGAGCGAGAACGTCAGATGCAGCTGCTGCGGATGCGGCAGCAGCAGCAGCAAGCTGCCATGGATCGCTCTTATGGTGCCTGGAAGACTCGATACCAGCATATTTCTGGTGTGCAACAGGCTGCTGCCGACTATCAGTGGCGTGACCACTTTGCAGCAGCCAACCGAGACCATGATCGGAACATGGCCAAGATTAGTGACGAGTCGAGATGGCAGCACGATACGGAGCTGCTCAAGTTGCGTGAGGCTGGAGAGCAGAGAATGAGTCGCTTCAACCATATCCAAGGTATGGAGAAGCAGGCAGATCTTCTCGATCGACAGGGCAATAATGAAGGTGCGCGACGAGCCCGTACTGAAGGCGATAACCACAGGCAGATGTTATTTAATGGCATAAAACCCGAAAAAAGAGCTGGCTGGATTGCATATAGCGATACTATCGACAAAATTAGAATAAATCCAAAGTTGGATGAGAAGACAAAGGCAGATCAGATTGCAGACCAGAGGCGGCAGCAGTTAGATTACGGTATGAGGCAAGATAACCAGAGGCCCAATCATTGGGAACCCGGCGGTTCGACGATCGAGGGGGCGTTCCGACTCTTCAATAATAACGGCGAGATCATTCGATATCAGAATGACGGTGCTACTGTAGCCCAATACAAAGAACAAATAGGTTGGGAGGAAAAGAAATGGGATGACACGGAGGGCAGGAAGGAGAATTTTGTAGATCTTCGGCAGCATCCCGAAACTCGTGAGTTATTTTTTAATCATGGCGAGAGGATCATTGGTCGCAATGCTACGCAAGAATCTGAACGGACGCTAATGCTTTCTGAAAAGCAAAACCAGAGAGCGAAAATATACTTCAGGAGTGTTGAGGTTCCTGACGTTGATGCCCAACCGGCACTTTCCGCGCGTGGTGCCGCATATCCCAAGAAAAGAGTCTTTGTCCTTGAGAGTGCGGGGGACAATGCTGCTACTAAACTTTGGGGGTCTATATCGGCTGAAGAATTTGATGTCAATAATCCTGCTCATCGGCACGATCTTGTCCGGGCATCTGTCGAAAGGGATTACCCCGACCCCTATGCAGCTGTAGAAGCAGCAGGAGCGGATCAACAACAACCTTCTTATAAATGGTGGCCGGGTTCAGGTCGACAGGAGCAACAAGCTGCTCCACCACCAGGACAACAGGGACCAGAAGGCCCGCAGAGATCTCCTGGACCTGTTACTCAGACTAGTGCTGCTCCTACTGGCAGTGATTTGGGTCAGGATGTGGCTGGCCACGTTGCTTCACGAGATCCTAGTAGCGTAGCGGGCCAATTGGGTGCCGAGGTAAGTGGTCGCCAACCAACGCCAGCGCAGGCTGCACAGGCCAATCTACTTGCGCGAGAGGTGGACGACAAGGTTGCGAAGCAGGCCCAAGAGTTTAAGCATCTGTTCAAGCCGGGTTGGCATAAAGATATTGAAGCAAGGAGAGAAGCGGAGAAAGAAGCGAGCATGCGTGCCGGTACATTTAAGGGAGCTTCTCCTGCTGGCCTTTCTGGGGTTACTCCAGTAAAAACATCTCCTATACCTGGGTCGCCCGGTGCCCCTGAGATGGCTCAATCCGTCATCCGAAGATTAGGAGGCGATGTGGCTCTGGAGGCTGGGGAAGAAGTTAGGAAGGTGGGTAAACAGACGTTGCAGAAGTTGGTTGCGGGTGCGAAGAAAGTCCGAAAACCCTTTGTTCCTTTGGCTGATCTCCCAGGGAAACAGGTGGAAAGGACTCTTAAGAAGAAGTTTGAGGGACAAGACAAGCAGACTAAAAGAATCATGATGGCAGGGGAGCCTGGAGAACGAATACATACTCCAGTGGCAAAACGTCGTCTTGGAAAATGGCTTCCAATAACCAAGACCTCTGATCCTGAAAGATACAATAAGTTCCATAAGGAGCTTAGGAACTACGCACATCGTCTTGTGAACAATGGAGACGCTGCCAAGGATGTGAAGATAAGATTGGATCGACTTAAGAGTCGAGCCGATAAGGTAACACGAGAAGAGCTTGCGGATGAGTTGCAAGTCCTGAAAGTGTTGGTCCGGGCTTCTGGTGTCGGCAAAAAGCGAGGTCGTTGGAAAGACTTCTTGTACAAAGAAGAGGCTGGAATTGATAAAGTTCTCAATTGGATGACTACCAAACCTCGTGGGCCAGGACCTGGAAAAGTGCAAATCGGCGTTGTTGGTGCTGAAGCTAAGAGGATTTATCCTGCCGGAAAAACTCCTCGTGTGACAGCCAAGAAGATATTGGCGGGCAACTTGAAACATTGGCTGACTGATATGAACCAGCTTGTGGAAGACCTCAAAGAATAGAAAAGGGTGACTGATGCCTGATCCTTTTTTTGCCGACACTATGGATCCACTGGAGCAGCGTCTCAGACGTGCTGAAGAAGAGCGTCGTCGCCTTGAGGAGAGCGAGGCTGTTGTCCGTATGAGACAACAGCATGAGCAGAAGATAAAGGAATACGAACGCGCCAAGAAGTACGGTCCTCGTCCGACTTACAAAAAGCCCGACAATGTCGACAAGTGGGCTTGGTCTGAAATGAGTTCGGAGGACCAGCACCGGGCTGTTATAAGCCAGAAGATGCAGGATCCTGCATATATCAGCAAGTTTGAGCAGATGTCTCCTGAAGAGTTGCAGGCTTCTGTTGATTCCTCTTTCGCAAAGATCGCTTCTCAACGAGAGAAGGAGATCCAGAAATATCGTGAGGAACAACCTTTCGAAGCTGGGAATGATGAGACTCTCTCCAGTGGAGAACGGTTGGTCTCCAAGATAAATCATTTCAAGAGAAGGTTGGAGGATCCTGCGTACGATCGAAAGTATGGTGGTGGGAGCGAGCGGCTTGCTCGTGGGGTCATCCGCCGTTTGCCTGTGACTGGTGCCATCTGGAGTGCCATGACCAATCATGACCGGGCAGCTATTACAAAGAGAATCTCTGAAGGTAATCCGGAACCAGGGGATTACGATGCCTTGGGAATGTATATCGCAGAGGCGGAGCACAAAGCGAAGCGTAAGGGTTGGGTGAAGGCTGCTGATATAGCCTCTTATATACCCGGATACGCTACAGAATTCTTCATGTCTGGTGGAGCTTATGCTGCGGGCAGAGCGGCCACCCAAAAGGCCGCTCTGCGTGGTCTGGGAGCTGCTGGTGTCTCTGCCGGGGCTCGTGGTGCGCCAACAGCAGTTCAGTTGGCTGGTTTTGCTGGTGGTGTCGGCAGACAGACCGTAGCTGCTCCAATGTGGGGACGGATAGCCGATGAGTTCTTGCGTCGTCGTGACCCAGGTTTCAAACTCCGGGGAAGAAAAGGGTCTGCCGGGTATGAAGTCGTTGCAAATACTCACGATAAGTCGATTGGTAAGCATGCTTACGAAGCCCTGTGGTCTCACTATATTGAGCTTATGAGTGAGAGAATGGGTGGGACGATGATGAAGGGACTGGGGAAAGCCTCTGGGGTTGGCTGGTTAGCTAGTAAACTTCCCGAAAGTCATCTGAAAGAGGTGGGCAGGGGGGTCTTGAAACGCGCAGGGAAGTTCTCTCAGGCGACTGGATTGTCTCTCAATCCCATCGAGGAGTCCTTGGAAGAAATTGCCGGAAGTGCGATGAAGGGTTCCCGCCTTACTGCCGCCGAGGATCCGTACTTGGCTAGCTTGGTTAAGGATTATTTATTGGATCCTCTGGACAAGAGAGTCCAGCAATCTCTTTGGGCTGAAGTCGGTCCAATGCTTGGTGCCTTTGCTATTGCTGGTGTTGCTGGTGGAATCCTCTCTGCTGCTCAAGGTGGCAGGAGTGCTGAAATCAGGCAGCAGATCGAGGAACAGGAAGAAATTCTCAAGAAGGTTGCAGAGGGTTCGCTTGAGTGGATAAAGGCAGAACAAATCATTGAAGGGCTCAAGGAGGAAGAGCGAGGAGGGCCTGCCATGAAGCCTCCGGTGGAGCCTACTCCTCTTAACGAGGCCTTAGAGACTATCAAGGAAAGAGGTGGGCTGGATGTCTCGAAATTCATTGGCGACGAACTCGAAGAACTCAAAAGAGCCTCTCAGGATCCCAGTGCAGATTACGAAAAAGCACGACAGGCGGTTATAGACAAAGTACAGGTAGGTGATCAGGAAACATTAAGTCGCAGACAGGCTGAAGCGATGTTCCCTAATGTGGATGTTCGACCCGAAGTCTTGCGTACCAAGGCGGGACGAGAGGGCTTCTTGCAGGGTCTGCAATCTTCTCGTCCAATTGTTGAGAGCATCCTCAAAGAGACGGATGAGGCGAATCTGGAGTATCGCCTTGAGGATCAGGCTGTTCGCCAAGTGGATAGACCAGTTACTTTTGAGACAACTACCGAACAGGCGTTGGCCGAACAGGCCGCAGCCGAACAGGTGCCAGTTGAACAGGTGCCAGTTGAACAGGTGCAAGCTGAACAGGTGCCAGCCGAACAGGTGCCAGCCGAACAGGTGCCAGTTGAACAGGTGCCAGCCGAACAGGTGCCAGTTGAACAGGTGGTAACGGAAGAGACGGAAGTACCGACACTTCAACCGATGGGTCAACCGGTAACTCAAGAAAGAAGCGAGCTTGGAACTAACAAGGCAATCATAAGGATGCTCATAGCAGATGCTGATGCTGCTACAGGGCGACAAAGAAATGCTTTGAATACTGCTGTCGAAATACTTCGGACGCATCCTGAAGAGTTGAGAGACCTTGAGAACATCGGTGATATTCGGAAGATCGAAAAGGTGGGAGCTGGGGTCGGTGCTCGTATAGCAAGTCAGATCGGCAAAGCCTTGATTCAAGAAGGAAAGCCTGCGGAAGCTGCTGAGTACTTTGAGAAGGCTTCCAAGTGGCGAAAAGACGTACCAGAGTATGCCGAAAGTCTGGCAGAAGCACAGAAGGAAGCGGCTGAAGCACCAGAACCGGCTCCTGTTCCGGAGGGAAAGCCATCTGATATCCCCGAAGGGGTGAAGGTTATTGAGCTTGAGCCGGGTGAGATTCCTCGTACTCGACTTGGAGAAGAGTTGAGTCCTGTTGATAAACGGTCTGCTCGTCTGGTAGCGCAACCGGGGATATCCGAAGAGGACGATCCGAAACGAGTCGGAAAGACTATGGATCGGAAAAGAAGGCCACTACGAAAGGTGAAGAAGTTCCTGGCCGGGTTGGCGAGAACGGGAGCTTCCATAACACAGGAAGAATTCAGGAAGAGATCGAAACAGCGCAAGGGATTTTATGTTGCTGAAACGGAAGCACACCTTGTTGAGAAACTTGGCCTTTCCAGTGCTTCACCACGAGACCTCGTTAACTACTACATAAAAAAGGAACCAGAGCTTGCTGGAATACTTGCCTTGGGTGTACTCGAAAAGACGGAACACACGGGGGAGTTGGGGGATGAGGCCCGTATTGATGTGAACTTTACCAAGAGCGGGAAGGTGAAAAAAGCGACAATATATCTGTCCCCTGATGCGACTCTTTCGACTCTTCGCCATGAGATCGAGCATTTGCGAGATTATATCCACAATTTTAAGCCGAAGTTCTTTTCGGTTGTGAAATCCGGTGGGGTATTAAAGCGTCTTTTCCATGCTGAATTCGGGCGATACGGGCTTCACGATTACTTCCATTTGTCTGATTATCTCCATAGACAGTTCGTGCGTGATGCCCTGGCTGATCCCCAGGTAAGGAAGAAGATTCCGGCAAAGGTTTTGAAGCAACATATCAAGGACTATCCCGATCTTGCGGAACGATATCTTGGTGTGGGCAAAAAGGCACCCACAGCAGTCTCCAAGACGCAGGAGAAGGTTGAACCCACCCCAGCCGCCGTAGAGGCGGCTGAGGGTGATGAAGCTAGACGGGTTCGAAGAGATCCGGCAGCTGGGGAAATGAGTGTCGATATCTTTTATCTTCCGGAGCGA
>Ga0114901_1001480_pt1 | contig 13627 bp, 8 predicted proteins | sample MalvireepMed_s16_FD_89686 | JGI IMG/M metagenome (GOLD analysis project Ga0114901, IMG submission 89686) | Marine viral communities from the Global Malaspina Expedition - Malaspina viral metaG DeepMed_s16 | ecosystem: Environmental > Aquatic > Marine > Oceanic | place: Mediterranean Sea... | reverse complement strand
CTTGTTTTGCCAAACAGCCGGCATAAAACAGCTATCCCTAATTGTGGGAAGTCTTGCTTCATTTTTAAAACTGTTTGGCACCAGACTTTTTTCGGATATCAATCTTGAGCTGTTCTTCAGCTATATCAATAAGGGTGTTTAATGCGGTTATTTTTAGCTCAGCTTCTTTTAAAGCTTTCTGCAAGGCTTCCTTTTCAAAATCTTTTTCAGGTGGTTTATTTTTGACCATTGGAGGAATGTTTTCTCTGTGAACTTCTACTTTCTCCAATTTATGTTTAAATATCCAATTCCGGATGATTCTCTCCGTTTTGATATTGTACATGATCTTAGCCTCTCTGACCGTTAAGCGCCCTTGTTCTATTGCTGTGACGATAGTGCGTTTTTGCAGATTTGTATAGTTTTTACGCTTAAGATTTTGCTGATATTCTAAAGAACCAAAATCCCGCCCTCTAATCCTGATGGGGCTATACAACTTCAGGTTTTAGTCCTGAATTAGCTATACCGAAAATTAATATTTTCTATTACTACTATACACTTTATTTACATTACGGGATTCTGTAACTCGGTTTATTCCGGAAAGCTTAACTTGGTATTCTACATTGAAAACCAACGTCAAAAAGTCTATTTTTTTATAGGACTTTGAACACCTCTACCAGGTATTTTAATGAGACTTAACGCTATCACAAACTAAAACCGAACTATGAGCATATCTTCACTTACCTCAATTATAGACAGACTTGAACGAGAGATTGCTAATTTAGAAAAACAAAAGTCTTCTGAATCGGATAAGGAATTGCGAGTTCATAAATACATAGATAATCTAACTGACCAAGCAAATCGAGCACAATCCCAATCTACACTAAAAAGTAAACTAAGCCAGATTCGTTCAAAGCAAACGGAATTAGGTAGGATTGAAAAAAAGAAAGCTGATATTTCAAAAAAACTTGCAGATAAAAATAAACAGTTAAGGAAGTACTTATCTGAATTAACTAAAGAACAATCCAGAGAACGTAAAAAGACTGAAAAAGAACAATTAGAATTTCAACGCAATTTAAATAGAGAATTGGAAAGGCAAAAACAATTGACTCACGAGAGTATGAAAATGCAAACATTTGAAAAGCCTAAAACAGAAATTAAAGAGTATGATGTTTTTATATCTCACTCTTCGGCAGATAAAGATGACTTCGTAAGACCATTAGCAACTGAACTTCAAAATTTAGGAATAAAAGTTTGGTACGACGAATTTGAATTAAAAATGGGAGATAGTTTAAGGCGTTCAATTGACCATGGGTTAATCAATTCACGGTATGGGATTGTTGTTTTATCCTCTTCGTTTTTTAAGCGAGATTGGACTAACTATGAACTTGATGGGTTTGTAAATAAGGAGATGAATGGAATGAAAGTAATTTTACCTATTTGGCACAAAGTTTCAAAAGATGAGGTTCAAAAATTCAGTTTAAGTTTAGCTGATAAAGTTGCTTTAAATAGCTCTATTTACAGTGTGAAAGAAATAGCAGAAGAAATAAATGAATTAATAAAATAACGTGTCAATTAAGTACAAGATTCTGAACATTATTAAAATCAAAACGCTCCTTTAAAATTCTAAAAACCAGAAACTTTAGCATACTTAAATCAGATAACCTACATTATTTTAAGATTCCATATATAAAAATGACCTCAAATCTTACCCCAAATAAAACCCATCTTACTCAACTCAAAACCTGGCTTCAACAAGCCTATATAGATGGGTATAGCAGGTTTATAGAACATTGGCATATTATAGAAAAAGCATTTGAAGAACAAAACCTACTTATACTTGAAAAGGATACTATAGCAATAGGCTTTGTCGTTTTCGATATTAATGATGAAATAGCCCAGATTGATCTAGCAGAGCTTATACCTCACAAACGCGGTCAAGGTCTGGCAAAACCTTTTATTCGTGATGCGGTAAATTACTTAAAAGATCAGGGTGCTCTTGCGGTTAAACTGTATTGTGCCCCTACTGAGTCAGAAGGTTTTTGGAGGAAATGCGGTTTTAAAAGATTTGAATTTCCTAATGATGATCACATTCATATGTTTAAGGTACTAACGGAATCTTTAAAAACCAATTCAAACACAGATTCTGACAAGACTGATTTCATTAAATTATGGAATTGTGAATCACATTTGGCAAGACGAACAGAGCCTAAATGGACTTGGGAGTTAGAATATAAAGATGATTCAAAGACCCTGATTAAACCGATAATAATTCCTGCATATAGTGGATGGCACCTTGAATTAATAACAGCAGACAACCAGATCGCTCATAAAAAAAGTAGGTTTCCAATTCAAAGTTGGAACAAACCTATGTTTTTAATCGTCAAAAACATTCCAAGCAACTACTTCTAAGTATTCCATTTAAACTTAAAAATGTATTTTTAGAGTCTAAAGCTAATGACCTTACTGATTAGCACACTCCCCCTATTTTATTTTAATTGTTATTCAACGCATACTAACCCTAGCAAATGGCAAAAAAGGCAAAAGTAAAAACTAAATCTATTGAAGAAAGTCTCTGGCAGGCTTGTGATAAATTAAGAGGCTCTGTTGAGCCTTCGGAATATAAACACGTAGTCTTAGGACTTATCTTTTTAAAATTCACCAGCGATAAGTTTGAACAACGTAAACAAGAGCTTATCGCAGAAGGAAAAGAAAAGTATGTAGAAATGAAGGATTTCTACACGATGAAAAATGTGTTTTTCTTAGATCCTATATCGCGATGGTCTTACATCAGTAAAAATGCAAAGCAAGACGATATTGCTATTAAAATTGATACCGCGCTGCATACCATTGAGAAAAACAATCCTTCGCTTCAAGGTGCGCTACCAGACAATTACTTTTCACGCCTAGGCTTAGACAAAGCTAAGTTGGCTTCCTTGCTAGATAAGATTAATGAAATTGACACCCTTAAAGATGCTGATCAGGATATTGTAGGCAGGGTGTATGAATACTTCCTCTCCAAATTCGCACTTAAAGAAGGGAAAGGAAAGGGAGAATTCTATACCCCTAAAAGTATTGTCAACCTCATTGCTGAACTGATAGAACCCTACAAAGGGATTATTTATGATCCGGCCTGTGGCTCCGGGGGTATGTTTGTACAATCTATCAAGTTTATAGAAAGCCATAACGGAAGTAAAAAAGAGATATCCATCTACGGGCAGGAATATACCAACACCACCTATAAACTGGCTAAAATGAATCTTGCGATACGCGGAATCGCTGCCAATTTAGGTGATAAAGCAGCTGATACGTTTGCACAGGACCAACATAAAGATTTAAAAGCCGACTTTATTATGGCAAATCCACCTTTCAATCAAAAAGATTGGAGAGGAGCGGATGAATTGATCGATGACCCACGATGGAAAGGCTATGATGTACCGGCAAAAAGCAATGCTAACTATGGTTGGATTTTGAATATGGTAAGTAAACTTTCTGAAAATGGTGTAGCAGGATTCATTTTAGCTAACGGAGCTTTATCCGGAGGAGGTGAAGAATATAAAATTCGAAGAAAATTGATTGAAAATAACTTGGTTGAAGCGATTGTCATCTTACCAAGAAGTATGTTTTATACCACAGACATAAGTGTAACACTTTGGATATTAAACAAAAACAAAACTGAACGCTCGGTTGAATTACCGGATACAACACGATACTACCGCAATCGTGAGGATGAAGTTTTATTTATGGACTTGCGCCAAATAGGCGAACCGTTTGAGAAAAAATATACCCAATTTTCAGAACAACACATCCAAGACATTGCTAAAACCTACCACAATTGGCAACAAGTAGACACAGATTATAAGGATGTACCCGAATACTGTTACAGTGCCCGTTTAGAAGAAGTTGCTAAAAAAGATTTCTCCCTAGTACCTAGTAAATACATTGAGTTTGTAAACCGAGACGAGAACATCAATTTTGATGAGAAAATGACAGCTTTACAAACGGAATTAAGTGATTTGTTGCAACTAGAAGCCGAGAGCCAAACCCAATTATTAAACGTATTTAAAGAATTAGGTTATGAGCTCAAACTATAAAAAACTTGGCGATTTTATAGAACCGGTAAACAGAAGAAATACTGATTTAAAGGTAGAAACACTCTTAGGGGTAAGTGTTCAGAAAATATTTATTCCTTCAATTGCTAATACAGTTGGAACGAATTTTAAAAATTATAAGATTGTTCGCAAAAACCAATTTGTTTACATAGCTGACACTTCAAGACGGGGTGATAAAATTGGATTGGCAATGCTTGAAGAATATGATGAAGCGCTAGTTTCTCAAGCATACACGGTCTTTGAAATAATTGATAAAAAAGAATTAGACCCCGAATACCTAATGATGTGGTTTCGCAGACCTGAGTTTGACCGTTATGCCCGGTATAAATCACATGGCAGTGTACGGGAAATTTTTGATTGGGAAGAGATGTGCGAAGTAGAACTCCCCATCCCAAGTATAGAAAAACAACGTGAAATCGTAAACGAATACAACACTGTTACCAACCGCATTAAACTTAACGAACAACTCAACCAAAAACTAGAAGAAACTGCACAGGCTTTATATAGACATTGGTTTGTGGATAAAAAAGATGAGAATTGGGAAACTGTTAAGCTTGGTGACATTGTAATTGGAAATCCTGAAAACTTATCAAAGGAAGATAAATTCAAAACCATATTATATCTTGATACAAGTAACATTACAACCAATAAAATTGATGAATTTCAAGAACTTAATCTGACAACCGATAAGATTCCAAGTCGAGCAAAAAGAAAAGTAAAGAACAATGACATTGTATTTTCAACTGTAAGACCAGCATTGAAACACTTTGGGATAATAAAAAATAAGCCGGAAAACTTAATAGTTTCTACTGGTTTTGCGGTTTTAAGATTAAAAAATGAGGATTTATTTTCAGAATTAGTGTATTCATTTTTAACAGATACAAAAGTTCTGGAAGCGTTACAAGCAAAAGCAGAAATGAGTGTTTCAACGTATCCTTCAATTACAATTGATGATATTTTAAATCTTGATTTCGTAATGCCTGATGCAGAGACATTAGAAGAGTTTAAAAAAGCGTTTAAAACTTTAAATAATTTTTTGAATCAAAGAAACATTGAGAGCAAAATTCTTACCGGTCTCCAATTAGTTTTGTTAAGTAAGATGAGCACTGTAAAAGATAAAATTATAGCACAACCAATAGAAAATTACTAGTATGAATGTGCAGGCATCCCAGAAAGGAGACTCAAAAAATAATACAACCCCTTACAATTCTCTGTCTCCGGTAGAGGATGTTGATAAACATAAAGAATACTGTGACGCTCTAGAATGGGCTTTCATAAACAGAAAAGAAAAGGATATAAAAAATATTGCTCTAACTGGGAATTACGGTTCAGGAAAAAGTAGTATCCTAAAAACATTTATAGCGAGAGAAATTGAAGGTCTCAATTTTCTCAAGATTTCTCTGGCAACTTTTAAAGATGAAAAGCACAATCAATCTTTTAGTCCAATTACTCTCAAAGAGATAGATAACACGCAAAGAATTCTAGATGCTGATAAATTAAATCAAAAAAACGAAAGAAAAAGGCAGAACAAGCAATATGAAAAGGATAGGAATGATCAACTAAGATTAATTGAGTTAAGTATCCTGCAGCAAATTTTTTATCATGAGAAAAATGATAAAATTCCTCATTCTCGATTTAAGAAAATAAGAAGTCTAAAACCAGAAGAAGTCTTAAATGCTACTTGGTTAATTTTTGGAGTTATATGTACGTTTTACCTCTTCTTTAATTTTAATAAATTCTTAGAAATAAGTAATCTCCCTGATCCTAAGAGTTGGTTCGAATATATATCTAAAGGTTTACTCTTATCAGGCTTCTTAATTCTTTTCTTTTTCTTACTTAAGAAAGTAATTCTCTTCTCTCAAAGACTAACAATAAGCAAATTAAATTTTCAAAACTTAGAAATACAGATTGCAGAAACTATTAATAAATCGATACTCAATGATCATCTTGACGAAATACTCTATTTTTTTGAAGCTACTGAATATAACGTGGTTATTATCGAAGATTTGGATCGTTTTGAACAAACTGAGATATTCACTAAGCTAAGGGAAATAAATCTCCTAATAAATAATTCCAAATCGATTAATCGTCACGTGCTTTTTATATATGCTGTGCGCGATGAGATGTTTAAAGAAGGAGACAGAACCAAATTTTTTGATTTTATAATACCCGTGATACCAGTCATCAATTATTCCAACTCAAATGAACAATTAAAGAAATCTTTGAAAGAATTCGGTTATAATGTTACTTCAGCATTACTTGATGAAGTCTCCTTTTTTGTAAATGACATGAGGTTACTATTTAACATTGTTAATGAATTTCATATCTACTTTCAAAAATTTAAAGGGAACAAATATATAGATAAACTTTTTGCCATAATCGTGTACAAGAATATATACCCTGATGATTTTGTACAACTCGGTTTAAATAAAGGTCAACTTTACAAATATCTAGTTGAAAATAAAATAGCTTGGGTGAATGAAGCGAAAAATAAATTAAAGCAGGATAATATAGATTTAATTAATGAATTAAATGACCTGGAAAAGGTCCTGCCGAGGAATCTAGAAGAGCTCAAGAAAATCTACCTCTTTGAATGCATAAAACGCTTGAAGAACTTCAATTCATTCTATATCAATAACAAAAACTACAGTATTGATAAAATATTAGAAGATGAAAATTTTGAAAATTTATTAAACAATAATGTAAGATATAATTCAACTCATTACACAAACCAAGCCTTAGGTTTTCAATTTTCAGTTATTGAAGATGAAATTAATCCTGAACAAAGCTATCAAGCACGAAAAGCACAAATCAAAAATGATATTTCTACTAGAAAAGCAAGTATTAGGCGAAAAATCAATTCTAATCAGGATAAAATAAAAGAATTTTCGTCTACTAAAATCAAGGATTTATTAAAAGACAAAAACATTTCTGTTTCTTCAAACCCAACACGGCAAGAACAATTAATTTTGATGCTTATTCGTAACGGTTACATAGCCGAAGACTATCTTAATTATATTTCTTATTTCTATCCTGGTAGTATCACAGAAAATGATCATTGGTTCTTAATGAATGTCAAAAATGAAGCTCCGAGCGACAATGAATATAAGTTGGATAAAATCCAAAATGTAATAAAAAGAATTAGTGATTCAGATTTTACTAAACCTTATATATTCAATTTTAATTTATTAGATAATTTAATAAATGATTCTCGATTCTTTAATAAAAAAGAATCGTTTTTAAAACAACTTGCCAACGAATCTGAAGATTCATTCTCATTTATAAAATCATATATTGAGAATGGTAAATACGTAGAAATCTTAATTAAAGAATTAAGTTCTAAGTGGATTAATTTTTGGGGATATGTTGAGCTTAAGAGCTCTTTATCAGAAGAAGAAAAACTGGAGTTTTATTCACTTATTCTCAATAATGCATCAGAGAATGATATATACAAATTGTCTAAAAACACTGGAATGGAACTTTTCATTTCCAATAAGCCAAATTTCTTAACTTTCATAAATAAAGAGAGTCAATTAATTATGATAATTGATCTATTCGATATAAAATTCAGTGAAATAAATTTTGATGACGTTTCTGAAAAAATTCAATTATATATCTATAGAGCAAAAAATTATAAGATTGTAAAACCTATGATTGAGTTAATGCTCAAAACCTTCGGCTCTTATAATGAGGAAGCATTCAATTCAAGAAATTATGAGTGTATCCAAACCTCTGGATGCGATGAACTCATTAAGTATGTGGAAGAATATATTAATACTTACTTGAATCAGGTTTATTTAAAAATCGAAAGTAATATATATGAACAAGAGGATTATTTAATCAAGTTACTTAATAATTCAGATATCACCCCGGACAACAAAGAAAACCTTTTAAAACACTCTAACACTCAATTAAGTAATATTTCAAAACTAATTCCTGAATCTTTTATCTTATTTGACTCTATTTTAGAAAACAATCGATTAGTCCCTAATTGGGAAAATATAGCTTTTATCTTTAAGGAAAATCAGAGTCAATTTTCTGAACCGCTACTGGATTACATCAATCAGGCAGATGTGACAGCCACTTTGTCGTCAAAATCTTTCTTATCAAAGGAAAAAAATCATCCGACATTTAGAAGAGCTTTTCTCTTAAATAATGATATACTTGATGAACGCTATGATAAGTATTTAAATTCATTTCCATATACCTATAATGACTTGGATTTTGAAAAAATAAATAAAGCTAAAGTAAAAGCTCTTGTAGAGCACAAAAAATTACAATTTAATGCAACTATATATTCAAAATTAAAAACTGGATATACCTCACTTCACATAAATCTCTTAATTAATAATGTTTCAAAATTTATAAAAGAGTTTGATAAAATTGAATTATCTGAGAAAGACCTAATAGAAATACTTTCGTCGCCTAAGGTAGACACTTCAAGTAAAATTAAAATTATACATCTATTCCAGGATAATCATCCAATTACAGAGGTTGAGGCATTAACTTTAATAGGCAGTCTTAAACTAATATACACAGCTTTAAATTTAAAAGAAAGTATATTAAATAAAATACTATTGGAGTCATCACTGAATTCACAACAAAAAATTGAATTATTATTAAATAACAAATCAATTAAAAAGGATGAATTTCTATCAAATTTCTTGAACTCATTAGGTGGTGATTTTAAATCATTAAATTCTAAAGGTCCAATGCCTTCATTTGATAAAACAGAAGTTTTAAAAAGATTTTTTCATGAGCTTAAAGAAGTTCGTAAGATCTCAAAAGTAAAAGAGAAAGATGACTCAATTAAGGTTACAACTTTTAGAATTTAATTTATGACTGAAACCAACCGCATAGAATACAAAGCACAACTCACCAAAGATTTAGATTTGGAAAAAGAAGTGGTAGCCTTTTTAAACTACCACGAGGGCGGTTTGGTTTATATTGGTATCGATAAAAACGGTAATACTTTGGGCGTATCAGACCCGGATGCCGATATGCTGAAAATAAAGGACCGCATTAAAAACAACATTGCTCCTTCGGCTATGGGCTTGTTTGATGTGGTAGCAGAAGAAAAAGACGATAAAACAGTCATTAAAATCATCGTGGCCAGCGGTAGCGAGAAACCCTATTTCAAGAAAAAGTACGGTTTGACTGAGAAAGGCAGTTTCCTACGTATTGGCACAGCTGCAGAGCCTATGCCTCAGCGCATGATTGAAGATTTATTTGCTTCCCGTACCCGAGACTCTATAGGCAAAATCAAAGCAAATCGTCAGGATCTGAACTTTGAACAATTGCGCATTTACTACCAGGAGAAAAACAAACCTCTTAACAGGCAGTACTTAAAAAATCTGGAACTCCTCACTCCACAAGGTGATCTCAATTATGCTGCTTATCTCCTAGCCGATCAAAATAATATTTCAGTTAAAGTAGCTAAGTACAGTAAGGATACCCGTGTAGATTTAGCAGAAAGCAATGAGTATGGGTATGTCTCGATTATCAAGGCTACTAAAAATGTACTGGATAAAATAGCACTTGAAAACCGTACACTAACCCAGATTACTTCAAAAGAACGTATAGAAAAACGGCTTTGGAATCCTATTGCCCTGCGCGAAGCCGTAATTAACGCCTTTGTCCACAACGATTATACCCGTGAGATTGCACCTAAGTTTGAATTCTTTACAGATCGTATAGAGATTACTTCAGTTGGTGCTTTACCAGAGGGCTTAAGTGAGCGTGAATTTTTTGAAGGTTTTTCAGTCCCGCGTAATAAAGAATTGATGCGTGTGTTTAAAGATCTTGATCTGGTAGAACAATTAGGTTCCGGGATTCCAAGAATACTTTCGGCCTATAGTAAAGACTGTTTTCACTTTTCTGATAATTTTCTACGCATGATATTTCCTGCTGCAGAACAAGTCACCCCGCAAGTTACCCCGCAAGTTACCCCGCAAGTCACCCCGCAAGTTCAAGAGCTACTAAACCTTTTTGACGGTGAACATAAAAGACAGGATTTACAGGATAAACTAGGACTTTCAGATCGAGAACACTTTCGTAAAGTGTATATCCAACCGGCTCTAGACTTAAATTTAATTGAACTCACAATCCCCGATAAACCCAAGAGCAGCAACCAAAAATACAGACTTACTGCGCAAGGAAGAACGTTTATAAGCTTATGAAATTTACAGAAGCAAAATTAGAAGAAGCATTTATAGAATTATTGGGTAATGAAGAATATCCTCACAACTTGGGCTATGTGCTTCAACGTAAGCCTGAAGAAGTGTTGATAGAAGATGATCTTCTTCAATTTTTGCTATCTCGTTATCAAAAAGAAGGCTTAACTCCTACAGAAGCGCAATCCATCCTATTACAACTTAAAACCCTACCAGCTTCAGATTTATATGAAAGTAATAAAACCGCTATGCGGTGGTTGTCTGACGGCTTTAGTTTTAAGCGTGAGGATCGCGATCAAAAAGATATATGGATTCATCTTATTGATTATTCTACAGCGAATAACAACACCTACCGTTTTGTAACCCAATTAGAAATTGTTGGGACTCAAAAAAGAATACCAGATGGCACACTATACATTAATGGCTTACCAGTAGTTGTTTTTGAATTTAAAACCGCAATTCAGGAAAATTGTACCATTCATAATGCGTATGTACAATTAACTACCCGATATAAACGAGATATCCCAGAGCTCTTTAAATTCAATGCCTTTTGTGTCATCAGTGACGGCGTCAATAATAAAGCCGGATCCTTTTTTGCTCCCTATGAATTCTTCTACGCATGGAGACGTGTTTCCGGATTGGCCAAAGAGGTAGACGGCATTGACAGTATGTTTACCTTAATTCAAGGTATGCTACACCAAAATCGACTGCGAGATATCATTCAAAACTTTATATACATACCCGATACCTCAAAAAAGGATGAAAAAATCGTTTGTCGCTATCCACAATATTATGCCGCACGAGCCTTATACGATCATATTAAAGTAGCCCAAAAGCCTAACGGGGATGGAAAGGGAGGCACGTATTTTGGAGCTACCGGTAGTGGTAAGAGTTATACCATGCTTTACCTCACCAGGCTTTTAATGAAGAGTACCTATTTTGAGAATCCCACCATAGTCCTTATAACCGATCGCACCGACTTAGACGACCAGTTATCGGGGCAATTTACCAATGCCAAAGATTTTATTGGTGATCATACTATAACAAGTGTAGAAAGCAGAGCAGATTTAAGAACATTATTGCAGGGTCGTGCCAGCGGAGGAGTATTCTTAACCACCATTCATAAATTTACAGAGGACATCGAATTATTAACTGATCGTACTAACGTTATCTGTATTTCTGATGAAGCGCACCGCAGTCAGACCAACCTGGATCAAAAAGTACGGGTAACAGATGAAGGTGTTAAGAAAACCTATGGGTTTGCAAAATACCTACATGACTCGCTTCCGAATGCTACTTATGTAGGATTTACAGGAACTCCCATTGATGCCACTCTTGATGTTTTTGGAAAAGTCGTAGATGCCTATACGATGACAGAATCGGTTAAAGATGAAATAACCGTAAGGATTGTATATGAAGGAAGAGCTGCAAAAATTGCGCTTCATAACAGTGAACTACAAAAGATCGAGGAATATTATCAAGTTGCAGAAGAGGAAGGAGCTAATGAATATCAGATCGAACAAAGCAAGAAAGAGTCTGCTAATATGAACGCGATTCTTGGTGATCCTGACCGGCTCAAGGAACTCGCTGCCGATTTTGTCAAACATTATGAAAAGCGACTAGAAGAAGGTGCTACGGTAAAGGGTAAAGCAATGTTTGTTTGCAGCACTCGAGAGATCGCCTATGAATTTTATAAGAACGTTATTGACCTACGACCCGAGTGGAATGAAAAGGGGGTTTCGGAAGCAGGAGCTGTATTAAGCGACAAAGAAAAACGGGAGATCAAACCTATGGAGCGTATTAAGATGATTATGACCCGGGGCAAAGACGATCCTAAAGAGCTCTACGATTTATTGGGTACGAAGGATTATCGCAAAGAATTAGACCGTCAGTTTAAAAATGAAAAATCAAATTTTAAAATTGCCATTGTTGTAGATATGTGGTTAACCGGTTTTGATGTTCCTTTCTTAGACAGCATTTATATTGACAAACCCATACAACAACATAACCTCATTCAAACCATATCAAGAGTTAATCGAAAATTCAGCGGAAAAAACAAAGGGCTGGTAGTAGATTATATAGGTATTAAAAAGCAGATGAATCTCGCTCTGAAAAAGTATTCTGAGGGTGATAAAGATAATTTTGAGGACATCAAGCAGTCCTTGATTGTTGTAAGAAATCATTTAGATTTACTTGCTAAGATCTTTCATAAATTTGAGAGCTCCTCTTATTTTGACGGAACCCCTCTTGAACAATTGAACACGCTCAATACCGCTGTAGAATTTGTTCAGAGGACCAAAGAATTAGAAACTCGTTTTATGGGCTTGGTTAAAAGGCTCAAGGCAGCCTATGATATTTGTGCCGGTAGTGAACAACTCTTACAAATAGAACGGGACTATACTCACTTCTACTTAGCCGTTAGATCAATAGTCTTTAAGTTAACTAAGGGTGATGCACCTGATACTGCTCAAATGAATGCCAAAGTGCGAGACATGATCAAAAATGCGTTACAAAGTGATGGCGTTGATGAAATCTTTAAGCTTGGCGAGGAAACTGAAAAAGAGCAGGACTTATTTGATGAAGATTATCTCGCTAAGATTGATAAAATTAAACTCCCCAACACCAAAATAAAGCTTCTTCAACAACTTTTAGCCCGTGCTATTGGGGAGATGAAAAAAGTCAATAAAGTAAAAGGGGTCGATTTTTCAAAAAAGATGGAAGCTCTGGTTCATCGATACAATCAAAGAGATGAAAATGACGTACTTCGTAGCGAAGTTTACGAAGAAATGGCCGACCAACTAACTGATTTAATTTGGGACGTTTATAAGGAGTTTAAGGCAGGGGACGATTTAGGAATTGATTTTGAGGTAAAGGCATTCTATGATATCCTTAATGAATTATGTGCCAAATACGACTTTTCCTATCCCAAAGAAAAAATGATCGATTTGGCCAAAAAGGTAAAAGAACTCGTAGATAGTCAGGCTAAATTTCCAGATTGGAACAAACGAGAGGATATCAAGTCGGCTCTAAAGGTAGGTCTTATACTTTTATTAGATGAATTTGGTTATCCTCCAGTTGAACGCGATGAAGTATACTCCGAAATATTCGAGCAAGCTGAAAATTACAAAAAGAATAGAGGTTAAAAATATATGGTAGTTGAATGATAGTATTATTCAAACATAGCCTTAGCTACCTATCAAAAACAGTAGCGGTGAAAAAGTTATATTCGGCTGTCAACTACTATGGAATTACTACATTAGACTGGACATAGAGTTGAATGAATATTATTGCAAGTTGTTAACTTAGCAATCATGAGACGTAAAGCCAAACATTACACTTTAGAGTTTAAGCAAAAAGCAGTAGAAT
>Ga0114901_1001477_pt1 | contig 13648 bp, 7 predicted proteins | sample MalvireepMed_s16_FD_89686 | JGI IMG/M metagenome (GOLD analysis project Ga0114901, IMG submission 89686) | Marine viral communities from the Global Malaspina Expedition - Malaspina viral metaG DeepMed_s16 | ecosystem: Environmental > Aquatic > Marine > Oceanic | place: Mediterranean Sea... | reverse complement strand
ACCCAGCCGCTAGTTGTTTTTATATAGGTGAAGTCAGCTACCCATAGCTGATTGGGTTGACGTGCATTAAAATTACGATTAATCAGGTCATCAGCGCATTTTTGGTCATCACGGCTATTGGTGGTGATCTTGCCCTTACCGCGCCAGATGCCTTGCATACCATACTGCTTCATTAAACGCTCTACCGTACAACGAGCCACATAAATACCATCTGCCTTCATCTGCTGCCAGACTTTACGAACACCGTAACGGCATTTACTGTCCTGCCAGATGCGTTTAATCTCGTTGATATAATAATCGTCATGCTGCTGACGCAACGAGCGCTTTTCAGGGTAACTCTCCAAGTCTTTAGTACGGTAGTAGGTTGATGGGGCAATCGGTAGTACTCTACAGATTGGCTCGATCCCGTATTTCTGCTTGTGATCATCGATAAATGTGACCATTATTTCGGTGGACGGCCCTTCTCCGCCTGGGCGAAAAAAGCGGCTGCCTTACGTATGATCTCATTGGCCTGTTTGAGTTCTTTGTTCTCACGTTCAAGATCTTTAATACGTTGCTCTTGGCTTTGAGCTTGTACCGATGCAGGGATAGTTTGATCTATATGCTTCTTGTGCCATGAGCGCAGGGTTTCAGGCGTGCAGCCAATCTTAGGGGCAATGGCTTGAATGGCTGCCCATGTGGAGGGATAGTCGTTTGCTGCTTCGATCAGCATACGGACGGCGCGTTCTTTAATCTCAGGAGTGTAGGTTTGTCTTTTCATTGTCGTATTCTCTCAGAATGTTAAGTCTCCGACAATACCGGGGCGGTTCAGTTTAAGTGTTTGCGCTGACATACTATAAAAGTGCTAAGCACTATTATCGCTTGGCACTAGTATGCTTCTATCCTACGTGACAACCTCCAAATTACTGACTAAATCATGACTGCTAACAACGTTTTGAACGTCAATAAAGGTACTTTTGCCTAACGCACCAAGGTTGTAGTTTGCAAACTCATGATATAAATTAACCACATCACCCATAATCAATAGCGCAGGTGTTGGCAGTTTTGCCTCAGCTTGCTGCTCCGCGATATTACCAAGCGTACCGATAAGAAGCTGCTGCGTTGGCAAACTGGCATGACTAATCACAGCAAAAGGTGTATTACTGTCGCGCCCTGCGGCAATTAGCCCTTGAGTCATCTCATCTAGTCGATTCAACCCCATATAAAAGACAACCGTCTGCGTACTGTCTAAGAGTTCATCGTAGTCATTATTAGGTGCGCCCAACTTTTTGCAAGCGGTCACAAATTTTACGGCTTGCGCATGATCACGGTGTGTCAAGGGAATACCTGCTCTACTTGCGGCCGCACTAGCAGCAGTGATACCAGGAATAGATTCAAAATGAATACCATGACGCACCACTTCTTGCAGCTCCTCTCCGCCGCGTCCAAATATAAAGGGGTCGCCCCCTTTGAGCCTAACGACCGTTTTACCCGCTAACGCATATTTGACCAGTAGCTCATTGATACCTTCTTGTGGTAGCGCGTGATTGGCACGGCGCTTACCGACAAATATCTTCTCTGCCGTCAGCGCACACATATCTAAAATATCCTCTGAAACTAAACTATCATAGAGCACGACCTCTGCTTTTTGCATTACTCGTAATGCTTTTAACGTGAGTAGCTCAGGATCGCCAGAACCTGCACCAACCAAATGTACCGTGCCCGTTTTCACATTTTTTTCTATACCTGATGGCTCATCGCTCACTCTAATATGACAATTTATATTGGGTAAATTCTGTGAAGTTAATGCGGCAATGAAGGTAGATGAATCAGTCATGGTAATAACTCCTAATAACACTGTTAATAACGCGCAACTCTGCACCTAACAATGGCATACCTAAGAAAAGAAGAGCATATAAAATACGCTGCAAGCCCTATGCCATATTAACGATCAAACTTTGCAACAAGCACTACTTAAGACGCATACCTATCGATCAAGGCATTAATTTGACTCACACATGAACCGCAGTTAGTCCCTGCTCGGCATGCCTTTCCAACCGCGTGGGCACTCATACACTGCTGCTTGGTAATTGTTTCGATAATAATATTCTCTCCAACAGCCATACATGAACATACTAATGCACCTGGATCAACATACCCTGTCGCTGGACGACCTGCCAGCAACCACTTATAGCGTTGATTCTCTGGTATCGCATCAGTACTGGCAAAGCAATTGTTAAGCCAATGCATACTGGGCAGCTGCGCCACCTGCGGCGCAAAACAAATGCTGAGCAGTAGCTGATCGCTTGGTATGTCAGACTTTGACGTACTAATCGATGCCCGATCTATCGCTTTATTATTTGCTTCTACCTGCGTCGAGACGAAGCGAAGCTGCTTTGCTTGCTTGCTGCAAGTAAAGGCACTATTGATCGATTTATCGGTGAGAGATGCTTGATAGGCATTGATAAAATTTTGCCAGTACTCAGGGTCAAGCAGTTTACTGACGACTTTGTCTATAGGACTGGCTAAAGTAATCAAGACACTATTGGTTTGACGACTTAAGCTCCATGTCAATGCGGGCAATGAGTTTGATCTTTCAGAAGTTGTATTTGTATCAGAAGAAGATATCAGCACTCCTTGATCCTCAGACTCTTTCTCAAAATCCAATAAAGTCTCACGCAGATGCACTATCATGGTGTCTTGTAGATCAGGATGCACCAAAATCTTGCCATAAGTTTTCATCGGTACAGGCATTACGCTGATTGCAGAATTTTTTAATTCAGGCTGTCCTGAATGCGGATCAACGACCGTTGGGATCAGCGTGCCTACGCGAGCAAAACGAGCAAAGGCGTTGCTCCAATGCATCGGCATAAAGGCATCGCCTGCACTCATACTGTCGCTGATGCCAACCTGTGCGAGCACCTGACTGTCTGTAGTTGTATTGCTGGCAACCATGCGCTGCGGCTGGCTATGTATTGATAAGTTTTTCTCATAGCTTTTCTCATAGCAGGGACGTAGCTGTACATAATCGCCTTGGTCAACACCGAGCTGCTTGGCATCATTTGGATGTACGGTGAGTGTTGGTACAGACTCGTGTTGGTTGAGCTGCGGTGCAAGTCCTGTGCGCGTCATCGTATGCCATTGATCGCGAAGCCTACCTGTAATCAGCCGTAGATTTAATGCTCCTGAGCTATCTTGATGAAACGTATGACTGCCGTTATTTTTTTTACTATCAGCGCTTTTTGATCTTAATCGTCGCGGATGCCTGTTGGGTATACTCGCGTGACTGGGAGGCGTAATGGCAATGAAACGTGTTTTGATCGGTGTAATACGTGCGCCGCCCCACTGAAACGGTGTCATGACATCATATGCGTCGTGACTGAAAGAGAATACGTTTTTATTTTGCTGCTTAAGATGTTTTGGGCTTTCCTCTATCGATGCTATCGCCCCTACTACCATTGGCGAAAGATCTTTTGCTAAATTAAGATAGCGCGGTTGATTGCTCGCTGATATATCTTGGCTGGCATCATTTCTATAAGCAGTTAGGGCGATATGCTCATTAAATATATCCCTAGGATGCTGATAATCAAACCCTGCCAAACCCATGCGTTTAGCGACTTGCGACAGTATCCACCAGTCAGGCTTTGCTTGTCCGAGTGCAGGCATTAACGCCCGCTGGCGCGAGATGCGGCGCTCCGAATTGGTCACTGTGCCTGATTTCTCCCCCCAACCCTGTGCGGGCAAAACAATATCTGCACACTTAACCGTGTCGCTGTCGACGGAGCAGTCAGATACTATCACCAAATCACAGGTAGCCAGTGCGCGGCGAAACTTATCAGCCTCGGGCAAGCTGACGACAGGGTTGGTCGCCATAATCCAGATGGCTTTGATACGGCCATCTAGTATGGCATCAGCAGCATCGCAAGCTTTTACCCCAACCTCTGCGGCAAGCGGTTGCGGCGCTTGCCAAAAATCAGCCACCAAATGACGATGCTGCTCGTTGTCTAGGTCTAGATGCGCGGCAAGCAGGTTAGCTAATGCACCGACTTCGCGCCCTCCCATCGCATTTGGCTGACCGGTGAGTGAAAACGGACTTGCACCTACTCGGCCCACTCGCCCAGTATACAAGTGAGTATTGATAATGGCATTGACCTTGTCGGTACCACTTGCAGATTGGTTGACACCCATGCTAAATGCCGTGACGGTTTTATCATTTGCAGCAACCAGCGCATAAAACTCCTGTACCAGATCCGCACTGATACCACATGCCGTCGCCACTTTATCAATCGTCCATGTTTTTGCGGCCTCTAAGGCGGGCGTGACATCCTGACACTGCTTAAGATAGTCTTTATCACCACAGCCTTCTTGCTCAAGATAATGCAGCAGTCCGTTATATAAGTGCGTATCCGTGCCGACAGTGATGGGCACATGTAAATCAGCAAATTCACAAGAATCAGTACGACGCGGATCAATCACGATCAGTTTTTTATTAGGATCACGCTTTTTGGCAGCTAAAAACCGTCCGAATAAGATAGGATGACACCACGCCATATTGGAGCCCACCAGCACCAATAAATCACAAGACTCTAAATCTTCATAATTACTAGGCACTAAGTCTGCACCAAAAGCACGCTTATGCCCTGCAACCGCTGAGGACATACAAAGACGCGAATTGGAATCGATATTATTATTACCAATAAAGCCTTTAATGAACTTATTGGCAACGTAGTAATCCTCAGTAAGCAGCTGCCCTGACACATAAAACATTACGCTGTCACGCCCGTGTGTCGCGATAGTGTTATTCAAACGACTGGCAATATCATCCAATACTGCCTCCCACTCGACAGGCTTCTTATCTGTCGGTTGTCCTTTTGCAATTGATCGCTGTTTGTCTTGATAATAAGGCTGAGTCAACCTGCGTTCAGTGCCCAATGTTTGTGCCAATGCACTGCCTTTTGAGCAGAGTTTACCGAAGTTTGCTGGATGCTCAGGATCGCCTGTCACGCTGACTACACCTGCCTCATCGATGTTTGCTAGTACGCCGCAGCCTACGCCGCAGTAAGGACAAGTGGTACGAATAGGACTGACCAAATCCTCAGTGTAAGTTGTAATGCGAGAGGACGGTACGACACTGAGGGCTTGATCGTCATTTGAGATGGTGCTGCTCATGAGGCCTCTCCTATTAGGTGTGCATCACTTGGCAAGACCGATTCGGGCTCAGCTGCTTCTATTTTCTCTAAATCGCAATAGGCTTCGCCAAAGATAAGGTCTTCTTTTATCGAGGATATGTCACTGCCATCAGTGATCAGCTGACTATAAAACCCGCTTTCACTCACATCACCGTATAGTACCGTGCCAATAAGTTTGCTTTCTTTAATGTAGAGACAAAGATAATGATCGAGGCTCGTTTGCTGATAAACCACGCGCTCTATCTGTGCCATTTCACTATCATCAAAAGCAATCTGACCTGCTGAAAAAGCGGCGATGCCAGATACTTTTAATTTTAAAGATAAAGGCTTGCTGATAAAGGGACGCCAGTGGTTTTTGTATTCGGTTATTCGTGAGTCACTATTGGCTGTCTTACGACTTGAGATGTATGGCGCTTTTAAGACAGACACCAAGGTATCGACCTGTTGATTGACAGGGGCTACCATACCGAACAGCTCCCCGTCCAGCTCGACACATTCACCGATCGCATAGACATGAGGACAGCTCGTATGCATAAAGTTATCTACAAGGATACCTCGGTTAACCTCAAGACCGCTTTGCTGGGCCAGTGTCGTATTGGGGATGACACCAACGGCCATGACAATAAAGTCTGCTGGCAGTGTGCGGCCATCCTTTAACAACAGACCATTAACCTCGTGTTGATCATTGACCGTAATACATTCTGTGTTGGCTAACACCTCCAGCTTGACACTTCGACTGAAGAGCTCTGCTTGTAGCAGATGAGCGGCGGGCATATCAAGCTGTTGGTTGAGAACATGACTATCGACATGAACCACTGTCATATCTGCCCCTTGAGACGCCAAAGCACAAGCGGCTTCCAGACCCAGCACCCCGCCACCAATGACAAGACCCTTTTTTGCTTGGCGCGCGTACTCCGTCAATACCTGCACATCAGCAATCTCTCGAAATACATGAACCCCCTTAGCATCATGATTGGCAAAAGGGATGACGCGAGCTTGTGAGCCAGTAGCCAAAACCAGCTCGGTATAATCCAGGGTTTGTCCATCACTCAATTTGACACGCCGCTTATTGGTTTCGATTGCATCTACCGACGTGCCAGCCAATACCGTGATACCCAATTGCTCATATTCTGCTAGCTCGTATAAATATGTCTCTTCAAAAACCGACTCTCCTGAGAGTACGGGTGACAGCATGATACGGTTGTAGCCCACTTGCGGTTCTTTGCTAATCAGCGTGATGGGTAAATGAGCTGCGCCTTTTTCTTGGCTGCTTTGCTGCTGAGCACGTGCCAGCTCAATGGCAAAACGACTGCCTGCCATCCCAGCGCCTATAATAACGATGCCCGCAGTAGTCTGACGTCTAGAAGAAGAAGCATTGGTAGAGAAAGCAGTATGGGTTGGTTCTGGTGAATCAAGTGACATAGGAAAATCATTCCTTAGCCGCAACACGCAGCGTTGAGTAAAATGGCTTGTCGTACTATTTACGTTTAACAAGGTTTTATGAAAAATAAATCAGCAACGATATGATAATGACAAATTGAATAAAGCAAATACTGTGCCAAACCAATAAGGGATGACGTATGATCAGCGGTTCAGGGTCTCTGGTATCGTTACTATTATCAGGATTAAAGTCTTGTAAGAACTCGCCAATCGCTTGATACCTTGCCTGCGTACTAGAGTGTAGTGCACGCATCAACGCTTGCTGGCTGGTAGCGGGCACTCGGTTTTGACGCAGGCGCTCGGCAGGTACAACTAGTGAGACAGATGGGTTCATCAACTCTTGCGAGCTAAATGGTAGCTCACCTGTGAGTAACTCATAACCAATCACGGCAATGGAAAACAAATCAGAATGCACGCCTTTTGGGGCATCGGTGTAATATTCTGGTGCAGCGTAGTGCAAATCGCCATTAGGAGGACGCGTACTATCTTTTAGTATGGAGGAGCTAGCAGAGCCAAAGTCGATTAACTTGACCGCACCTGATTGAGTTAATAATATATTTTCAGGCTTGATATCTTGATGCAGTAGGTAGTTTCGATGCATCACACGGACCGCCATGCCGATCTTAGTGAGTAAATCGTAAGTTTGCCAAATATCACAAGGGGCTTGACGATCCATAAAAACTCGTAGGCTCTCCCCTTCGATATATTCCGTTAAATGATATAAATAAGTGCTACTGGCAGGCACTGGGTAGTAGCGCAAAAGCCCCGATGCATTAGACGCATTGAAAGTAGCATTCAGTTTTTTAGAGACATCACTGGTTAAAAGCGAATCATGGGAGGATACGCTATTGGGGTTCACTTGATTGTAAGCGGGCTCACCAATACGTTTGTGCTTGGACAGGCTCAAACCGATTTTACGTTCCTTTAAAAACTCACGTAGATAATGCCCATCAGCAATGACATTGAGACTTGGCGATTTCAAAACAAATGCATGCTGATCGTTATCCTCTACTAAATACACCTCACTGCGAGCCGTACGCGCGATGATTTTTTTGACCACAAAACTATCAATCTGTGCCCCTACTGCCAAGCCCGTTGGTAAGCGATAGTGATTGATATCCTGAGCGTGACTACTGTCGCTATCCACACCCTGATCAAGCGCAATGCCGTTGTCTGTTTCTGGGTGCGTTTTACTCTTTGTGATTACATCGTTCATACCCAGCATGATCACACTGAGATTATCGTAACTGCCCTCGCTAAAGGCGTGCTCACACAAACGCTGGCTTATCTGAAGATGGTCGATGATTTGATTGGGACATCCCACTGATTGGTGCATAACCTGTACCGCAGCACACAGCTCAAACTGTAACTCTGCTGGCGCGATAGACTCATAAACCCCATCAGTCATGAGCGCCAAACACTCGTTTTGATGCAAGGTAAACACCGACTGTTGCAGCTCAACTCGGGTATCAGCACCGATAGCAGCAGACAACGCCCCTTTATCCCGTCCGTGGTGAATATGATGGTCTTTGGTCAATAGCACCATACTGTCTATGCCGATACGATAGATACGAGAGTCGCCTGTATGGAACAGATGAATACGGTCACCTATACAGAGCAGTCCTGATAAGGTGGATAATAAAGCTGGCAGGCGCTCATACGCCTGCGGGAAATAAAGCGCATCATTGGCTTGGTGCACCGCCTCCTTAATCACGATGGCAATTTGATCGTCATCAAAGCGGTGTAGTGGATTTGGCGATTGCTCTTGAGATTCGCTTGATATCTCATTTGCTTGCACCCTATCTGTCTGTACCATCTCTGCAAGTTTTGAGGTGATATAGTGTGTCACTGTGTTTATCACTGACTGACTGGCTTGTTTGGGAAACTGGCAAGCACTGACCCCATCAGCCATTAGAACCAATAAAGGCGCTATAAAAGAGGGATGATCGCCACTATGCGCTGACGATGATGAAAAGGATGATAACGATGGGAACCCATAAGGCAAGCAGGTCGTTATGAGTAGGCTATCTTGATTATCAGCTTTGCGTCCTGCCATCGTACAAAAATCAGGCAGCCACAATGCAACGTCCGCATCATGGCTGCTTACTTGATTTGTTTGTTTAGGAGCTTGTTTGACGCTCTCATGCATAATTTAGCTCACTTGTATTTGAGCAAAACTGCCATCTGGCATCTCTTCAATAATAACGCCTTCAGGCTCTTTTAATAAAAACAGCGCCAAGAAGCCAACCACAGCCGTTGCAGCAATCACAAAGAAAAACACCTGATACGATACCAGACTCAGTACAGTTAGATAGACCACTGACCCGACGTTACCGTAGGCGCCTGTCATCCCTGCAAACTGACCTGTCATACTACGTTTAATCAAAGGAATCACAGCAAACACTGCTCCCTCACCCGCCTGTACAAAGAAAGAGCAGAACATAGTAATCAACAGCGCAAGCGCGATCGGCCATGAAGAGTCAACGACACCCATCAACAGATAACCAATAGCCAAACCTGCGGTAAGAATCAACAGCGTGATTTTGCGACCGAATTTATCACTCAACCAGCCGCCGCCTGGACGTGACATCAGATTCATAAAGGCGTAGCTTGATGCCAAGACACCTGCCATGACAATCGATAAGTTAAAGGTTTCTTGATAGAAGAGTGGCAGCATAGAGACCACAGCCAACTCTGAGCCAAAAGTCGCAAAGTATAAAATATTCAAAATACCGACTTGCTTAAAGTCATATCGGTGAGCTTTTGGCACAGGCGTGGTAAATACTTCCTTATTAAAACGATAACTACTGATAAATTCATAAACGTATAACACCACCAACGCAATATAGACGATGTTGACACTTGCCTGATTCAGCAAACTCACACCAGCTGGTGATAATTTCCACGCCAATAAGGCCAATGCCAAATACATTGGCAGTTTAAATACCATCATGAGCCAGAAGTCACCTGATGAAGTCACCATCATGGCACCCGATTTTTTAGGTTTGAAATACGTAGCACCCTTAGGGGTATCACGTACCATCTTGTAAAAAATCACGCTATAGAGCAGCATAACCACCCCTGAAGTAGCCGTTGCATAACGCCAACCTTCCTCACCGCCAAAGATGGCAGCGGCCGCAATAGCGACTGTCGGTAGTAGCAGTGCCGCGGCGGCAGAGCCGAAATTTCCCCAGCCCCCATAGATACCTTCAGCTGTACCCAGCTCATTGGCAGGGAACCAGTCACTCATGAGACGAATGCCAACCACAAACCCTGCACCAACGAAACCCAATAAAAAGCGTGATAGCGCTAACGTGTTGTAATCTTGCGCAAAAGCGAAGGTGAGACAAGGAATAGCGCCAATGGCTAAAATTGCAGTGTAAACAAGGCGAGGACCAAAGCGATCGGTCAACATGCCAATGATGACCCGAGCTGGGATAGTCAAGGCAACATTTAATATCAATAAAGTTTTTACCTGGTCTTTGGTGAGGTTCAAACTCTCCCCAATCGCAGATAAGAATGGCGCATGGTTAAACCACACGAAAAAGGTGAAAAAAAACGCCATCCACCCAAGATGGAGAATTTTGTTTTTACCGCTAAAAGAAAAGATATTCAGCTTGTTTTTATTTGGCACATCAGGTTTCGATGAAGGCATAGACGATTTCCTCAAATGGCTAACATTAAAGTTATAAAAACACGTTATGAGTCAGAAACTTATCAGTTGTGACCATTAAGAGAGTGCAATGGATGTGCCAGCTGCAAATATAAAATTGACATAGATATAAAACATCATCTTTTTTAATAGGGCTACGCTTTGTACCAGATGACTCTAAAGGCATCCCAATTAAATAGTATTGCTTAGATAAAACTAAATTACCTCTCGATTAAGTAAAGTAAGCGATGCACCTTTAAAGTAACAATCAAAACCAAATTGGTGCATTTTTGTCACTATTTTGGTGCATAGGATGTAAATGACAACTATTAAAAAGATCATATTAAGCAATTACTTACAACAGAAAATAGCATCACCAAAAGTACTGGCATGACCTTATAAACTGGTAAGGCTACATATTTTTTAACTATATAAGGGTTCGATAATTGAATGTCATTAATTGTGTTTGGCACGATTATTGAGGGCTTAATAGTTATAGGCATCTAAGTATTAACGACTATCTATCATTGAACCATCTAAAAATTAACTTGCGACTTTTGGATGGGACATTAGATGAAAGTATTTAAGCAAACACATTACTGAGGATAGGCATATGAGTAACACTATAGTAAGTACGATGAATAAAGCTAAATTAGTGGTGATTGGTAACGGTATGGTGGGACATCACTTTATCGAGCGAGCCATAGAGCAAGGCTTACACGATCAGTTTGAGATTCACGTATTTGCTGAAGAGGATCGCCCAGCTTATGACCGGGTGTATCTATCGAGCTATTTTGAACATAAAGATGTGAGTAAACTAAACTTAGTGGACTTGAGCAGGTATGAGGATGCGCAGATTCAGTTGCATCTCAATCAGCGAATCACAAACATCGATGCCGCCAATCAATGTATCAGCACAGAAGACGGTACCCAGATAGACTATGCTGAATTGGTATTAGCAACAGGCTCCTATCCGTTTGTGCCGCCAATTCCAGGGCGCGAGCATCCGCACTGTCATGTCTATCGTACGATTAAAGATTTGGATGATATTCTCAGTACTGCTGAGAAGCCAAAAGTCAAAAAAGGTGTCGTGGTCGGGGGTGGCCTGCTTGGCCTTGAGGCAGCCAAAGCCCTAGTCACACTAGGATTAGAGACTTACGTAGTCGAGTTTGCGCCTCAGCTGATGGGCGTACAGCTCGATGCTGCTGGCGGTGATATTTTAAAGCGTAAAATTGAAGCCCTTGGGGTCAAAGTACTAACAGGTAAAAATACTAAGGCCATTATCGATAATACCCTATCGGATGAAGCATCGTGTCATTTAACCATGCAGTTCGCTGATGATACCTCATTAGATACCGACATGATCGTCTTTAGTGCGGGCATTCGTCCGCAAGATGGCATTATCAAAAGCAACCCTGAATGCGGTATTGAAATCGGCACCCGTGGCGGTATTCTGATTGATGAAGCCTGCCGTACCAATGCCCCGAATGTATATGCCATTGGAGAGTGCGCCGTATGGGACAACACCGTTTTTGGCTTGGTCGCGCCAGGTTATAGCATGGCCAGTATTTGCGCCGCTCAAATTGCAGGCGATCACGCTCAGACCTTTACAGGCGCTGACATGAGCACCAAGCTCAAATTGATGGGTGTAGATGTGGGCAGTATCGGCGATGCGCACGGTGCAACAGAAAACAGTTTGAGCTATTTATACCAAAACCCTGCTGAGGGTATCTATAAAAAACTGGTAACCACAGCGGATAATAAGCGGCTACTGGGCGCTGTATTGGTAGGTGACACTGAGGATTACAACAATCTCTTGCAGCTATTTCTAAACGATATTGACCTGCCTACCCATCCTGAAAGCCTGATCCTACCCAACGTAGAAAAACCCACCATGGGTATCGAGAACCTGCCCGATAGCGCCACGATTTGCTCTTGTTACAACGTCACCAAAGGTGCTATTTGTGCCGCCGTTGAAGACGGTGCCTATACCATGGCAGAGGTAAAATCATGTACCAGTGCCGGTACAGGCTGTGGTGGCTGTGCGCCCATGGTAAAAGACACATTAGGTTATCAACTAACCGCGCTTGGTTTTGAAGTCAATAATGATCTGTGTGAGCATTTTGCTTACTCGCGTCAGGAGTTGTATAGCTTGATTCGAGTACAAGGCATTAAGACATTTGATGCGCTATTAGATGAGCACGGTAGTGGTCATGGCTGCGAGATTTGCAAACCAACCGTTGCCTCTATTTTGGCGTCTTGTTGGAATGATTATGTACTCAAGCCCGAACTCACGCCACTGCAAGACAGCAACGATTACTATCTAGGCAATATTCAAAAAGATGGCACTTATTCGGTCGTGCCGCGCGTACCTGGCGGTGAAATCACTGCAGATAAACTCATCATCCTCGGACAAGTCGCCAAAGAGTTCAATCTATATACCAAAATCACAGGCGGTCAGCGTGTCGACTTATTTGGCGCACGCTTAGACCAACTGCCCGATATCTGGACCCAACTGGTAGATGCTGGATTTGAGACGGGCCATGCTTACGGTAAATCTCTGCGTACAGTGAAATCTTGTGTGGGCAACAACTGGTGTCGCTACGGTGTCGATGACAGTGTGGGTTTAGCACTTAGACTAGAAGACCGCTACAAAGGCGTACGCTCACCACACAAAATAAAAATGGGCGTATCTGGATGTACCCGTGAGTGCGCTGAAGCGCAAAGCAAAGATTTTGGGATTATTGCCACTGAAAACGGCTGGAATCTCTTTGTCTGTGGTAATGGTGGCATGACCCCACGTCATGGCGAGCTATTCGCAACGGATCTTGATACGGATACAGTTGTCAAATATATCGACCGTATTATCATGTTTTATATCAAGACCGCAGATAAGCTTCAGCGTACATCCAAATGGCGCGAGAGCCTTGAAGGTGGACTTGAGTATCTACAGGCAGTCATTATTGAGGACAGTTTAGGTATCGCTGAGGAGCTAGAGTCACAGATGCAATTACTCATCGACAACTATGTTTGTGAATGGAAAGCCACCATTACTGATAGCGAAAAACTCAAACGTTTCCGTCATTTTGTTAATAGTGAGCAAGGCGATGACAATGTGGTATTCGTCACTGAGCGAGAGCAGATTCGCCCTGCAACCGATATCGAAAAGACGCAAATCAAAGTGACCGAATTGGCGTAATCTTAACGTGTCAGCGTCTATTAATATTAGGGCGTGTTGAACATTCGCAAATAGGCACTGCTGATTGCTAAAATTGTTCCAGACAAGGCACAAAGCGACGATAATGCAGATGCCTTAGCGAGATTTGTAACGCAGTATGGGGCAATTTTAGCATCAGCCCCAACGATAAAAGCAGGGGACAGGACTCTT
>Ga0114901_1001476_pt1 | contig 13658 bp, 5 predicted proteins | sample MalvireepMed_s16_FD_89686 | JGI IMG/M metagenome (GOLD analysis project Ga0114901, IMG submission 89686) | Marine viral communities from the Global Malaspina Expedition - Malaspina viral metaG DeepMed_s16 | ecosystem: Environmental > Aquatic > Marine > Oceanic | place: Mediterranean Sea... | reverse complement strand
TATGCTATGTAATAGAATGGCTTGTCTTAGATTCAAAATATTGAAATACTATTTTATGAAACCTATAAAAACACTCTTTTTTCTTTTAGCAATTGCCTTGATAGGTTGTGCCGAAAAGGAGCATCCCTCTTTTACTGAGGCTGATCTGGTTTTAATTCCTCAACCTAAATCTTTGGAGTTGCATTCCGGGAGTTTTGAGATCACTCCAGAAACGCAATTTGTTATTGCAGAAGATAGTCTTGAGGTTCTAACCGGTATTCTCAATGATCTATTAGTGCGGTCTGCAGGCTTTACGCTAGGAGTTACTTCAGAAAAAACTTCAAATAGCATTCAGTTAAAACGGAATGACACTTTAGAAAGTGAGGCTTATTCGCTCAAGGTTACTAATGAAAAAGTGACTTTAGGAGCCAACTCTAAACTAGGTTTCGTTTACGGTTTAGAAACCATCAGACAACTGCTTCCAAAAGAGATTGAAAGTACTTCAGAGGTTTCAGATCTAGCATTATACATTCCTAATGTTTCAATTGATGACGCACCGCAATACCCGTATCGCGGAAGCCATTTAGATGTCTCTCGTCATTTTTTCGGTAAAGAATACATCAAAAAACATCTGGATCGTATGGCTTTTCTAAAGCTCAATACCTTTCATTTTCACTTGGTAGACGATCAGGGCTGGCGCATAGAAATTAAGAAGTATCCTAAACTTACAGAAGTTGGAGGTTTCCGCGTAGACCAGGAAAACAAACACTGGAATGCCCGCACTCCAAATGATCCGGATGACGAAGCAACTTTTGGTGGTTTTTACACGCAGGAAGACATTAAAGAGATCGTAGCCTACGCAAAAGAAAAAGGAATTCGAGTGATTCCTGAAATCGAGATGCCCGCGCACGTGATGAGCGCGATCGCGGCGTACCCTTGGTTGTCGTGTAAAGAAGAACCTATCGCAGTGCCTTCGGGAGGTGTGTGGCCCATAACCGATATTTATTGCGCAGGTAAAGAATCTACTTTTGAATTTCTTGAAGATGTGTTAACCGAAGTAATGGAACTTTTTCCGGGAGAATACATTCACGCAGGCGGAGATGAAGCAACAAAAACCGACTGGGAAACCTGCCCACATTGCCAAAAGCGCATGCGCGAAGAAGGTCTTGCGAATACCGGCGAATTGCAAAGTTATTTTATGAAGCGCATTGAGAAATTTCTAAGCGCTCACAATAGAACCTTGATCGGTTGGGATGAGATTCTCGAAGGTGGTTTGCCACAAAAAGCAACGGTGATGAGTTGGCGTGGTTTTGAAGGAGGTTGGGAAGCGACCAAAGCCGGTCACGATGTGATTATGACACCGGTGAGCCATATGTATTTCGACTATTATCAAGGCAGTCCAGACTATGAGCCGGTAGCCTTTAATGCGTTTCTTCCGCTAGAAAAAGTGTATGCGTTTAGTCCGGTGGTCGACTCGATGAGCGTAGAACAAAAGAAACACGTTTTAGGAGGGCAGGCCAATTTGTGGTCAGAATATATTCCTACCGAAGCGCATTCAGAATACATGTTATTTCCAAGGTTAACAGCGGCTGCAGAAGTACTTTGGAGTCCAGAAGAAAAACAAGATTGGCAAAACTACGCGCAGCGTGTGCGTAAAATGATGCAACGTTTTGACGTGATGGATATCAATTATGCAAAAAGTGCGTTTGCTATTCAACCGGAGTCTGAAATTGATTTAGAAACCGGTAAGATAACGGTGGCTTTACAATCAGAATTTCCGGAAACTGAAATTCATTACGCATTAGATGATGCTGAATTAACTTCAGGATCTTCAGTTTATGAAGTGCCAATTACAATTGATAGCACCACGCTCGTAAAAGCTGCTGTTTTTGAAAACGGAAAGCAAATGGGCGATGCGATGAATAAGTTTTTTGACTTTCATCAAGCCGTTGCAAAGCCGGTAACGTATAAATTTGACTACAATGCGAATTATGCTTCAACTGGGGCAACAGCTTTAGTTGATGTGCTGCGCGGAAGCAAATATTTTGAAGACGGTCGCTGGCAGGGATGGATCAATAATCCGGCTGTGGTTACGATCGATTTACAGGAATTGAAATACGTGCAGCAAGTGGTTGTAGGAACTTTAGAAGAGCAGGGAACCGGGATTTATTTTCCAGAGGAAGTGAAAGTTGAAGTGTCTCAAGATCGGGCAAACTTTCAGCAAGTAGCGCAAACCACACGAGATTATCAACCCAATCCGGGCGCAAAGATTGAGAATTTTAAACTGGATTTTGAAGCGCAGCAGGCACAGTACATTCGCGTAAGTATTCAGCCTTTGTCTAAAACTCCAAAAGGAGGCGGCGCGTGGTTGTTTGTAGATGAGATTTTAGTGAATTAAGAGAAAATATAAGAGCATGAATTATTTAAAAGTTGCTTTGTTCGTCGCATTATGCTTCGGTTTTGTGGCAACTGCGCAGCAAAAGGATTACACCCAATATGTTAACCCATTTATAGGTACTTCTAATTTTGGAGCTACCCATCCGGGAGCGATCGCTCCGCGCGGGATGGCGAGTGTTTCGCCATTTAACGTTGCTGGGCCTCAAAATGTACTGGAAAAAGACAGCCGCTGGTTGTCTAACCCTTATGTGAACGAGAATACCTTTTTAACCGGTTTCAGTCACCTTAATATGAGTGGTGTGGGCTGTCCTGATCTAGGCGTGATTTTGAGTATGCCCACTACAGGCGAACTCAAAACAGCGCATTTAGAGTATGGTACGACCTATAAAAACGAAGAAGCAAAACCGGGATATTATTCGGTTGACTTAGATAAATATGATGTCAAAACCGAACTCACCGCAAGCACGCGCGTGGGTGTGAGCAGGTATAGTTTTCCTGCCGGAAAGGCCAATCTTTTATTGAATTTAGGCCTTGGTCTTACTAACGAACACGGTGCGATGCTTAAGTTCAATTCACCTACAGAGATTGAAGGCTACCGTATGGTAGGTTCGTTTTGTTATAATAATGCTGAAAGTGCCTATCCGGTATATTTTGTTGCGCGCATTTCTGAAGCACCACAAAATTTTGGTATTTGGGATAAACCGGCAACCTATGAAGGTGTAGAAGCGCAGTGGATGGGTTATAACGGAAAGACGCGTCTCAAAGAGCAATTTATGCGTGAAGTGGTGGGAGATAGTATTGGCGCTTATGTGCAGTATGATTTTGAAAAGCCTACGCAGGTCGTGATGAAAATCGGCGTTTCTTATGTGAGCATAGCAAACGCACGTGAGAATCTTGATAAAGAAGTGGGCGATGCATCTTTTGACGAGGTGTATGAGCAAACCAAAAAAGCGTGGAATGATAAATTGAGTGTAGTAGAGGTAGAAGGTGACGATGAAGATGATAAAACCATTTTCTATACCGGATTGTATCACACGCAGATCGCGCCCAGTATTTTAAATGACAGAAACGGTGAGTATCCCGCAATGAAAACCCGGGCGACTAAAAAAACAGATGGTACGCGGTATACGGTATTTTCGCTTTGGGACACTTATCGCAATTACCACCAGTTGATGAGTTTGTTGTATCCGCAGGAGCAGTTAGATATGGTAAATTCTATGCTTGAGATCTATGACCAAAATGATTGGCTGCCCAAGTGGGAGCTTAATGCAACCGAAACCTTTACTATGGTTGGTGACCCTGCAGCAGTAGTTTTAGCAGATACTTATTTAAGAGGAATTACCGATTTTGATATTGAAAAAGCATACGCCGCGATGCTAAAAAGCGCTGATGCCCGTGATGAGAATCCGTTGCGGCCTGGCATAGCCGAATATATTGATAAAGGGTATGTGAGTGTTGATTCTGGTATTTCTGGGCCTGTGTCTACAACTCAAGAATACAATATTGCCGACTATAACATTGCATTGCTTGCAGAAGAATTAGGAAAAAAGGAAGATGCTAAGCGTTTTATGAAACGCGCGCTTTCTTATAAAAAACTATTCAATAAAGAATCAGGCTTTTTACAACCTAAAATGGCAGATGGGAGTTGGTACGAACCCTTTGATCCCCTTGCTGGTGCTAATTTTACCGAGAATCCTGGCTTTATAGAAGGTAATGCGTGGCAGTATTTATTTATGCAGCCACACGATATTAAAGGAATGATCAAGTTGATGGGTGGGGCCAAAAAGTTTGAAGCTAAGCTCGATGCGCTTTTTGCAGAAGATCAGTTTGATATGGCTAATGAGCCAGATATTGCTTATCCGTTTTTGTATAACTATTTGCCAGGGAAGAGTTATAAGACCCGAGAAAAAGTAGCGTCTTTAATTGACACGTATTTTACAAATAAACCTGCAGGGCTTCCGGGGAATGAAGATACAGGAACGATGAGTGCTTGGCTTATTTATGCGATGATGGGCTTTTACCCGATGACTCCGGGAGATGCTACGTATACGCTTTCAGCACCGCAGTTTAAAAAGATCACGATTCACTTGAATCCTGAGTTTTATGATAACAAAACATTGACGATACAAAATGCGTCAAAAGATCCATCAAATAGGTCAAGTTTGTACTCTATAGATGGTAAAACCTATAGAAAGCCGGTGATCGCTCATAAGGATTGGGTTAAGGCAACTAACGTAGTTTTTGAATAAGTGAAGGCGCATTGTTCTCATTTTATTAACCTTTGATTGCCGATTGCGTTTTAGAAAAGATGTTATTTAGCTTCTTACAGCAGTTGTCTATCGAATCTTTTTTGAAATAGTTAAGAAAATTGGGAATTTCAACCTTAGAAAGCTAGATATTGTAACGTGATGATGTGAGAATAATAAAGAATAATAGTTTTCTAAGCATTTTTTAAAAGTCAGCAAAACTCATTCAGTAGATATGGATTTACAGGTTAAAGATTCGGCATTGATCAAATATGAACCCGCGGGGAAGTTTGAAGAAACGCGTTTTGAAAAAATACACAACATCAGTTTTCAAAATGCTACAGATGCTTCAATAATCGTAGCTCAGGAAATCGCAGCTTTAATCAGAAGCAAAGAAGCTGCTGGTGAAAAATGCGTTTTAGGTCTTGCAACCGGTTCTTCGCCTATCAATGTATATGCAGAACTTGTGCGTATGCATCAGGAAGAAGGCTTGAGCTTTAAAAATGTGATTACCTTTAATCTTGATGAATACTGGCCGATGGATAAATCAGACGTGCAGAGTTATCACTACTTTATGCACGAGCATTTATTCAATCACGTGGATATTCCTGCAGAGCAGGTGAATATTCCAGACGGGACGATTGCTCAAGAAGAGATCAAGTCGTTCTGTATCGCTTACGAAGAAAAAATAAAAGCAGCCGGAGGTTTAGATTTTCAGTTATTGGGAATCGGGCGAACGGGTCATATTGGTTTTAATGAACCTGGGTCGCACTTTAATAGTGGTACCCGAATGATCACGCTAGATTACTTGACGCGTGCTGATGCTTCGGGAGCGTTTAGAGGTTTGTCTAATGTGCCTAAGAAGGCGATCACAATGGGGATCAATACCGTGCTTAGTGCTAAGCGTATTGTACTTTTAGGATGGGGGCAAAATAAAGCTGAAATCTTAAAGGAAACCATTGAAGGCGAAATCTCTTCGCACGTGCCGGCAACCTACTTACAGGAGCACGAGAACACCACATTTGTACTTGATGATGCAGCTGCTTCAGAATTAACCCGAGTGAAAACGCCGTGGTTAGTGGGTACTTGTGACTGGACCAAAGAACTTACTGCAAAGGCAGTGTTTTGGCTATGCCAAAAAGTAAATAAAACGATTTTAAGCCTTACTGATAAAGATTATAACGACAACGGTATGTCAGATCTTCTGGCGCTACAAGGTTCTGCGTATAATCTTAATATTGAAATGTTTAATAAGCTTCAGCATACCATCACGGGATGGCCGGGAGGTAAGCCGGGAGCAGATGATACTAACAGACCAGAACGTGCAGAACCTGCAAAAAAACGTGTGATTATTTTTAGCCCGCACCCTGACGATGATGTGATCTCTATGGGAGGTACTTTTGATCGTCTGGTAGAGCAAGGGCACGAGGTACATATCGCTTATCAGACTTCAGGAAATATTGCGGTTTCAGATCATGAGGCTTTGAAGTTTGCTGAAGTTGCTGCGCAAATTGGTAACGGTGACAGAGAAAAATTTGCAGCGATTGCAGAACAAATAAAGAATAAACAGCGCAATGAGATCGATCCGGTTGAAGTGCGTCAGTTAAAAGGAATTATAAGACGTTGTGAGTCTTTAGGAGCGACGCGTTTTGAAGGAGTTCCTGATGAGCAAGTACACTTTTTAGACCTTCCATTTTATGAAACAGGAGGGATTAAAAAGAACCCAATGTCTCAGGATGATGTTGATATTGTGAATGATCTGATCGCAACAGTAAAACCGCATCAGATTTACGCAGCTGGTGATCTTGCAGATCCGCACGGGACGCATAAAGTGTGTTTAAATATTATTTTTGAATCGCTTGAACAACTTAAGAGCGAATCATATATGAATGATTGCTGGGTGTGGTTGTACCGCGGAGCTTGGCACGAGTTTGAAATGCACGAGATCGAGATGGCAGTTCCTATGAGCCCAGATCAGGTGCTTAAAAAGCGTCAGGCGATTTTCTATCACCAGTCACAAAAAGACGGTGTGATGTTTCAAGGAGAAGACTTGCGTGAGTTTTGGGTGCGTGCCGAAGATCGAAATAAAGAGACTGCCGGTAAGTATAGAGCTTTAGGACTTGCAGAATATGCTGCGATGGAAGCTTTTATGCGTTATCACTTTTAAGTTGAGACAATAAATAATTAAGACGAATATTCATTTATGGTAGCTTTAGAAACACTTGATTATGCCATTATCATTGGCTTTTTTGCAACAACCCTTATTGTTGGGCTTTTGGTTGCAAAAAAATCAGGTAAAAGCTCTTCTGAATATTTTCTCTCAGGCCGAAACATGCCGTGGTGGTTATTGGGGATTTCAATGGTGGCGACCACCTTTTCTACCGATACGCCTAATTTGGTTACCGATATTGTGCGTAACCAGGGAGTGAGCGGTAACTGGGTTTGGTGGGCGTTTTTGATCACCGGTTTACTTACTGTTTTTGTTTATGCAAAACTGTGGCGTAAGTCTGAAGTGAATACCGATATCGAATTTTATGAATTACGCTACGGCGGAAAACCAGCGAAGTTTTTACGTGGTTTTCGTGCGGTGTATTTGGGTGTGATCTTCAATATTATGGCGATGAGTGCTGTGACTTTGGCTGCGATCAAAATAGGTCAAATCATGCTTGGTTTGACTCCGTTAGAAACTATAGGTTACGCGGGGTTGGTTACAGTAATCTTCAGTACGATTGGAGGGTTTAAAGGGGTGGTTTATACCGATTTTATTCTCTTTTTTGCGGCAATGGCCGGCGGTATTGGCGCAGCATATTACTGTGTGAATCTGCCGGAAGTCGGTGGGATGCAAAGTTTAATGGCAAACGAAGCAGTGATCAATAAAATCAATATCCTTCCTGATCTTGACGATTCTACCACCTTGATCACGTTATTGATCATTCCGCTTGCGGTACAATGGTGGAGTGCGTGGTATCCCGGTGCAGAACCCGGAGGTGGGGGTTATATTGCGCAGCGTATGCTTGCTGCTAAAGATGAGAACCACGCCATTGGAGCAACTTTTTTCTTTAACGCATTGCATTATGCATTACGTCCTTGGCCGTGGATTTTAGTAGCCTTGGCTTCAATAGTTGTGTATCCAGATATCGCAAGTATTCACGAGGCGTTCCCGAATATTGTAGAAAGTAAGTTGGGAGACGATTTAGCCTATTCGGCGATGTTAACCAAGTTGCCTAGCGGATTATTAGGTCTTGTGATGGCGTCATTAATCGCGGCCTATATGTCTACGATATCAACGCATTTAAACTGGGGCTCTTCTTATGTGGTAAATGATTTTTATGCACGCTACGTTAAACCTGGGGCTTCTCAAAAAGAAATGGTAAATGTAGGACGAATTTCAACCGTATTATTGATGGTGATCAGTTCTGGAGTTGCGTTACTGCTAACCAATGCCTATCAACTGTTCAATATAATTTTGATGTTTGGAGCGGGTACGGGATTGATCTTCATCTTGCGCTGGTTCTGGTGGCGTATCAATGCGTGGAGTGAGATCTCTGCGATGTTCTCTTCAGGGATCATTTCGATTCTATTCAATTTTACCTCATTGGGTGTTGTTCTTTTTGGTACTGCAGAGGTAGATGGATTGTTACCCAATTGGTCAACCTATCCGGTGGTCGTTTTACTTACTTCAATAGTTTGGATTTCGGTAACCTATTTAACCAAGCCGGAAAAAGATAAAACCTTATTTAATTTTTATAAGCAAACACAGCCTGGAGGTCCGGGTTGGGAAAAGATCATTGTGCGCGCACGTGCAGAAGGTCAGGCTTTAATGGAGTCTAATCAAAAATGGTCTGTTCCCGCGGGAATCTTAGCAACACTCGTGGGCTGTATTACAATATATGGTGCGTTATTTAGCACCGGATACTGGATTTATGGGTATTACACTCAGGCCAGCATCCTAACGTTACTCACGCTGATTGCAACCATAGCCCTGGTGAAGTTATGGCAGCGCATAAAAACGAGAGTTTTTTGAGTTTTTTTTAAATTGTTTCTGGTGAAAAGGGCGCTTTTGCAAGCGCCCTTTTTTTGTTTAAGAAATTGACTATTTTAAGTATTAAATCCAATCATTATTTTAATTTTAAATGTAAGTGTAATGAGATGGTTGATTACAATTTTGAAAATTTTGATGATTATGAGTTTGAAATTCTTTGTAGGGAATTGTTGAATGAGGAAAACAAAATTCATATTAAATCGAATCACGGCTTAGATTATGAGCATATACTCTCATTTAGCAATTTTAAGAGAGGCAAAGATGAAGGTGTTGATTTGTATTTTGAAGATGGAGAAACTAGTGTAGTTGGACAAGTTAAACTTTCAAGGGGGAAATTTTCTGATTTATTTTACAGTCTAAAGAGAAAGGTAAAAGGGATAAACGAATTGTCAAAAGTAAAGAAGCTAAACCCTTCAAAATACATTTTCATGACATCTGTTCCGATGTCTTTAGCTAATAAAAAGAAACTTATTGAATATTTCAGTCCATTTATTATCTCTTTAAATGATATTTATGGAAGAGAGGATCTAAATCGTTTATTATCTAAATATTCTAGAATTGAAAAGAAATTCGTAAAACTTTACTTTTCTAATTCTGTTACTCTAGAACGATTGCTCAACAATGCTACTCTTACAAGAAGTAATTTTACGGTTGAGGAAATTAAAAGCCAAATTAAATATTTTGTACAAACTAAAAGTTTTAGTAAGGCATTATCGATAATCGAAAAATCTAATGTTTTAATTATAAAAGGACTACCCGGAGTGGGTAAAACTACACTAGCTAAAATATTATCCTTTTACTTCATTGAGAAGGGTTATACGTTTATTGAAATTTTAACATTAGACTCTGAAATAGAAAGGTTAATTGATTCCGATGAGTGTCCTTATGTTTTTTATTATGATGACTTCCTTGGTGCAAACTCCTTCGTTTTATCTGACTCTTTGAGGAATGAAGGTAGGCTTAATAAATTGTTAAGGAGAATATCAAATAAGAGTGATAAAGCTCTTATTATGACTTCAAGGACTAATATTATTAATACGGCTAGTTATCGATCTGATAAACTTAAAAGAGCATTCCATAGTATTTCTAAATTTGAAGTTGATGCATCTGCACTCAATTATTATGAGAAGGGTAAGATTCTTGATAATCATTTGCAGAGAAACTCATTTAAAAAGAGCTTTTTCGAAAAAGAATTTAGAAAAAAAATTATAGGGCATAAGAATTTTTCCCCAAGGCTAATCGAACATGTGACAGATAGACTTAACTATGAATTAAACGAGAATGATTATAAAGAGTTTGTAATTTCTAGTTTGAACGATCCCTCTGAAATATGGGACTTTGCTTATAATCATCAAATAGATTATAAAAGCCGCATATACTTAAATCATTTATTTCTTTTTGGGGGAGGTTGTGAGCATATGAAATTTAAAAATTCATTTAATCGACGCTTAGATTTTGAAGTACTACATAATAATTTCCTTAAGCAAAATAATGAGTTCAAGGAGTGTACTACTATATTAGATGGTACATTTATTACGATTAATCGAAACAGGTCGATGGACAATGAGAGTTTTATTGAATTTATTAATCCTTCCGTTGGGGATTTTTTAATTAAAGAAATTAGAAATAATCTAGAGTTAATTAAAGGGTCTGTTTCTTGTTTTGATGATGGTGCCATTATTTGGATAAGGTTTAATCATCACAAAAGGGACTTGTTAGAAATTTTTAATTTGAGTGAGCTTAAAAAACTTTTTTTAAATGAAAGTCGGCTTCATTTATTTAAAAATAATATAGAGCTAATAAAATATTTTGAAACATTAATTTACTATTTCGAGATTAGAGAAATAGCAGAACTATTTTCAAATCAAATTGAATCACTTGTATTGGTTGGTTATAATGAAGTGCCATTAGAAGTTTATTGTGGTTTTATGATTAAATACCGGGAATTTGAAGTAGTTAGTGATACCGTTAGGAGTAACGCGGATTCAATATATAAGGCATTGTTGAATAGGTCGGAATATGAAGGAGACTTTATTGAAGTTAACCAATTTTTTAAATGTTTTTCCATAGAATCTTACTTGAGTTTGTCTCAAAATCAGATCGATAATCTCCGAAAGAAAACAATAGAGCGAGTTCTAAAGGATTCAGTTAAGCAGTTTATTCATGAGAATTGTGAGAATATTTTATCTTACAATGATGTTGAAATATTTTATGAGTTTTCTAGGGAGGTTTTTAAGAAGCGTTATCTAGAATATGGGCATATTGAGGGCATATTGGTGAAAATTCTAGACTCTCAAAATTGGCAACATTTGATAGAGTACCATAAATTCAAATATGCTAAATGAAACTCATAATTCAGTACTTCGCACATCTAAAACATTTAAGAAAATCTTAATATTTAGCGTCGCTAAGCTACGCGCAACGGTTATTCAGCGATTAATTTTCAAAACGAATTGATGTTCTTATAGTTTTAAAGAGCGTATTGTAAGTATTTTTATCTTATTGTTGAGATTTTGACAATACCTTCAGAAAAAAGCTAAAAGGTCATATGTGTTATATTTATTTGAGAAAGTTGACAACTGCTGTGTTCGTGCTTGTTTTCATGGCAGTGCAACTTTCGGCACAGGAGCAAGTTCCTGCTAATGCTGTTTACAAAAGTTCTAGAGCGCCTATAGAAGCCAGGGTTACAGATCTGCTAGAGCGCATGACTGTAGAAGAAAAAGTAGGTCAGCTTACCACCCTTTTAGGGTGGAAAATGTATACCAAAACCGGTAATTCGGTTGAAGCAAGCGAAGCGCTAAAAACGGCGATCGAAGAACAGAAAATTGGCGCCCTTTGGGGCGTGATGCGTGCCGATCCTTGGACGCAAAAAACCTTATTAAACGGTCTAAATCCAGAACTAGCAGCAAAGGCGACCAATGCCATTCAAAAAGTAGCTGTTGAAGAAAGCAGGTTAGGAATTCCTTTATTTCTGGCAGAAGAAGCGATGCACGGGCATATGGCAATTGGGACAACAGAGTTTCCTTCGGCGATCGCTCAGGCGAGTACCTTTAATCCGCAATTGAATAAAAAAATGGGAGCGGCAGTTGCAAAAGAATTACGCGCTCAAGGTGCGCACATTGGTTACGGGCCTATATTAGATTTAGCGCGTGAACCGCGTTGGTCTCGGGTTGAAGAGACCTTTGGTGAAGATCCTTATTTAATTTCTGAAATGGGATTGGGCGTTATAGAAGGCTTCCAGGGAGAAGGAATAGATAATCCCGAAAATGTAATTTCAACTTTAAAGCATTTTGCAGCTTACGGAGTTTCTGAAGGCGGTCACAACGGCGGTGCGGTGCATATTGGGCAACGCGAACTCATGCAAGATTATATGTATCCGTTCAAAAAGGCGATCGATGCGGGAGCACTTTCTGTAATGACGGCATATAGTTCGGTTGATGGAATTCCGAGTACTTCAAACAAAGCTTTGCTTACCGGTTTATTGCGGGAGCAATGGGGCTTTGACGGTTTTGTAGTTTCAGACTTGGCAAGTATTGAAGGAATCAAAGGTGATCATCATGCAGCGGCAACTTTTGAAGACGCTGCAGCCTTGGCGATGAACGCCGGTGTGGATGCAGATTTAGGCGGAAATGGCTTTGATGATGAATTGCTCCATGCTTTTAAAAGTGGAAAGGTTTCTGAAGCACGTTTGGACGAAGCGGTGAAAAACGTATTGCGTTTAAAGTTTAAAATGGGACTTTTTGAAAATCCATACGTAGAAGAAAAGACACCCAAAAAAGAGGTGCGCAGTACTGCACATATAGCGATCGCAAAAGAAATGGCGCTAGAAGGGGTAACCTTACTCAAAAATGAGAATGGATTGCTTCCACTATCTAAAGACCTTAAAAAAATTGCAGTGATCGGGCCCAATGCAGATACTCAATACAATCAATTGGGAGATTATACTGCGCCTCAAGAGCCAGAATTTATTGTGACGCCTCTTGAGGGAATTCGTGCCAAAATGCCAAAGGCTGAGATCACTTATGTAAAAGGGACAGCCATTCGCGATACCACACAAACCGATATTCCGGCAGCGGTAGCTGCGGCAAAAAATGCCGAAGTTGCTATTGTGGTTTTAGGAGGTTCCAGTGCACGGGATTTCAAAACCGAATATCTGGAAACCGGTGCGGCAACCGTGTCTTCAAAAGAAAATGAGGTGCTAAGTGATATGGAAAGTGGTGAAGGCTACGACCGTTCTACCTTAGACCTTATGGGAAAACAATTGGAGCTTTTACAGGCTGTGGAAGCGACAGGAACCCCAACAATATTAGTGTTGATTACTGGCAGACCATTGTTGATCAATTGGCCTGCCAAACACATTCCTGCAATTATAGACACGTGGTATCCCGGTTCACAGGGAGGTCACGCGCTGGCAGATGTTTTATTTGGTGATTATAATCCGGCGGGTCGTTTACCGGTTTCGATTCCAAAATCGGTAGGACAATCACCGGTGTATTATAACCACTGGTGGCCCAAACGTCGTGACTATGTTGAAGAAACTTCGGCACCCTTGTATGCTTTTGGTCACGGCTTGAGTTATACTACTTTTGACTATGCTGATTTAAAGATTACGCAAAGCGGAAATGCTGCAAACACGACCATTGAAGTTTCGGTTGAAGTAACCAATACCGGAGATCGTGATGGGGATGAAGTCGTTCAATTGTACGTGCGCGATGTGGTAAGCAGCGTAGTGACTTCAGTAAAACAATTACGCGGTTTTGAACGTATTCATTTAGCCAAAGGCGAAAGCAAAACAGTGACGTTCACGTTGACGCCAGTAGAATTGGCGCTTTTTGATACCGAAATGAATCACGTAGCCGAAGCCGGTGAATTTGAAGTTCAATTAGGAGCTTCTTCTCAAGATATTAGACTTAAAGACAGTTTTGAACTGTTAGAATCCATAAGATTAACAAACAACTAAAGTTTTTATGCAACGCCTTTTACACTCTAAGTTT